>Ga0114972_10002468_pt1 | contig 13897 bp, 13 predicted proteins | sample M_140807_EF_Meta_FD_87354 | JGI IMG/M metagenome (GOLD analysis project Ga0114972, IMG submission 87354) | Freshwater microbial communities from Lake Montjoie, Canada to study carbon cycling - M_140807_EF_MetaG | ecosystem: Environmental > Aquatic > Freshwater > Lake | place: Lake Montjoie... | reverse complement strand
TGAATAACCCAGTAAATTTGGGATAATAAAAAAATCGAATTTTATATGAGTGGTGCTTTAAAAGAAGTTAGAAACCGAATTAAAAGCGTTCAAAGTACGCAACAGATTACAAAAGCCATGAAAATGGTGAGTGCTGCAAAATTGCGTCGTGCGCAAGATGCTGTTACGCAAATGCGTCCATATGCAAAAAAATTGCAGGAAATGCTGAGTAACATTGTAAGCAATAGTGATGGCGAAGTAGCGATGGATTTGGCTATTGAACGTTCGATAGAAAAAGTGTTGATTATTGTGGTAACGAGTGATCGTGGACTTTGCGGGGGTTATAACAGTAATTTGATAAAGCTTGCAAAATCAACAGTTAACGAAAAATATGCAAGTCAGTCGGCAAAAGGAAATGTAAAATTTTTACCGATAGGCAAAAAAGGATACGAGCATTTTACAAAAAATGGATTTTCTGTAATTGATGCTTATTGGGATATATTCACAGGATTAAGTTTTGAAAAAGTACAACAAGCTGCGAAATATGCGATGGATGCTTTTGCTGCAAAGGAATTTGATGCGGTAGAAATCATTTACAGCGAATTTAAAAATGCGGCTTCTCAAGTTTTTATTGCAGAATCTTTCTTACCTGTTCAACGTATCACCCCAATCGAGGGCAATACAAAAAAATCTGATTTTATTTTTGAACCAAATCAACAAGTATTAATTACGGAGTTGATGCCCAAAATTTTAAATACGCAATTGTTTAAAGCGGTTTTAGACGCCAATGCCAGTGAGCATGGTGCACGTATGACTGCAATGGATAAGGCAAGTGATAATGCGAACGAATTATTGAAATCATTGAAAATAAGTTATAACAGAGCGCGTCAGGCAGCGATTACAACCGAGTTGACAGAAATTGTAAGTGGCGCGGCGGCACTTCAAGGTTAATCATTTGAGAGATAAGTTTTTTTTGTTTTACAATCAACTTATCTCAAACAATAACCAATAAACAATATACTCAAGCAATGGAAATATCTCAAATTATACCACATATTGAAGCGTTGATTTTTGCTAGTGATAAAGCTTTATCCAATGAAGAAATTAATGAATTTATCAATAATGCTTTGGGATTTATTGAAGATCGTGCTGATTTGGAACAAATCGAAACCGCGATACAAGGGATACAAGAAAAATACGACTCTGAATTTTATGCTTTTGAATTAAAGCAAAGTGGCGGTGGTTGGCAGTTTCTAACCAAACCCATGTACCATAAAACCATTGCATTACTTAATGGTGATAAATTTTTAAAGAAATTATCTTCTGCTTCATTAGAAACATTAGCCATTATCGCCTACAAACAACCCATCACAAAAAGTGAAATCGAATCTATTCGTGGGGTAAACTGCGATTATGCTGTTCAAAAATTACTGGAAAAAGACTTAATCATTATTTCTGGTAGAAATGAAGATGCTGTTGGAAAGCCTTTAATATATGCTACTTCAAAATCGTTTATGGATTATTTCGGCATCAATAGTGCAAGTGATTTACCAAAAATAAGTGAAGTGTTGATGGAAGAATTGGTGAAAGCTACCATTGTAAATCCTACCGAAACAGAATCTGAAGAACAAATAATTGATGAAATCATCATTGAAGAAACGACAATTCAAGGTCTAGAAGCACCTAATGAAGGTGAATAAGGACTGTTGTTTGTTGTTTGTGGTTTGTAGTTTGGTGTTTGTTGTTTGGCGTTTGGTGTTGGAAATATCTTCCCGTTGTTCTTCTTACTCTTTTATAGAAAATATTTTTTAATTTTCCTTTGCGTTCTTTGTTCAATTTCATAGGTAGGAAACTATCGCCAATAAAGAAACGAAATGCCAACCTTTTGAACGCATTGAACAAATTGAACCTCATAAACCTCATAAACCTCTCAAACTTCATAACCCTCTTAAACACGCGCAGCGTCCTACACCGCCACATTAAAATCCCTCAACGCATCATTCAAACTGGTTTTTAAATCTGTACTTGCTTTACGCTTTCCAATAATCAACGCACAACTTACTTGATAATCTCCAGCTGGAAATGATTTTGTATAACTACCTGGTATTACTACACTTCGTTCTGGTACATAACCTTTCATTTCTAATGGTTCAGCTCCGCTAACATCTATTATTTTTGTGGATTGTGTAAGCACTACATTGGCACCCAATACGGCCTCTTTTCCAACATGCACCCCTTCAACTACAATACAACGGCTACCAATAAAGCATCCGTCTTCAATAATAACTGGACTTGCTTGTAATGGCTCTAAAACGCCACCAATACCTACCCCACCACTTAAATGAACGTGTTTTCCAATTTGCGCACAACTGCCAACGGTAGCCCATGTATCTACCATTGTTCCTTCATCTACATAAGCACCAATATTTACGTAAGATGGCATCAATACTACATTACGTGCGATGAATGCACCATAACGAGCTACAGCATGAGGCACCGCCCTTACACCCAATTCTTTATAATTGGATTTCAATTTCATTTTATCGTAAAATTCAAAAGGAGGCAATACATAGGTTTCCATTTGCTGAATAGAAAAATACATAAGTATCGCTTGCTTTACCCACTCATTTACAACCCAGCCATTTGCTGTTGGTTCGGCTACGCGTAATTCTCCTTTATCTACTTTTTCTATAACTGCACGTAAGCCATCTGAATATTTTATGTCTTTTAATAATTCCCTATCGTTCCAAGCTGCTGAAATAATTTCTTGCATGTTTATTTTTTTTGCGAATATAAACAATTGACTTCATGATTCAATTCTGTTTCAATACCATTATTTTTGTTGTATAATTAAAAAATATGAATATTGGTTTCGATGCAAAACGGGCTTTTCACAACAATACTGGATTGGGGAATTATAGCCGCACCCTTATTCATTCTTTGCATGATTTTTTTTCAGAAAATAATTACTATTTATTCAACCCCAAAAAATCAAATCGATATCAAATCATTGGAAAAAATATCCATGAAATTTTACCTACTGCTTTTTTAGATACATTATTTCCATCGCTTTGGAGAAGTCATCGGGTTATAAGCAATCTTAAAAAATTAAACATCGATATCTATCACGGATTGAGTCATGAAATCCCATATGGCATTGAAAAAACAAACATAAAATCGGTGGTAACCATACACGATTTGATTATTTTCAGACACCCAGAACATTATAAAAAAATTGATGTACGCATTCATGAAAAAAAAATCAAGTATGCCTGCCAAAATGCAGACCACATCATTGCCATAAGCGAGCAAACAAAAAAAGACATCATCAATTTCTTCAACATTGATGAAAAAAAAATAACTGTTTGTTATCAGAGTTGTGATAAAAAATTCGAACAGAAAATTAGTGCACAAGAAATCAATTTGGTAAAACAAAAACTGGACTTGCCAGAAAATTATTTCTTGTATGTTGGCTCCATAACAGAAAGAAAAAATCTGTTAACCATTTGTAAAGCCATGTTGTTAAATAAAGATGAATTAAACATTCCTTTGGTGGTCATTGGGAATGGGAAAAAATATAAAGCAGAAGTAGAAAACTTTCTTCAACAAAACAACCTTACAAATGCTGTGATTTTTTTGTCTGATAATAAAAAGGCTAATGCCCTCCCAGAGTATATTTCCGGAGATTGCTTTCCGGCTATTTATCAAGCGGCAACAGCATTAATTTACCCATCATTATTCGAAGGATTTGGCATACCAATTTTAGAAGCATTATTGAGCGAGACACCCGTTATTACTTCTAACACTTCATGTTTGCCAGAAGCGGGTGGTGAAGGAAGTTATTATGTTGACCCATTAAATCCAGAACAGATTGCAACAGGCATGAAAGAAATCTTTTACAACAAATCAATTACGGATGAAAGGACAAAAAAAGGCAAGATACATGCAATGAATTTCACTCAAGAAAAATGTGCCGCTTCTGTTATGAATATTTATAAAAATTTATGATGTTATTTAAAAATGATATTGAACAATGCTTAACCGTTTTAAAAAGCGGTGGAATAATCCTTTATCCCACAGATACGGTTTGGGGTATAGGCTGCGATGCTACAAATGAAACAGCTGTTGCTAAAATTTATGCCTTAAAAAACAGAATCGAATCGAAAAGCATGATTATCTTGGTTGCAGAAGAATCTGAAATTTTGCATTATACTTCGCCTCAAACAAATCAGATTTTTGATTATTTAAAAGGGATACATAAACCTGTTACGGTTATTTATCCCAATGCAAAAGATTTGGCCAAAAACATCATCAACTCAGATGGAACCGTAGGTATTCGAATTGCCAAAGATGATTTTTGTAAAGAATTGATTCATGCATTTGGAAAACCCATTGTGTCTACATCTGCAAATATTTCAGGATATCCAACACCTGGAATATTCTCTGATATTGATATCCTGATAAAATCAGGAGTTGATTATGTTGTTCAATACAGACAAGAGGATGATCAACCTGCATCTCCGAGTACCATTATAAAAATAAAAGAGGATGGAGATATTGAAATAATTAGGCCTTAATGAAATCTAGATTTTTCTTGCCCTTAAAAAAATGACCTTCTATCACTGAATCAAAAGATGTCTACTAAACAAGCATTATATAATGATGATTGAACTGCTTTCCCCATTAACTATTTCTAATTGAATGTCCGAAGTTTTATTTGTTAGTCCACCGTTTCAACGGTGGGTACACGATAAAAAACCCACAGTTTAAACCGTGGGTTATAATTAAAACATATTTTTTTAAGCCTACATTCAAAAATGCCGAATTAAATTATTTTCAACCCAATACCTAAATGTATAGATTGATTTTTCCATTGTTCTTTGTTAGGCAACTCGTTGATGTCGGTTAACCCAATTTGATAACGCGCATACACCCTTAATTTACTAAACTGCAATTGTATTCCAGAAACAAAAGAAAAATCACCCATTTTCAACGCTTTTTCTGCATTGGCTTTTACTGTCAAATTTGTACTAGACAAAATTCCATAACGAGGACCTACTTGTAATTTAACTTTGTCGCTTAATTTAATGTTGACTAAAAGGGGAATATTCAAATACCCGAATTTTATTTTTTTAGGATCTATTGATGTGTATAATGTATCAAATGAATTGCCTTTGTTCATTGTTGCTGCACTGTAATAGAATTCGGGCTGGAGACTGAATGTCTTGCTTAATTTAATTTCAGTGTATGCTCCAAAATGATACCCATAAGCAAATTCTTCATTAAATGAAATGCCAGATATTTTTTGAACATCTGTGCCACCTTTTATACCCAACTCAAATCCTTGAGCGAAAACAAAATTTGAACACATTACAAATAACGCGAAAAAAGTAATTTTTTTATACATAAAATGATTTTTAATTGTTTAAAATGATTTTTAAAACCGATGCTAATATAGTGTGAATGTATTAAGTAAAAAATCAAATTTAACGGATAAAAAATAAGAAAACTATGCTTTTTATCATAAAAACTATGAATTTCAAAAATAATAATGTAGATTTGCGGCGTAATTAATAACTGAGAAATTACATGACGTGCTCAGTTGCTGTTGAATAAAGGCTCAAAGCAGCCTTTCAAAATAAAGTTAATCTTTCTCCCAACGGCCCGAAGCATAACATGTGACGATCAAAAAATCTATTTTGACAACATGTTTATTGCGAAATATCAATAGCAGGGGTCCTTACATTAAAAAAAAATAAATGACAACATTTGAAGCATTAGGCCTCAAAGCCGAAATTTTACAGTCCATTACTGATCTTGGATTCGTAAACCCTACTCCTATTCAAGAACAAGCTATCCCCGTTTTATTGTCGGGAACAACCGATTTTGTAGGTTTAGCCCAAACCGGTACTGGAAAAACAGCCGCATTTGGTTTACCATTAATGCAGTTAATTAACGCAGCTGATCGCTTTCCACAAGCACTTATCGTTTGCCCAACGAGAGAATTGTGCCTACAAATCACCAATGATTTATTACTGTATAAAAAATATTTAAAGGGTGTTAACACGGAAGCCGTTTATGGTGGCGCTTCCATTACCATGCAAATTAGAAACCTAAGACAAGGTGTTCAAATTGTAGTAGCAACTCCAGGAAGATTGATTGATTTAATTGAAAGAAAAGCCATTGATTTACAAAAGGTAAAATATGTGGTATTGGATGAAGCAGATGAAATGCTTAACATGGGATTTAGAGAAGATATCGACTTCGTATTGAAAAATACCATAAACAGAGAAAGCATTTGGTTGTTTAGTGCAACCATGCCGCCTGAAGTACGTGCTATTTCTAAAAACTTCATGACTTCTCCTAAAGAAATCACCGTAGGAAAAAAGAATAGTGGTAACGTAAATATCGATCATCAATATTATCTTACCCCTGCGAATCAACGTTATGAAGCATTAAAAAGATTGATTGATTTTAATCCAGGCATGTATGGTATTATTTTCACCAGAACAAAAGTGGATGCACAAGAAATTTCAGAGCGTTTGTCAAAAGCAGGCTATGAAATTGAAGCACTTCATGGTGATTTAACCCAACAACAAAGAGATAGAGTAATGGGTCGTTTCCGTACCAAAGCTTTACAGTTGTTAATTGCTACAGATGTGGCCGCAAGAGGTATTGACGTTGACGGAATTACACACGTTATCAATTACGAATTACCAGATGATATTGAGGTCTACACGCACAGAAGTGGACGTACTGCTCGTGCCGGAAAAAGCGGAATCTGTTTATCTATTTGCCATACCCGCGAAACATTCAAAATTCGCCAATTGGAAAAAATGATAAACTCACAATTCCATAAAACCGATATTCCTAGTGGTAAAGATGTATGCAGAAAACAGTTTTTCCATTTTATGGATAAATTGATTCAAACTGATATTTCGCATGGTGATTACGAAACGTATTTACCAGATTTAATGCAAAAATTTGAAAACGTAACTAAAGAAGAAGTTTTGCAAAGAGTGGCTGCACTTGAGTTTGACCATTTTTTAAAATATTATGAAAATGCGGAGGATTTAAATGTAAAACTTGACAGTAGAGGCAGACGTGATGATGCAGGCAGATCAGGTTCACAATCAGACAATGGCAGCAGAAGCGAAAGAACGTTCAATAATAGAAGAGATAATGGATTTACTCGATTATTCATCAACCTTGGTACAAAAGACGGTTTTTACAAAGCAAGTTTCCTTCAATTTATTTTAGATGAAAGTAATCTAAAGAAAGAAACACTTGGTAAAATCGATATGCGTGAAATGAACAGCTGGATTGAAATTGATAAAGCTGAGGCTAGTCGAATGATTAAAGCCATTGATGGCAAAAAGCACAACAACAGAATCATCAGAATGAATGAAGCTGATGGTGGTTTTAAAAGACCATCTGATGAAGGCAGACGTTCTGGAGGTGGAGACGAAGGAGGCAGAAAAAGAACCTACGGACCGCCAAGAGAGCGCAGATATTAGATAGACATATTTATACCAATTCCAATAACGTTATCTCGGGCAGAACACCTACTCTGCCCGGGTAACCCAGGAATCCAAAGCCACGATTTACATACAGTTTCTTCCCTTCGTGCTCATATAAGCCACCCCACTCCTGATATAAATATTGTATCGGACTCCATTTAATTCCTGGCAACTCTACCCCAAATTGCATTCCGTGTGTATGCCCCGAAAGCATCAAATCAATGTCTTTATATTCCTTGCGTACCTGAGCTTTCCAATGACTTGGATCGTGACTCATTAAAATTTTAAACGGATGCTTTTCAGTTCCGGCATGTGCTAAATCCAAACGCCCATATTTTGGAAACCTTGCTTTTGCACCCCAGTTTTCGATGCCTAAAATCGCAATCGATTCATTATCTCTTTCAATAATCACATGTTCGTTCAAGAGTAATCGCCAGCCCATTTCATGATGCACCTTTTTAAGATTTTCAAGATTCTGCTCTTTTGTTACCCCATTTTTTGGCCATTGTACATAATCACCATAATCGTGATTTCCAAGCACAGAATACACACCCATTGGCGCTTTTAGAGTTGAAAACAATTTTTTATACTCATCCATTTCGGTAGCCATATCATTTACCAAATCTCCCGTAAATAAAATCAAATCGGCTTCGTGCTCCAATATTTTTTGAATGCCAAGCTCAACCGCTTTTATGTCCGTAAAACTACCCGAATGAATATCGCTGATGTGAATAATTTTCAACCCTTTAAAAGATGCAGGTAGATTATCGAATTTGATTTTTTGTTTAACGAGTTGATATCGATACTTATTTCCAAAACCGTACAACAACACCCCAAAAATACCCGAACCGAAACCCAATCCAACCCAGCTTAAAAAAGCAGAACGCGAAATATTAATTGCAGCTTCAGCACCTCCTGAGGTAAGTTGACTTTTTTGAGAAAAAAAAGTCATGGTTATCCATTGAATCAACCGTCTTATATCGTCTATTAAAAAAAATACCATCCCACATATTTTTGCAATAAGTAATCCTACTGCTATGGAAAAAATATAAATCTTTAAAGCTTTGGGAGACACCTGAATACCTGAAAAAATCATTAAAAAACTTAAAATCGTATACGCAGTCAAACTCCAATAAACAATGTATAAAATGGTTTTATTCCTTGCTGAATTTTCACTTGAAAGATATTTTACAGATTGAAAAACATATAGATCCAGTAATAAAATAAAACTGAAAAAGATCAACATTCCTAGAGGTGAGCGCATAATTTATTTTCTTAAACCTAAAAAGTTAGAAATGCCTGAACTTGATTATTTATTAATGTTAACGTGTTCTCATCTGTCAAAGTATTGCCATCATAATTCAATTTATCCACCATACTAATGGGAAGTCGATTGGGATGAACAGTCATTTTCATGTGCATTAAAGAGCCCGTTAAATGTTCCATTCCCCTTAAATTACCAGCACGACCAGTGGCAACCCCAGTTAACAATGCTTTTTTGTTATGATAACATTTATTTACATCCGAATTGTCAATCATCAATTTTAAAATCCCAGGAAAAGAACCATTGTATTCAGGAAAAACAAAAATGAACTTTTCAGCTGGAATGAGGAATTCTTTCTCAACTCGTTCAAAATCAGCGTTTCTGGTGTGTACAGTATTCGTTTCTAGCGATAAAAGCTTACAATCAACATGTAAATCATTTAAAATTTGAAAATAAGCTTTGGCTATTTTTTGTGTGTTATTCCCTGGTCTGTTTGAGCCAGAAACAATTGTAATCATATGGAACGATTTATTTTAGTCTTAATAGAATATCAACAAAATTAGGTTCAATTTGTTTTCAAAGTATTTTAGTTCAAAACTTTATAAACATAAGACGAAAAAAAAACCGATTTTTGCATATATAACAATAGAAAAATTTAATATGGCAAAAATAATTGGGGTAGCTAATCAAAAAGGTGGCGTTGGTAAAACAACAACTGCTATTAATTTGGCTGCAAGCTTAGCAATTTTGGAATACAGAACTTTATTGGTAGATGCCGACCCTCAGGCAAACAGCACCACAGGTGTGGGTTTTGATCTTCAAAACATTACAAAGAGTTTATACGATTGTATGGTGAATGAAGCAGAAGGTAAAGCATCTATTTTGAAAACGAGCATCCCTTTTTTAGATTTATTGCCATCTCACATTGATTTAGTAGGTGCCGAAATAGAAATGATTAGTTACCCAAACCGGGAATCTGTTTTGAAAAAGATTTTGGAACCAATGTTGGATGACTATGACTTCATGATTATAGATTGTTCGCCATCTCTAGGATTGATTACCGTAAATGCGTTAACTGCAGCGGATAGTGTGGTAATACCCGTACAAACAGAATTCTTTGCCCTGGAAGGATTGGGCAAACTTTTAAATACAGTTAAAATTGTACAAAATAGATTAAATCCCGAATTAAAAATTGAAGGTATTTTAATGACCATGTATGATGGTAGATTGAGATTGAGCAACCAAGTGGTAAGCGAGGTTAGACGTCATTTTGAAGAAATAGTATTTAGCAGCATCATTCATCGAAATTCAAAATTAAGTGAAGCGCCTAGCGTAGGAAAACCCGTTATACTGTATGATTCTGATAGTAAGGGTGCTGTAAATTATCTTAATTTGGCAAAAGAAATTTTACAAAAAAACAACATGACAAAAATAAATCAGGCCGATAAAATTATAGAAGAATAACTGATATACTACATCTTAATTTTTTAAATCATTACCATGCAAAAAAAGAATAAAGAGGCCTTGGGATTGGGAATTAGAAGTTTACTGCAGAATATGGATGCAGATTATAAAACAACTACGGGGCAATTAAAACCTGAAATCATTGAAAAAAATACAACTACCAGCAATGTTAGTTTGGATAAAATAGATGTAAACCCCAATCAACCTCGAAAAGATTTTGATGAAGAAGCACTTAGCGAATTGGCCGCTTCCATTAAAATGCATGGCATTATACAACCACTAACGGTAACGAGTATAGGCAATGGACGATATAGGCTAATTGCTGGCGAACGAAGATACAGGGCGTCAAAAATTGCCGGGCTAAAAGAAGTTCCGGTATATGTTCGTCAATCTGATGACCATAATATTTTAGAATTGGCATTGTTGGAAAATCTTCAACGCGAAAATTTAAATGCCATTGAAATTTCCATCAGCTACAAAAGATTAATGGATGATTTGGATTATACCCAAGATCAACTTGCAGAAAGAATGGGAAAAGACAGAAGCACGGTAACCAATTATCTCCGACTTTTAAAATTACCTCCAGATATTCAAGTGGCCGTAAGAAATGGCTTATTATCCATGGGGCATGCAAGAGCCATTGTAAATGTTGATGTGGCAGACAAACAATTATTTATTTTCTCTGAAATAAAAAATAAAGGATTATCTGTAAGACAAACAGAAGAATTGGTTAGGAAATTATATACAGGACAAATTACTAAACCAAAAGCAAAAGCAGTTTTACCAGATGCATACAAAAAAATTGAAGACAATATTGCCTCTACTTTTGGCACTAGGGTAAAATTAAACCACAGTAACAAAGGAACAGGCAGCATTTTATTTGAGTACTATTCACTTGAAGAGCTTAACAGCTTACTCGAAAAGTTAAACATAAACGTAAGTTAATGCATTGGATAAAATCAATATTGGGGATTTTATTTTTTTTCTTTCTTATTGAAAATGGATTAGTTGCGCAGTTCCAAAGCAAACCAATTTCAGCGAAAGACAGTTTGTTGAAAGCCAATATTAGAAAGCCAATTATTCGTTCCGCCATTTTACCTGGCTGGGGGCAAATTACCAACAAAAAAGCTTGGAAAGTACCATTGGTTTATGGCGCAATTGGAACCAGTGCTTATTTTTTCTTTAGAAATGTAAGACAATTCAAAGAAGCTAAAACTGCTTATGCACTTGCCGTTGATGGTGATACCAGCAACGACAATCAAATTATTCAGCCTTATTATAGCGTCAAAAATCAACCCGAAAGAATACGTGTGTTTAGAAATCAAGTTAGACAGAATGTAGATTATAGTGTACTTTTTTTTATTCTTTCATGGGGGCTAAATGTTATGGATGCCGCAGTAGATGCACACCTAAAGTCATTTGATGTTTCAGACAATTTAAGTTTGAATATCAAAGCAGGATATTTTCCGGCAGCAAAAACCAACGGAATTGGAATCGTTTTAAACATTAAATAATAGCATCTTTTTATTAAAAAATAAAAATCCATTATTTTGAAAATTGCATTAATTGGATATGGAAAAATGGGCAAAGCAATTGAAGGCATTGCTATAGAAAGAGGACATGAAATTGTATTGCGTATCGACGCAGAAAATACAGAGGCATTGAACAATGAAAACCTGCAACAGGCAGATGTGGCCATTGAATTTACAAATCCGGATTCGGCAATTAACAACTTAACACAATGTTTTGATGCTGGAATTCCAACTGTTTGTGGCACTACAGGTTGGCTTGAACATTGGGAACAAATTAAAGCAGATTGTAAAAATAAAAACGCTACATTTTTATATGCAAGTAATTTTAGCATTGGCGTAAATTTATTTTTTGAGTTGAATAAAAAATTAGCGCAACTCATGCAGAATCGACCTGAATATAATTGTGCAATTGAAGAGATTCATCACACAGCAAAAAAAGATGCACCAAGCGGAACCGCAATTACGATAGCTGAAAATATCATTGCACAAAATTCAAATAAAAAAAACTGGGTATTGGGAGAAACGGAGGACACCAATGCACTTTCCATCATCAGTAAAAGAATAGATCCTGCACCAGGAACGCACATCGTTTCATACAACAGCGCAATAGACAGCATCGAAATAAAACACACGGCACATAACCGAATTGGCTTTGCAACCGGAGCCGTATTAGCAGCTGAATTTGTTTTGGGTAAAAAAGGGATGTATACTATGGGGGATGTGTTGGAGGTTTGAGGGGTTTGAGAGGTTTGAGAGGTTTGAGAGGTTTGAGAGGTTTGAGAGGTTTGTGAGGTTTGTGAGGTTTGAGGGGTTTGAGAGGTTTGAGAAGTTTGTGAGGTTTGAGGGGTTTGAGAGGTTTGAGAAGTTTGGTTCAAAAGGTTCAATATGTTCAATGAGTTCGAAAGGTTGGGGATTTCGAAAAGTTTAAGCTGCATTTCCTTATTTATTATTTTTAGTTTCTTATTCCTTACTTCCAAGCGTCTTTGCTCCCTTGCGAGCTTTGCGTGAAACAAAAAAAACACCCCGCATGATTCAACATACTAGGGTGCTTTTGTATTGGTTTAACTTAGTTTTAAAATTTCATCAATCGTTCTACCGATTTTAAATTCCCTTGAGTTACCTCAAGTATATAAACACCAGTTTTTAAATCATTTCCGAAGTTCAAATCTTCACCTGGCATCGCCTGATAGATTTTCAACATTCTACCCGCCATATCCATCAATTTAATGTGAAGTTTTTCTGCGGAAACCGCTTTTACTTTCACTCTAAATGATGATGTTGTTGGGTTTGGATATACACTAACACCCAAGCTTAATGGCTTTGCAACTTCTACTTTTGCTTCCTCTACCCTACCAGTTGCTATCGGAGGAGTTCCTATTAGTGAATTTGGACAAGCATTGTATCTAACACTGATAGAGCGGAAATCACTGCTCGAACAGTTGTTGAATGATTTCGCTTTAACCGTTCCCGTTATTGCTGAAGAAGGATAACTAACGGTGATGCTTAAGCTAGTTTGAGATACAATTGATGCGCTCACTGGAATCGTCCATGCCACTGATGTAGCATTGGTTGGCATTGAACTTATTGAATATCTGTATGATCTATTAGGACAAGAACCTAAAGTAGTTGTTGAAATAGAACCTGGTGTTGAAGGCTGCGTTCTAGTTACTGTAAATGAACGCTGAGAACTACTTCCACATGAATTACTACTTCTTACTTTTATGCTTCCACCAATAAATAAATCTTCAAATTTCACCATTATTGCAGTATCATTTACGCCTAATCCTCCTGGATGACCAACAATCTCTGCCTCATCTGGTACAGACCAAGCATAAGCATTTGCCGAACTCACTTTACTTATTCTATACGTTGCAATGATTCCATTTGGATTAGTTTGAGAAACCACAAACTCACATACATTCGAAGTACCGGTTATACTTCCTGGTTGTGTTGAAACCGAACCTGTAATAGCCAATGTTCTTGCATTGCTTAATCCACATCCCATAGATTGAACTCTTATTGATGAACCAAATGAGAAATCAGGTGTGTATGTAACTTTAATGATGGTATCTAATGCACCTGTTCCAGCTGGATGATCGATGATGGTTGCTCCTGTTGGAACTGTCCATAAATAACCC
>Ga0114972_10002467_pt1 | contig 13897 bp, 12 predicted proteins | sample M_140807_EF_Meta_FD_87354 | JGI IMG/M metagenome (GOLD analysis project Ga0114972, IMG submission 87354) | Freshwater microbial communities from Lake Montjoie, Canada to study carbon cycling - M_140807_EF_MetaG | ecosystem: Environmental > Aquatic > Freshwater > Lake | place: Lake Montjoie... | reverse complement strand
CGCATGGCGGAGCGGAGGGACGGCGCGGCAACGGCGTACGAGGAGTGGCTCGCGCTCGGTGAGGGCGTGCGCGCCGAGATCGTGGACGACCGCGTCCTCGTCCTGCCGCGGCCGACCCCGGAGCACGCGCGGATCGAGGGCGTCCTGTGCAGCCTCCTTGCGCAGCCGTTCGATTACGACCACGGTCGCGGCGGCCCCGGCGGCTGGTTCATCTTCCCCGAGGTGGACGTGCGCTTTGCACCAAGCGACCTCGTCGTGCCCGATCTCTCGGGTTGGCGGCGCGAGCGGCTCGCTGTCCCCAACGTGCGCCCCATCGATGTCACGCCCGACTGGGTGTGCGAGATCCTGTCGCCTTCGAACGAGCGCCACGACCGCGTGTGGAAGGCGAACCTCTACGCCAAGCACGGCGTAAGGCACTATTGGGTCGTCGATCCGGCGGCGCGTGTCCTCGAAGCCTTCGCGCTGGAAGAGGACGGCCGTTGGCTGCGCCTCGGCGCATGGGACGAGAGCGAGACCGCGCGCATCGAGCCGTTCGAGGCCGTCGACGTCGAGATCGGGCGCCTGTTCTTGCCGCACGAAGGGTAGCCTCGCCACGTGCTAAGCTCCGCTCATGGAGAGCAGCGGCCGCATCGTCGAAGCGCTGGAGCGCGAGCTCGCCGCGTCCGGCACGGTACGCCTCGCGGTGCTCTTCGGCTCTCGTGCGAAGGGGACGGCCAGGGCCGACAGCGACGCCGACGTAGGCGTCCTCCCAATTGACGAAACTTGGACTCTCTCGGGCGAGCTGGAACTCGCTCGACGTCTCTCGGAGGCGGTGGGCGTCGAGGTCGATCTCGTGCGGTTGGATCGCGACGACCCGGTGCTCGGCTTGGAAATCGCCCGTCATGGCCAGCTGCTCTTCGAGGTGACCCCGGGCACGTTCTCGGCATGGCGCGCACAGGCGGCGAGCGTCGGTCTCGAGTTCGAGGAGGTCATCGCTCCTCACCGACGAACCTACCTCGAGCGCCTCGCGCGGAGAGCAGGATGACCAACGTCCCGCTCGTCACCCGGAAGCTCGCCGTGCTCGAAGAGCACCTCCGGCGCCTTCGAGAACGGCGACCAGACAGCGTCGATGCGTTCGTAGCCGATGCGCTCGTTCAAGACGCCATCGCGATGAGCGTGCTGGTGGTCGTACAAGAGGCGGTCGACATCGCGTTGCACGTGGCGAGCGACGAAGGCTGGGGCGTGCCGACCCGCTACGCGGATGGCTTCGGGCTGCTCGCAAAGCACGCGGTGATTTCGGAGCCCCTCGCCGCGGACCTCGCGCGCGCCGTTCAGCTTCGGAACCGAATCGCGCACGGCTATGCCTCGATCGATGCTTCACGCCTTTGGCAGGAACTCCCCGCAGGCGAGCAGGCGTTCACAGCCTTCGTCAGCGCCATCGCCGCACACCTGTCACGCGAAGCGTAGGCCTTTCGCCCGCGCATCGAGCCCTTCGAGGCCGTCGCGATCGAAGTCGGGCGGCTGTTCCTGCCGCGCGAAGCGTAAGCCCACCGCTTCACGGGCTCACGCGAAACGCCGCGAGCCCCTTCTTGCCGGAGGGCGTTTCCGGCGCGGCCTCCTCCTGCCAATCGAGCGCGAGCACCTCGACGCTCCCGGCGTCGATGCCGAGCTTCGCCGCAAGACCCAGCGCGCCGTCCATCGTCGGCGCGAGGCCCGCCATCCACGCGTACGGAAGCTTTGCCGAGCGGGCCGCGAGCGCTTCGCAACGAACGACCGAGCGCAGCGAAGGCTCGGCACAGCGCGTCGGAAGCGCACCTCGACCCACCAAGGCGAACGTCGGTGCCCTTTCGATCGGGGGGAGCGACGAAGGGAACGGCCGGTCGAAGCCCTGCTCGAGCGCGAGGACCAACACCCGACCCGTCACGGCGCGTTCCTCGAGGCGCAGCGCGACGAACGCCGACGTGTTCGGTGCGAGCGGGTAAAAGCCCGTGCCGGCGAGCCGCTCGACGTCGACCGTTTTCGAACCGCCCGGCTCACCCGTCGCCTCGTCGGCCTCGACCGTCGTATAGTACCGCTGCGCGACGTAGCCGAGCTCGGCCATCACGCCGACCGTGGCGCCGGCGGGCAGGACCTTGTCACGTGGCCCGCCCGCCTTTCCGAGGACGAACACCCGCGCGGAGGACTCTCCTACGGAAGATTCCTCGTGCACGGTGATGGCGCTCCCGGTCGGCCGGCCAGCGAGGTTCACGCGATCGACCGCGACCACCTCGAACGAGTTCCCTTGGCCTAGCAAATACGGCGGCGAGGCGAGCTCGTAGCCCCGCTCGGTCGAGCAGGTGGCGATGCCGAGATACGCATCGCGCTCGTCGGGCGAAGGCGCGCCGTCTCCCCCTCCGTTCGACGCAGACGGAGTTTGTGGGGCCTTTCGCACCACGACGGCGCGGGCGCCGGCATCGTCACCGAGCTCGACCGCGGCGATGGCCTCGACGACCCAGCCCGCACGCGCGATCCCAGGCACCACCGAAGCGAGGCGGCTCGCATTCGTGGGCGCGACACCCTCGAGGCCGGGCGAGCGCTCGGTCAGGGTTTGCCCGAACGCGAGCGATTTCACGCGCGCATCGCACGCGGCGGCGCTCGGCGCTTGCGGGGCCTGGGGCGCCATGACGTTCACCACGGCGCGGCTCCCGTCAACCGAGGGAGTCTTTACGGTGGGCGTCGTCGCGCAGCCAAGGACGGACGAGACCGTCACCATCGCGAGCGCACAACCTCGAGGCGGGGACATGGATCCTACGACCATGCCTCCCGATCTCCGATGTTCCGGAGCAGGCCGCAACGCTCGTTTTACGGCGAAGCTCGCGGTGACGGCGTAGCGCCTGGGCAGAGGCCGGAACCCCGCGTCAACGCCTACCGCTTCGCGGTCGGATAGCCCGGTGCCTCACGCGGTGTGCCGCCGAAGATCGCGCGGGCGCGGGCCGCGAGGCCGCCGCACTCGCCTTCGGGCAGAACGTGCTGCTCGTCGGGATCGGTCGCAAGGTCGTAGCAACGGAAGCCCTGTTGCTTGTCGCCGTACTTCGCCCAAATCTTCTTGGACCCCTGCATCATCCCGTAGCTGTTGTGCTCGTGGTAGCGGAAGAACGCGTTCGTCGTCGTGAGCGGCAAGGGCTCGGTCGTGAGCTCGCCGCGGGTGAGCGGGTGACCGAGCATCGCCGCACGGTACGGCGCCACCTCGGGCGCGTCCCACACGCCGAGCAAATCGAGCAGCGTGGCCGCGAGGTCGGGATGCCACGCGAACGCGTCCTTCGCCTCGCGCAAGTGCTTTTCCTCGTCCTCGGAGAGGGTGCCCTTCGGCGCATCGATCCACGCCGGCACGCGCAGCTCCGACTCGCCGAGGCCGAGCCCGTGCCCGGTGTAGCCGTCTTCGTTGAAGCACTCGCCGTGATCGGACGTGTAGACGATGACGGTGCGGTCACCCGCGGGCGAGGCGCGCACGGCGCGAATGAAATCGGCGACCGCGAGGTCCGAGAGGTTGACCGCGTTGCGGTAGCGCGCGCTCATGCGGCTGCCGTCCCCGTCGCGGTAAGGCGAGAGGGCGCGCTCCACGTAGTAGGGCCGGTGCGCCGACGCGTAATGCACGACGGCGAAGTAGGGCTCGCGCAAGTCGCCGAGATGTTCGATGGCGTAGCGCGACGTGTCGCGGTCGCTCGCGCCGTGGTCGGTGCTCGCCTCCGAGTCGATGTTGGTCGCGTACGCGCGGCTGTCGATGGGCTCGTCCTGCGTAAAAAACCGCGTACCCCAAGTGATGACGTTCTGGCCTGTCCAATAGGCCGTCGCGTAGCCGGCCGCCTTGGCGTAGCTGAACACGAACGGCGCGCGGTGCAGCTCCTCGTCGCTCGCGGTGGGAGACATGCCGGAGAAGAGCACCCCCTCGGACACCGCCGTCGAGGTCGCGACCGCTCGCATCTGCAACAACGGGATGCGCCCTTTCGTAGGCTCATTCGTATGCCAGCCTGGCGCCTTGCAGTCGGGCTCGTACGCGACGCAAACGGCGTCGTGACGGATGCTCTCCTCGAGCACGAAGAGCACGTTCCGCGGGCGCGAAGGCTTGGTCGCGATGGCGGGGATCGCGGGCACCCGGCGCGGCTGAATGAACGGACCCGGCTGATGTTTTACGGGCTTTTCGCGCAAGAGGCGCGCGAGTTCGTCGATGCCGTCGAAGTAGAGGATGTCGTACGTCGAGGCTTGGATGCGCCGGTAGCTCGACGGCACGAACGCGATCCCGAGGAGCGCGAAAGGCACGAGCAGCGGCGCGAGGCGACGCGGCCACGGGCGGAGACGAACGAACCGACGGGCCAGCGTGAGCAAGCCGAGCGCGAGGCCCGCCGAGACGGCAAGCCCTGCCCAAAAGGCGGTCGAGCGCAGGTTGAGCGCGCCGGTCGGAGCAGGTGCAAGCGACTGGAACGCGAGCTGCGAGTCGACCGAGAGGTAAATGTTGTACGTGCGGTAAAACACGCCCTCCACGACGAGGACGAGCGTGTACAGAACCGCAAAGAGGCCCGCGACCCACTGACGCGGCACGCCACGGCGCCGAGACGAGGCGGCGAGCAACACGCCCCAAAAGACGAAGCTCGCGAAGGCGCTCGCGGCGTAGCCGAGGCGGTGGGTCGAATCGAACGCGACGATGCGGCTACCACGTCGCACGAAGTCGCTGACGACGATGACGAGCGCCGGCGCACCCACGACAAGCGCGCCGAGGAGACGACGACCTCGCCTTTTCGCGCGACGACGAGCCTGCGCGCGAGCGGCGGCAGAGACGGCCTTGTCAGAGCTCATGCGGATGCGAAAGGTAGCACGCGCCGTGTGGGCTTCGGGTCAGCCGACCCAGTGTTTTTCGAGCCACGCCATGGGATCGGCGGCTTCGCGAAGCGCGCGGTCCATGGCCCGTACCGTCTCCGAGCGACCTTGCGACGTACCGTAGGCACGTGCGTAGAGCACCCACGTCGGCAGCTCGTAGTGATGCAGGAGCGGCGCCATCGGGTGCGACGACGCGGCAGCCAACACCTCGGCGGCCTTGGTCAACCCGGGCGCGGAGACGAGCGCCGTCGTCGTATCGAAGAGCAGCTGGCGCAGCTCCTCGAAAGCGCGCTCCGGGTTCTCAATCGTACGCGCGACGAGTGCCTCGAAGCCCTCCTCATCGAGGCCGGCGTTCTCGGCGGCTTCGCGCATCGCGGGAACCTGCGTCTCGAGAAAATCCGAGTCGACCGCATGACCGACGAGCCGCCCGACGGAATACACGTCGAACGCGCTCGCTACGCACTCCGCGAAGAGGATGCCCTCGGCGGTGCGTGCGTCTTCGCCTAGCGCCGCGTGCGCGAGCTTATGCCAAGCGTTGTGCGCAAGCTGATCGGCCGTCAGGCGCTCGTCGATGAGCACCTCGGCCACGTCGTCGGGACTCCAAAACGCGAGGTTCAACAGCAGCACCGACTCGTACCGGTCGATGCCGCTGCCCTCGGTGGGCACGAGGAACGTCAGGCCCCGCGCGACCATCGCCCGCTTCAAGGATTGGTAAATGCCGACGTGCCGAAACGAGCGCTCGTCTTCGATGTCGAGGTCGGAGAGGGACACGGAGCGAAGCGATGTCATGGGGCGACAGTGCTCGATTCCGGGGGCTCTTGCCAGTGTCCCGTACGCATGCAAGAAACGCGACCGATGAAAGCTCGCGCGCTCACGGGTCTGGTTGGGGTGGTTCTGTTTGGTGCGTTTTTCTCCGGATGCAAAGACGAGCCGCCGCCCCCCCCGATGCCGGAAGCGAGCGCCGCCGCAACCGGCACGGCCTCCGGAACCGGAACCTTCCAGCTCCCAGCGTACAGCCAGGCCACCACGAAGCGCTTCCGCGTCGAGCTCTGCTTCTACGGCGCGTACGGCTTGAAGCTCACCCGCGACGCCTACCTTGCGAGCCTCGGCGGCAAGGAGCCGAGCGAGGCGCTCCTCCCGAGCTTCGGCAAGCTGCCGGAGCTCGATGGCCCCTCGGCGACGCCGCTCGGTACGGCAACCGCCTGGGTGAGCCCCGCCACCTCGGCCGCCCCCAAGACGACCGCTGCCCCGAAAGACAGCCCGGCACCCACGGCAACGTCCACCGCTTCGGCCAACGCGGCGGCATCGGTACAACCGCTCGCGACCGCGGCCGGTCTCCCGCCGAACGCGGCTGCGATGGAGCGCCTTGCTTACCTGCGTTACCTCGGCTCGTGCGCTCAAGCGGCGCACAAAGAGGAGAACGCTCCCGTCGACGAGGCGCTCGACAAAGCCCTCGCGGACTTCGAGCCGCTTGCCAGCAACCTGAATCGGCAACTGATGGCCGCCCAGCGCTATTACGCTTCGAAGCAGTACGCGGGCGACAAATTCGAGCGTGGAAAGCTGATGCACCGAGAGTTCGTCGCAGGCTTCGACGCGCTTGGCGCGAAGAGCGACGCCTTCGAGAAAGCCTTCCTTGCATGGGAAGCGACCCTCACGAAACCAAGTGAAAAGCTCGACAACTCCGCCGAGACGGCCTACGAGGCCCTCCAACATGCGCGCGCGCTCGGTGCGGCACTGCTCGGAGAAAAGCCGAACGGCGACGCCCTAAAGACGGCTCTTGAAGGAGTGACCCGCTCTCGCGAGGCGCTCGAGACGATCGGCAAGAACGAACCGAAAGCCGCCCACCCACGCGAGCTCGTGGGACGACTTCGTCGCTTGATGGACGCCGGGGCGAAGGCGCAAGCCGCGCTCTCCGACAAAGGCTCGCTGAAGGAAGCGACCTACCTCGTGATGATGGAGCTCGCGGCGCTCGTGGAGTCGAACCATCGCGCGTTGGGACAGTTGTTGCGGCAGTCGGGCCAGACCCGACCCGGCAGCGGGTTGACGACGCTTCGTCCAGGCGCGAACGGGCTTCCCGGGATTCGCCCGAACATGCGGCTTCGCACCGGAGCCGAACCGGGCGCAGACCGCAGCCCCAAGCGGCCGAACCAAGAAGAGCACCCGGAGTGACGGTCCACAAACCGGCGTAACGTTCCACAAAAGGGTACCGCCGCCCCGAGCACGAAGGCTCCAGGCGGCGGTGTGCCAAGCGGAGAGGTCCGCCGCTCAGATGAACGGGTTGACGTGGATCGGCTGCTTGTTCTCGCGCACGTTGTAGGCAACGCGTCGAGCGAAGTAGAGCACGAGCCAGGCGGCGACTCCGAACATCGCCACACCGAGCGCCGTCTGCAGGGACGTCGAGATCATCGGCGCGCCCTTTGCGGGCAGGCCGTTCTCACCGGCCTGGATGGCGCCCTCCGTGCCGAGAACCCACAAGGCCGTCAGGAAGAATGCGCCGAACGACATCGGCACGAACCACTTCCAGCAGAGGTTCATCAGTTGGTCGATGCGGACGCGGGGGAGCGTCCAGCGGATCCAGACGACGATGAAAATCAGGATCCACGACTTCAAGAGGAACATGAAGACACCGCCCGCCTGCAGCGCGAAGCTCGCCTCTTGCTGGCTCGGCGTCACGCCCGGGAGCTGCCAGCCGCCGAGGAAGAGGGCCGTCGCGATGCCGCAGAAGACGAAGACGTTCGCCCACTCCGCGAAGAAGAAGAACAGGTAGCGCATGCCCGAGTACTCGGTCGAGTAGCCCGCGACGAGCTCGCTCTCGGCCTCGGGAAGGTCGAACGGAGCGCGGTTGCCCTCGGCGAGCGCCGTCGTGAAGAACAGGAAGAAGAGCCCGAACGTGACCGGGTTCTTGAACACGTACCAATACCAGGGCCAGCCGCCCTGCGAGAGAATCGACGCGCCCGTTCCGCCCTGCGCCTGAATGATGTCCTGCATGCGGAGCGAGCCGGTCATCATCACGATGCAGACGACCGAGACCGCCGCAGGGATCTCGTAGCTGATGACCTGCGCCGCAGCGCGAACGCCGCCGAGCAGCGACCACTTGTTGTTCGATGCCCAACCGCCCGTCATCAGACCAATGGCGACGAGCGAGGTCACCGAGACGACGAAGAGGATGCCGACGTCGAGGTCGGCCGCGATGAGGTGCTGTCCGAACGGCATGACGACGAACGTCGCCGAGACACCGATGAACACGAGGTAAGGCGCGAGTCGGAAGAGTGGCTCGTCGCTCTCGGTCGGGATGATGTCTTCCTTGACGATCGACTTGATGCCATCCGCCATCCACACGATGAAGCCCTGCGGACCGGCCCGGTTCGGACCCACGCGGGACTGCATACGCGCGGAGACACGACGCTCGACCCACGTGATGATGCCTGCCGTCGGCGCCATGAAGAGGAGCAAGATGCCGGCGGCCACGGCGAGGATGAGGACGGCGGAGAGGATGTCGCTCGGCAGCGAGCCGGACTCGAAGCCGGACATCGACACCTGCCGCATCTCTGGCGAAGCGTTGCCGCGTTTGACGCCGAGCTGCGCGAGACGCGAGCCGTGCTCGGGGACGATGTCACCGACCGACAGGAGGTTCACGCCGTTGAACGAAACGAGCAAATCCCCGCCCGAAACGCCAACCTTGTCGGCCGGGCTCGCGGCCGTGACGCCGGAGACGAGCAAGCCACCTGCGAGCGGCGCGTGCTCTTCGTCGAGGCGAATGCCGAGGTGCTCGAGCGTCTTTTTGCCGAGCTCGCCGCGCTTTTCCATCACCATGCGGCGCACCGACGGCGACCGGAAATCGACGGTCACATCGACCACCCGACCCTGCACGGCTTGGCCGTCCGCAGCGGTCGCGTCGAGCTCGACGGTCACGTCGCCGCGGAAGGTCGTGTGGGCGGCTTCGTCGCCGTTGCCGCAAAACTTCGCCACCAAGGCATCGCTCAACGCGAAGGAGACCTTGTCCGCCGCGGACTTCGCGCCTTCGACAACGATGTGCGCCTCTTCGCCCTCGAGTCCCTTGCCGGGGCGGTAGAGCTTGCCGTCGAAGGTGACGGTCGCCGCCTTCGCTTCGTTGACCGGCAGACGCGTACCGAGGACCTCGATGTGATCGCCGACCTCAGCGTCTCGTGGAACCACGTCGACCAAGTCGAGCAGGTTCGGCGCATCGTTGCGCTTGCAGCCCGCCACCAAGGCGACGAGTGCCAGCAGGAAAACGAGCGCGGACCTCACGCCCGCGATGGCGCGAATCGAAGAAACATTTCGCCGCATTGCCCGCGACTTATAGATCGGGGCCCGGCGAAGGTCGAGTATCAGGAGGAGCTGAACGTCCGTCGCCCGTCGGGGCCGACCTGCACCGCGACCGGAACGCCGAAGGTCTGCTCGAGCAGGGGGGGGGTCATCACCCGCTCGACGGGTCCCTCCGCGAGGATCCTTCCCTCGGCGAGGAGCGCCACCCGGTCGGCATACGCGCTCGCAGCCGAAAGGTCGTGCATCGCAGCGAGGCAGGTGAGCCCTCGGTCGCGCACGAGGCGCCGCACGAGCTCGTGGCACGCTCTCGAATGACGAATGTCAAGATTTGAGGCCGCTTCGTCGAGCAACAGCACCGGCGCTTGCTGAGCGAGCGCGCGGGCCAGGTGAACACGCTGCAATTCCCCTCCGGAAAGGGTCTCGAGGCGCCTCCCGGAAAAGGTTGTAAGCTCGCAAAATCCTAGCGCCTCTTCCACGATCGCGAGGTCCCCGTCCGAGGACTCGAGCCATCCCTCCTGGTGGGGTGCGCGGCCCATCAACACGACCTCACGGACGGTGAATCCCGCCGGCAGCTCGTGACGCTGTGGAACGAAGGCCACCTTGCGGGCAAGGGCCCTGCGCGAGAGGTCCGCGACGCGCTCACCCTGAAGCTGCACGTCGCCCGCGTGGGGGGAGCGAAGCCCGGCGACGACCCGCAACAGCGTGCTTTTTCCAGCGCCGTTCGGCCCGAGCAGCACGGTCAGCGTACCGGGCTCGAGCGCGAGGCGCACATCGACGAGCACCGGCTTGCCTCCGTGCTTCGCACTCACCGCATCGACAACGACGGCCGCCACCGGGCCGAGCCTACCGCGAATTCCTACAAACGGGATTGCGGAGCGCACCGGCAGGTGATGGACTGACGTTTGAAGTTTCGGCCACTTATCGATCCTTCAGGCGATGGCAATGGACACGCAACCCGATGCGGCCTCGCAGAAGCGCGTCATCAAGCGCTACTCGAACCGCAAGCTCTACGACACGCGCGATAGCCGCTACGTCATCCTTGCGCAGATTGGGGAGATGGTGCGTCACGGCGAGGACGTGCAGGTCATCGACAACAAGTCAAAAGAGGACAAAACCGAGGCAACGCTCGCGCTCATCCTGTCCGAGGACCTCAAGGCCGAGCCGAACAACGTGCAACTCGGCGCGCTCCGGTCCCTGCTCCAAGAACGCAGCGAAAAGTTCCTCACCAGCCTTCGCGGCGGCCCCATCGGACGGCTCATCCCAGGCAACGAGAAGAGTGACGCCGCGCCAAAGGTCGACGAGCACGAGGGCCACCCGCAACCGACGCCGGAGAGCGTCCCCAGCGACGACCAGGGACGTAACGTATCGAAATCACGAATCAATGAGCTCGTCGAGACGTCGCGCCAAACGCTCGATCAGCTGCAGAACGCCCTCGACGAGCGGGTCCAGGCGGTGGTCCCCGGGCTCGGACTCATTCGCGGACTCCGCGCCGAGCTCGCCGCGATGAACCGACGCCTCGAGGCGCTGGAGCGGCACCTTGGACTGCCAACCCCCGCATCCTCGGAAAAGCCCGAAAAAAACGACCCTGCGTAGTCCGAAGACGCCTCCGCGGCGGCCCTTTTGGCAGGCCCTTGCCCCGGAGCTCGCCGGCTGTCATGGAATCGACGCGAAGCCGCTAGGAATAGTCGGCACGATGCGCATGTTGCTTTGACCAATGACCTACCTGAAGCCCCTCACCCGGTCCGAACGGGACGCAAGCCGTCCGGTCGCCTTCGAGGCGGAAGTGCTCGAGCACCTCGACGCGCTGTTTGGCGTCGCGCTGCGAATGACCAAAAACGAGCCAAACGCCGAAGACCTGGTGCAAGACACGATCGTAAAGGCCGTGCGGGCCCGCGATCAGTTCCAACCCGGCACGAACCTCAAGGCGTGGTTGCTTCGCATTCTGACCAACACCTTCATCAACCGTCATCGTCGCGGCGGGCTCGAGCGGGACGTCTTCGAGGGGCCGGACGCAACGCCCCTCGCGGATCGTTGGATTGGGGCGGCAACCATGCGGGCGATGCGCGACCCGGAGCGAGAAGCGCTGGCACCGCTCGTCGAAGCGGAGGTCCGCGCCGCCCTCGATGCGTTGCCGGAGACGTTCCGGCTGGTGATCGTGCTCTCCGACATTGAGGGGCTCGCCTACCGCGAGATCGCCGACACGATGGGTTGCCCGGTCGGCACGGTGATGTCGCGCCTGCACCGCGGGCGAAAGATGCTGCAGGAGGCGCTGCGCGACCAAGCCGTGGCGCTCGGCCTCATCGAAGAGGAGCACGCCGAAGAAACGCTGCGGCAAGCGGCCGTCGGTGACGAGGCCGCGCCGCTCGACCTCGAGCGCTACCGAAAGAGTCGCAGCCAGCAGCCCGCCGTGCGAGGAGACAGGTCGTGAGCGACGCCGCGAAAACGGATCCGTGTGCCCGACTCGATCGGTGGCTGACGGCCTACGGCGACGACGAACTCGACGCCGTGCACGTGCTCGAAGTGGAAGAGCACCTCGCCGCCTGCGAAGCGTGCAACGAGCGCGTGACGCTGGATCGCGCCGTGCGCGCCAGCCTGAAGCAGACGCGGCCCCTCGCATCCGCCGCACTGCGGAAGCGCGCGGCGGCGGCGTTGCTCGCGGAACACGCGCGGCACCAGGCCGAAGCGCTGCCCGAGGTCGCGCAGGCCGAAGCGCTACCCCACGCCGCGTCGGTCGACCCTACCGCGTCGGTCGCAGACGCGGAGGGCACCCCCCGGCCGGTCGCTTCCCCGAGGCTCGTGAAGCTTCGTTATGTGATGCCGCTGGCGGTCGCCGCGGGCATTGCGCTCGTCGCAGGTGGCGTCGCGCTCCGTGATCGACGCGAGTCGCAGGTGGCGCGTCGTGCTCCGGAGGAGACCGCCCACGCGGCCATTCAAGGCTCGACGTTCGACCGCTTCATCGACGAATTGGTCGACGCGCACATGCAACCGCCTCCGCCCGAAGTGACCGATGACGATGGCCTCACGCGCCTCAATCCGTTCGTCGGTGTTCGGGTGCCGCGACCGGAGCTGACGTCCCTCGGCGCAAAATACCTCGGAGCGCGGATGCATCGTCGCGAGGCTGCGATGCTGCAGTATTCGATGGGCGATCGCCGACGGATGACGCTCTATGTCTTCGATCCGGCGCGCCTGCCGATGCAGGCGAATCGGCTTCAGGCTCGCGTCCTCGGCAACAACCGGCACGTCTACGTCGGGCACGTCCGCGGCTACACCGTCGCGGCCTCCGAGCGGGACGGCGTTGGCTACGCGCTCGCGTCGGACCTCAGCGACAAAGAGACCGAGGACGCCATCGTGATGGCCGCACGCTGAACGAGGCGCTACGGTTTCGGTGGAGGGTGACGGGTACGCATTCCCCGCCACGTCGGTACACATGCTCTACCGAATCCCATTCTTCATCGCTTGCTCATGGCTGCTCGCCGCCTGCTCGGGAGAGGATACCGCGCCCGCGGTACCGGCCGGTCCCTGCGCCGGATCGACGGTCACGCCGGACGCCTTCATCGCCGGCTTGACCAAGTCCGGAAGCAATGGCCGAATCGGGGCCTCGATTCTCGACGCGCTGCCCGCTCCACCAGGGCCGGGCTCGAACGCGTGGAAGGTGCAACTGCTCGACGAAAGCGGCGAGCCCCTGCCGGGCGCGACGATCACGAAGGTTCGCCCGTGGATGCCCGACCATGGCCACGGCAGCGGCGTCCCACCCAAGGTGACCATGCAGAGCGATGGGTCCGGGGCCATCGATGCGCTCGAGTTCGTGATGCCCGGTGTATGGACCGTGACGATTACCTCGGAAAAAGACGCCCAATCCGACGACGCGACCTTCGCCTTTTGCATCGACGGGTGAACCCTTGCGAGCTCAGAATCGCGCCCCCTTCGAAGCAAAGCGGCTCCTTGCCGCCGCGTCGCTCGTCGCGGCCGCAAGCGGGTGCGGCAGCGAGTGCGTGGAAGTGAAGGCCGATTGCTCGCCGCTCTACGAGCCCACGTTCACGCAGATCTACACGCGAACACTCGCACCCACGTGCGCGGCCGGCGGATCGAGCTGCCACGGACCAGGCGGCGGCCGCGGCTCGCTCACCTTCGAGAGCCAAGCGAGCGCATACGCGATGTTGGTGGGCCAAGCGGCAACCGATGGAGGCGTTCGCGTGCTCGCGGGGGACCCAGGATGCAGCGTGCTCGTTGCGCGGCTCGAGGCCGACGACGAAGCCATCCAGATGCCGCCGGGCTCGCCCCTATCCTCCGCAGAACGCTGCTCGATCGAGCGCTGGATCGCGAACGGAGCGAAGCCGTGAGCGGTTCTCGGGCGTCCCTCCGCGTACCGCTTCTGATGCTCCTCGCAGCATGCAGCGCCCCGTCCGAACCGAAGCTTCTTCAAGGCGAGGCCCTGAAAGACCCTGAGTCCTGCCGACAGTGCCACGCGAGCCACGTCGAACAATGGTCGGGGAGCATGCACGCTTACGCGGGCGACGACCCCGTCTTCGTTGCGTTGAACGCCCGGGCGCAGCGAGAATCCAACGGCGCCGTGGGCGACTTTTGCGTGACCTGCCACGCGCCCGTCGCGCTGCGCGATGGCGCCACGAAAGACGGCACGAACCTCGCCGAGCTCCCCGCCTACCAGCGCGGCGTGACCTGTTACTTCTGCCACTCGACCGCCTCCATCGAAGGCACGCACAACAACCCCCTCTCGCTCGCGAACGACGGCGTGCTGCGCGGCGGCATTCGCGATCCGCTG
>Ga0114972_10002461_pt1 | contig 13922 bp, 9 predicted proteins | sample M_140807_EF_Meta_FD_87354 | JGI IMG/M metagenome (GOLD analysis project Ga0114972, IMG submission 87354) | Freshwater microbial communities from Lake Montjoie, Canada to study carbon cycling - M_140807_EF_MetaG | ecosystem: Environmental > Aquatic > Freshwater > Lake | place: Lake Montjoie... | reverse complement strand
TCTCCCCGATGTCGTGTTGGCGGAGGTGGCGTGGGTGCTGCGCGGTTACGGGCTCGACCGCCAAGCCCGCCACGGGCTGCTGGAGCGGCTGGTGCGCACCCGCGGCGTGGTGGTCGACGACATCGACGGCGTGATTGATGCCCTCGAGCACTTCCGCAAGGAGGGTGATCTGGCCGATCAGCTCATCTTTGCTCGCGCTGCCCGCGCCGGTGCTTTGCCCGTATTGACTTTTGATCAGCGTTTTGGTGCCTGTGACGGGGTTGAACTCCTGGAGGCAGAACCGCTGGGGTGATGCCCGCCGGAGCCCCCTGCGGAGCCCCGGCGGGAGGCCCAGGCCTCAGAGCACCGCATCCAAGCCAATGTGACGGGCCTGCAGCTTGTGGGCCTCCGCCCGCTCGCGCCTCCTGCCGTAGAAGCCCCACTCCGCCAAATCGAACTTGACTTAAGAGTTTTTATGTAGCTAGCTATTCCAGTGGGGGCCGAGGTTCTAGGCCTCTTAAAGGCTGGTCCGGTGCCCCTACCCCAGCTCGGCCTGGGCCCCAGAGTGAGGGTCGCCGTTGCTGCAGCAGGGCTGGCTGGATCAACCCCCAAGGGACTGGGATGATGTCGTCGCCCAAGTGCTGCTGGGGCGTGAGCTGCAGCGGCGGGGCTGTTAGGGCTGGGTGAGGCTTGGCTGGACCGGGAATGTCTCAAGGATGTTCCGATCGCTGCGGACGGCCCAGCGGAAATCAGCGGTCACCAGAGGGTTTGGCAGGGAAAGGTGGTCAGCTGGGGATCTGCTGTGAGCAACACCAGGCGCTCCAGTTCGGCCTGGGCTGCCAGCATCCGATCAAAGGGATCGCGATGGGGCTGGCTGTAGGCACCGGCCCGGAGTCCATGGGCTTGGCTAATCGGCAATCCCTTAAAGCCATCGGCCTGCAACAGGCTGGGCAGATCACTGATGGCGCCCGCCAGTTCGGGCAGCTTGCCGCGGTGGTGCTTGAAGCTGAGCTCCCAGATGCTGGCGGCACTGACCCAGATTTCGCTGGTGGGATCGACCAGCAGGCCATGGACGGCGGCGGAGAGACGGGTCGGATCGAACCACCACAGCAGCACGTGGCTGTCGAGCAGATGGGCGGATCTGACGGGGGCAGGGCTGCTCAAAGCTGCTCCACTACGCGGGGATAGCTGCTGCAGAAGGCCCAACCACAGGATCAGCATTCCGGGTTCCTTTTCGCCACCTGAAAGATTTATGTCAATAACCAGGACATGGCTTGGTGAAGGTGGACATGCCAGTTAAGCCCTGTTTGATCAGAGCCAATAAGATCCCATAGTTTTGAGATTCGCATTTCAGGCAGAACTACCGAAAAGGTTGGAGAGGATTTAGATAGTGAATATCGTTGCGTATGGATCCGTACCCGCACGCATGGCTGAGTTTCGACAGCAAAGCTCCGCAGGCAAGCTAGGCAAGAAGCAGACGCGCTGACACATCATAAACACGAGAGGAGAATTAACGTTTCCTTAGTCAGATGTTAAACTTCAAAAGGCATAATTCATAAACAACCGTGGCCGATCTGGAGTGGTTAAGCCTCCACTCCTTTGAGACGCCATTTCACCGGTCAGATCCAATGCCGATCAGCCTGAATGAGTTTTATTCTCAGAACTTCCAGTCTCTGGCAAATACTGCGATAAACAATACGGAACTTCCACAGGGCTGGGAGATTTCTGAGACAGGCGGCGGTGCAAGAGATAATGAAAAATATGGGGCAGATACTGGCAGCTCCAACACCGGTGACATCTACAGTTATGGATCAAGTTTGAGTACAGAGAGGGCCCTTGGTGGACTACAGTCCGGCACGCTCGTCCCACTGTTTGGGAGCAGCTATAGCAACAACAGTTTAACCCCCATAACCACACTGACCATCAGTTACACAGGCGAACAGTGGCGGCTGGGAACATTGTCCCGGCCCGACCGTCTTGACTTTCAGTACAGCCTGGATGCCAATTCGTTGACAACAGGGACCTGGCTAAATATTGATGCTCTCGATTTCAATTCCCCGGTAACAACGGGAATGGTGGGTGCACTCGATGGCAATGCGGCAGGCAACAGGACTCGCATCACAGCTACGATCACAGGCCTCAATATTGGACTAGGAGCAACGTTCTGGCTTCGCTGGCAAGACAACAATGCAACTGGCGCAGACGATGGGTTGGCGATCGACGATTTCACCCTGTCCACGACGGTTCCAAGCCTGCCTACGGTGTCGATCACGGCAACCGATCCCAATGCGGCGGAAGCTGGACAGGACCCAGCCTCGTTCCGGATCAGTCGCACAGGCCTGAACAATAATCCCCTCAGCGTAAATTACATCGTCTCCACTGGTGGAGGACAGGCAGCCAATGGTACGGATTACACTCCCCCGCTGAGCGGTACGGTAACCATCGGTGACGGGCAATCATTCGTTGATCTAATACTCACTCCGGTGGATGATACCGATGTTGAAGGGAATGAATCCGTCATCCTGACGTTGGCAGCCAGCGGGGAATACGTTGTGGGCCCAAGCACCATTGCAACTGCTGTAATCACGGATGACGACGCGGCGCCATCGGTTCGCATCCGTGACATCCAAGGCAGCGGTCATGTGTCATCCCTGAACGGATCGTCCGTCATTGGTCTTGAAGGAGTCGTGACGGCAGTAGCCGCCAATGGTTTTTACTTGCAGGATCCTGTTCCCGACAGCATTGAGGCCACATCGGAGGGAATTTTTGTTTTCACAGGTTCGACACCCAGTGTCGTTATGGGTGACGCACTGCGGATCTCAGGCACAGTCACAGAATTCCGGCCCGGCGGAAATCCCAACAATCTTACGATCACCGAAATCACAAGTCCTTTCATCAGCATTGTTTCCAGTGGTAACCCACTTCCTGCGGCCATCATTCTGGGCATCGGTGGCCGGCCAATCCCGAGCCAGTTGATCAGCAGCGATGTCGGCAATGTCGAGAACAGTGGCTCATCCAACCCAGACCAGGACGGCATTGACTTCTACGAAAGTCTGGAAGGGATGAGGGTTCAGATTAACAATCCACTCACCACCTCTCCCACAGCCAGCTTTGGCAGCTCAGAAGAAATTTGGGTGCTGGCAGACAATGGGGTCAATGCCACTAACCGCACGCAAAACGGCGGCAGCCTAATCATCCCGACCGACTTCAACCCGGAGAGGATTCAGATTGATGACCTGATCAACAGCATCTCCATACCAGCGTCGAATGTTGGAACTCAATTCAACACGATCATCGGTGTCGTGAGTTACGACTTCAACAACTATGAAGTACTGGTCACGACAGCACCAACAGTCGTCTCGGCATTGCCGCTGCAGAAGGAGGTCACTACCCTCACGGCGACGGCCGGTCAATTGACGGTAGCCACCTTCAATGTGGAGAATCTCGATCCTGGAGATGGGATTGCACGATTTGCCGCTCTGGCAACGGCCATTGTCAACAACCTCGGCTCCCCCGACATCTTCAATCTAGAGGAGGTCCAGGACAACAATGGCCCCACCAATGATGGTGTGGTGGACGCCAGTCTCACGTTTGAGACCCTGATTGCTGCGATCGCAGCCGCTGGGGGACCCAACTACGACTATCGGCAGATCAATCCCATCGACAACCAGGATGGCGGCGAACCGGGTGGGAACATCCGGGTGGGCTTTTTGTTCAATCCGAATCGTGTGAGCTTCGTGGAAGGCAGCCTGCAACGCATTACTGACCCGAATCCAGGCGAAACAGACCCATTCCCAGGGGATGACTTTGCCAGCAGCCGGAAGCCCCTGGTGGGAACCTTCAGCTTCAATGGCCAGCAGGTGATCGTGATCGGCAATCATTTCAACTCCAAGGGCGGTGACCAACCCCTGTTCGGCCCAAACCAGCCACCCACTCTCAACTCCGAACTGCAACGGGATCAGCAGGCAACCATCGTGCGCGATTACGTGCAGAGCATTCTGCTGAGCAACCCCGTTGCGAATGTGGTCGTGGCCGGTGATCTGAATGACTTCGAATTTTCCAATCCACTTACTATTCTCAAGAATGGCGGGCTCACCAATCTGGTAGAAACGATTCCCCAGAATCAACGTTACACATACAACTTTCAAGGTAATGCCCAGGTTCTCGACCACATCCTGGTCAGTCCCAACCTTTTCACACAAATGGATGGGTTCGATGTGGTGCACATGAATTCTGAATTTGCCGATCAGGTGAGCGACCACGACCCCACAATTGCGCGGTTTAATCTGCCCGCACCGCCACCACCGAACTACACCCTGCAGATCCTCAGCTATTACGGCGAGAGCGGCCTTCTGGGCGTCGAGACCGCCCCGATCCTTGGGGCCCTGATCGACCGCTTCGACGATCAGTACGCCAACACTCTCAAGCTGGGCGAGGGCGACACCTCCATCCCCGGCCCCTGGCTGATCGGCGGCGCCGACCCCTCCCTCAACTCAGTGCCCGGCATCGGCAGCACCGCCCTCGGCCGCCCCGACATCGCCATCTTCAACGCCTACGGCACCGATGCCTCGGCCCTCGGCAACCACGAATTCGACCTCGGTTCCCCCGTCCTGCAGGGCGCCATATCGTTCAATAACAACGGCACCACGACGACGGCCGACGACTGGGCCGGTGCCCAGTTCCCCTTCATCACCGCCAACCTCGATTTCGCCCGCGACAGCTCCCTGCGGGGCCTGTCCGACGCCACCATCGGCGGCACCAGCACCAACGCCTTCGCCGGCAAGGAGGCCAGCAGCATCAAGGCCAAAATTGCTCCTTATGCCATCGTCACCGAAGGGGGCGAGAAGATCGGGCTGGTGGGGGCTACCACCTACGACCTGCTGAGCAAGAGCTCCCCCAACGGCACCGTTCCGAAGGACGACGGCCTCCCCTCCACCTCCGATCTGCAGGAAGTCGCCGCCTATATCCAGACCGCCGTCGATGCTCTGCGGGCCTTGGGCGTCAACAAGATCGTGATGCTCGACCAGCTCGACACGATCGACCGCAACAGGCTGCTGGCCCCCCTAGTGTCGGGCATCGACGTGATGGTGGCCGGCGGCGGCCACGAGCGACTGGGGGATGCCACCGATGTGCCGGAGGCTTTCAACGGCCATGACGCTGACTTCGCCGACACCTTCCCGATCGTCACCGCCGGTGCCGACAACAAACCTACCCTGATCGTCACCACCGATACCGAGTTCACCTACTTGGGCCGATTGGTGGTGGAGTTTGACGCCAATGGCGAGATCCTCCTTTCAAAACTCAACCCGGCTATCAACGGTGCCTACGCCGCTACCGAGGCCACCCTGCAGGCGGCTTACGGCACCAGCCAGAGTTCGGCCCAGATCGTTGCCGGCAGCAGCATCGGCTACCAGGTGAATGCCATCACCCAGGCCATCAACAACGTGATCGTCTCCAAGGACAGCAACATCTTTGGTTATACCAATGTGTACTTGGAGGGTGATCGGGTCTTCGGTCGCACCCAGGAAGTCAACCTTGGCGATATCACCGCCGATGCCAATCTATTTAAAGCCCGTCAAGCCCTCGGCGAAGGCACCGTGCTGGCCTCCCTCAAGAACGGCGGCGGCATCCGCGCCTCGATCGGCTCCATCGGTGAATCGGGCGAAAAAATTCCCCCCGCCGCCTCCGGCGTCAAGCCAGCCGGTGCCATTTCCCAGCTGGATGTGGAAAATGCCCTGCGTTTCGACAACAAGCTGATGGTGTTCGACGCCACGCCCCAGCAATTGCTCAACATCCTCGAATTCGCCGCCGGTCTTTCCTCCGGACCTGCCCAGCAGAGCGGTGGCTATGCCCAGATCGGCGGCGTCCACTTCTCCTACGACCCCATCAGACCTGCCGGGCAGAAAGTACAGGATGTGGCCATCTACAACGAAAGCGGCAACCTTGTCGCCAAGATCACCGACAACGGCCAGTTGCTGGCGGGGGCGCCCCCCAGCATCAGCGTGGTGATCCTCAGCTTCACTGCCAACGGCGGAGACGGCTATCCGATCAAGGCCAACGGCAAGAACTTCCGTTATCTCCTGGCCAATGGCACCCTTTCAGGCCCGGTGGATAAGAGCCTCAACTTCACGGCCGACACCACTTACTCCTCACTAGGCCTCATCGCCACAGACGTCTTAGGCGAACAGAAGGCCTTGGAAGATTTCCTTGGGGCGAGGCACGGCACCCCGGCCACGGCCTTCGACATCACCGATACCCCCGCCAGCCTCGACCTGCGGATCCAGAACCTGCGGCTCAAGGCCCAGGACACGGTACTGAACCTGGACACCCTGCCTAACGGCGTGGCCAGCGGCGATGTGGATCAGGATTCCGTAGTGCTCTGGACCCGCAGCACCGCTCTGGGCCAGGTGCGGTTCGAGTACGCCACCACGTCTGATTTCGCCCAGATCGCCGGCAGCGCCACCGCCAGCGTCACCAACTCCAACCAGCCGGTGAAGGTGGAGATCACCGGGCTTAACGCCGGCACCGACTACTTCTATCGAGTATCCGATGCCGCTGGTTCGGTGGCCCAAGGCCGCTTCGAAACCGCCGCCAGCGCCGGCCAGTTCATCGGGCTGAGCTTCGGCGTCAGCGGTGACTGGCGCGGGGAGATTGCCCCCTATCCAGCCATTGGCAATGCGTCAGGCCAAGCACTCGATTTCTTCGTTGAACTGGGTGACACCATTTACGCCGATGTGCCCTCCGATGCTGTGCTGAATGCCGACGGCAGCCGCAAGGCGCAGGTCACGAGCCTCGACGAGTTCAGGGCCAAGCACAACGAGGTCTACAGCGTCCGCTACGGCGTCAACACTCTGGAAGACCTCAGGGGCAGCACCGCCATCTACGCAGTCATCGACGACCACGAGGTCACCAATGACTTCGCCGGCGGTGCACCAGCCGCCTCAGACCCCCGTTTCGGCAGCAGCCAGGGGCTGATCAACGACACCGATCTGTTCGAGAACGGCCTCACCGCCTTCCAGGAGTACAACCCGATCCGTGACGTCTTCTACGGCGACAGCGGCGATTCCCGCACCGCCGGGGAACGGGATCTCTACCGCTTCAATAGCTTTGGCTCCGATGCCGCCTCCTTTCTGCTCGACACCCGCTCCTTCAGGGATCCCGAGCTGATAGCACCGAACACGGCGAATTCCGCCGATGTGGCCCGCTTCCTGAACGAATCCCTCAGCATGGATCGGACGATGCTGGGTGCCGCCCAGATCAGCCGGCTGAGGGCCGATCTACTGAGCTCCCAGGTAAGCGGTATCACCTGGAAGTTCGTGATGGTACCTGAGCCGATTCAGGAGCTAGGGATCTATAACACCGATGCCTTCGAGGGCTACGCCAGGGAACGCCGGGATCTGCTCAAGTTCATTGAGGACAACGGCATCCACAACGTCGTATTCGTAGCAGCCGACATCCACGGCACCATGGTCAACAATCTCACGTACACCGACGTGGTCGGCGGCCCCCGCATCGCCACCGACGTCTGGGAGATCACTACCGGATCGGTGGGATACAGCAAACCCTTCGGCCAGACCGTGGTGGATTTCGCCACCGCCGCCGGCCTGCTCAGCCCCATCGAGAAGGGCTTCTACGACAGCCTGCCGATCGCCCCGGATGGGGACAACCTGCTCAACGACAAGGACGATTTCCTCAAGTCGGCTTTCCAGAGCCTGGCCATCGGCCCCGCCGGCTACGACCCGATCGGCCTCGATCGGAATCTCACGCCTGGCTCCGGAGGGATCGGCTCCTTCGATGCCAAGGCCAACCTGCTCCAAGGGGACTACGCCGCAGCCCATACCTACGGCTGGACCAAGTTCGACATCGATCCGGCCACCCAGCAGCTCACCGTCACCACCTACGGCATCAACCCCTACAGCGAAGCCGAGCTCAATGCCGATCCTGCGAACGTGCTCGCTCGGGTGCCCAGGATCGTCAGTCAATTCACTGTGGAGGCCCTGAACCAAGCACCGAACGCGGTTGGCTTGAGTGCCACGACGTTCGATGAGAACATTATGGATGGCTCTTTGGTAGCCAACCTCAGCAGCAGCGATCCCGACAGGACGCCCCAGAGCTTCACCTATGACCTGGTTGCCGGTGCCGGGGATACCGATAACCTGGCCTTCTTCGTTACGGGCAATGAGCTCCACCTCACCCGCACGCCTGATTACGAACGCAAGTCGTCGTACAACATCCGCCTAAAGAGCACCGACCAAGGCGGATTGAGTTTCGAGCGCAGTGTGCAGCTAGCGGTGAATGATCTGCCGGACAGCCCCTCCTACACCTTCAGCAGCAGCGCTTCGACGGTCTATGAGGGTGCGGGGCTGGCTTTCGGGATTAGCAGCTCTAATGTGGCGCCCGGCACCCAGCTCTACTGGTCGTTCAGCGGCAGCGGAATCACCGGAACGGATTTCGTTGATCGCAACATCTCCGGCACCAACATGCTGGGAGCGGATGGCCGGGCCTCCTTCACCAAAAGCATCGCCGACGATGGCTTCATCGAAGGTGACGAGGGGCTGTCGGTGAAATTCTTCAGCGATTCAGCCCGAACCCAGCAGCTGGGCTCCACTATTTTAGTGACCATCAAGGAGCTCTCCGTCGGCGTTGTCACCGATGGCCCCGACATCATCATCGGAACGGCTGCCGATGAAACGATCAGAGGTGTTCCAACGGGCTCAACTCAGCGGGGTAGGGGAACGGTGGACAAGCTCACGGGTGGGGGTGGGAACGACAGTTTCGTGCTCGGAGATGCCTCTGGTGTGTTCTACGACGATGGCAATCCCGCCGTTCCGGAAACGAAGGACATGGCCTGGATCACTGATTTCTCCGTCGGCGATAAGATTATCCTGTCGGGCAGTTCTGCCAACTACCAACTCATCTCTGCCCGCTATAGTGGCTTTAGAGGTGTACAAATCAACGCGCTCCTGCCGACTGCTACTCCAGAACCCATCGGATTTGTTCAGGCTGCAACTCTCGAGTCCATGAACCTTTCTAATCACAATCAGTTTACTTACGCTTAACGTCTCCTAGAGCTTGGGAGTCTATCGGCAACACACCCTCACAATCCCAAAAAAGTCCCAATTATCCAAATCGATTTCTTTTCTACGTCCAGATTTTCTACCTAGTTTGTTTTGCCAAAGTTCGATTCCTTTTTCTTGCCTATTGAGTCCTAATTAAGCCAAATATACACATCAGTCCCTTGTCTATACTGGGTCCAGTAGTACTCGTCGCCGTCGTCCGCGTAGACCATCGTCTCCTCTCGGCGCATCGATGATCGTGCCTTGCATCATGACCATGCCACGGGCCTTGAGATGGGTTTTGAACGTTTCAAAGATTTAGCTGGCCTAGGTCGTGTTGTTCCAACAGGTGCCGAAAGGCCAAAATCGTCGTCTCGTCTGGGATCCGCTTACTGATCAAATCGATGTCAGCGAAACGTCGCATCGTCGGCACCCCGATCAGGGCCTGCATTGGAGCTTTTCATGGGGTAGAAGAGCTCAATTAGATCAATCAACGGCTGACAAGGCACCACCTTGTTTATCGCGGCCAGAAGCTTCTCGCGTTTGGTCAGCTTTTTGGCAGTGCTCTGCTCGTAATCACCAAAACCAAGCTATTTGCCGTATGGCTTAGGCAACCAATGATGGCATTTATACGACATCTTTTTATATTAATTGTCACAGCCCCAGCTACTGGACCCATGCTTGGCATGGCTTTTACCTACGGTTACAGCCGCAAGCTACGTTCCAGTATCTGTAACCGTCACGCCATCTGAATTGATTGCTTCGGTTGGGCTGCGGTCTGAAAAGCGCCCTGCTGGGATGCTTTTTTGCTGTTTTGCGCCGTTTTCTGTCGCAGTCATGCAACGTCTCCGGCGCTGGCTTGCTATGGCAGGCAAGGGGCAAGCAGGCACCTTTGTTTAGCAAGCAATTTCGAAGAGCGGTTCTTTGTTACGCTGGATTTCCTCCCTATTGATACTAACGAAATGGTTATAAATTGTTAAAATAAGAGCATTTGCTTGATGAGTTTAAGGTATCAGAATAAATACTTAATTTTGTGGAATTATTGCTTAAGCAAATATGGATTTGCATGCATCCCTTGGTTCAGACATTAAACTGAGTTAGCCACGTTAAGAGTCGATGACCCTAATCACCACTTAGGCCCTAAGCAGGCCCCAGGTCTTTATTGATTTGATTGAATTGTGCGTCATTTGGCTTTCCATGGGTCAGCCTGCCAAAGCTTTAGATGTTTCATTTTCGTCTATTCAGGCTCTATTCCTGTTTCCTATAGGAACCTGCTTCTATGACGTACTGATAAGCTCCGAGGCTCTACCTAGCCCAGCCCCTTTCCGGCGCAGTTACTAAGTAGACGATAATCTATATTAATACTTTCCCGACTTCAAGATTTTTTTCATTTTACTACCTTCTTTTGCCATGAATAGTCAATTTAGTGCTGCTTTACTTGTGGTGTCAGCCACTGTTTCTTTGCCACTCCTTTTCGTGGCGCCAGCATCCGCAGTAACGGTGACGGTCGGCTTCGTTAACTACGATGTTGATGTCTTCATCGGCAAGAATCTCGGCAACGAATCTCTCTTCCAGGCCCCTCCCGCCGGCCAGATGCCCTGGTGGGGCGACGGCACCGGAGACCTGGCAGCCGAATTTGCCGAACAGGTCTTCGATCAGCTCGGCTCAGGTCCTAGCACTGGATATGGCCCTGTATTTGCCTACGCACTTTCGGGCACTGACATCTTGGGAATTTCCCAGAATCTCACCAACTCTAATAGTCAGATCGATGAAACGATTACAAATAATTCTGATGTGAAGTACGCAATCGTCACACCCCTCCAATCAGATCCCCTATCCGTTCCCGCCCCTCTGCCTGTCTTTGGCGCAGCAGCGGCCTTGGGCTGGTCCAGGCAGCTCAGGAAGCGGATCGGTGCATCGCAGCGGTGTAGCTGATCCAGTTGGAATCAGGGCCATTGGATCACCTCCCTTCGCCACCAGGCCTGGAAAGTGCTCAACAATTTGCTGATCGAAACGGGACGGCCCAGCGGAAATCAGCGGTCACCAGAGGATTTGGCCGGGAAAGGTGGTCAGCTGGGGATCTGCCGTGAGCAACACCAGCCGCTCCAGTTCGGCCTGGGATGCCAGCACCCGATCAAAGGGATCGCGGTGGGGCTGGCTGTAGGCCCCGACCCAATGTCGATGGGCCTGACTAATCGGCAATCCCTTAAAGCCATCGGCCTGCAACGGGCTGGGCAGATCACTGATGGCGCCCGCCAGTTCGGGCAGCTTGCCGCGGTGGTGCATGAGGCTGAGCTCCCAGATGCTGGCGGCACTGACCCGGATTTCACAGGTGGGATCAACCAGCAGGCCATGGACGGCGTCAGAGAGACGGGCCGGATCGAACCACCACCACAGCAGAACATGGCTGTCGAGCAGATAGGCGGAGACGCCAGGGGCAGGGCTGCTCAAAGCTGGGCCCCCTCCGGGAGCAGCGGGGTGTTGTCCCAGGCGGCGAGTTCGTCTGGATCCAGGGGCCCCAACAGGGCATTCGGATCGCCCAGGGGACCGTGCTGCCGCAACCGCCCTGGGATGCGCTGGGGAGCCGGTGGTTCCAGCGGCACCAGCCGGGCCCAGGGTTTGCCCGCCTTAGCCAGCACGATCGTCTCACCGGCATGGGCGGCGTCGATCAGCCGTGACAACTGGGTTTTGGCCTGACGCACGTTGACCATGCGGCACGAACCGGCTGGGATAGCGCCCGGATTGGCGTGCGACTCGGCGCGAGACGAGACTGGTATTTCTACAGCAACCTGATCTAGGGGTGAACTGAGCTTAGGCATGGACTAAGCCTTATTTGAGCTTGAGTCCGGCTATCGCTGTGGGGCCTTGGGCGCGATCAGAAATCGTCCAAATCGTTACCAAAGGAGCGCTGCATCTTCAGTCCACACTCCGGTACGAAACGGCCGTAGCAACACCATCGCTCCGGGCACGCTCTGGTGTGACAGGGGCCGATAGTTCGGGTACGACAGCCAACGATCGGCGTAATGGAACTCCTGACCACCCCAAGTAGTCAGGACCCAAATGCCGACCCGATCGCCATTCACTAAGACCTATAGCGGCCGCGATTGCCTGGACCGCATGATCAGCACTCCGCCATTGGCTCAGGAGCGCTTCTGGGGCGAACTACCAGCGCCAGGCAGAGGGCAGCTGTGATCAGCAACAGGCGATTCAGAATGAGTTGCTCGGGATGAAGCTCAAGGCCTGAGATACACGCCCTGCCAGGATATCAATAATAAAATCGTGCGCTTTGATTTCCGCTACGAACAATTCGCAACGATACAGCGGCGGTGAAATGCATGATAATCAAGCCAGAATTGCGTATCACCAATCTAAAATGGCACACAAATGTAGGCCGGACAAATCCGACTTTACGACTATCTGCAAACAACGATTAAATCAATACATTGGATCGGGGAGAAATAACACCTCCTGCTGCCCGTCAAGGGTAGCGAAATCTTCATATTCTAATTTTGTCAGTGATCCATCGTCGTCAACATTAAAAGCTTTGTACTTTATTTCATCCATCATTTTATACAAATCAACAACCCCGCAACCCGACTCCACCAGCCAATGAGGAGAAACTTCCGTAAGCACTTCGGGCCGTTGCCTTAAGAGGGTTTCACGCATGCCACGCAAAACTTCAAACTCATAACCCTCTACATCGATCTTGATCAGATCCACGTGAATGCCGAGGTCAGTGAAAAATGAATCAACGGGCAATACGATAACTTGTTCCTTAGCACCTTTACCAACATGTGAGAGCAGGGAAGAAGCTCCCGAGTTGTGATGACTGGCCCGGTTCAATGTTGCAATACTTTTATTGCTGCCGCAAGCCAGGCTAACCAGTATAACATTTTGAATATCATTTCGATCAAGATTAGCAATCAGCTTTTTGAGCGGTCTCCGCGAAGGTTCAAGCGCAAATACAACACCAGTTTCGCCGACCAAGCTGGAAGCAACTAACGAGAAGTAACCAATATTTGATCCGATGTCCACGAAAACACTACCTGCCGAAAGCCGTTGCCGAAGAACGTTCAGAACCTTGCGATCCCACTCTCCATAGACAGCTAGTGTTCGCTCGATAAAATCAAAAAGCCCAACTTCAATGGTTTTACCATCTGCAACTGAGACCATTCTTTTATAGGGACTCTCGTCAAAGATTGCGGGCCAGCGCTTGAATACGCCTAACCAGTACAAAGCCTGCTTTTCAGTTAAATCAATATTGTCAATCCAGTTGTAAACAAGAAACCTTACCGTCGCTCTGCCGAATCGTTTGGGATAAGCAAGAATGGCTTTCATGGCTAAATTAAATGGTAAAAAGCGCGCTGCCGACTCATAATACCGCCTGGATGTCGCCCCAATCGAAAGTGGCCAGCATTCGAAGCGGTTCGGTTATCTGCAGACCCTTCTCCAGTATTGAAGGATCCAAGTCACAAAGGCCGCGCTGATCGTCATTGGCGAGGGCGCAATGCTGGGCGGGTGAGATCGTTTTCATCATCGAAGACGGGCTCACCTATCTGGAGCCGGCGGCTGATACGCCGTTTGGCCGTATCGAATGTGTTATGCCAAAGCACCTGGGTGGCAGTGGCTTACGCTCCCACTCCACCACATTGAGGTTTACTTAAGAGTATTTATATTAGCAAGCTATTCCAGTGGGGACCTTGGTTCTGGGCCTCTTCAAGGCTGGTCACGGTGCCCCTACCCCAGCTCGGCTTAGGCCCCAAAGTGGGGATTCCTGAAAAAAGCGACCAGCCCGGCAGCTTGATTTAAGCCAAGTGCCAGGCGATAGACAACCATTCAGTTCGGCTATGCAGTGATCAGTTGTTCGCTTGTAACAAGCCGCCAAAT
>Ga0114972_10002453_pt1 | contig 13939 bp, 7 predicted proteins | sample M_140807_EF_Meta_FD_87354 | JGI IMG/M metagenome (GOLD analysis project Ga0114972, IMG submission 87354) | Freshwater microbial communities from Lake Montjoie, Canada to study carbon cycling - M_140807_EF_MetaG | ecosystem: Environmental > Aquatic > Freshwater > Lake | place: Lake Montjoie... | reverse complement strand
GTGGCGCACCACCTGCACCCCGGGGGCCTCAACAGCCAGCCACTGGGCAGTGGCGTCGGGGGAGCCGTCATCCACCACGATCACTTCGTAGGGGATGGCGGTGGGGGCGTAGGCGATCGCCGCGAGGCAGCGCCGGGTGATGGCGTACTGGCCATGCACCGGGATCACGATCGACACCTCGGGCTGCTCGCTGAGGGGCAGCTGCAGGGGCTGGCGGGGCAGGGGCTCGCCGGAGGGCCCTGGTTCGCAGCCCTCAGGGAGGGCCCGGCCCTCGCCATCGCGCCGCAGGGGCTGACTGAGCAGCCGCTGCCAGAGGGGGAGCTGGGCGGGCAGGGGCTGGCCAGTGCGATCGGCCTGGTCCAGCCAGGCCAGCAGGCTGCGCTGGTGCTCGCGGGCCAGGGGGGAGAGTTGGTTGGGGAAGGGTGCCTGGCCATGCTCGAGCAGGGCGTGCCAGGGGGTGAGCTGAAAGGGGACTAACTCGAGCCGTTCCTCGATCCGCTCCCCCGCCTCGGTTTCGAGCTGAAGGTGATGGATGGCGCCATCGCAGAAGTGAGGCGGGATCGTGAGCTGGAAGGGCCATTCGCCGCGGGGGAGCGGCTCGGGGAGGGGAATGGGCAGGGGCTCCTGCCCATCGATGCGCAGCCAAAGGGGCATCTCTCCACTTCCCCAGCCCGTGAGCAGGCTGCCTTCCAGGCCGGTGAGCCTGGCGCTGTGGCCGAGGCCGGTGCGGCAGAGGGCTTGAAGGGTGGCATAGCCCTCGCTGCCGAGGCGCAGGGGGCTACCGCTGAGCTCCTGGGGATCGGGCGTGAACGCGAAGGCGCGCACCACCAGGCCCGAGGAGGCAGGTGGGAGCTCCACACCGGAGTGGCCATGGAAGTGAAAGCCGCAGTCGCGGCGGCGTTCCACGATCGGCAGGTCGGGCCGGGGGCGCTGGGCGATCACATCGGCCAGCAGCCAGCTGGGGCCGGGATGGAGAAGATCCTCGAGGCTGAGCTGCACCCGCAGGGCCTCGGGGCCGACAGGATCGTTCGTGCCGTTCTCGCCAGGCGCAGCGAGCGCGGCGGCCGCTGGTGGCCAGAGACAAGCCCAGCCGGCAAGGCCGCCATTGTCTACAAAGCCCTCAAACTGGCCGACCAGAGGACCGCGGCGGAAAGATAGGAGTGCTTCGGGCAGCTCGGCGGACACGCGTGCCGTTGACGTCGCGCCCATCATGCCGGAGTTGGGAGTTTGGTTTGATAATGAGGGATCCCTGTGCTCTGCGGCCCTGAGTTCCCCATCCCTCGACCCCGGAGTCGGCGCCGAAGTGACCCCACCGGAAGCCGGCCTGTGGTTGTCGCTAGAGAAGCTGCGGGAGCTTCCCCTCTCGCGCGAGGCCCGGCTGGCGCTACTGGAGGATCTGCAGGCTTCGCCGCTGCCAGGCACGCCCCTGCCGCAGGTGCTGGGGGAGATGGCCGAACTGCGGCTGCGGGCCTGCGAGGAGGCCTATCAAGGCCAGGCCTGGAGCGAGGCGCTGGAGCACCACGATGGCCTGCTGGATCTCGTATGCCAGCTGGTGGAGCTTGCTCCCGGACACCAGGATGTCTTCTGGGGCCGCTACGGCGAATTGCTGGCCTTCTTCACCGTGGCGGTGCACGGTCAGGTGACGCCGCAAACAACCGATGCCACGGAGCGCGAACGCCGGGCCGTCTTGGCTTGGCAGATAGCGCAACGGCTGAGGCGGGCCGGCGCTCTGCCGATCCAGCCGCCCGATTGGCTCGCCGTGCATGAAGAGCAGCTGGTGCAGAACGGGGTGCTGCTCTGCTCGGATCTGCTGGCGACCGAAGAACCGTCGGCGGATCGCCCCTGGCAGGAACTGCATCAGCGAGCGCTGGACCTGGCGCTGCACCTGCAGAGTCTGCTGGATCCCACGCCGGAGTGGCTGGATTCGATGCTCCGCAGCCTGATTGAGCGCCAGGTCAGCGCCGTGCTGATGGTGGATCCCCCCGAGCCGACCCAGTTGGCCAGCCTGCTGGCCAACCTGGAGAGGCTGCCGGTTGGCGCGGAACGGGCCGAAGCGTTTGCAGTAGCGTTGACTCGCGCCCGCCTTAGCCTGGATCTACTCGCTCCGGAGCTGCAACTCTCCGCCCAGCCTCCCGGCCCGCTCGCGGCGGCGGATGCTGGGGCTGAAGCTGCAGCGGTACCGCTTGAGGCCGCCGAAGCCGCACCCGCCGCGAGGGTGCCGGCCGTCGCGGCGGAGCCCGGGGTGGCGGAGTTTGCCTGGCTGGAGAGAGGCGAGCGGGAGGATGGCCAGCCCGAAGGCTCACCCCTGCAGCTGGACCTCCGCCCGCTGCTGGAGGTGGCTTTCGAGCAGATCGACACGGCACTGGATGACTTCTGCTGGCATCTGCCCAGGGGCAGCCGGGCCCTGCCGGCGGCCACGGCCCTTAGCCGGGCGCTCGAGCCCCGCTGGCGCGCGGGGCTGAGGCTTGAGGCGCCGGCCTTCGAGCGCCTGGCCTATCTGGCGGCGAGCTGGCAGCGGCGCCTGGCCGAACGCCTGGAGCCGCTCCCCCAGCACGACTGGCGCTATGGGCTGCTGGTGGAGCTGGCGGTCAGCGAACTGGATGTGCTCCAGCCCCTGTTGGCGGCGCCGCAGCAGTTGGAGCCGGTGATGGCGCAGCTGCGGCGGGAGCATCACCAGAGCGAGCTGTGGCAACAACGGCAGGAGGTGCCCTGGATGGCGTGCCCGCCACCCTTGGAGGCCCTGCGACGGCTCCATGTGGAAGAGGGCTTCTACGCCCGCAGCCACCCACCGATGGAGAGCCTGCTCAGCTGGGGTAGGGAGGTGGCGCTGGCCCTGGGAGAAGCCGAACTCTGGACCGATGACGCGGGCTGCCTCGGGCGCTGGCTGGCCGTGGCGCAGGAGCTGGTGCTGACACAGCAAGGGCCGGTGCCTGAGCTGGGGCGGCCGCCGCTGCCCGAACAACTGTTGGGTGACCTAGGTGGACTGGAAGTGGTGTACCTAGGAGATGGGGCTGCGGCGGTTCAGGAGGCGCACCGAACGGGTCGCTGTTTCCGGGGCCAGCCCTTCGGGCTGCGGGTGCTGGAGGGTCCGCAGAGCCGCTGGCCGGCGCGCCCCTCGGGAAGCTTCGAGCAAAGCCTGGCCGTGTTGCTGGAGACCGTGGATGCGCTCTATCGGCAGCGCCCTTTCGATGTGCTGCTGGCCGATTGCGGCGCCTACCGCCTGCCCCTGCTGAGGACGGTGCATCAGCGCTACGGGGTGGCAACGATGAGCAGCGGCCGGCCAATGGCCCGTTGGCTGGGTGCCTGATCGTCCGTCAGGTCAGGACTGGAGGACCGTAAGGGTGAAGCAGCGTGGACAAGGGCTTGAGGGCTCGATGCGGATCTGAAGGAGCACGCCCATCAGATCAGAATGGCTAGGCAAACCGAACTGGATGGCCTCCGATCGCACCTGCAGGGATGGGGATTCCTGGGCCGGCTGCTGGTCCCGCCAGACCCAGGTGCGGATGGCGAGGGTCTGTGTCGATGCACAGCTGATTTGGATTGGAGAGGCCGCGGAGGTGCTCGGGAACCACAGCATGAGGGGATAGCCCGTCAAGAGGGTGAATTCACCGGTGCTGGCCCGGTGGGAATCGGCCAAAATGGACTCGAGAGCAGCGGAAGGGAAGCTGGGATCCCGGAAATGGGGCTGCAGGCTGAGGCCGAAATCGGGATGGGGAATGCCGGCGAAGCCCGGGTCACCGCGCAGATAGACCAGCAGGGCCTCCTGCGAGGTGATCTCCTCGGTCGTGATCAGCCCCTTGAGGGTGGTGAGAACAGGGTCGGAAGGTTGATCCTTTAGGGCCAGGCATTTGTAGAAACTCATCTTGCCGATCTGACCCTGGGTTGAGCGACAACCGGTGAAATGGAGTGTGTCGCCGAGAGGCTGGGGAAAAAGCTGTGCTGGGTCAGCAGGATTCTGGGCAACGCCCACAAGCCAAAGGTAATCGAGATGCTGGGCTGGGCTAATTCGATCTCGGCGGAAGATGAAGCGGCGATGGGGAAGGGATTCGGGGGACGCGGAGCGGTGGTGGGGATCACTACCGAGCAGGCCTCCCGCGTAGAGATTCTGGATCCTGTGGCTACCGACGCCAAAGCCGGAATGCCAGAAGTGATCGATGATGCTGCGTTCCAGTCGGAAGAATTCATCCGTGTCGTGAAGAATGATCAAATCTTCCTGAATCGCGGCGTAGGCCTCGATCCGCTTGGCCGCCTCATCGGACCAGCTCCCCTGGCGATACACCACGCGTGGATCCGTTAGCAATTGTTTGCCAACGGCCGATTCGGCCAGAGGGGAAGCTAAGGCCTCGCCGAGCCCCAGTTGATCGCGGAATTGATAGGGACCATCCCAGATGTAGATCCGGTCATAAATATCGAGGCCGCCGCTGCGAAGCTGCCAGGCAAGCATTTCAACATCGTCGTAATAATTAATTAAGGCAGCAAGTCTTGGCTGGCGATGAGAAGCCAGCGAAGGATTGGTCTGACGGGCGCGGACCTGTTTTTGGAAACTGGACAACAGGCTCTGAGCTTGCTGAAATTTGGGATGGTGGCGATTGTTCTGGATAATCCAGGGATGGCGTTGATAGAAGAGGATCGACTCTGTGAGCTGATGCTCGATCGTGAAGGCTTTATCCTGACGCTGCCCCCAGGAGCTGGCCCAGGGAGCGAGATCGAGGGCCTGTTGCACCCAGGGATGAATCGGAATCGAGAGGGCACCTAGGTGTTCATAATGGTCATACAAATCGTCCTGAAGCCTCTGTTCGGGCACGATTTGGTGAATCAACCGGCGCACAATCTGATCGAGGCAGGGCTGGGTGGGATGGTTGATGGTGTGCATCAGCGGCATCCGTCGATGGGTTTGGTCGATCCAATCCGAAATCACGATGTCGCAATCCTGCTCCCTGAGCTGCAGTTCCTGAATCGATTGCCGATGCGCCTGGCGGACGTGATTGATCAGGTCTTCGGTTGGGGTCTGCAGCAAGGCATCTATAGGGAGCCCATCCGCTGCGGCGGCCATGGCTAGAAAGTCGTGGTAACTGCCCAGGGGCGATTCGGACTCCAGATCTGCCAACTGGCCGTCGGGATCTTTGGCGTAGGCAATGAAGGGATAGGGACCTTCATAGTGAAGGTTCGGGAGAATAATGGCTTGCGCTGTCGATGGCAGATGGCTGCGCAAGGTGGCTGTATCTAGGCCGATGTCGTTGCGGTAACCAGGTTTAATGCGATGCACCACCAGCAGATCCGCGGACCCAAGCCGCTGGTGCAGCCTCGCCACATCATCCTCAGTGGCGAGGTGCACCGACGGGCAGAAGTGGATGCGGGCCTCGGGCAGGGCCAGGCGCAGACTCAGCATCAGGGGATGGGCCTGGCAGTTGCCAACCACCACAATCCGTGCATCTCCCGAAAGCTCGAGATTGTGATCACCGCTGGTCGCAGCGGTGGGTGAAACATCTGGTTCGCCTGGATCGAGCGGCTTCGCGCTGGTGGTGGAGCGATAGCTCTGTAGGGATGCTCTGATCACCGGCGCCCAATCAACCGGTTCGGTATGAAGTTGCTCCATGCGCGAAAGTAGCTTTAGGGCATCAGCAACCCAGATGGAAGCCTGGCGATCATTGGACAGCAGCAAGTCATGAATCCAGGTGCAGCCATAGCGGCAGAATTGCTCCTCATAGATCTCAAGCAAGCTCGGCTTCGCTCCTGCCGTAGTATTCAGGCTGCTGATCAGCTCAGCACCGGCCATGGCGTGGAGCACCGCTTGTGGTTTGTCGACTTCGGCCAGCTCAAGCATTCGAGCATGGCAAGATAGTGCCAAGGCCTGAATAGCGTCAGGCTCTGCGCCAGGGTGACGCAGTTCTGCAGCCTGAGTTAGCAGATCGTCAATTCCCATTCGTTGCAATGATAGCTTTTGCCATGTGGCATTTCTCAAAAAGACCGAAGGATTCAGTCCCTGTTCGCTGATTTAAGCATCTTCTGATAGATTTTGCCAGGAGATCCAAGCGTAGGGTGGTCAACAGAATGAATGTTTCCCCCCCCCAGAAAGGCACTTGGCGGGCCGTGATCGATGGTCACCGCTTGGAAATCGACGACCCACAGGCTTGGCTGGATTACGGAATCGCATTGTTGCAGACGATTCAACCAGGTCCTGATGCAGGGAAGCAGCAGCAGCAGGCGGCTCTTTCATTTGCGCAGGCCAGGCAGTATGGGGCTTCCACCCTGGAAATAGAAGCGGCCCTGTTGGCAACTGTGGGGACCAATCTGCAGGATGCCCTGGCCGCTTTTGGGATCGAGACTCCACAGGGCAAGATCGCCTAAGATCTCTTCATTGTTGGATGCAGAGAGGATGGTGCAGGCTCCGGGATGTTCCTCCCTGATACCGAGCGAAGCAGTGCTGGCCCTGCACAACCATCTCTCCACGTATCTCAGCTTCGAAGCCTTTTACGCGGACCTGCCCTCGTTGCTGCAGCAAGCCACGGTGTTGGAAGACTGTATCTCGGCAACGCGGACTCTGGGAATCCTGGAGCCTTTCACCGAGGCTCATATCCCGCCTGAGGCCATGCTGATTCAGGGGCCGAACTACCGAGAGTCGCTGATCGGCAATGGCTTGCTGAGCCGCAACCGCGCGGTGCTCCAGGTGCTGCACAGGCATTTCGGCTCGCTGGAGAAGCTGGCGCAGCAGCAGGTGTATCTGGTGGAAGCCGTCAGCGGCTTTGCCCTGTGGCTACAGCGCCAGCTGGACAAGCAGCACCTCACCTGCAGCGAATACCTTGAAAAAGCAGAACAACATTACAACGACATCCCCCATCAGGATCTCTGCGCCCTCACCTATGACGACGCCAGCTTTGATCTGGTGCTCTGCAATGAACTATTCGAGCATGTGCAGGATCTGGATGTGGCTTTCCGCGAAATCGCACGGGTGCTGAAGCCTGGAGGGAGGCTAGTGGCCACCTGTCCGATGGCCTTCGGGCAGCGCGATTCCATTATCAAGGCCATCCACAACAGCGCCACCGGAGAAGCTGACCTGGTGACAAAAGCTGATTTCCATGGCGATCCCGTGCGACCAGGAATGGGGTCACTGGTGTATCGCATCCCAGGTTGGGAAGTGACGGAACAACTTCAGCAAGCCGGATTCCTCGAGGTTGGCCTCCATCACGTGGTGAGCTGGAAGCACGGGGTGATGGGCTCTGATCTGCCTGGAGTGCTGGTGATTGACGCCCAACGCTGAGCTGTGATCAAGCATCAAGTGGTGGGGGCGATAGATGGCCGAACACCGGTGCGGGTGCCGTTTCCCTTCAGCGATCGGCAAGCCAGCAAACGTCGGCCCGCAGTGGTGCTGAGCGAGCCCACTTTCCACCAATACAGATCGGGTTGGCGTGGCGGCGAACCTGTGCTCCCTGCTCCCCGCAGGAGGCTGACCTGATGCCCCGCGACCCACTGGCCTGGCAACCGCTGATGCGCCACTGGAGCCGCTGCCTCGGCGAAGGCGGATCGGCGGTGGCGCAGCTGGGCGATCTGGAGATGGTGGATGGCCTGAACCTGGCGGAGCTGCTGCCGGGCGGGCCGGGCTGGGCGGATCTGCAGCGCTGCCTGCGCCACGACCCGGAAGGTTCTTTCCGCATCCTCTATTACGGCCTGGCGCTGCGCGGCCTGGAAGCGCTGCCGGCGCCGGAGCTGCTGGTGAGGCCAGAATGCGAGGAAGGGCCGCGGATCAGTGTGCTGATCCCCGTGCACAACCACTGGCCGATCACGCTGAACGCGCTTCGCAGCCTGGTGGTGATGGCCAACAACACCTCCTTCGAGGTGATCTTGGCCGACGATGCCTCCAGCGATGCCACCACCCAGCTGGGGCAGCAGCTGCCCTGGCTGCGGGTCTGGCGCAGTGAGCAAAACCAGGGCTTTCTTGACACCTGCAATGCCGCCGCGACGCAGGCACGCGGGGAGATCTTGCTCCTGCTGAACAACGATGTGCTGGTGGGGGATCACTGCCTCGATCGCTTGTCGGCCATATTCGATCGCCACCCCGAGGCAGGAGTGGTGGGTGCCGCCTCCTGGGGAGCCGATGGTCGGCCTCTGGAAGTGGGCGGAATCATTTGGGCCGATGGAGAGGTGTGGAACCACGGCCGCGGTTTTCCGCCCGAGCACTGGTTTGCCCTGGATTACGAACGGCAGACCGACTATGTGAGTGGATGCGCTCTGGCGATCCGACTCCAGCTCTGGCAGGAGCTGGAAGGGTTCGATCCCCGCTACCGGCCTGCCTACTGTGAAGACACGGATCTGTGCCTGCGGGTATGGGAGGCGGGCCACACGGTGCTGGTGGAACCGCAGGCCCGGATCGTGCATTTGGAGGGCCTGAGCCATTCGCGTCAAACCAGTGAAGGGCTGAAGGCCTATCAACTGAACAACCTGCAGCTGCTGCGGAAGCGTTGGCAGATTCGTCTCGATACCCAACAGCCCCCTGGCGGGATGGCATCGCTGCTGGCGGCCGATCGACGATTGCTGGGCCGTCCGCTGGTGCTGCTGCCTGAACCGAGCCTGGAGACGATTACCCGGTGCCGTCAGCTGGGCTACGAGCCTCTGGCGCTGGGAAAAACTCCGCAGCCTGACGTGATCAATGCGCCGTCCACCTGGCAGGGTCTGGAGTTCTGGCTGCTGCAACAACTGCCGTTAGAGGGCGGGCCTCCCGTCTTCGTTCTGGGCGACCCTGAGCAACCGCTCGTGCAACGGCTAACCAACACTGGATCCCATTGGCAAAACCTGCGCCACACGAGCGAACTTCAGCCCCAGCCATCCGAGCCGCGGCTGCCAGCACTACCAGGCTGGGATCGGCCAGACCTGCGACTGCTGGCCAGCTCTACGGGGCTGCATCCCGATGGCTGGCTGGAGACCTCGAGCCGGCTGGTGATTCAGCTGCTTGGGGAGAGCTTGCAGGTCGTTTGCCTGCGGCTGGGGCTGTATCTGCCGGAGCCGGGGAAGGAGCAGATCGTGCAGCTGAAGCTGAATGGAGGATCAGACGGACATTGCTGCATCCTCCGGCCCGGGCTGACGGAAGTGCAGGTGATGCTCCCGCATCCAGAGCAGCACGAGTGGGTGCTCACTGTGGAGGGATCTCCCCTACCGCTGGCCGGCCGGCACGGTGAACAGCGCGAGCTGTTGGCAGTTCTCTCAGGTATCACCACCGAGTGTGTCACTCGGTGTGCGTGAAGCCATCACAGCCGCCTGCAAGAACCCGCCGCAGCTCTGGCGGCGAATGCTCAGCCACTGAGCCGACACCGACAGAAGCCCCTGAACTGTGCAAGGCTTAGTTAACTCAAGATCTATCCCGGAGACATGAAGGTTCTTGTCACCGGCGGTGCCGGCTACATCGGCAGCCATGCCGTGCGGGCTCTGCTGAAGGTAGGTCATTCGCCGGTCGTACTCGACAACCTCAGCCACGGCCATCGCGCCATCGTCGAAGGTGTGCTTGATGTGCCGCTGATCGTGGCCGACCTGGCCGATCGCACCGCCGTGGACCAGCTTCTACGCAACCACGCCATCGAGGCGGTGCTGCACTTCGCCGCCTTCACCTATGTGGGGGAGTCGGTGAGTGACCCCTCCCGGTACTACGCCAACAACGTGGGCGGCAGCCTGGCCTTGCTCGATGCCCTGGTTGCCTTCGGCAGCGAGCGCGGCGCGTCGCCGCCGCCGATTGTGTTCTCTTCCACCGCCGCCACCTATGGCGTGCCCCAGCAGGAGTTGATCAGCGAAGACCACCCCACCGCGCCGATCAACCCTTATGGCGCCAGCAAACTTGTGGTGGAGCGCATGCTGGCCGATTTCGGCCGCGCCTATGGGTTGCGCAGCGTAGTTTTCCGCTACTTCAACGCCGCCGGCGCCGATCCAGCCGCCGACCTTGGCGAGGCCCATGAACCCGAAACCCATCTGATCCCCTTGGTGCTCGACGCCATGACCGGGCGCCGCCCGGCCATCTCGGTGTTCGGCCGCGACTATCCCACCGCCGACGGCACCTGCATTCGCGACTACATTCACGTATCAGACCTCGCGGATGCCCATGTGCTCGGCCTGGAGCAGCTGATGGCCAGCAGCAGCACCAGCCCCGCCATCTACAACCTCGGCAACGGCACCGGCTACTCAGTGCAGCAGGTGATCGACGCCGCCCGGACCGTGACTGGCCGTGATCTCAGCGTGGTGAGCGCCGAGCGCCGGGAAGGCGATCCGCCGGTGCTTGTGGCCAGCAGTGCCAAGGCCCGTGCCGAGCTGGGTTGGAGGCCCCAGTATCCAGAGTTGACCGTGATCCTTGAACACGCCTGGGCCTGGCACCAACGGCACTTTCCATCCAACACCGGCAACCTGTGATGCCTCTGGCCGCGAGGAGCGGGCCGCGAACAGATGGCTACGGTTTCCGGAACCTCTAATCGAATCCGGCGGCAACTGCCTCAGCAGTGACAGGGTTTAGCCTGTCTGAACGTTTTGGGGGGTTTGGGTGCTTGGCGTTGGTGGATCTGGAGATCAGGTGACGGAGGTCCAACGCTGATGGGGACGGCGGCGAACGGGTTGGAGCAGTTGCGGCGTCAGCTGCTTGAAAATCCATCGGATCCATCTCTCTGGGCGCGGCTTGTTTCGGGTGGCATCGCTGCGGAACCGGAATCAGCAGCTGAAGTTGATACCGAATTTGGCCCTGAACCAGAAATGGTGGAACCTGAGCACGCAGGCGCCGCCTCCCCATCCGCAACAGCCGCTCTGCCGTTGCCAAGAGCGCCTCAGCCCGCCAGGCAACCGCCAGCCACGTCGACGCCGAAGGCGGCGGCCTTCGATCCAAATGCCCCTCGCCCGTTGCTGAACCGTTTCGCACCGGGTGGATCGCCGGAAGATCGCGATTTGCAGGAAAAGCAGGTGGAGGAATGGCTGCCGTTGCTGACCAAAGGCGAGCCGGAGGCCGTGGGGCGAGAGCTCGGCCAGGAGCTGCTGCCATTGCTGATCGAGCGGCTGGCCACGCCGGATCTCTACCGGCTGGGGGAGTGCTGCCATCGGCTGGAGCGGTTTGATCTGGCCCTGCCGCTGCTGGAGGCGGTGGCCAGCCTCGGCGAAGAAGCGGGCGATCTGGCGGCCTGGGCCCAGCTGTTCAGCGCCCATTGCCAGAGGGGTCAGGGGGCACGGGCTGGGGCCCGGAGCCTGTACCAGGCGCTGCTGGAGCAGGCCCCCGCCATCAGCGAGCCCGCCTTCCATGCCCACCTGGCGTTGGCCTGGCAGGCGTTGAATGTGGGCGAACCGGAAGCGGCGATTGTTCACCTAGAGCAGTTGCGCGCCAGCCCCTTCTGCTCAGCCCACACCGATCCGGTGGATCTGCTCGGCCGGGTGCTTTCCACCCTGGAGTGGCTGGAAGCCAACCCGCGCCAGGATCTGCCTCATGTGCGCGACCTGGCGGCCGAAAGCGGCCTGATCGTGGCGCTGGATGCGGTGCGTTGCTCCCCGTGCGGCACGTTGCTGCGGCTGGAGGGCTGGCTGGTGGATGCGGCCCAGCAGCTGGCCCACCTCTGCCTGATCCGGGGCCGCAGGGTGGAGTGGCTCAACCTGGGGATGGCCCAGTACAGCCATCGCGAAGACCTGGCTGCCGAGCTGCAGCGATGTGGTGCACCGGCTGATGTTGATGCCGGCCTGGTGCTGCCGCTGCTGCACGGTCCCGAAGATCTGCAGCCACCCCAGGCGGGTGAGGCGGCCGAACTGTTTGTTGTGTTGCGCAGCGGGCAGCAGTTCTGCCTGCGGCGGCACATTGTGGCCATGCCCTTCGATGTGGAAACATTCCGGGGCGTGATCCAGGGCCTGTTTGATGAGCGCTGCCAGCTCTCCAGCCCGGCGGCGCTGGCCACCCTGCGGGAGGCCTGGAGCCTGCAGCTTAAGCAGCGACTGCAGCGGCCCGCTGAGGTTCAGCAGCATGGCGAGATGGAGCGCAAGCCGGAACTGAGCGTGGTGGTGCCGCTCTATGGGCGCATCGATTTCATGGAGTACCAGCTCAACTGGTTCAATGCCTGGAGGCGCCGCAATGCCCACAGCTTCGGGTTGCAGCTGATCTATGTGCTGGATGATCCGCGGCTGGAGGGGGAGTTCCGGGCGCTGGTGAAGCGTTGTCAGACGCTCTACCGGGTGCCGTTTGAAACCGTGATCAATCCCGAAAACCTCGGCTTCGCCGGGGCCAACAACCGCGGCGTGGAGGTGGTCCGGGCGCCGATGCTGCTGTTGCTCAATTCCGATGTGCTGCCGGCCGGCGATTCCAGCCTTGAATCGATGCTGCGGGCGATGCAGCAGCATCGTGCTCGAATCGGTGCGCTGGGGGCGCGGCTGTTGTTTGATAACGGTGGGGTGCAGCACATCGGCATGGAGTTCGTGCGCGAAGAGGATCTCGATGGCGAGCTGGGCCGGGTGTGGCTGAACGAGCATCCGCTCAAAGGGGTGAACGTGAGCTTCACCGAGCAAGAGCGGAGCGAGCTGGTGGAGATGGAGGCGGCCACGGCCGCCTGTCTGATGATGGAAACGGCCCGTTACCGCAAGCTGGGTGGGCTCAGCACCCATTACGTGGTGGGCGATTTCGAGGATTCGGATCTGTGTCTTAAATTGCGCCGTGAGGGGCTGGGCATCTACGTGGATCTTCAGGCCTGCTTCTTCCACCTGGAGCGCCAGAGCGTGGGCTTTGGCGATTCCAACACCTCGATCAAGATGAAGGTGGTTGCCACCAATGCGATCACCCATCACCAGCGGTGGTGCAGCACGATTGCGCGGCTGCAGCGCTCCCGCAGGGAAGGGGTGGCCGGATGAGAGTGCTGTTTCTGGTGCATGGCCATGAAAACTTCTCGGTGGGCGGCGCCGAGAATGCGGCCTTTTCGCTATTTCGGGAGCTGCAGCAGCAGGAGGGGTTTGAGGCCTGGATCCTGGCGGCCGTGCATACCAGCCGCGGCGTGTTGGGCCATGGCGAGCTTCGCAGCGTGGATGGCACGGAACGGGAATATCTGATTGGAACGGAATGTGAATGGTTCCGGTTCACCAATGCCCATATCCCCAGCCTGCGCCGGGGCTTACAGCGGCTGCTGCAGCACATCCGCCCGGATGTGATCCATCTGCAACACTACGTGCATTTCGGCATCGATGTGATCCCGCTGCTTCAGACCCTCTGCCCCGAGGCACGGATCGTGGTGACACTCCATGAGTACCTGGCGCTGTGCATGCACAACGGCCAGATGGTCACCACCCATCAGCTAAAGCTGTGCCACAAGGCCACACCCCTGGCCTGTTCGATGTGTTTCCCGGAGCGGAGCTCCCAGGAGATGTTCCTGCGCCATCTCTATGTGAAAACCATCCTCGAAAGCTGTGATGCGCTGATCAGCCCGAGTGAGTTTCTGATTCAGCGCTACCGCGACTGCGGCATTGACCATCCCCGCTTCTACATGCTGGAAAATGGCCTGCCGGCCCATTTTTCCGAGGAGCGCCGGCCTGGCTATCAGCAAACCTATTCACCGGATCTCAACCGGTTTGCCTTCTTCGGCCAGCTCAATCTCTACAAGGGCCCCCTCGTGCTGCTGAAGGCTGCCTATCTCCTGCAGGAGAAGGGGATCACCAATTTCACGGTGCACATCCATGGCGCCAACCTCGAGCACCAGCCCAAGGAGTTTCAGGAGGAATTCGAGCTCTTCCACGAAAAGGTGAAAGACAGGGTGATGCTCCGGGGCAGCTACCGCCAGGCGGATATTGAAGCGTTGATGGCGGAAGCGGATTGGACGGTCATCCCCTCGATCTGGTGGGAGAATTCCCCGGTGGTGATCCAGGAGGCGTTCTTTTATTGTCGGCCGGTGCTCGGCAGCGACATCGGCGCCACCGCCGAGAAGATCGCAGGCCGTGGTGGCATCACCTTCGCGGCCCG
>Ga0114972_10002452_pt1 | contig 13942 bp, 13 predicted proteins | sample M_140807_EF_Meta_FD_87354 | JGI IMG/M metagenome (GOLD analysis project Ga0114972, IMG submission 87354) | Freshwater microbial communities from Lake Montjoie, Canada to study carbon cycling - M_140807_EF_MetaG | ecosystem: Environmental > Aquatic > Freshwater > Lake | place: Lake Montjoie... | reverse complement strand
TATGGATAATTGTACTCTCGATGTGTTAGATCATCTTATCGACAAGGGGTACAGTGTAAATGCAAAATGGTTAAAGAAAGAACCGCTCTACTACGCCATCAAACTTGACCGACAAGACTTGTGGGAAAGGTTGCTCACCGCTGGAGCGGATTGCAAAAGTATATTTCATAAATGTTGTGGTCGTCACCATAAACCAAAAATCGTCAAGAGCCTGCTTTCTAAATATCCCGATCTGGTGGATACGAAAGATTGTTATGGAAATTCGGCTCTTGAGATGTCAGCTTGCTATGGAAATATAGAAACGGCACGTCTCCTTGTCTCTTACGGTGCAGATACAATGGTTCTTAATGAGTTTGGAAGAACTGCACTGGAATATATCCATCATCAAATAATACAAGAAGGATATGATCATAGGACCACGACCATAGTCAGACTGGGTATGGATCAAATTATCCATTTATTAAGTGAGGAACAACGCGCTTATCTAGTCTACAAGGGCTTTGCGATCTACGGAAAAGAACACGAGATATTCAAACAGCGTTTACCAGAGATAAAATTTAATTATTGTGATGAAAAACATGTCGTAGTGAAAAAAGTTCTTGAGAGCGTATGGTCAAGAAGTAATTATGATGTTTTTGGAGAGCTGATGGAATATTTAAAATAATTTGTATTCTAGTTTTATTTGGAAAATCATTTTTGTATAAATGATTTTGTGGATTTACAAAAAAATGATTATTTTTTCTTTCATTGAATCACTTATTAAAATGGTGGATGAATGGTCTGTATCGACTTTGGCAGAATTTATAAAAAAGTCTTTGATTAAAAAAGTAAAAATCAAAGGAGAGGTTTCTCAACCCAAATTTTCTTCTGGTCATTTGTATTTTCAATTAAAAGATAAGCATTCAAGCATACGATCTATTATTTGGAAATACAATTCAATACCTAAAGAAAAAATAATTGAAGGGCAAAATTTAACTATTGAAGGAAAATTGGACTTTTATGGACCTTCAGGGTCTACCAATTTGATTATTGAAAAAATAATTACAATGGATGATCAAGGAGAATTATTTGCCATGTATGAGAAGATTAAAAAAGAATTTACTGAAAAAGGTTATTTTGATCAAAATCGAAAAAAACCATTACCATCCTCGATTAAAAACATTCTTATTTTGACAAGTGCTTCAGGCGCTGCTTTACAAGATTTTATATATAATATAACTAATCAACAATCTAAATTAGTCTATGATGTTATAGATGTAAAGGTTCAAGGAAATGAATGTCCAAGTAATATATGCTTTGAATTAGAAAAGTTATCCAAAGCTTATGATTTAATTGTGATTACTCGAGGAGGAGGAAGCTTTGAAGATCTTTTTGGATTTTCAAAACCAGAATTAATTGAAACTATTTTCAAGTGTAATTTGCCAGTTTTATCAGCGATAGGACACCAAGTTGATAACCCTCTTTTAGATTTAATTGCTGATTGTGTGGCTCCCACTCCTTCTTTGGCTGCTCAATTAATTGTAGATCATAATAGATTTTTTTTGGATAATTTGGAAAAAATAAAAACAAGAGTCAAGGAAAATATTTTGGATATTTTACAAAATCAAATAAACGAATTGGCTAGTTTTTTGGAAAAGATTTATAAACCAATTTATCAAATTATTAATTTACGTGCCGAATTTCAAAATCAAGTTTTACAATCTATTCAACAAAACATTTACAAATTATGTTTAATGGAAAATTCTGTAGAAATAGGTTCCCATTCTATAACATTATATGATCAAGGTGATATTATTAAAACGGTCAAGGAATTGGAATTAAAAAAAGGAAAGCAAATTCAATTGCGATGGAAAGATCAAGAATTTGAAATTACTATTCATTAAAAATTGAATTAATTTTTACAATTTGAAAAATAATTACAAATGGAACAATTAGAAAAAGAAATTCAATCCTTGGAATCTATTAAAAATTGGAATGAAAAAATAACAAAAACTAGAGCGTTGCGTGAAAAAATTTCCAAACAAAAAAAGAAATTAGAGGAGCTTGTTAATCTAGTTGTTAAAAATGAAATTCCAATTAAAAAACCAAAAAAGTTTCCATCGTTAGATTCCATGATTCATGATTTTGAATCCTCTAGTTTAATTGAAGATAAAATTAAATATTACACTTGGATCAATTTGTATATATCAGATATGGAAAAAGAATTATTTACAGAATAAATTTTTATTAAAAGAATCTACTATTTTATAAAAATGTCCAAAATTTTTTTATGCATGTCTGTAATTCCTTCTAGAGTTTTAGACCCGTTATTTTGGGATAATTTGAATCATTTAAAAAATCAAGAGGAAAAATTTGAAACCTTGTTTATTTCGGTTCCAAAAATGTATAAACGATTTCCTGGAGAATCTATTGATTTAAAGGTATTTGAAAAATATGATTGGATTACATTGATACCCTTAGATATAGATTATGGTCCCGCTTGTAAATTTATAGGTCCATTATTATACAAGAACGAATCTACCGAATCTCCCGAATCTCCCGAATCTCCCGAATCTCTTAAAGATTGTATTTTAATCGTGATCGATGATGATAGAAAATATAGTTGTAAAATGGTTGGATTGTATAAGAATTTTTTCGAGTCTCATAAACATATAAATGTAGCAACCGGAAACCGTGAGTTATATTTTAATACATTTATGTATCAATGTATGGATCCTAAATTTTTAGATATTAGAGAATGTAAATCAAAATATGTTTCTGGATTTATGAGTTTTGCTTTGCATTGTAGGTTTGATTGGTCAAATTTGTTGGATTATACATTTCTTGTTTTGGAAAAATTTCCTCAAGCGTTTTTTCATGATGAAGGAATTTTACTCAATTATTTTCGATGCTTTGATATCAAAGTCTATAATATAAATTTTAAAATGATTGAATTTGTAAATAAAGAAATGATTAATGCATTATGTGAATCCAATTTAAATTTGAGAATCCCTTTTGAAATAGATTGTATGAAATGGACAGTAGATTATTATAAAGTCAAACAACCTTTTATTTCGAACTGTAAATTACGAAAAAAAATTTTATTAGGATCTTAAAATAATTTTTATTTATATTTATAATAAAAAATGGTAGACCTAAAAAATATCTATAAGCACCTTAATCAAACATTGCACGCTGAAGATGATTATATAGTAAAATATTGTAAATCTAGTAATTGTATAATTGTGAAAAAAAATGATGACCGTGTAAAAATCATTTTTGATGATGAAGGAAATCCTGAAATTTCATATGATCCTGAAAATGAAAATTTAGCGGAACATGTAAATGAGATTTTAACACATATTTTAAAAGAATTACAACAGCAACAACAACAAGACCAACTACAGCTACAACAACAACAGCAACAGCAACAACAACAAGACCAAGAACAAGTTCAACAACAAGAAGACCAACAACAAGAACAAGACCAACAACAAATTCAACAGTTGGAAAAAATATTAAAAAATTACAAAAAGAATAAATCAATAACTGTGACTAAAAAACCTTGTCAATCTAAAAAACTTAAATTTGACAAGGAAAAAAAATTGATTGAACAATTAAGCACATTAGTCAATAATGAAAATAAATTTCTAAGCCAAATTAATCCTGCAACGAGCTCTACTGAGATCGAAGCATTGATGAAATCTATTGCTATTAGTCACAAAAAATACAAAGAAAAATATGACAGTTATTCAAACTTGTTACAACGGACTAACTGGGCATCCTCCAAACTTTCTACAATCTTGAAAGATTTTGAGGGAATTGGTAAAAAATATACATCATTATATAAATTTCTTAATAAACAAGCTTTACAACAACAACACTCTGAAAAATTTATTGCACTCAAAAACAAATTAAATGAATTGGAGACAGAAATACCAGAACAGTTTGGTCAAAATATTAAAAAAATAGATGAAAAACTAGCTTCTGAGACAATTACTCAAGATGATCTTGAAAATTTAGTGGAATATTTAACAAAACAACAACAAAGATCTCAAACAATTTTGAGCCTTAAAGATCAATTTGATCAATTGACAAGTTTGATTAAAAGTTCAAGTCAAGAATTAACCCCAAGTCAAAGTGTACAACTTTTACATGAAATAGAAAAGTATATTCCATTATTTGAGAAACATATTAGCAATATGCAAAAAATAAAAGCAATATTACAACAAACCGAATCAAAACAAGAGTCTAAATCAAAAATTATACAACAAATTCAATCAAAATTAACTCAATTAAGAGTAAAATCGAATTGGCAAGGTAAAAATATGGAACAACACATGGTGGAGTTAACTGCTGCTTTTAACGAAAAACTCCGGAAAAAAGATAGTTGTTCTTTTGCTATTGTCACTAAAAAATTACAACAAGATCTCAAACGTAGAGGAGACTTGGTGTCTTTACTTGAATCGTTACAAGAATTGTTACTACAAGTAGAGTTGGATTCAATAGATCAACAAACAAGAAATAAAATACTGTCTCAATATGGGAATGCAAAAAATTATATTGGCAAATTTGATCTTTATCAATCCAAAAAAATAGCTATTAATAAGTATATTAAAACAGAATTGGAAAAATTAATTTCAAAAATTAAAACTTCTTCCATTCCAGCTTACAAACATGAATTGGATAAAGGTAACAGAGATCCTAGATTTCTTGCGGGATTCGAAAATTTAATTGCTCAAGAGGAATCGGAGTTGACTTTAGGAATAAATAAATTTGCTTCATTTATTGACCAACAATTACCTATAGATGTTCAAATCAACCAATATATACAATATCTACAAGCACATTTAAATGAATTATCACGTATAAAATCATTTATAAATGAGCAAACGAAAAAAAATCTTGTATCCCCCAAACGTTCAATAAATCATTTGGATAAAGCTGCTGATGCAACTAAAAATTTGAGGGATTTAACTGGTAGAGATGCTAAAAAAAATGACTTGGCATATTGGACGTATTATTTAAGACATCCTACTCAATTATTTTCTTCTACAAAAAAAAAAGATAATGATATTCCTGGAGGAGGAGATGGTTATAAAAAATTTATGGCTCGAAGACTCAAAAGACAAATGGAGGCTCAAAGACTCAAAAGACAAATGGAGTCAAGATTTGGAAAAGAAACAACAATAAGAGAGCCAGTATCTCCAACACCTTTTAATACAAATCCTTTTTCACCATTTACTACAAATTCCTTTCCTCCAACCTATACTCCTCCTTCAACACCTACTCGACCTGTTTTCCCCGATTCATTTCCAAATCCATCAGTAGGACCTCCAACAGTAAGACCTCCAACAGTAAGACCACAACGTAATCCATTTCAACCAAATTCAACAGTAACTCCTCAAACAAATCCAACAGTAGGACCTCCATCTAATCCAACAGTAACTCCTCCATCTAAACCACCAGTCACAACTCAACCAAATTCAACAGTAGGACCTCCATCAGTAAGACCTAAAATACCAGTCACAACTCAACCAAATTCAACAGTAGGACCTCCATCAGTAAGACCTCAATCTAAACCAGTCACAACTCAAACAAATTCAACAGTAGGACCTCCATCTAAACCACCAGTAAGAATTCAATCTAAAACCGTTACTACCACAATAGTCCCACAAAAACAACAACAACAACAGCAACAACAACAACAGCAACAACAGCAACAACAACAACAACAACAACAACAACAACAGCAACAACAACAACAAGATATAGTAGAGGTTACAAAACCTCTTTCCCTTATGGAGATGAGAGCTGTAATCCAAGAATTAAATAAATTAGGAAAAAGTTCTTGTGAATCAAAACTTACTGAAAACGAACTAAAATCTTTATTAACAAGTAATAAAACTGATTTTAGATGCTGTAATAAAAGAAACCAACTTTGTAAACTAGTTGATGATAATTTTTTTCCAAAAAAATCTAATCCACCTAATCCTTCCTACATTAAAACCAATCCTCAATTATTATCTTTTTCTCAACTAGATAAAAAAGTAAAAGCACTACCTACTCAAAGACCCGGTTATTATCCTAAACAAAATTATTATGAATATCAAGTGGCTAGAATGTTAAATGACGTAAAAACGGGTCCCTTTGATGTTAGTAAAAATTATTTTGGTATTCAAACCGATCCTAAAATTAAAAAAAGTTTAACTAAAGATGCCATTGCTTATGCACTTGTTAATGATTATCCAATAGATAATTATAAAAGCCTTTTAGAATCAAGAGATTATCCATTTCAAGATTCTCAAAAAGAACAAATTATTAAAGCCGTTGTTCCACAGAAAAAACAAGCCGTTAAAACTATTTTATACAAAAATCAAGAACAATTAAAAAAGCTGATTAAATAATATGATCAAAATGATCAATCATATAATTTAGAAATTTTTATCTAAACGTATATTTCGAATGGATTCTGGAATTTTTAAATAATCTAAAATTACTTTCAAATCTTTGGCATTATATGGTCTAGTTGGTTGAACATCAATATAAAATTTTTGAGACAGTTTTATAAAATCTATTTGGCAATCCAATGCCCTGTCAATTCTACGAACATTACCGTCTGTTAAATCAAAACGAGGAAAATAATTGATATGATTTTGTACCCAATCAGGTTTAGTTGACAAAATATTTATAATTACCGATTCATCGCTAGGCATTCGATTAATTTTATTATTAAATTCTTCTGGTGCATAATGATATATCTCATCCAAAAATTCCATAAAAGAATATTCTGGATGAGAACTAAATAACTCATATAAAAGTCCACCTCTTGCTACTGTAGGAGATGCAGGAAATCTATAAACATTTAAGGAATTATAGTCTGTAAATTCGTTTAAATAAGCATTATATCCAAGGGTTGATATTTTTTTCCCTGACAAAACATCATCGTCCACCATTCTTTCTACATGTTGATGATCATCCATAAAATACCAATCAATATCATGAATACAAACTAAATCATGATGATAATATTTTGACAGATAAAATCGTAATAACTTGCTTTGAATAATTACATTATATTTTTCCGTTGTAGGAAATAAATGAACATGATCTCCATATTTTTTAATTTCTTGAATATATGGATCATTTTCATTACGATTCGTAACTAGACCTAAAACTATTTTATACCCAGCCAGTTGAAACATTTTACTTACAGTTGGCCAAAAAGAAATATAGGTTGGATTTTCGTTACAAGACACAATAATTAACATTACTATTAATTAGAAATAAAATTTTAAAATTTAAATTTTATTGTCAAGTTATAGTAATGAAAATAGCCATTTCAGGTTTAGGATTTGTAGGAAATAGTATTTTACAAAGTTTTAATTTGAAAAATATTTCTACAATGTCTTATGATAAGTATAAAAGTTCAAATAATACATTATTAGATTGTTTATCAAGTGATATTATATTTTTATGTTTACCGACTCTATTTGATGAAGAAAAAAAAGAATATAATAAAGATGCAATAATAGAAAATTTAGATTTTTTAAATAATCACGAATACCATGGATTGGTAGTTATTAAATCAACTCTTGAACCTACTTCTTGTGAGACTTTTGCCGAACAGTTTCCCTTGTTAAAAATTATTCATAATCCAGAATTTCTTACCGCAAGAACTGCATTCGTAGATTTTCATAATCAAAAACATATTGTGTTGGGGTATACAAAAAATACCAATCCAGAAAATTTAATCACTATTAGTGATTTTTATAAAAAAAATTATCCAGAGGCCAAAATTACTATTGTTCACTCCAACGAAAGCGAAGCTATAAAAATATGTTGTAATAGTTTTTATGCAGTAAAGATACAATTTTTTAATGAAATTTATGATTTATGTAATAAAATTGAAAACTGTGATTATAACATTGTTAAACAAGCTATGATTGATAACAATTGGATAAACCCAATGCATACAACTGTTCCTGGAACGGATTCAAAATTATCCTATGGAGGATTATGTTTTGTAAAAGATACTCAAGCATTGAATGAATTTTTAAAGAAAAATCGAATCTTGAATAAAGTTTTAGAAGCATGTATCAAAGAGCGTGAATTACTCCGTAATGATTAATTTTAGGATTTTAAATACTTCACAATGAGATTCTTTAATATGATACCCCCAAAAACTAGATTTGTTAAATATAAAGTCACAAATACCCTCGTATTTTATTATTTGAGAATGATGATGTTGAAACGATTCAATTTTTTTTGTAATATCAAAAAGTTGCAACTTTATAAATAAATCAGGAGAAAACCGAGTCTCACTTAAACCTCCAGGCATTGTATTTTCCCAAAGAATAATATTAATTTTATTCATTCTAGCGCAGGATAATACACATTGATTAACCATTTGGTGATCTTGGTGAGTATCGCCATGAAAATGAGTAAATATTGTATCAGGATTAATGTATTGAATTAGTTTATCAATTTCTCCAATTAATTCTCGTTTAGATCCATTCTTATCAATATAATGTATATTTGTCAGCGGAACCCCCAAATGCTGTAACGCATTATTAGATTCTTCTCTACGATTATTATTCATTGGAAAGCATATAATACAATGAATATTTTTATCTTGACGAATAAATTTTGATACGGATCCTCCCATTCCTAATTCAATATCATCTGGATGTGCCGCAATACAAGCAATTTTATGCATTTCTATACATTTAAAATATTTTAAATATTTAAAACCAAATTGTTTTGAAATACACTTGTATCATTATCATTATTAAATAAATAATCATAGATACACATGTTTTTTAAAAAAGTGTGTTTAGAATAATAAACAGGATGATTAAAGTTTTGAGGAATAATTGTAATATTTGAATCTTGAAAAAGATTTATATTCATATAATTAAATCCACTATTACCGCATAAATAATGCGTTCCATTTACTTTTTTAATCATTTCAACCAGCTTTTCAGTTGCATCTGTGGACGTTAAATTTAGTTGAGACGAATAAAATATTTGACCTTTCCAACCAAAAATGTCTAAAACAGTTTTTATAGTGTAAATATTAGATTCTAAAAGTTTATCCGATTCCAAATAAATTTCATAATGTCGATGAATAAGTGAGATATATTTACTAAAGTATGGACAATTTTGGTAAACGGTTTCAATGGTTTTTAAATGTTTTTTATAAACTAAATTTTTTGTAGATTTGTTCGTAATAACCTCTTTTATCGGAAAATGCCATGAATCTTTATTAACTGGTATTGTTAAAAAAAGTTCTTTTCCATGATTATTTATCTTGTTTCTATTTTGGAAATTTTCTTTTGTATACTGCGCATCATCATATATAATAAAAATATTGGATTTTAAAATTTTATCAAAAAATCCAAGATAAGGCATAAAATTTGGTTGATGAATACTTACAATCATTGACTACATTATATAAATTTTTTTAATTCAACAAAAAATTTAGAAAAATTGACAATTTTTTAATAAATTGTCTAGATAGAAAAACTTTAGTTTGATGACTGCTGTCAATCCAATGGAAAAATGTGCAATGTATATAACTAAAATACGATCTAATGGATTTTTAAATTATTTTTTGATCCAATTTACAATGCCTTTTAATTTCTGTGAAATAACAAAATCCGACGAAAATCATCGCTGGGTTAATGATGGCACAAACTTTAAGATTGTAAAAGGTTTACATTGGTCTACAATTTCCAATTCTCTTATTGCAGATGAAAACCTTGAAAACATTGCGCTTAAAGATCAAATAGAAGAAATGACATTTTTAACTTTTTTTTGTCAAAATTATGCCATTCCACTTAATTTTAAAAATGTTCAAAAATATATTCAAATTACACGGGATGAATTTAAAAATGCATGGTTTATTGATAAGAATCGGCAAATAATTTATTTCAAATTTCGTCAAATGTGTGGAGAAGGCTCTGTAAAAAGAACTTATTTTGGCTGGAATATTACAGAAAATAACCCTGTAGCTGTTTATCAAATTAATCTTATTCAGCATCAAAAGGAATTAAAAAGATGTTTAAATGAAAAACGTATCGCAGAAATTAAGAAAAGTCCATATTTATTAACTATTCATTATTCTACATGTCATCGTGATACTAAAAAAGCATTTATGATTGCAGATTTTTGTCAACACAATGTAAAACAAATGATTCAAGATTCTTATCCTTGGAGTATTGATGATTTGAAAATTTTTAGTAGACATATTTTAATGGGACTAAAAGTTTTACATGATATGGGAATCATTCATCGTGATGTAAAGCCTTCCAACATTATATTTGATGATCAAGAAAATATTTATAAATTAATTGATTTTGGAGTGGCTACTAAATATTCTTCCAATGCGAATTTAAACAAAATTGAAACGATTAATCAATGCGATGGAGAAGGTCTTTCTTTAGTAGGAACCCCAGGTTATATATCTCCAGAAATGTATGATTGTATGTATTCTCTAAATAAGATGAATTATAGTGCCAATGTTGATGTTTTTTCTTTTGGAATTACGTTATTAGAAATGTATTTAAAAGAACGGGCTTTTTCAAAAGATTTTTTAAACTTACCTCAGGCAGTAAAAAAAGATTTATCAGAGAGAGAATCCAATTTTAATACTATTTTAAATCATGATAATATTTTTTTACAAGAATCTTTTCAAAAAGTTTGTGAACTTATCAAATCAAAAAAATTAGAGTCTTTAAAGAGTGAAATTCAAGAAAAAATTGACATTATAAATCAGTGGAATTCTTGTGAAATTTCAGAAAAAGAAATGTTTGTATCTGAATTAATTGATAAAAATAAGAGTATTTCGTATTATTGTAAAAAAATTCCCGAGCTATTAAAAGATTTGGATGAAAATACATCAGAAGAGTATGAATTTATAACCAAAATGAAAACACTTCAGTATTTTAGTTCAAAATGGGAACAATTTAGTAAACAGAATATAGAAGACATGTTGGAAAATATTCAAATGTATCCTCTTCTTTTTTTAACATCTTCTTATGAATTTCCATTATGTATTTTTGATATTAAAGATGAAGTATTTCAAGACTTTCTCATGAAATGTTTAGATAAAAATCCTATTCATCGTTATTCTATAGATCAATTATTAAATCATGAATGGTTAAACTCTTGATTTTTTTATTTTGTCAAAATAAAAATGCAACGACTCAAGAAAAACCACTTTCCTTTAAAAAAAGCATATGAAATTGAAATAAAAGAATCAGAATTTGGAGGATATGGAGTATTTGCAAAGGAAGATATACCTGCAGATACAATTCTTGAAACTTGTCCTACTATTTTACTCGATTCTCCTATTGATTATAATGGACAAAGTATAATTAATAATTATGTGTTTTCAACGATGGATTCTACTGATAAGACATTATTAGCATTTGGAGATTGCTCATTATATAATCATCAACCTTATGATAAAAGTAATTCAGAATTTAATACCATTTATGATGAAAATTTAAAACGTTATCTAGTTCAAATGAAAACAATAAAACCAATCAAAAAAGATGAAGAAATTACTCATGATTATGGTGATGAATATTGGAAAGAAAATACAAATGTTACACAAAAATAATTCTTAAATGTAAATGTGGTGTAGTAGAATCATATCTGTTTTCAATAAATTACAACAAAAATACAAGTTTCCAAAAAATAATTTTACAAGTATACTTTTAAAGAATGAAATTTATTTGTATCATATTTTTGGAACATGTTCTTGTACTTTTTCTTGTAAATTTCAAAAATTCATTACTGATTTTGAAAAGCTTAATAAAATAAAAAATTAATTTATCTAGACTTTTGAGGAAACCAAAGTTTAGATTTGTATTCTTGTTCTTGAATTTCTTGAATTAATTTCCTAATCATTTCAGATACGCGTAGTAAAGGTTCAAATTCATCAACTAAAGTCATTTTTTTTCTAAAATTTGGGATTTAATTATATTTTCAATTTTTATTTTTTTGTAAAATACTACCATTATCCATGATAAAATGGTCTTGGAATAAAGAATAAATACTAACATCATGAGATACACAAATAATAGTCATTTGTGATTTTAAGGATACAATAATATCTATAATTATTTTTTTTGTAATAGGATCTACATTGGCAGTTGGTTCATCCAAGATTAAAATTTTTGGTTTTCTAAACCAACATCGTAAAAGTAAAACTATTTGTTTTTGCCCTCCGGATAGTGTAGTTGAATCTTTAGTATCAATAAATTTCATCAATGATGAATAAATATTTAATTTCTGTAATTCTTTTAATTGTTCCTCATAAGAAAATGATAGCCCATAAAATATGTTTTCAAACACATTTCTTTTAAATAAAGTAATATGTTGATGCATCATGGTGATAGTACCACGTAAATATTCAATATCAATTTCTTTCATATCGACGCCATCAAATGAAACTGTTCCTTGAGTTGGATGAAAATAACCACATATTAATTTGATAAGTGTGCTTTTACCTGCTCCAATTTCTCCTGTGATTAAAACATTAGATTTGAATGGAATCGAAATATTAATATTTTGTAAAATGACTTTGTTTTCTGTTGAATAAGAAACATTGTCAATTTGAAGAGTATAATTTTTTAAAAAATCTTTTCTTGTTCCATTGTGTATAGAAGCTTTTTGAATTGTATTTCCAAAATCTTTATCGTTCATAAGAGGTCCAAATTCAACTACTGTTTCTGTACATCTACGTATAAGATTCGTAAAACTTCGAAGCATGAGTAATACTGAAGTTACCAACATGACTAGTTTGAAACTATCTAATTTTTTATTCAACATTAAATGAGATGCGTAAAAAACAATACCAAACATGAAAATCGAAAGAAAAATTACAAAAACTAATTTCATAATGCTTAATTGTTCCAATTCCTTTCTAAAGGAAGCCTGTAATGAATATTCTTGATTAAATAATCGTTCTTTTTCATAATCAAAAGTACTGTTAAGAACAATATTTTCATTGTTTTTCAATACATCTTCAAATTCATTCATAATCACATTTTCCATATAATAACGTTTAAAACTATTTTTACTTAATTTTCGGTAAAATAAAATATAACCTATTGCAAACACTATAAAAAATACTATACTTATTACTCCAATACGCCAATTAATATAAAACATGTATCCTGCAAAAAATAGAATTGCAAATGAAAAAGGTATAATAAATGTTACCAAATTCATATAATTCATAAACATGTAATGAGGAACTTTTAACAACTTGGTAATCATTTCTCCATTTTCAATAGTGTTTATTCCTATTTGTTTATTGGTTGTTAATTCATAAATTTTTTTTCTTACAAATGTATGCATAGAAGGAACAATTTGCGCATCAAGATACTCTGAAAAATAGTACAAAATTATAATCACCAAAAAAAGAATAAAAAAAAGTGTCAAATATAACCAAAATTTACTTATACTATTTTGCTTGATGTAAATAAAAATCATACCAGACAACCACGATAAAAAAATTATTTCAATGGGATAAATAGATATAGTTAAAATGGAATTACCAAGCACTAATGGTTTATTTTTTTTATAATATTCATTAAAGAAATCTTGATACATTTTATTAAATAAATTTTAATTTATAGTTGTTTTGAAAATCAATTTTAAATAAAAAATATTTTTAATAAAATGCAGAGATCTAGATATAATTATTTACTCGCTAAAGATGACCGATCTAGTGATCAACAAGAACAATTTTTACAATTGAAACAAAAATTTTTAGACCAGCAACAACAAGAAGATTCATTACTTTCATTCTTAGATAATCAACAAAGCCAACAATTTCAACAACAACAATTTATACAGCAAAAAAAAAAGGAAAAAACATTTACTTTGGATTTTCTTTTAGAAAAAAAAAAGATAACAATCCTAATTTTTGAATTTAATTTTATTT
>Ga0114972_10002450_pt1 | contig 13944 bp, 8 predicted proteins | sample M_140807_EF_Meta_FD_87354 | JGI IMG/M metagenome (GOLD analysis project Ga0114972, IMG submission 87354) | Freshwater microbial communities from Lake Montjoie, Canada to study carbon cycling - M_140807_EF_MetaG | ecosystem: Environmental > Aquatic > Freshwater > Lake | place: Lake Montjoie... | reverse complement strand
GTCAAGATCATGAGGCATGGCTTGTCTCTCGTGTCTAAACCGTCGTGTCACGTGCTGGATGCATTTTGGCTTGTGCACCGCACTCTGCGGGACATGTCATCGAGAGACAAGCTGCAAGTGCCGGTCGTCGTCTTATGCAAAGGCGGTGGTGTGTTCAACGGTGGGAAGCGACAGCGGCACGCTGTAAATGATCAGCGGTGCGGCGTCCGTGCTGGGGCTTGGGCACTGCCATCCCGTGCGTGCTTGATCCGCAACTCAAAGGCATCGATGCTTTCATCGAGAAACTGTTTGATCACCAAAACCTGCGGTTGTGTATCGCTCATAAAGCCCTCGATGGTTGGTTGGCTGGAATGGCTAAAAATCCAACCAGCAGCATTTGCAGAGAATCATCGTCAAACTGTCATGAAACTCGCCCGACCAAGCTGCAAGGGCAAGCCTAATTCATGCATCACGCTCGATAATTCATGCTTAAATTCGTCAAAGAGGTTCGGGTCGGTCTGGCAGTTGTTCCGGGAAGCAGTTTTGGGGGGCAAAGATCATTGTTCAAGTCCTGCCGCATGTAGGCTTGGATCGCGTGTGAGCTATGCGCCGGCCCGCTTGGCGCGAAAGGATTTTGGTCTTATGGATGAGAGGAGAATCATGCTCGGTCCTTTGGCTCTTTTGGTATCAGGTCTGGAATGATTGTCCGTGTCCATCGTATCCCTCCGGTACGATCGTTTAAAATGGGGTTTTGCATGTCTCCTCTTTTGTTTTCTCCGCTCAAGATCGGTGCTGTTACCGTGCCCAACCGCATCGCCGTTGCGCCGATGTGCCAATATTCGGCATCGGACGGCACCGTCAATGAATGGCATCTGCAACATTGGATGAATATGGCCATGTCCGGTTCCGGTCTTGTGATGATCGAGGCCACTGGCGTCGAGCGCACCGGCCGTATCACCCATGGCTGCGTTGGCCTCTATAACGATCTCAACGAGCGCGAAATGTTCCGCACGCTGCATTCGGCCAAAGCGGTGGCTTTGCCTGGTACCGTCTTCGGGATCCAGCTGGGCCATGCCGGTCGCAAAGCCTCCTCGCGCCGGCCTTGGGAAGATGGTTCGGCTTGCCGTGAAGGCGATGATCCGTGGCAGACCGAATCTTCCGCTGCTATCCCCTTCAATGATGGCTGGCCCATTCCCGAAGTGCTCGACGACAAGGGCATTGCCCGCATCATTCAGGCCTTTGCCGATGCAACCGTGCGCGCCGTGCGTGTCGGGATCACCGTCATCGAAATCCACATGACGCATGGCTATCTCGTCCACCAGTTCCTGTCGCCTCTGACCAACCAGCGCAACGACAAATGGGGTGGTTCGGCTGAAAACCGCCAGAATTTCGCACTTGAAGTGGCCCGTGCCGTGCGTGCTGCCGCCCCTGCGCATGTCGCTGTCGGGGCCCGTATCGTCGGTTCCGATTGGGTCGAAGGCGGTCTGACCATCGATGATGCGGTCGATCTGACCAGGAAGCTCAAGGCTTTGGGTGTCGATTATGCCTGTGTGTCCTCGGGCGGGCTTGATCCCAAAGCCCGCATCACGGTCGGCCCCGGCTATCAGGTGCCGTTCGCCCGCGAGATCAAAAAGCAGACAGGCATTGTCACCCGCGCTGTCGGCATGATCGTGACGCCGCATCAGGCCGAAGAGATTTTGCAAGCCGGCGATGCCGACCAGATCGCACTGGGTCGCGGTATTCTCGACAATCCGCGTTGGGGCTGGCATGCCGCCGATGTGCTCGGCGTCGATCTGCCGCGCCCGCCCCAATACGACCGCGCCCGCGCCAAACTCTGGCCCGGTTCCAAACTGGCGCGTGAAGTGGTGTGATCAGTCGGCGTCAACAGCCGACCGGATTTCGGGATCATAAAGAATGGCAGGGATATCCCTGCCATTTTTCTTATTGTCAGCCCCGCGCCAAGACCTTGCGCACGCCGTCCAGCATGGCGGTTTCGGCCACAGCGAATTGCGCTTCGGCTTGCGCTTTCAGATAGGCTTCGCGATCAGGGGCCGACGAGAGTGTGGCGCCGAGCACCAGATCCTTGATCAGAACCTCGCCGCGCGCGCGTTCATCCGAGCCTTGAATCACCACGCAGCGCGCGCCGCGACGGTCGGCATATTTCATCTGCGCTTTCATGCCGGAATCGCCCAGATACAATTCGGCCCGCAAGCCGTCCTGACGCAGCATGGTGACCAGACGCTGGTAATGGGCAATCTGGTCGCGATCCATCACCAGCACCACCACGGGGGCGGTGGCAGCCTGGTCATCGATCTTGCCCAACAGCCGCAAGGCGGCGAGCAGGCGCGAAACGCCGATGGAAAAGCCGGTGGCCGGCACAGGCTCGCCCCGAAAGCGCGAGACCAACCCGTCATAGCGGCCACCGCCTGCGACAGAACCAAACCGGACCGGACGGCCATCGTCGCCCTTGACCGCAAAGGTCAGTTCGGCCTCGAACACCGGACCGGTATAATATTCCAACCCCCGCACAACAGACGGGTCGATGACGATGCGCGAGGTGTCATAGCCTGCGGCCCCGAACAAAGCGGCCATTGTTTCGAGTTCCTGACAGCCCTGTTCGCCGCGCTCGGAACCGGCCACGGCCGCTCTGAAATTGGCGAGCGTCAGGGCGACATTGCCGACAGGGCTTTGCGCGCCTGCATCCTGATCGCCCCAACCGGTAAACTGGATGACGCGTTCGATCGCGTCCGCATCCAGTCCCGCGCCTTTGGTGAAATCGCCGCTTTCATCCTTGCGGCCGGGACCCAGCAATTTGCGGATTTCGTCCGCGGGGAATTTGTCGAGCTTGTCGATGGCGCGCAGCACGGTCAACCGCTTTCCGGCATTGTCATCACCGGCCAGCCCGATCGCTTCCATCACGCCGTCAAGCACTTTGCGGTTGTTGACCTTGATCTGGTAATCGCCGCGCGCAATGCCGACGGCTTCCAGCGTATCGGCCATCAGCATCGCCATTTCGGCATCGGCCGCGACAGAGCCCGCGCCGACAATATCGGCATCGCATTGCATGAATTGGCGGAACCGGCCCGGACCGGGCTTTTCGTTGCGGAAAACCCAGCCCGAGCGCATCGAGCGGAAAGGTTTTGGCAATTTGTCGAAATTCTCGGCGACATGGCGGGCCAGCGGCGCGGTCAGGTCATAGCGCAGCGACAGCCACTGGTCGTCGTCATCCTTGAAGGAGAACACGCCTTCATTGGGCCGGTCGAGATCGGGCAGGAATTTGCCCAGCGCTTCGGTAAATTCGATAAAAGGCGTTTCCAGAACATCGAAACCGTAAAGCACATAGGTCTCGCGGATTTTGGCCAGCATCCGTTCGGTCGCCGCCACATCCAGCGCATCGCGGTCCCCAAAGCCGCGCGGCAATTTGGCATCGGGCAAGAATTTCGGTTTGTCGGACGTTGTGTCGGTGCTCATGCGCGTGATCCTGTATGTGTGACACGGGTGGTAGCGCAGGCAGACGCATGCGGCAAGTCGCGAGCTTTCCAAAGCCATAAAAAAGGGTGGCATGACCCGTGGCCAGCCACCCTTTGCGATATTTAACCCGCGCTTAGGCGACGCTGAGGATGGTTTTGCGCAATTTTTCGATCAATTCGTCGATTTGCGCATCCGAGATAATCAGAGGCGGGGTGACGGCCAGCGTGTCGCCGGTCGAGCGGATCATCATACCGTGTTCCTGGAAGGCCTTGTCCATGGCGGTGAAGGCGCGCTTGCCGAAGGCATCGGGGATCGAGGCCAGATCGATCGCGGCAACCAGACCGATGGTGCGGATGTCGAGCACATTCGGCAGGCCTTTCAGCGTCATGATCGCATCCATCCAGCGCGGCTCGATCTCTTTGGTGCGCTCGAACAGTTTTTCGTCGCGATAGACATCAAGTGTTGCCAAAGCGGCGGCGCAGGCCAGCGGATGGGCCGAATAGGTGTAACCGTGGAACAGCTCGATCACATGCTCCGGACCCTTCATGAAGGCATCATAGACTCCCTTGCGGGCAATGACGCCGCCCATCGGGACGGTGCCGGAATTGACGCCTTTGGCGAAGGTGATCATGTCGGGGATCACGCCATAACGCTCGGCGGCAAACGGGGTGCCCAACCGGCCGAAACCGGTGATCACTTCGTCGAAAATCAGCAAAATGTTGTATTTGGTGCAAATCTCGCGCAACCGCTTCAGGTAGCCTTTGGGCGGTGGCAGCACGCCGGTCGAGCCTGCCATCGGTTCGACAACCACGGCGGCAATGGTGGAGGCGTCATGGAGCGCGACGATCCGTTCCAGATCGTCGGCCAGATGCGCACCCCATTCGGGTTCGCCCTTGGTAAAGGCCTGCTCGGCCCGGTTATAGGTGTGCGGCAGATGGTCGACGCCTGCCAGCAGGGTGCCGAAGAATTTGCGGTTGGCGACAATGCCGCCGACCGAAATGCCGCCGAAGCCGACCCCGTGATAGCCGCGCTCGCGGCCGATCAGGCGGGTTTTCTGGCCCTGTCCCTGAATGTTCCAGTAAGCGAGTGCGATTTTCAGCGCGGTATCGATCGATTCCGAACCGGAATTGCAGAAAAACACATGATCGAGATCACCCGGTGCCAGATCGGCAATCCGCGAGGCAAGCTGGAAGCCCTTGGCGTGACCGAACTGGAAAGCGGGGGAGAAATCGAGTTCCGCCGCCTGTTTCTGGATCGCCGAACCAATCTCGTCGCGGCCATGGCCCGCATTGCAGCACCACAGACCCGCCGTGCCATCGAGAATCTGGCGGCCATCGGTGGTGGTATAATACATATCCTTGGCACTAGCGACCATGCGCGGGCTCTTCTTGAAGGCGCGGTTCGCTGTAAAGGGCATCCACCAGGCTTCAAGATCATTGGGTGCCAGCGCGGATTGCGTCGGATAAGGGCGAGCGGCAGTCATGAGGTGCTCCTTCAAGGCCAAAACGGGTGTCTGTTCAATTTACACCACAGCCTCACGGTTGAAACAACCCATATTCATCGATTCCCCTTTCGCTGTTGACGCATAATTGGGTTGAAAAGTGTTTGAAAGGCAGCTTAATCTTGTTATGTATGGTGCCTGATCCCCTCTGAAGGATGTCGGGGATCATGTGTTGCGTGCTGTGTTGCGTTCCGGCGTTTGTTGTTTTTGGCCCTCCGGTCGGGGGCTGACACAAAAGGTGCGCGTGTAATGCCGTTGACACACCAGACAAAGGGCATGGCTGACAAAGCCAGACCTGATCCCGAAGCCGTTCAACAGGCTTTGATGCAAATCCTGGCCAGTTCTGAATTTAGGGCTTCCCCGCGCCTGTCGGCTTTCTTGACTTTTTGCGTGGGGCGCTCGGTCGAAGGCAGGGCCGATACACTCAAAGCCTATACAATCGCCACCCAGGTGTTCATGCGCCCCGATCATTTCGACCCGCAGGCCGATCCGATTGTGCGGGTCGAAGCCACCCGCTTGCGGCGCGCCATGCAGCGTTATTACGGGCAGGAAGGCGCAGGCGATCCGCTGCATCTGCACATTGAGCGCGGGCAATATGGCGTGAGTTTCATTCCACCGAACGCCCCTGCCTCCCACGGGCAGGGCGTGCCGCAAATCAGCATTACACTGCTCGAAAAACTGGCTGCCATTGCCGAGGGCCGCAAAGAGCGTGATGAGATGCAACCAGTGGCCGAAGTGTCCCCTGTTCCTGTTTCCGGTGCACCCGTGCCGGACGTTGTTGCGCCGGGTGCTGCGGCGTCGGAAAAGCCTGCGCCGGCTTTGCGGTTTTCGCTGGATTTGAAATTGGTTTTGTCGGGGCTTGCGGGGCTGGCCGCCATATTTATTTTGGCTTGGTATCATGTGCCGCCACCCATTGTTACCCACAAACCAGACAAGGCACTGGCTGCCAAAGCAGGCCTGACCGCGCGTGCGTTCCAGCCTGCCAAGTTGATGGTTGTGGCAGAATCGTCGTCGCCCGAGATTGGATTATGGGTGGATGATCTGCGCGATGCGCTGTCGCGTTTTGATGCCATCGTGGTGCTGGATGCCGGTTTGCAGGGCGACAAACGCAGTGGCATGCCCGATTTTCAACTGGCGATCCGAAAAACCGGCAAAGGTTCGTTGATGTTGCGGCTGGTCATGGCGGGAACCGGTGAGATCATCTGGTCCAAAGATATTCCCTCGGGGACTGATGAGGGGCAGGCCGCTTTGTCGCCTTGGCTCACCGAGTTGGCGGCATGGGACGGGTTGATCAACCGTCGCCACTGGAGCGGGACGCAATTCGAGCGGACCGGTGCCAGTGAGGAATTGCCCTGCCAGCATCAGGCCATGCGGGCCTTGCTGGCGCAGCAGCTCGATCTGGTGCACGGCGCGCAAGCCTGTTTCGACAAGGATTTGGCCATAGGCCTGTCCTGGAGCAAACCGCAATGGCGGTTGCGTCTCGATCTGATGGCTCTGACTTTGGGTGATGCCAGCATCAATGCCGACACCGTTGTGAATGAGGCACAACGCCATTTGCGGCAATCGCCCCTGTCTGCCAGTGCCTATGGACTGGCCGGACAAAGCCTGTTGCTGGCTGGACAGGGCGATCAGGCGCGCGCGATGCTGGCCAAGGCCCGCAGGCTCAATCCCTATGATCTAAGTTTCGACCGGCCTTGATCATTGCTGCGGGCTCGCCCATGATGAGACCATTGTTGCGTGGTTTTCGCCCGGGAGCCGGTGGTGGATCTATATCAGGCTCATCAGTTTGATTTGCCGTTCGAGATGCATGGCGACCCCATGGCATCGGGGCCGCTCCTGTTCAATTCTCCCCATTCGGGTGCCCAATACCCGCCCGCTTTTGTCGCCGCCTCGCGGCTTGATCCCGTCAGCCTGCGCCGCTCGGAGGATATGTTTGTCGATGAGCTGTTTTTACCGGTCACCGGACAGGGGCTGATGCTGCTCAGGGCGCATTTTCCGCGCGCCTTTCTGGATGTGAACCGCGAACCGTTCGAGCTTGATCCGTCGATGTTTGCCGATGATCTTCCCGAATTTGCCAATATCCGCTCGCTCAGGGTTTCGGCAGGCTTGGGCACAATTGCCAAAATTGTATCCGACGGTGCCGAAATCTATCAAAAGCCCTTGCAGACCGCCGAGGGACTGGCGCGCATCCATGCGCTCTACCATCCCTATCATGACAAATTGGGTCAATTGCTGCGGCTGTTGCATCGGCGGCATGGCTTTGCCGTACTGGTCGACTGCCATTCGATGCCCTCGCTGCCGCTGCGCGATCTGCACCGGCGCGCCGATATCGTGATCGGGGACCGCTTCGGCACCAGTTGCATGGCGATGATCAGCGACGTGGTGGAGCAAAGCCTGACCGGGGCCGGCTACAAGGTTGCGCGCAACCGGCCGTTTGCCGGAGGTTTTATTACAGAGCATTACGGCCAGCCCAAACAGGGCTTGCATGCGATCCAGATCGAAATCAACCGCGCCCTTTATATGGATGAGCGGACCTATCAGCTCCATCGCAGTTTTATGCTGTTGCAGGACGACATGCAGCGGATGGCCGCTGCGCTCGCCGATGCCGTGGCCGCTTCGTCATTGGCCACCGGCACGCAAAGCGTACGGCTGGCCGCCGAATGAACTGCGATTGTTGAAGGCATATTGCCAAAAAAAATGGCCACCGGAATGGCGGCCAAAGTCTAGGGAGGAAACGCCCGAGAAGGGCAACGGGATGTCGCGCCCTGCGCAATATCGCGTTGCAACAATATGCTCTTGCGTTGCACAAAAAACAAGTCTTGTGCTCGCAATGCAAAAACAATGAAAATCCTTATAACCCAATGGGGTGCTCGTTTTTATGACCAAACAAGCAATGCGTAAATTGCATGGCTCGTCTGATTTTATTGGTTTTTGCTCATAATTTGCAGATGTTTCCGGATAATCGGGTCGATGACAAGGGCTGCAATCGCGCTCTGTTGTGGGCTTTGATGCGGTTGTGGCTTGCGTGGCGGGCCGGAATCGCGTCTCTAAACGGGATTATCAAGCCTGCTTGGCCATCGCAAGATTCTGCGCCATGGTTTTGCAGGTGCGTCTGGAATGGCCGGTTTGTTGACCGGGCCAAAGCATGTGGGGGTCGTGATGTCTGCGGTTGATTTTGCATCTTTTGTCGATGATCTGGCCACGCAGTCGGGCGCGACGATCCTTCCGTTTTTCCGCACATCGCTGGCTGCAACCGACAAGGCACCGGGCGGGGTGTTCGATCCGGTCACCGAGGCCGATCGGGCCAGCGAAGTGGTGATGCGGCAGATGATCAAATCCACCTTCCCCGAACACGGCATTATCGGCGAGGAATATGGCAGCGAAAACGAGGATGCCGAATTTGTCTGGGTGCTGGATCCGATCGACGGTACCAAGGCGTTTATTTCCGGACTGCCTTTGTGGGGCACCCTGATCGGGCTGACCCGCAATGGCCGACCCTGCTACGGGATGATGCACCAGCCCTTCACACGGGAGCGGTTTTTCGGCGATGGCGGCGTAGCCAAATGGCGCGGGCCGGGTGGCGAGCGCATCCTGAAATCGCGGGCCTGCACCTCGCTGAAGGAAGCGACTTTGTCGACGACCACGCCCGCAATGTTCAAGGGCCGCGACAAAGAGGCCTATGAACGGGTTGAATCACTGGCACGGCTGACCCGTTATGGCTGCGATTGCTATGCCTATTCGATGATTGCCGCAGGCCATATGGATGTGGTGGTGGAAACCTCGTTGAAACCCTATGACATTGTTGCCCTTGTTCCGATTGTCGAAGGGGCGGGCGGTGTGGTGACCGATTGGCAGGGCGGCTCCCCCGCCAATGGCGGCTCGATTGTCGCCAGCGGGGATCCGCGCCTCCACGAAGAAGTGCTGAAATTGCTGAACGCCTGAGCGATTAGCCCGCAACAGCCTTCAACACAGCGTCAATATCGGCTTTGATGGTGGTGAAACTGGTCACGAAGCGCAGGAATTGCTCGTCCTGGCCGATTGTAAAGCCCCCGGGCAGGCTGGTGCTGCCCCAAGGGGCGGCGCGGATATTGTCTTTGGCCAGACGCGCAGCCGCCGCTTGCGGCACCACGACAAACACCTCGTTGGCCTCGGTCGGCCAAGGCAGTCTGACGCCGGCCATGGATGCGAGGCCTTGGGTCAGTGCCTCTGCCATGGCATTGGCGTGGCGGGCATTGTCGATCCAGTGGTCGTTTTCCAGATAGCCGACCATCTGCGCGCCGAGCAGGCGGCCTTTGGAGACTGTGTGCCCGCCGCGCTTGCGGCGATAGGGCATGGCTTCGGCATGGGCCTTGTTGAAGAATATGATGGCTTCGCAGGCCATGCAGCCGTTTTTGGTGGCCCCGAAGGTGACGACATCGACACCGGCTTTCCATGTCATTTCCGCAGGAGTGCAGCCCAGACTGACCATGGCATTGCCGAAACGCGCACCGTCGAGATGGAACATCAGTCTGTGCTGTTTGGCGAACAGGCCAAGTTCCTTGATCTCTTCGAGCGTATAAATCGTGCCTGCCTCGGTGACTTGCGAGATCGACAAAGCCGCAGGTTGCACGGATTTGATGACGCCGGGAACAAAATGTTCGACCACGGGGGCGAGCGCCTCAACCGTCAGCTTGCCGCCGATACCCGCCACGCCGACCAGTTTGGCCCCGTCGGTGAACATTTCGGGCGCACCGCATTCGTCATCGAGCACATGGGCTTCGGAATGGCAGAAAATCGCTCCCCATGGCGGCGACATGGCGGCCAGCGCCAGCGCATTGGCTCCCGTGCCGGTGGCAACCAGAAATACGCTCACTTCATGCTCGAACACTTTTGACAACAAAGCCTCGGCCCTGGCCGTCCATTGGTCGGTGCCGTAAGCAGGCTCCGGTCCGGCATTGGCGGCGATCAGTGCGTCAAGAACAGGCTGGCTCATGCCCGTGACATTGTCGCTGGCAAGGTTGAGAATTGGAGCCTGTGGAATGGCAGTCATGGTTATGCTCTCCTGAAATTCAGGCAGCAAATTGCCTGTTCCGGCTGATAAAGGAAAGCACTTTTTCTGTGCTTTCAGGGGTTTAAAATTCCGTCAGGGTTTGACACGGAAAGAGAAAAATTCAGTTTCAGATATTTTGTTGCGCATAAATTGCGAATTGAGCAATTTTATATCAAAATTTCTCGAAAAGTCCGCTTGTATGCCGATGAGTTTTCTGGCAATGTTTGAGCAGATAGGACAGTCTTGCTGTCCCATTCTCCTGTCCGCTCTTGCGCGCAGGTTCGAGGTACTTTCTACACTGATCACAATCAGGATCCGACTTGATGCGCAATGCAGGCACAAAGACCGTAATGACCGCGACCGGAGCGAAAACTCCGCGCGCGGACAAACGTGCCTCCAAAGCGCGTATCTAACGGGCGTCTCCGGTACACTCATTCCGGTAAACGCCCACAAGGAGTGGGCGCACAGGAAGCGCGCCCGGCATAACTCCTCCCATCAACGCTTCCAATCTGGCCGGGACACACCGGCCGCTTATCACTGTGACCGGATGGACCGGGCGCGAGGGCAAGATGAACCAGAAGACTGAAGCAGCGAACACGCTTCGTGAATCGAGTGCCGGTTTGGGCCATTCTCATTCTGTGAGTTCGAAAGCCCGCGAGCCGAAACCGCTCAGCTATAATGACCCGCAGCTGCCGCAGGCGCAGGGTCTTTATGATCCGGCGCTGGAAAAGGATTCGTGCGGCGTCGGCTTTGTCGCCGATATGAAGCGCGGCAAGTCGCATGGCATCATCAAGATGGGCCTGCAGATCCTGCTCAACCTCGATCACCGCGGCGCGGTGGGTGCCGATCCCAAGGCCGGTGACGGTTGCGGCATGCTGGTGCAAATCCCCCATGCCTTCCTGTCCGAGGAATGCGCCAAGCTTGGCTTTACTCTGCCAGCCGCAGGCGATTATGCCGTGGGTCACGTGTTCCTGCCGCGCGACGCGGAAGGCCGCAAGATTTGCGAAGCCCTGATCGAAAAGATTGTGGCGGATGAGGGACAGCATTTCCTCGGCTGGCGCGATGTGCCGGTCAACACCGCCTGCCTTGGTGAATCGGTCAAACCGACCGAGCCGACCCATCGCCAGATTTTCATCGGCAAGGGCGCGGGCATCGCCGACACCGATGGTTTCGAGCGTCGCCTGTTCATTATTCGCAAGGTGATTTCCAACACCATCTACAATCTCGGCAATCCGCAGACCAAGGGTTTTTATCCCGTCTCGCTGTCGGCGCGTACGCTTGTCTACAAGGGCATGCTGCTGGCCACCCAGTTGGGCGATTATTTCCCCGATCTGCTCGATGAACGGTTTGAATCGGCCCTCGCGCTGGTCCATCAACGCTTTTCCACCAACACCTTCCCGACATGGTCGCTGGCCCATCCCTACCGGATGGTGGCCCATAACGGCGAAATCAACACTCTGCGCGGCAATGTGAACTGGATGGCGGCCCGTCAGGCCTCGGTCGATTCCGAGCTGTTCGGCACGGAAATTTCCAAGCTGTGGCCGATTTCCTATGAAGGCCAGTCCGATACCGCCTGCTTCGACAATGCGCTGGAGTTTCTGGTGCAAGGCGGCTATTCGCTCGCCCATGCGATGATGATGCTGATCCCCGAAGCATGGGCCGGCAATCCTTTGATGGATGAGCAACGCCGCTCCTTCTACGAATATCACGCCGCTTTGATGGAACCATGGGACGGCCCCGCCTCGGTGGCCTTCACCGATGGCCGCCAGATCGGCGCGACGCTGGATCGCAACGGCCTGCGTCCGGCCCGCTACTATGTCGATGATCAGGGCTTGGTGGTGATGGCGTCCGAAATGGGCGTGTTGCCTTTGCCCGAAGAAACCATCGTCACCAAGTGGCGGTTGCAACCGGGCAAGATGCTGCTGGTCGATCTCGAACAGGGACGCATCATTTCCGACGAGGAATTGAAGGACACACTGGCCACAGCCAGCCCCTATGCGGATTGGCTCAAGCGCACCCAGATCGTGCTGGAAGACCTGCGCCCAGTCGAACCGCGCGCCTCGCGCACCGATGTGTCGCTGCTCGACCGCCAGCAGGCCTTTGGCTACTCGCAGGAAGACCTGAACATCCTGCTCGAGCCGATGGCGATGACCGGACAGGAAGCTGTCGGCAGCATGGGCACCGATACGCCGATTTCGGTGATGTCGGACAAGTCGAAGCTGCTTTACACCTATTTCAAGCAGAACTTCGCGCAGGTGACCAATCCGCCGATTGATCCGATCCGCGAAGAACTGGTGATGAGCCTTGTCTCGTTCATCGGTCCCCGCCCCAATATTTTCGATCTGGAAGGCAATTCACGCCGCAAGCGGCTGGAAGTGCGGCAGCCGATCCTGACCAATGGCGATCTGGAAAAAATCCGTTGCATCGGCCATCTCGAAGATTCTTTCGATACCAAGACACTCGATATCACCTATCCCGTCGAGGCCTCGTCGGCAGGGATGGAAGAAGCGCTCGAGCGTCTGTGCGAACGGGCAGAAGCGGCAGTCAAGGGCCGCTACAACATCATCATCCTGTCTGACCGCATGGTCGGACCGGACCGGATTCCGATTCCGGCCTTGCTGGCCACTGCCGCAGTCCATCACCATCTGATCCGCAAGGGTTTGCGGACCTCGGTCGGTCTGGTGGTTGAAACCGGCGAGCCGCGCGAAGTGCATCACTTCGCCTGTCTGGCAGGTTATGGCGCGGAAGCCATCAATCCCTATCTGGCCTTCGAGACTTTGGCCGCCATGGCCAAGGACTTCCCCGAGGAGGTCGAAGCCTATGAAGTCGAAAAGCGTTTCATCAAGTCGGTCGACAAGGGCCTGCTGAAGGTCATGTCGAAGATGGGTATTTCAACCTATCAATCCTATTGCGGCGCGCAGATTTTCGATGCCATCGGCCTGAGCGATGAATTGATTGCCAGATATTTTGCAGGCACCCATTCGCGCATCGGCGGTGTCGGTCTGCCCGAAGTCGCACAGGAAACCGTCAACCGCCATACTGATGCTTTCGGCGATGCGCCGATCTATCGCAATGTACTCGATATCGGCGGCGAATATGCCTACCGCACACGCGGCGAAGCGCATGCCTGGACCCCGCAGACGGTCTCGCTACTGCAACATGCGGTGCGCGGCAATTCGCAGGACAAGTACCGCGCTTATGCCGAGCTGCTCAACAACCAGTCCGAGCATCTGCTGACCCTGCGCGGTCTGTTCCGCATCAAGGACGCTTCCGAGGAAGGCCGCAAGCCTGTGCCGCTCGACGAGGTGGAAACGGCTCAGGATATTGTGAAGCGTTTTGCCACGGGCGCGATGTCCTACGGTTCGATCTCGCGCGAGGCGCATACCACGCTGGCAATTGCCATGAACCGGATCGGCGGCAAGTCGAACACCGGTGAGGGCGGCGAGGAAAGCGACCGCTACAAGCCGATGGCCAATGGCGACACCATGCGCTCGGCCATCAAGCAGGTGGCGTCCGGCCGCTTCGGTGTGACCACCGAATATCTGGTCAATTCCGACATGATGCAGATCAAGGTGGCCCAGGGCGCCAAGCCAGGCGAAGGCGGCCAGCTGCCCGGCCACAAGGTCGATGCCGTGATTGCCAAGGTCCGCCATTCGACGCAAGGGGTCGGCCTGATCTCGCCGCCACCGCACCACGACATCTATTCGATCGAGGATCTGGCACAGCTGATCCACGACCTGAAGAACGTCAATCCCGATGCGGCCGTATCGGTCAAGCTGGTGTCGGAAATCGGTGTGGGCACGGTTGCGGCAGGCGTCTCCAAGGCGCGCGCCGACCATGTCACCATTTCCGGTTTCGAAGGCGGCACGGGTGCTTCCCCGCTGTCGTCGATCAAGCATGCCGGTTCGCCATGGGAAATCGGTCTGGCAGAAACCCACCAGACGCTGGTGCTCAACGGTTTGCG
>Ga0114972_10002449_pt1 | contig 13946 bp, 13 predicted proteins | sample M_140807_EF_Meta_FD_87354 | JGI IMG/M metagenome (GOLD analysis project Ga0114972, IMG submission 87354) | Freshwater microbial communities from Lake Montjoie, Canada to study carbon cycling - M_140807_EF_MetaG | ecosystem: Environmental > Aquatic > Freshwater > Lake | place: Lake Montjoie... | reverse complement strand
TCTGCCCCCCGCGTGACCACCAGCGACTCGACGCAGGCAGCCAGCTGTGCCTCGCTCAGCCCGGTCTTTTCGGACATCAGCCCGCATTCATAGTCATTGACTGCCAGAGCGGTCGCCCCCCCCAACAGGCCTTTGAGCTCATCACCGCTGAACAAGGGCAAGGCCTGGCCCGGATCCAGAATCCATGGAATGCCAGCCTCGGTGAATTCCCGTGCATGGCGAAGCATGGCCTCCTTGCCATTGGGCGCGACGATGCCCCAGGCCGCGCTCGATGGTGCACTGACCTCATGTGCCTGCGACATCGCCCCGGGGTGAAAGGCGCTGATCTGGTTGTCGGCAAGATCGGTCGTGATGAAGGCCTGCGCGGTGTACAGGTCTTCACACACCAGGATGTTCGAGGTATCGATGCCCAGGCCGGCCAGCCGACGGACATAGTCCTCGCCATCTTTTCCCACCGCGGCCAGCACGCTTGCCTGGCCACCCAGGCCATGCAGGTTGTAGGCAATATTCGCTGCACATCCACCAAATTCCCGCTTCAGGCTCGGTGCCAGAAAGGACACGTTGATCATGTGCACCCGATCGGGAAGGATATGGTCCTTGAAGTGCCCATCGAACACCATGATCGTGTCGTAGGCCATTGAACCGCTGACAAGTACGCGTGAAGTCATCTGAGTGGACTGGGAGTTGAGTGGTGGATGAGGTCAGGGATAAAAGAGGTCAACCGAATAAGCGCTTGCCTGTACGCCGTCGGTCTCGAGGGTCAGGCGCACGGGCCACTCCGATTGACCGCCAACGCCACGCTTGATGAGTTCTGGCTTGCCGAGGTAGTCCCGAGCCGCAATCACCTTGCGAATCAGCACGCCGCCGCTGGACCCACTCAAGCTCAGTTCCATCGCCGGAAACGCAACCGGATGGGCGCTACGGTTTCTGATGAGGGCGGTCAATTCGAGTTGTCCGGGCAGTTTCCCGGCGTTCAGCTCGAATGACTCGATGGTCAGTGCGGCTCGGTTGCGTTCCGGCTCAGCGCTCAGGCCAAGCGGCTTGAATGCCGCATTGAGGGGTGCACCCAGTTCGGGAATCCTCGATGCGATCGCATCACGCCATCCCACCACAGCCTGGGCCAGCAGAGTCAGCAGGAGTGCGGCGGCGATCAGCATGGCCATCACTGGGCGACGGCGTTGGCGCGGATCTGGAATCGCGTCGAGCGGGAGTGGGTCGGTTTCGTACAGCGGCCCGATGACTTCTGGGGCCATCGGCGCCTGACGGAGATCCGCTTCGAACTCGGTTGGCTGCTGCGAAGTGGGCAGGGCATCCACCACAGCGCCGTCTTCCGGGGGGGCTGTCGGCGGCTCGGCCTCAGGCGAAGAGATGGTTGGATGACCGGGCAGATTGATGATGATCGTCGGGGGCTCTGCCTGAGGGTCAGGACCACTGATGCTGGACGCCGGCTCATCCTGGGCTGGCTGCTCGATATAGGTCAGAGAATCGATGCCCGAAAAAACATGTTGGCACCGCCCACAACGAACCAGTCCCCGTCGCAACTTCAGCTGATCGGGAACGACCTTGAAGCTGGTCTTGCATTGCGGGCAGGTGGTCGCGAGGGTCATCGCGATTGATCATCGGGGTTTGCGGGCGGACAGACAAGCCCATCCCTGCGCCACATCGGCGACTGTCAGCGGCAGGTGAGCCGCATAGGCTGCGCAGACCTCATCGATCTGGCGCTCGAGCACACCGCTGATCACCAGCCGTCCTCCCGGGCGCACCAGCTGACAGAGCATCGGCGCCAGCACCTTGAGCGGGCTCGACAGGATGTTGGCCACGACAATGTCGGCAGCCGGTGGCGCGGGCTGGTCCGTGCTCAGGATATTCAGTTCGACCCGGTTGATCGCTGCGTTGTCGCGGCTCGCCCGCAAAGCCTGCGGGTCGATGTCGATGGCGGTGACGACGGATGCGCCGAGTTTGGCCGCGGCGATCGCCAGAATGCCCGAGCCGCAGCCGTAATCGATCAGGCTTGCCCCCGCAATCAGGTGCTGCTCGAGCCACTGCAGACACAGCCTCGTGGTGGGGTGGCTGCCGGTGCCAAACGCCAGCCCGGGATCCAGCACGATCGGGATCCTGTTGCCAGGGGCCGTGTCGTGCCAGCTGGGTGTGATGACCAGCCGGTCGCCGATTTCGATCGGGTCGAATTGAGATTGGGTGAGCCTGACCCAGTCCTGATCGGCCACCGTCCGGATCGATTGAATGCCTGGTACGGGGCGCGACAACAACTCGGCGGCCCTTGTCAGGACCTGCTGCGGATCAACATGCTCTTCAATCAGCGCAGACAGCAGGGTGCGTTGCCAACCGGGCACGGCCGCTGCGGCCGCCCCCGGCATGCCGGGCTCGCCATACTGGGGCTGCTCATCCGGCGATTCCGCGTCGGCGTCGTCGGCCTGAACCGACAAGGCGCCGGCCTCGAGCAGTGCATCACTCCAGGGTTCTGCATCCGGCTGGCCGACTTCGATCACCAGTTCATGCCAGCCCGCCATAGGACGATCCGATGCCTCAGTGGTTGCGCTGGGACAGCTTGTTTTCGAGGTAGTGGATCGAAGTGCCCCCCGCCACGAAACTCGAATCGGCCAGCAGGTCCCGGTGCAAGGGCAGGTTGGTCTGGATGCCCTCGACCACCATCTCCGAGAGCGCAATCCGCATCCGACGCAAGGCCTGATCGCGGGTATCCCCCGTGGCAATGACCTTGCCGATCATCGAGTCGTAGTTGGGCGGCACGAAGTAGTTGGCATAGGCGTGCGAATCGACCCGAATGCCGGGCCCCCCGGGCGGATGCCAGCTGGTGATACGGCCTGGCGACGGCGTGAACTTGAATGGATCTTCGGCGTTGATGCGGCATTCGATGGCATGGCCGCGAATCACGATATCGCGCTGGCGGAACCGGAGCTTCTCGCCGCTGGCGATGCGGATCTGTTCCTGAACGATGTCGATACCAGTGATCTGCTCGGTGACCGGATGCTCCACCTGAACCCGCGTGTTCATTTCGATGAAGTAGAACTCGCCGTCCTCGAACAGGAACTCGAAGGTGCCGGCGCCTCGATAGCCGAGCTTGCGGCAGGCATCGGCACAGCGCGCACCGATCCGGTCGATCAGCCGCCGGCTGATGCCCGGTGCCGGGGCTTCTTCGATCACCTTCTGATGGCGCCGTTGCATCGAGCAGTCGCGCTCTCCGAGGTAGACCGCGTTGCGGTGCTCATCGGCCAGGACCTGGATCTCGATATGACGCGGGTTTTCCAGAAATTTTTCGAGATAGACGTTCGGATTGCCGAATGCTGCCCCCGCTTCGGCGCGGGTGGTGGTCACGGCATTCAGCAAGGCTGCTTCGGTATTGACCACTCGCATGCCGCGTCCGCCGCCACCGCCCGATGCCTTGATGATCACCGGATAGCCGACGGCCCGGGCAATCTTGACGATCTCCCGCGGGTCGTCGCTCAGCGCACCTTCCGAGCCCGGAACCACCGGTACGCCGGCGGCCCGCATGGCGTCTTTTGCGCTGACCTTGTCGCCCATGATGCGGATCGACTCCGGACGCGGTCCGATGAAGACGAAGCCACTTTTTTCGACCCGCTCGGCAAAGTCAGCGTTCTCGGACAGAAAGCCGTAGCCTGGATGGATCGCCTCGGCATCGGTGACCTCGGCCGCACTGATGATGGCCGGCACGTTGAGGTAGCTTTCCCGCGAATTGGCGGGCCCGATACAGACTGACTCGTCTGCGAGCTTGACGTATTTGGCCTCGGTGTCGGCTTCCGAATGAACCACCACGGTCTTGATGCCGAGTTCACGACAGGCCCGCTGGATACGCAAGGCGATCTCGCCGCGGTTGGCGATCAGGATCTTGTCGAACATGGGGTCACTCAATGACGAACAACGGCTGACCGTATTCAACCGGCTGGCCGTTCTCCACGAGGATTGCCTTCACGGTGCCGCTGGCATCGGCCTCGATCTCGTTCATCAGCTTCATTGCTTCGATGATGCACAGGGTGTCGCCTTCCTTGACCACTGCGCCGACTTCGACGAAGGGCGCCGAATTGGGGTTGGCCGAGCGGTAGAAGGTGCCCACCATCGGCGACTTCAGCACATGGCCGGTCGGCTCGGACGGTGCAGGCTCTGCAACCGGCGCGGCAGGCGCAGCGCCCACCGGGGCGGGTGCAGCGGCAGCCATCGGCTGCATGGCCATCTGAGCGGGCACCATCGGCATGTAGCCGGGCGCCGGCGCCTGCCCCTTGACGATGCGAACCTTGCCTTCGCCCTCGGTGATTTCGAGTTCTGCGATGCCTGACTCGGCCACCAGGTCGATCAGGGTCTTGAGCTTGCGCAAATCCATGTGACAGGGTTCCTGAACAGAAAAGGGTTGAGGCGATCGCTCAGCCGCGAATCGACTCAATGGCAAATTGCAGGGCAAAGCGATAACCGCCCGGCCCCAAACCGGCGATGACACCGACCGCCTGATCAGACAGATAGGAGTGGTGTCTGAAGGGCTCTCTGCGGTGCACATTCGACAGGTGCACCTCGATGAACGGAATCGCCACAGCGGCCAATGCATCGCGAATCGCGACACTTGTATGCGTGAAGGCTGCCGGATTGATGACGATGAACGCAACACCTGAGTCTCGGGCGGCCTGGATCCGATCGACCAGCACGCCTTCGTGGTTGCTTTGGAAGCACTCGACCTGAACGCCAGATTGAGTCCCGGCCTCGACGAGCCCTGTATTGATCTGGGCCAGCGTGGTCGAGCCATAGGTCTGCGGCTCTCGAGTACCGAGCAGGTTCAGGTTGGGTCCGTGCAGCACCCAGACGGTTTTGTTCACCAAGATCGCAGCATCTTCGACGAAATTGGCATGTATTGTGAACCTGCTTTCATGAAGATGTCCAGTTTCGACCTGCTTTGGGTCGAGCGCTCAAGACCCTCAGGCCAGCAGTTCGAGGATCGATGTCCGCAGTGATTCGATGCGAACCCGCCCCGGGATCCGCTGGACGATCCGGCCATGTCGATCGATGACTGCGGTGAACGGCAGCATGCCGTTGGCATTGCCGAATTGGCGACCCAGTTCAGTGCCGCTCATGCCCGCCACCACCAGCGGATAGGAGATGGCCGATTTTGAAGCGAATTCGGCAACTTTTGACGGCGAATCAATAGCAATGCCAAGCATCTGCAAGCCTCTCGGGGCCAGCTGTGCGTGCAACTCGGACAACTCGGGCATTTCTTCAACGCAAGGTGGGCACCAGGTTGCCCAGAAATTGATCACCAGGGGTTTGCCCTTGAAACCGGACATCGCCAGCGCCTTGCCCGCCGCGTCGGGCAACGAGAGCGCTCTGAATGCCAGCACCGCTTCATCGGCTTGCGCGGTGGGCCGCGACAGGCGCCAGCCGAAGGCCGCGCCAACAACAGCCGCGCTGCCACCCAGCGCGGCGATCAACCAGCGCCGCCTGCGCAGGCCTGTGCCCGGGATCGTTACAGGCTCACTCATAACGCACCTTTATCGCTCATCTTCAGGGCTGCCCGCGTCAAGTAATCCCACAACCGCATGGATGTCACCGCGTTCGGCCGGCAGGCCGCGCAGCGCACCGCGCAGGTCGTCGTGGTGATACAGGGAAATCAGGACGGGTTCATCACGCCAGGTCATTTGCAGGGCTTCGACCCGGGTGCGGCCGCCGTCACGAAAATGAGCGATTTCGTCGACCTCGAAGTCGATGCCGTCATTGAGCAGCCGAAGGGTGACCTCTTTGCCGTCATCGTGAAAGAGTTGCAGATGGATGGGCGCATGTTCGGCGACGATGCCTTTCCAGACGGCTCCGGTCAGGTAGGGTTGGCAGTCGGCCAGGCGGCGCATCAGATCCAGTGCAACACGGCGCATGCGCATGACGCGCGCGGCGTGGTCTGGGTCGAACAGGTCGAGGTGCTCGGCCAGGGCCCTGTCGATTTCAAGGTTGTCGGGCAGCATGCCGCGTGGCGGTGGGCGCCCGTCCAACACCGCGTCGATGGCCTTGCGTTTGGCGCTGGCGTAGTCCAGCCCACCATCGGCGACCAGTTGCGCTGCGGCTGCAGCAATTTCCAGGCGCAGCGGGTGCGTTTCGAGCGAGGCGCCAGCCTGCATCAGGCCGGCGGGTCGGGGGATCGGCTGCAGGCTGTCCATTTGACGAGTGTATCCGACGTAGAATCGCTCCCCCATGCACCTGCACATCCTTGGTATCTGCGGCACCTTCATGGGTGGCATCGCAGCCATCGCCCGTGAAGCCGGCCACCGAGTGACCGGCTGCGACGCCGGCGTCTATCCGCCGATGAGCGACCAGCTCCGGGCCCTGGGCATCGACCTGATCGAAGGATTCGATCGCTCGCAGCTCGATCTTGCGCCCGACATCTGGGTGATCGGCAATGTGGTGTCGCGCGGCAACCCGCTGATGGAGGCGATTCTCGATGCCCGACAGCCCTATGTCTCAGGGCCGCAGTGGCTGGCTCAGACGGTGCTGGCCGGGCGCTGGGTGCTTGGGGTGGCGGGGACGCATGGCAAGACGACGACTGCGTCGCTGCTGACCTTCATTCTGCAGGCCTGCGGTCGGGAGCCCGGCTACCTGATCGGGGGTGTTCCGGTCGATTTTCCGTTCTCGGCGCGGCTGTCTTCACCGGATGCGCCCTTCGTCATCGAGGCCGACGAGTACGACACAGCCTTTTTCGACAAGCGTTCCAAGTTCGTTCACTACCGGCCAATGACCGCCATTCTGAACAATCTGGAATTCGATCATGCCGACATCTTCGCCGATCTGGCTGCGATCGAGACTCAGTTCCATCATCTTGTGCGGACCGTGCCTGGTCGCGGGCGACTGGTGGTCAACGCAGCCGAGCCGGCGCTCAAGCGGGTGCTGGCCCGGGGCGTCTGGAGTGAGTGCGTCGAGTTCGACAGCCCATCGGGCTGGCACGAGGCCCAGGTGGTCGAATCGCCGGATGCCACCGAATTCGATGTGATGCGAGGCGCCGAGCGGATTGGGCGCTGTCGCCTGCCGCTGTCAGGTCGTCACAACCGCGCCAATGCGATCGCCGCGATCGCGGCCGCCGAGCACGCCGGCGTCGCGCCCATCGATGCGATCAGCGCCTTGGCCCGTTTTGGCGGTGTCAAGCGTCGCATGGAGGTGAAAGGGCGTGTGGCGGGTGTGACGGTGATCGACGACTTCGCCCATCACCCGAGCGCGATCGCCACCACCGTCGCTGGTCTGCGCGCCCGCCTGGCGCCCGGCGAGCGCATCCTCGCGGTGCTGGAGCCGCGCTCCAACACCATGAAACTGGGCGCCATGAAGGCGCTGCTGCCCGAAAGCCTGGCCGGTGCCGATCTCAGTTTCTGCTATGCCGGTGGTCTGGGCTGGGATGTGGCTGAAGCGCTGGCGCCGCTTGGAGCGAGAGCAAGCGTTCACATTGATCTGGATGAACTGGTCGATTCGGTGGTGGCTCAAGCCCGAACCGGTGACCGTATCCTGGTGATGAGCAACGGCGGCTTCGGTGGCATCCATGCCCGCCTGCTGGATGCACTCGGACGACGCGAGCGCGGCCAGAGCGCCTGACACGCGATCGCACTGGACCTGACATGCTGATCTATCTGCACGGGTTTCGGTCTTCGCCGAACTCCTTCAAGGCTCGATTGCTGGCTCAGCGCCTGACCTCGTTGGGCCGGTCTCAGGATTTCGCCTGTCCGCAGTTGCCGGTGTCGCCGCGGGCTGCAATCGATCTGGTCGAGCGCAGCCATCGACTCGGACCGGATGACACGCTGATTGGCAGCTCGCTGGGCGGCTGCTATGCCACCCGCCTCGCCGAGCGGCATGGGTGCCGGGCGGTGCTGCTCAATCCCTCAACCCGACCGGCTGCCAGCCTGGCCCGGTATCTGGGCGCGCAGACGATGTACCACGACCCGAGCCAGACCTTCGAGCTGTTGCCGCAGCATCTCGACGAGCTGGCTGCAATTCAGGTCGATGCGATCACCCTGGCGCAGCGCTATCTGCTGCTGGCGGCCACCGGCGATGAACTGCTTGATTGGCGCGAGATGGTGGCCTTCTATGCCGGTGCCCGACAGATCGTGATCGAGGGTAGCGATCACGGCCTGTCGGATTTTGCGACCTGGCTGGACGAGGTGCTGGCGTTTGCCGGGATCCTGCCCGATCAGGCCGACTGAGGCAGGGTCCGTCCCCGGACCAGCCGACCCGGGGCAGCACCGGTGAGTTGATCGTTGCGAAGCGTCTCGACCCCGGCGACAAAGGTGTGACGATAGCCGGTGGCCTTTTGCAGGAAGCGCTTGCCCCCGGCCGGCAGGTCATGGGCCATGTAGGGCCGGTGCAGGGTCAGTACATTCAGATCGATCAGGTTCAGATCAGCCCGCAGACCCGGCAGGATGGCGCCTCGGTCCATCAGTCCGTAGGCATGGGCGGAGTCCATCGTCTGCTTGCGAATCAGCCGCTCGATGGCCAGCCGCGAACCGCGGCGACGGTCGCGTGCCCAGTGGGTCAGCAAGAAGGTGGGGCCGCTGCCATCGCAGATCGTGCCCACATGAGCGCCACCATCGCCAATGCCCATCACGGTGGCCTCGTCTTCGAGCATGGTGCGCACCACCTCGAGATCACCGCCGGTGTAGTTTTCGAAGGGGTGCAACAACAGGCCATGGCCGTCGGCGCCCATCAGCACCTCGAGAGCGACTTCCCAGACCGACACGCCCCGGGCTGCGGCGCGGGCGCTGATCGAATCGGCGGCATCGGGTTCGTAGTCGGGGACCGGGGCCATCTCGAAAGCCCGCGCGAGCAGGCCATCGAAGTAGCGGCTGGCAGTGTTGTCCGGGCGCTCGTCGATCAGCCTGCGTCGCAGGGCTTCGTCTGACTTGAGCCTTGCGACGATCTCGGCATGCGACTTGCCGGTCAGCGCCTCACGCCAGGCTGGGTGCCCGGCGAAGGGGTTCAGGCTGGCTTCGAAGCCGATCAGCACGCCGATGCCGCGCGCGCCCACCTGGCCATTCACATCGAGTCCGCGGGCACGGGCCGCATGGATCTGATCGAGCGTCTCGCGCCACAGCGACGGTGAGTGGTCGACCTGGATGAGCAGCATCGACAAGGGGCGACCCGACAGGCGTGCCGCCTGTTCGAGCACCTCGAATTCGCCGGGGCCGAAGTCGGAATTGACCTCCAGCACGCCCCGCCCGGCACGGCGCATGGCCGCAGCAAGCGAGAGCAACTCGTCTTCACCCGCGGACAGACTGGGTGTGGGACGGCCGTCGCGTGCCTTGTGCTTGGTGGTGCGCGAGGTGGTCAGGCCCAGTGCGCCGGCATGCAGCGCTTCTTCGAGCAGCCGGCCCATGAGCTCACGCTCGGCGGCAGTGGGCTGCTCGAAGTGGTCACCACCGCGCTCGCCCATGGCATAGCAGCGCAGCGCGGCATGCGGGACCTGAGCACCGATGTCGATGACATGGGGCAGGGCATCGAGTGCATCGAGGTATTCGGGGAAGGTTTCCCAGTTAAAGGGGATGCCTTCCGACAGCACGGTGCCAGGGATGTCTTCGACGCCTTCCATCAGGTTGATCAGGAAATCGGCAGCACCCGGGCGCATCGGCGCGAAGCCGACGCCGCAATTGCCGAAGACGGCGGTCGTGACGCCATGCACGGAAGACGGCGCAAGCTGCGAGTCCCAGGTGGCCTGGCCATCGTAGTGAGTGTGGATGTCGACGAAGCCGGGGGTCAGCAGCAGGCCTTGCGCATCAATCTCACGTTGACCCTGAGCAATCGGGTGCCCCGCATCAGCCAAGTCACCCGTCTGCGCGCTCACTGGGTCAACGCATTCGATGCCGTCGAGCGATGCCGGGCCGCGGCGATGTACGGCGGTAATGGTCTGTCCGTCGACTGCGACATCGGCGATGCAGGCGGGTCTGCCGGTGCCATCGATCAGGGTGGCATTGCGAATGACGAGGTCGTGCGAGCTCAAGGTCTGTCTCCCGGATGATGGAGTGGGGCGCAGGAAACCATCAGGTCGCCACGCATGCAGTCAACCCGGCATTTTCGGCGAGGGATCGCATGCTGACAACCACTGTGTTCCGCTAAGCCGGCCTTGCATCGATTTAGAATCGCGTTTTTGTGCACAGCAACAAGGACGGCCTGCGATGCGACTCACCGACAAGGTTGCCCTGATCACCGGCTCGGCCCAGGGGATCGGCCTGGCCACGGCCCAGCGCCTGGCCTCAGAGGGCGCACGCGTCGTCGTCTCGGATCTGGGCGCCGCCCGGGTTGATGCGGCAGTGGCGGCGATCCGCGCAGCGGGTGGTCAGGCCATGGGCTGTGTGGTCGATGTCACCGACCGCTCGGCGATCGATGCGATGGTGGCGAAGGTGCAGGCTGACTGGGGCCGGATCGATGTGCTGATCAACAACGCCGGCATCACCAAGGACGCCCGTCTTGCGAAGATGACCTCAGCCCAGTTCGACTCGGTGATCGCGGTCAACCTCAAAGGGGTCTTCGAATGCACGCAGGCCGTGGCTGAGGTCATGGTGGCGCAAGGCTCGGGTTCGATCGTCAATGCCTCGTCGGTCGTCGGCCTGTATGGCAATTTCGGTCAGACCAACTATGCCGCCACCAAGGCGGGCGTGATCGGATTCACCAAGACCTGGGCCCGTGAACTCGGCCCTAAGGGCGTTCGGGTCAATGCGGTCTGCCCGGGCTTCATCCTCACCCCGATTCTCGACACCCTGCCTCCCGAGGTCATGAAGAAGATGATCGACAAGGTGCCTCTGGGCCGACTGGGCCGGCCCGAGGAGATCGCCGCGGTTTATGCCTTCTTGGCTTCGGATGATTCGAGCTATCTCAATGGCGCGGTCATCGAAGCCTCAGGCGGTATCCAGCTTTGAGGGCGGTGCGGCTACTCGTCTGAGTCGCCGCCGAAGAGGTTCGACAAGCCGCCCTGTTCGCGGCCACCCCCACCGGTTTGCGGCGCGGCCGCAAAGATCCTCGAGGCCAATCGCGAGAAGGGCAGCGACTGCAGCCAGACCGTGCCCGGCCCACGAACCACCGCAAAGAACAGGCCTTCGCCGCCGAACAGCGCGGTCTTGACCTTGCCGACATATTCGATGTCGAAGTCGACGCCACCGGCCAGGGCCACCAGGCAGCCGGTGTCCACACGCAGGAGTTCTCCGGGTGCGAGTTGACGGCGCATCACGGTGCCGCCGGCGTGCACGAAGACCATGCCGTCGCCCTCGAGCTTTTGCATGATGAAGCCTTCGCCACCGAAGAAGCCCACCCCCAGCTTGCGTTGAAAGGCGATGCCCAGGCTCACACCGCGCGCTGCGCACAGAAAGCCGTCGCGCTGGCAGATCAGCTGGCCGCCGACATCATCCAGGTCGATCGGCAGGATCTTGCCGGGATAGGGCGCTGCGAAGGCGAGCTTTCGCTTCAGACCCGACTGGTTCTGATAGACCGTGGTGAACAGCGACTCGCCGGTCAAGAGCCGCTTGCCGGCGCCGACGAGCTTGCCGAACAGCCCGCCGCCCCCTCCTGCAGCGCCTGAACGGCCGTCGCCAAAGACCGTGTCCAGCGAGATGCCGTCTTCCATGTACATGAGGCTGCCGGCTTCGCCGACCATTGCTTCGCTCGGGTCGAGTTCGACCTCCACAAACTGCATTTCATGACCTTCGATCCGGTAATCGATCACGTCCATCGCCATGTGCTGCTCCGGTGGTTTTCTGGTGCGGCCGATTGTAGTCAAAGTCTATAATCGCGCGCTCGGCGGCCGGGTCCGCAGCATCACGGGCACACGCGGCCAAGGCTTCATGACGAGTTCAAACGTCCTGTTCGAGGAAGACGGCGCCTTCAAGGCCGGTACGGTGCTGTCGGATGCTGGTGCCAGCCTGCAGGTCGAGTCGGCCAGCGGCAAGCGCACCAAGGTCAAGTCCAGCGCCATCCTGCTTCGATTCGGGCAGCCCGCGCCGCTCGAGCTGATGAAGCAGGCGCAGACGCAGGCTGAAGAAATCGACCTCGATTTTTTGTGGGAATGCGCGCCTCAGGACGAATTCGAGTTCACCGCGCTGGCGCAGGATTACTTCGGCCATCCGCCCAGTGCGGTCGAATCGGCGAGCCTGCTGTTGCGACTGCATGCCGCTCCGGTCTATTTCTATCGCAAGGGCCGCGGTCGCTATCGCCCCGCGCCGCCCGAGACTCTGCGGGCTGCACTGGCTGCGCTGGAGCGCAAGAAGGAGCAGGCCGCCCGCATCGAGGCCTGGGCACTCGAACTCGCCGAAGGCCGCGCCCCGGATGCGATCGTCGCCGAGGCGGCCCGTTTGCTGGTTCGGCCTGACAAGAACACGGTCGAGTGGAAAGCGCTCGAGCGCGCCTGCGCACTCACCCGATCGCCAGCGGCCCGTGTCCTGCTGTCTGCCGGCGCGTTTGCCGATGCCAAGGCGCTGCACCTGGGGTGCTTCATGGCCGAGAACTTTCCGCGCGGCCCTGGCTTTGAGCTGCAGGACACGGCAGCGCTCGATGAACAGATCGCGCAGGCGATGGCCACGCTGCCGCTGTCGTCGGCACGGCCGTTCTCGATCGATGACTCGACCACCACCGAGATCGACGATTGCCTGTCGGTGCAGCCCCTCGATGGCGGCCGCTGGCGGATCGGCATTCATATCGCAGCCCCCGCACTGGCCCTCACCCGCGACACGCCGCTGGACCGCATTGCGCGCGACCGGATGTCGACGGTCTACATGCCAGGCGACAAGATCACGATGCTGCCCGATGCGCCGATCGAGCGCTTCTCGCTCGATGCCGGTCGGGAAGTGCCCGCCTTGTCGCTCTATGCCGACCTGGACGAAACTGGCACTCGCGTCGAGTCGTTCTGCAGCCGACTCGAGCGCATCCAGGTCTGGGCCAATCTGCGTCATGACCGGCTCGACGAGCTCATCACCGAGACCGCGCTGGACGCATCGCCCGAACACGGCCAGATCGATCCCCTGGCCGAGCTCGAGCAGGCGGCTGACCTGCGCATTCTGTGGCGCCTGACCGGCGCTTTGTCGGATGAACGCGATCGGGTGCGCGGCAAACCCGAGGCACGGCACCGTATTGATTTCAGCTTTTATGTCGATCTCGACGGGCAGGGCGGCGAGACGGTTCGCATCGTGCAGCGACGCCGCGACGCGCCGCTGGATCGCATCGTTGCCGAACTCATGATCCTGGCCAACTCGGCCTGGGGCCGCATGCTGGCCGATCACCGCATCCCGGGTATTTATCGGGCGCAGCAGCCGGGTGGCAGGGTGCTGATGACCACCCAGGCGGCGCCCCATCAGGGGCTGGGCGTGGCCCAGTACGCCTGGTCGACGTCGCCCTTGCGCCGTTATGTCGACCTGCTCAACCAGCGTCAGCTGATTGCGGTCACGCGTAACGAGCCCGCCCCGCATCCGGCTGGCGACGCCGAACTGTTCGCGGTGATCTCGGCATTCGATGCCCGCTACAGCGCCTATGCCGAATTCCAGCAGCGCATGGAGCGCTACTGGTGTCTGCGCTGGGTCGGTCAGCATCCTGGTCAGCGTTTCGAAGCGGTCATCGTTCGCGAAGACCTGGTTCGACTGGCCGATGCGCCGCTGTATCTGCGCATGCCCGAGCTGCCCTCGCTGGGCTTGGCGCCCGGGCTGCGCATTCTGGTCGATATCGTGTCGACCGATCCGCTTGAGCTCACCGCGTCGGCGCGTTTTCATGCACCCGCACCGCATGTTGACGGGGCTGTTTCAGGTTTGATCGATGAAACAGAGGGCGACGATTCGGCACTCGTCGATCCGGCGCCTGCATTGCCCGGCGCGGTGATTCCGCAGGAAAATGAAGCCGAGCCCGCGCCCGCATTGCAGGCATCTGACGCCGAATCGGCGTCGTCGACTGATCCGCTCGCCTGAGTCGTGCCGATG
>Ga0114972_10002448_pt1 | contig 13949 bp, 7 predicted proteins | sample M_140807_EF_Meta_FD_87354 | JGI IMG/M metagenome (GOLD analysis project Ga0114972, IMG submission 87354) | Freshwater microbial communities from Lake Montjoie, Canada to study carbon cycling - M_140807_EF_MetaG | ecosystem: Environmental > Aquatic > Freshwater > Lake | place: Lake Montjoie... | reverse complement strand
CGCCAAAAGACGCGGCAGAAGAGGCGATGCGAGAGGTGTCTGGGGCCGTTGTCGCCATTGTGCTGGTCCTGTCTGCCGTGTTTATCCCCGTTGCATTTTTAGGGGGGATTGCGGGCAAGTTGTACCAACAGTTTGCCGTCACCGTGGCGCTCTCGGTGGTGCTGGCATGCGTAGTTGACCTAACGCTGACGCCAGCCTTGTGCGGTGCGTTGCTCAAGCCGAATCATACTCAGCCTAAAATTTTTAGATGGTTTAATAATGCGTTTGGTTTGCTGACCGAGGGCTATGCCAAGTTGGTCGATAAAACCCTGCATCATCGTATTCTGGGTGCATCGGTGTTTGCCAGCGTGATTGTGGCCTCGGTTGTGTTGTTCAGATTGGTGCCCGGCGGCTTTGTGCCGGCCGAAGATCAAGGTTATTTGATCAGTGCGTTAGTGTTGCCTGACGGCGCCAGCCTGCAACGCACCCAAAAAGCGGGCGAGTCTTTTCAAGAAAAAGTTGTGCAAGACCCGAGTGTTGCCCGCGTCTTTGTGATCGCCGGTAATGACATTATTGGTGGCGGTCTTAAGACAAATGCTGGCACTATTTTTATCCCGCTCAAAGACTGGGATCAACGTACAGAAAGCGCTGAACAACTCGCCAAGAAATTTACAGGCCTAGGCATGGGAATGCCCGACGGCATGGCACTTGTCTTTAATCCGCCACCGATCCGAGGCTTAGGCTCAGCGGGTGGTTTTGAGTTTTACGTGCAATCTAAAGTTCAGCCGTCTCCGCAACAACTGGCCGAGGTGGTCACGAGTTTTACCGAGGCGCTTCGACGCCAGCCCAAGCTCACGGGAATCAATACCTTTTTCAGGCCGACTGCACCGCAGTTGTATGTAGAGGTCGATGAGGCGAAGGCGTTGTCGCTAGGGATCCCGATTTCTGAGGTGTACCTAAGCCTGCAAGCAACGATGGGCACCTTGTATGTCAATGATTTCAACTTGAGTGGTCGAACCTATCGCGTGCAGTTGCAGGCGGATGCTCAATATCGCACCCAACCAACCGATCTAGGGCAGATATATGTGCGCGCCGATAACGGCAGTATGGTGCCCGTGTCGGCGTTGATTCAAGTGACGCAAATTGTTGGGCCCGAGCAGCTCGAGCGCTTTAACGGATTTTTAGCCGCCAAAGTGCTGGGTAATGCCATACCTGGTGTGAGCTCGGGTGAGGCGATTCAATTGGTGCAAGATGTCGCGAATGCGTCGTTGCCGCCTGGCTACGAGTTGGCGTGGGCTGGCCAGGCGTATCAGCAACTTCGCACCGGTAATACATCAGCCGTGGCCTTTGTGTTTGGTATCTTAATGGTGTTTTTGATTCTGGCTGCACAGTATGAACGCTGGTCGTTACCGCTTGCGGTACTGCTGGCTGTGCCTTTTGCTTTCTTCGGTGCCTTGCTGGCGGTCTGGGTACGTGGCATGCCGAATGACATTTATTTTCAGATTGGATTGGTGGTGCTGGTTGGGTTGTCGGCAAAAAATGCCATTTTGATTGTCGAGTTTGCCTCGCAAAAGCGACAACAAGGGATGAGTAATATTGATGCAGCCTTGACTGCGGCGCGGCAAAGGTTTCGACCGATTGTGATGACTTCGCTGGCGTTTATTCTGGGCGTGTTTCCGCTAGTGATTTCATCGGGTGCTGGGGCTGCTGCTCGCCGCTCGATGGGGACTGGGGTGTTTGGTGGCATGCTGGCTTCAACTTTTATCGCCACAATTTTTGTCCCGATGTTTTTTACCTGGATGTCGCGCAGGCAGACTAAGCAGGCGCCCGCGTCTGACCCTGCACAAGCGGGCGCTAATGCGTCTGCCTCAGCAAAGGGTGAAAAATCTTGAAGAATTTTTTGATGGCCAAGCGTGCGTTGCAATTGCGCAAGACAGCAGCGTCTGAAATACCTAAAGATAATGCCTCTGTAGATCGCTTGACCGTGATGTCTTGGCAGCGCGTCGCCCGGTGCTCGCTGCTGATGACTGTAGTGTCGCTATCGCTATCAGGGTGCTTACTTGGCCCCGACTATCAACGCCCAGACCTTGCTTTGCCCGCTCGGTACAACGCGCCTGAGTTGGGCGCGGCAACATCGGCTCCAGCAAGTGCACCCACAGCCACGTCCGCGTCCGCAAGCGGTGCGGTGCAAGCGCCCGTCAATGCGCAGTGGTGGACTCTTTTTGGCGACGCAACGCTTAACCAACTGGTGCAGGCAGCGAGGCAGGATAATGCCGATATTCAGGTCGCACTGGCTCGTATTCGTATGACTGAGTCTCTGGCAGTGCAAGCGGGTGCTGCCTTGTATCCGACTTTGAATTTGACGGCGAGTGGCACGCGCGCCACGTCGGGGCCGTCGGTTTCGGTGTCGGGTGTTGGCGTGCAGGCTAATACCTCGCAGGTCGGTCTGCTCACCTCCTATGAGCTAGACGTTTGGGGGCGGGTGCGTCGTAATATCGAATCAGCGACGGCCGTGGCAACCGGCAGCCAGTATGAAAAAGATAGTGTCAGCCTAACGATTGCGGCGCTGGTGTCGAATCTATATTTGCGTTTGCGCTCGCTTGACGCGCAGATTGCGGTGCTAAAAGATTCGGTGCGTACGCGTACTGAATCGGTCAAAGTGGCTGAGGCAAAACTGCAGGGCGGTTTAGTCTCACCGATTGATGTTAATCAAGGCAAAGCTGCTTTGGCGGCGTCGCAGGCTAGCTTGTCTGAGGTCACGCGCCAGCGCGCCATTGCGCAAAATCAACTCGGCGTGCTGACCGGCAAGCTTGACTTAACGATTGCTGCGGGCGATGTGCGTCAGTTGCCTGCGCCGCCTTTGCCCCCTGAGGGGCTACCCTCGACTGTTGTAGAAAGTCGACCTGATGTGAATCGTGCCGAACAAGACTTAAGGGCGGCAAACGCTCGGGTCGGCGTGGCGACTGCTGGGCTGTTTCCAACCTTCTCTCTAGTTGGATTGTTTGGTGCGCAAAGTGTGTCGTTTAGTTCTTTCTTGACTGACCAAAGCTCTGTTTGGTCAGCAGGGATTGGCTTGCTGCAGCCAATTTTTTCAGGCGGCTTGCTGCAGGGGCGTTTGGAGTATGCAAAGGCGCAACAGCAAGAGGCGTTAGGCGGCTATGTGAAGGTTGTTCGAAATGCCTTCGGCGAAGTCAGCGATGCCTTAATTTCTGTGCAGCAGACCTTGCAGACCGAGCAGTATTTGCAACAGCAGGTGCAGGCCTCGACGAAGGCGCAAGAGCTTGCCGCGCTGCGTTACGCAGCGGGCTACGTTGATTTTTTGAACGTGCTTGAATCACAGAGGGTTGCCAACGAGGCGAACTTGGCCTTTGTGATCAACCGGTCGGCTCGCCTGCAAGCCAGTGTCGATCTGTTTAAGGCTCTTGGCGGTGGCTGGGTGGCCAAGCCGTAATTGCCAAGATCCATGATGCGAGATTCGAGATTTAGGCCTCAGGGCCTGAGCTCAAAGGGATTTTTTAAAAATCTGATTGTCGGTGATAGGGATGAACTGCCCCCCGATGCCAATAATTTTGACTGTTGGTGGTAGCTCGGGTTTAAACAAGCGCAGCATCGCCAAATCAACTGTGTACACAGATAACAAATAGTAATTGTCTCGTTGCGTCGCCTCAGAGGCGAGTTTGGAGACAAGCCCGCCGATCAGCTGATTTGCAAAACGATCGCCTGGCGCATTTTTGCTTGGCATGTTTGCGGTGATCTGTTTGCTGACAAAACCTTCAAATTCGGTCTTGGTTGGATTGCTGACAAGCAGTAGCAATCCGATAATCATTGCAATGAGGTTGCTCATTTTTTTATTAGATTAGTTTGTTGACAGAGCGGGAAGATATCACCTGACCTTGTGCGAAGTGCCCGTGATTCTCTTCAACGGCGTCAAGATTGTAAAGATAATTTACCATTAAACCCGCTGACTCTCTTAAGCCCTTTTTTGACAAATCTGCGGCCCAATTCAGGCGATGTAGTTCTGCACCATTACCTAGGTGAAATTTGGCCACGGGGCTGCCTTCTCGTCGGGTCGCAAAATAAATTAAATAGATGGCACAAAGCGAGGTGAGCGCCTCACGCTCTTTGGCCGTGCTTGTAGCGGGAGTCCACCCGTCATTCAAGCGCTGCACCCATGTTTTATTGGCGAAGTTAAGTGTCGCAAGAGCTTGCTCTAAGCGTGTTCGCGTCGTAAGCGGCAAATCTACCTGGTTGAATTGAGGCCCGCGCGTGAGCCAGTCGATCAGGCCCGGAATGGGTGAGAGCGTCACGAAGGTGCTTAGACTAGGGAGTTCATTTTTTAGGTGCTCGGCGACGCGTTTGATCAGAAAGTTGCCAAGCGAGACCCCACGCAAACCAGGCTCACAGTTACTAATCGAATAAAACACCGCGACTTTCGGTTTTTTATGGTCGGAGGGCGTCGATTTTTTATCGACTAAGGGGCCAATTGCGCCAGGGATTTCTGAGAGAAGGGCGACCTCAACAAAAATCAAAGGCTCGTCTGGAAGTTGCTGATGAAAAAAAGCAAAACACCGACGGTCGGGCTGTAAGCGCCTGCGTAAGTCATCCCAGCCATCAATCGCGTGCACCGCTTCGTGTTGAATGATTTTTTCAAGTACGTGCGCGGGTGAACGCCAATCGACTTGATGCATTTTCAAAAAACCGGGGTTAAACCAAGACGATAGTAGGTGCCGGATGTCGTAATCGAGTGCTGCCAAATCTGGGCGCTTGTCTAATAACCGCAAAAGCTCTCGGCGCATGGTGAGGGCAGCTCTGGTGCCGCCGGGGGCGCGATTCATCCGCCGGAACAGCTCTTGACGTGGCGCTTCAGTGGCTTTTGTTAAGGCGATGAGACTTTGCGCTGAGGGGGCTTTGGCATAGGCTTGGGCGGCCTGCAAGACCAAACTAGGGTCAGGGTTAAATTTCTCAGCTAAGGCGGTATAGAACACGCTGCGTTGTGCGTCATCAAGTAACTGATATTGGCTGATGAGCTCTTGCGCCATGCTAGAACCATTGGCTTCTCCGCGCTCAGAAATCAGATTGTTGGCAGCGGCAAGAGCTTTTGTCAGGTTGCGAGGGCGATTAAGGTGGTCTAAGAGCTTCATCTGATATTTTTACTCTAGATAATTAATTTTTAAATGCAGTTAACGTAATTTATATTAATTTTACAAGATAATGTTGCAAAACATCGTTAAAAACATTTAAAGCTTGTTAACATAGTGTCAAAATATCGTTAAAAATACTTTTCTAAACTAAATAGTGTAGCGACTCACGTTCGAGCACCAGCATCGTAGGGCCTTAGCGCAAGAAAAAAGCTGTAAGGTGACAAAAAGCAACTTAATGAGGCGAATAAGGGAAGTGATATTCTCCTAGGCATGCTGATTTCACGCGCGTTCGTTGAGTTAATGTTGTATCGGGCTTGCCTGACCCTGAGCTACCAGATTCTGGCGGTGACGGCGGGTTGGCACATTTATGAACTCACCAAAGATCCTTTGTCTTTAGGGCTAATGGGTTTGGCTGAGGTTGTCCCATACTTTTGCAGCGCACTTTTTGCTGGCCATGCAGTCGACCAGGCCTCAAAAAAGCGTATTGCGGTCTTTGGCTGTTCGTTGCACGTGTTGATTGCTGTGTTGATGGTGCCCGTTGCCCTGGGTTACCTGGATAGCCTAGGGATGGGCGTGCAGTGGTTGCTGTATGCCGGTATTGGGTTAGCCGGGTTGGCGCGGGCGTTCATTCGCCCGACCTATCAAGTGCTCTTTGCGCAAGTTTTGAGGCGTGAGGATTTTGCACAGGGCTCAGCGATCGGTGCGGTCATTTATCAGGGGGCGCAGGTGATTGGCCCTGTCGTTGGTGGCTTGTTGATTGCTTGGCCCGGTTTGGTGTTTGCGTATATCGCGTCTGGGGTGTTTGCCTTATTCGCCATCATTGCGGTTGGGCTGTTGCGCTATACCGCAGAGCCGACCCAACCAAGCGAACTTTCGATGTGGGCCGGAATTGTGCAAGGCTTGCGCTTTGTGTTTTCAAAGCAAATCATGCTAGCTGCCATGGCGCTTGATATGTTTGCGGTGCTATTTGGCGGCGCCGTCGCTATGTTGCCGGCGTTTATCGATGAGATTTTGCAAGGCAGCCCAGAGACACTAGGCTTATTGCGTGCAGCGCCGGCGATAGGGTCTGTGCTGGCAGGTGTGTGGCTAGCTCGGCATCCAATTCAACGACATGGGGGGCGTTACCTGCTGGGTGCTGTGGCGGGCTTTGGTTTTGCCGTGATCGGCTTTGGTTGGTCAACCAGTTTTTGGCTCGCGGCGGCATTCTTGTTTTTCACGGGTGTGTTTGATGCGATTTCAGTTGTCCTGCGTTCAACGATCTTGCAGCTGATGACTCCTGATCAAATGCGTGGGCGCATCTCGGCAATTAACGGTATTTTTATCGGTTCGTCTAACGAAATTGGGGCGCTTGAGTCAGGTTTGGCGGCGAGCGCGTTGGGTCTGAGTGCTTCAATCGTTTTTGGTGGTGCGATGACTTTATTCGTGGTGGCAGTGTGTTGGCTTGCTGCGCCAAAGCTGCGAGATCTTGAGCTATCAGACCTACACGACGTTCGCAAGCACTGATAGCCGCTTTGTTGATGAATCAGCTGGTCTCGTGGCGCGCCGCACGACTGACTTTAAGGCACGAACCCAACTCTATTGAGCACCTTCAACAAGCCCAGAGGGTTCGTCAAAAACCCGAACAATAGGCTCAGGTTGTTTAAACCCTTCCCAGCCACCACCCAACGCTTTCACAAGTGCAATGTTGGCTAAAAACTGATTGCCGTGCATCTGCCACTTGATGCGCTCTGCGGTCAGTTGGTTTTGTTGCAGCAAGGCAAGTGTTTGAGCCGTATCAAGGCCTTCGCGATAACGCACTGCGCTGACCCTCAGCGCACGGTTTAAGTTCGTGACGGCCTCATCTTGTTTAAGGCGTGCGCGAGAGAACTGTTGTATACCGCTCATCGCATCTTGGGTTTCTTGAATCGCCACCAAAACGACTTGGCGATAGTTGGCAAGTGTGCCCGCATAACCCGCTTGAGCAAAGCGATAATTCGCGCTAGTACGCCCCGAGTCAAAGATCGTTTGCGTGGCCGTTAAGCCAATCGACCAAAGCAGCGAGGGCAAACTGAGCAAAGAAGCGATATTGTTTGAGTCGCCCCCAAGAAAAGCCGGCGCGACCAGTAAGGATGGAAAAAATGCAGCCTTCGCGACACCGATTTGTGCGTTGGCGGCAGCCATCGCGCGCTCAGCGGCGGCGACGTCGGGTCGGCGCTCAAGCAGATTTGACGGTACGCTAACCGGAAACGCTGGCAAGGTTTGCGGCAAACGTCCAGCAGGTAGTTTAAAACTAGCGGCTGGCGTCGCGGTGAGGGTCGCAAGTAGATTTTCTTGAAGATTACGTAGATTGTTTAGTAATTCAAGTTGTGCACCGCTTGATTGCACCAGCGCCTTTTGTTGAGACAGCTCAGTTTGGCCGGCGGCACCCAGGTCGTAGCGTTTTTGAATCAGCCCGAGAAGTTTTTCTTGTAATCCAACGATCATCGTCAGCACACGAATTTCTTCATCGTATTGACGAAGCAAAATATAAGACGTCGCCACTTGCGCCGTTAAGAGCAGGCGCACGTTCTCAGTGTCGGCGGCCGCCTGATCGGCGGTATTGCGCGAGGCTTCAACGTCACGCCTGACCTTGCCCAACCAGTCAATCTCATAGGTCATCAGGGCAACGGGTCTGAAGTCATTTTGAACCGTTTGGATGTTGACACTGTCGTAGGTCGTGGTGGGGCGATTGGCTGAAGTCAAGGTGCGTGAGGCGACCCCTGATGCCGATAGAGTGGGTAGCAGTGCAGCGCCACGCGCCTCGCTTTGTGCGATGGCCTGATCCAAGCGCGCGAGCGAAGCCTGTAGAGTATTGTTGTTTTCAAGACAGCGCTCAATCAATTGATTGAGCGTTTTGTCGTTAAAGTGAGTCCACCATTTGTCTTTGGGTTGCTGATCTGCGGGCTCGGCAATTTTCCATAAAGACGCGTTTGCACCCGGGAGTGTTTTCCAATTGGCCGGCATATCAAGTTCTGGGCGGACATAGTCAGGCCCAATCGGCGCGCAGCCCGCACAGGCTAAGGCAATCAGACAAAGAGAGAACGAGCGTTTCATGGGCGCTTAGGCGGGGTTTCGATTTTGACGACCTGGCCATCCGTAATCGAATCGAGTGGGTTCACGACGATGTCTTCATCGGCTGTCAGCCCAGAGCGAACCTCGACCTGCAAGCCATAATCGATGCCGAGTGAAACCTTTTTCTTTAAAATCTTATTGTCTTTGACGGTGGCGACAAACGGGCCGCCCGCTCCAAAAATCAAGGCATTCGTCGGAATAATTAACTGATTACCCATCGCGATATTTAACGTCGCTTCGATGTAGGCGCCCGGCATCAGTACACGCCCTTCGTTGGGGACTTCGATGTCAACTTGTAGCGAGCGCGTCGCCGTATCAATTGCGCCTGCGGTGCGTGCAATACGCCCTTTGACTGGTTTGTCGGGTGCGCTATTTTGACGGATTAACACTTCGTCGCCGACTTTGATCTGCCCAACGCGATCTTGGGGTAGATACACATAGACGTGCAGTTTGTCGACATTGGCCATGGTAAACATTGATTGAGCCGTGCCAACATTACCGGCATTCACCAAGTCGCCCATGTTGACATTGCGCCGGGTGACCGTGCCATCAAACGGGGCCACCACTGTGCCAAAACTTTGCAGATCGCGCAGGCGTTTTAAGACGGCTTCTGTTTGCCTGAAGAGTGCGGTTTTTTCATCGAGTTCTTGTTGCGAGACGGCGTCTTCAGCGCGTAGGCGCTTCCAGCGTTCGAACGCCGTTTTGGCCAATTGAAAATTTGCGGTTGCTTCTTCAACCTGCTTATTGACTTCAGGGATATCTAAAATCGCGAGCGTTTCGCCTTTTTTTGCAGTGTCACCGATATCTTTTAGCCACTGTTTGACGTAGCCGTTTACGCGTGAGTAAATTTGAGCTTCATGAATGCCAAGCAAGGTACCCGGGAGTACGAGCCTAGTGTGTGGGCCCGTCGCGGCAGGCGGTGCCGGTTTGGTGACCAGCACGTGCATGATAGAGTTTTGTTCAACTCGTTGGGCAAGAACGTCGCCAAAAGACCAGCGGGTAAACAAAGTCTTGGCCAAGCCAAGACCCAGCAGCAACAACAGCACAAAGACAAATATTTTTGTCTTCTTCACGACTCTGGCGCGACTCAGGTCATGATCGGGTCCGTGTTGATGAAACTCAGGCAAGCCCTGATGTGCGTGGCGTTCTTCTGTCATGTAAGCGCTCTTCGTTGGTCGTTGCGTAGCGCCAGCATTCGATGAAAGGACGCAAAAAGAACCGGCACAAAAAACAAAGTTGAAACGGTTGCAAAGAGTAGTCCGCCGATCACCGCGCGGCCCAAGGGCGCATTCTGCTCTGAGCCTTCGCCAATACCAATGGCAATCGGGACCATTCCAAGAATCATGGCTAAAGCCGTCATCAACACAGGTCGCAAACGTGTCGCGCCAGCCTCAAGTGCAGCGGATAAGGCGGGCAGGCCATCGGCCAAGCGCTGGCGGGCAAACGAGATCACCAGCACGCTATTGGCCGTTGCGACACCCATGGTCATAATGGCACCTGTGAGTGCGGGTACGCTTAAGTTTGTGGCTGTCAAAATGAGCATCCAGGCAATACCGGCCAGCGCGGCAATCAAGGCAGCGATCACGATGAACGGATCTAACCAAGATTGAAAGTTCACCACGATCAGCAGGTAGACCAACACGATCGCCGCCAGCAAACCGAGACCTAGGCCTGTGTACGAATTCTTCATCGTCTCGACTTGACCACGCATCACCATCCGACTACCCCGTGGTAGGTCTGCTTGCGCCGCATCCATGATCTTTTGAATGTCGTTCGCGACGCCCGCCAGATCACGACCACGCACGTTGGCATAGATATCGATTGAGGGCTGGATGTTATAGCGCGTCAAAATCGCAAATTCTGCTGTGGGCGATACGGTCACCAAGTTACCCAGCAACTGAGTGCTGCGCCCGCTCGCGGCATTGGCGGCCGCTAAAGCATTTGAGGCCACGGAATTTGACGGGCCAACCGGTAGGCGCAACAAGTCATCTAGAGACTCAATCTTTGACTGAGGGGCTTGCACCTGAATTGTGTAATTGATGTTGTTATTGGGATTGAGCCAGAATGAAGGTGTAGTTTGGGCACTGCCCGACAGCGGCAGCAGTACATTTTGTGCCAGATCCGCAGGGGTCAGGTTTAGGCTTTGCATGCGAGTACGATCCATCTTAAGCGCAATCGCAGGCTTGTCAAGGCGCTGATGAATGTGCACGTCGGCCGCGCCCTTGACACGAGCAATTTGAGTCACTAGCTTGCTGGCAAACTGTTGATTGGCGGCGATATTGGCACCAACAATCTGAACATCAATGGCAGCGGGTATGCCGAAATTCAAAATCTGCGTCACGAGGTCAGCCGGTTGGTAGAAAAACTCAACCTCCGGAAAATTTTTGCGCAGCTCTGGTAAGAGAGCCTCCATGTAGTATTCGCTGGGTTGGTGACCCGGCTTAAGCTTGATCATAATGTCGGCATCAAAGGCGCCGATTGTGCCCGAGCTGCTGTAAGAGAGATTGATGCCGCTATTTGGCAAGCCGACGTTGTCTAAGATGCCCGCTAGATCTTTTTCTGGAATCACTTTGCGAATGACTGTTTGCACTTCGTCGGCAATAATCGCCGTACGTTCAACGCGAGTGCCGCTCGGCGCGCGCAGGTGAAGCTTGATTTCACCGGTGTCGACAAGCGGAAACAAATCTCTTCCGAGCAACGCAAAGATGCCACACGAACCAAGACAAAAGAACAGAAACCCAAAGATGAACTGTTTGCGATGAGTCAGTAGGTTGCTCAGTAACAGCACGTAAGCCGTACGAAACTTTTCGAAGCGATTGTTAAAACGAACATGTACGGCGTAGATGGCTCGATCAATGCGACTCTTGCTTGTCATATCGCCCATCAACAGATACGCCATGGTCGGAACTAGCGTACGCGACAAAACATATGAGGCGAGCATCGCAAAGATCACAGCCTCAGCGAGCGGCACAAAGAGGTACTTTGCAACACCGCCCAAAAAGAACATCGGTACAAACACAATACAAATACAGAGTGTCGAGACAAACGCTGGCACGGCGATTTCACCTGCGCCCTCCATAATCGCTTCGTACAGCCCTTTGCCCATGTGCATATGTCGTTCGATGTTTTCGAGCGTGACTGTGGCGTCGTCGACCAAAATCCCGACTGCAAGTGCTAAGCCGCCGAGCGTCATAATGTTGATCGTTTCACCAAGCAAGTACAGAGCAATTAGCGAGGTGAAGATCGAAAGCGGAATCGAAATGGCAATAATCAGGGTGCTGCGCCAATTGCCCAAAAAAAGCAGCAACATAAGTGCTGTCAGCGCCCCGGCGATGAGTGCCTCGTGAATGACGGCAGCAATCGCCTCTTTGACGAAGATAGATTGGTCAGCCAAGAGTTTGACCTCGATCCCATCTGGTAGCAAAGGTAATAACGAGGGTAGTTTTGCTTTTAACGCGTTGACAACATCAAGCGTTGAGGCACCGCCATTTTTCAGTGCTGTGAGCAGCAGACCACGCTGGCCGTCTTGCCGAACAATATTGATTTGAGGTGAAAACCCATCGCGAACATGCGCAACTTCACGCAAAAAAGTGGTGGCGCCGCTGACCGTTCGCACCGGGATATTGTTTAGTTCGGCGATGCTGGGTGGAGACGAGTTCAGCGACACATTAAATTCAGTATCACCAATTTTTGTCGTACCAGCGGGCAGCGTCAGGTTTTGCGTGGTGATGGCGTTGATGATGTCTGACGAGGTCATCCCTTTAGCAAGCAAGGCTTGGGGGTCGATATCCACCGACACGGCGCGTACCTTACCGCCATACGGAAACGGCATGGCAAGACCCGGGATCGTAATCAGTTGTGGTCGCAGAATATTAATGGCCGCATCGAATAATTCTTTTTCAGCCAAAACAGTACTAGACATACCGAGTTGAATCACGGGTACTGACGAAGCTGTGTACTTAATGATCAGGGGCGGTGTAATGCCAGGCGGCATCTGACGCAACACCGCTTGAGACACTGACACGACCTGCGCGATCGCCGTTTGGATATTGGCCTTTGGTTGAAAAAAGATTTTGATGATCGCGATGCCGCCCAATGACTGCGATTCGATATGTTCGATGTCATTAACGGTGGTCGTAAGCGAACGCTCGTGTGTCTGTGTGATGCGATTGCCCATTTGCTGGGCAGATAAGCCGTTGTAGTTCCAGATCACACTGATAACGGGGATGTTGATCTCGGGCAAGACGTCGACCGGAGTGCGCATCACTGCAAGTGGCGTAGTGATCAGGATGAGAAGCGCCATCACGATAAACGTGTACGGTTTCTCTAGCGCGGTTCTAACTATCCACATCCTGAACGATCCAAGCTAAGCTTTTTAAAGATAAGAATTCACTAGGCAAGACGACTGCCGACCGAGTGAAAAATAGGTATTTTCCACTAGTCCGTGAAGTGTCGGAGTATAGAGTAAGCAAGCCCGAGCAGGTAGTTGTATTTTGCGTCGTGGAAGGGGCGAAGACGTTTCAATGTGTTTCAGTTTGGACTGAACGGCGGCGGGCTAGTTTCGGGGCGCCGAACGTAATCAGATCAAAAAAAAGTAAAATTTAGTATTTAAGCTAAGCTGTTGAATTAAAATACATAAACCATTTTCTGAGCAGTTAACGTCAAGAGCCACTACCCCCAAGCCCTGAACCTAGGCTCTCGCGTTGACGCCAACGCGGGCTCAGACTTCGCGATCGGTCAGTTACGTGGTTTTGAGCGATTGGTCGCGATCAACAGGGTGAGATCGATGGCATCACCCATGGCGTGATAACCCGCCCGATTGGGGTGTAAGCGGTCGCCGGGCCCGCCGACAGTGCTGTCTGGCACATATTCGGTCTTCATTTGCCCAGTTTCGATGTTAAGTGTCACGACGTCAAAGTCGATCACTCCGGCAAAAATGGGCGAAGACCGGATGAAAGTGTTTAAGACTTTGCGCTTTTCATCTTGCTCAGGAAACCCGTGTGCGGCACTGGTGCTGCCTAACGCAGTACCAACCGTGGCGCCAATCACACGAATCCCAGCAGCATTGAGGCGTTTGACCCCATCACTCATTTGCGCAATGACTCTGGCAGTAGAGGCCATGCCATTTTTGCTGAAGTCGTTGATGCCTTCAAGCCAAATCATGCTGGTGACGCCCGACAACTGCATCACATCACGCTCGAGGCGCATCGAAGACGAAGGGCCGCCCGCAAACGGTTTAATGGGCGAATATTCAGCGGGCCCGGCGATCTGGTTGCCGCCAATACCGGCATTGAGCACCACAACTTTGTTGCCGTATTGATGGCGCAGGCGTCGGGCTAAGACGTCAGGCCAGCGATCGTCGCCGTTCATGGTCGAGAACGTACCGTCTGAAATGGAATCGCCAAATGCTACGACCACCTTAGTATCGGCGGGCGCCCGCATATCAACAGCGTCTAAAAAAAACCAAGAGGCGGTCGAGTACGGAAAATTTGTTTCGCGTTCATCGTGTGTTTGCGACCCCGAACCGGGCAGGGTGACGTACGAGGTCTGCAGCGCCTTGGCGTGCCAGGTCATCGGGCCGCTGGCTTCTGGGATATGAAAACTGACCGCGAGCTTGCGACCATCTAACAGATCGTGATTATTGGCGGTCACAAAGGGTAAGGTGACCGAATCGCTCCAGACCGAGTCGCCGGGTTGAACCGTGACAGCCTGATTGCCTGAAAAGGTAACGGCTTTGTT
>Ga0114972_10002446_pt1 | contig 13953 bp, 8 predicted proteins | sample M_140807_EF_Meta_FD_87354 | JGI IMG/M metagenome (GOLD analysis project Ga0114972, IMG submission 87354) | Freshwater microbial communities from Lake Montjoie, Canada to study carbon cycling - M_140807_EF_MetaG | ecosystem: Environmental > Aquatic > Freshwater > Lake | place: Lake Montjoie... | reverse complement strand
CCCGAGCAGCAGCGCAAAGCAATCGATGGGGACCCAGCGCTTTCGCGGCGTTTCTCCGTCGTCGAGGTCGAGGCACCGACCGAGAGCGAGGCGAAGGAACTCCTTGAGTCCGTCTGCGAGAGGCTGGCCGTTCACCACCACGTCCGCTACCAGCCCGAGGCGATCGCGCAGGCGATAAGTTGGTCGGTCCGTTACATCCCGGGGCGTGCGCTTCCTGACAAGGCGTTGGCAATTCTCGACCTCGCCGGCGCGTGGGTGAGCCGACGCAGTCGGGCCGTTGAGGTCCAAGTGCAAAGCGCGCGTCGCCGTTACCTCGACGTCGATGCGCGAGCGGTCGCGGAGGTCGTATCGGAGACCGCGGCGGTTCCGCTCGAGCGGCTGCTCGAGAGCGACGGTGAGCGGATGCTGAAGCTCGAGACGTTGATGGGCGAGCGCGTCGTCGGCCACCGTGCGGCCTGCGGCCGCATCGCCGCCGTACTGCGTCGCAACGCGGCGGGCCTGCGAGGCAAGCGCCCGATCGGGAGCTTTCTCCTGCTCGGACCGACCGGCGTCGGCAAGACGGAGACGGCGAAGGCGATCGCCGAGCTCCTCTTCCACTCCCAGGATGCCATGACTCGGCTCGACATGTCCGAGTACGCGGAGGCTCACGCGGTGGCACGGCTTGTCGGCGCGCCTCCCGGTTACGTTGGCCATGAGGCCGGAGGCATCCTGACCGAGGCGGTTCGAAAACGGCCGTATCAGGTGCTGTTGCTCGACGAGATCGAGAAGGCGCATCGCGACGTCTTGGAGTCTTTTCTTCAGGTTTTCGACGAGGGAAGGCTCACCGACGGTCGTGGTCGAACGGCCGACTTCACAAATACCGTCATCGTTCTCACCTCGAACCTCGGCGCCGAAGAGATGCGTTCGGTTCAAACGGAGCGGAGGGTGGGTTTCGCCGGTTCGGCACCGCGTGCCGACGGTGATCGCCTTGCCGAGGTGGCATTGAAGGCTGCGCGAGCCGCGATGCCGCCTGAGCTCTACAATCGCTTGGATGAAGTGCTCTTCTTTGCGCCTCTAGGTCGCGACGAGGTGGCGCTGATTGCGCGCAAACTGCTCGCGCAGCTCGGCGGTTCGCTCGCGATGCGCGGCGTGACGTTGCACTACGAAGAGACCGTCATCGATGCGCTCATGGCGGCCGGAGGCTTCGAGCCGGAACTCGGCGCTCGTCCGATGCGCCGAGCGGTCGCGCGTTCGGTTGAGGCACCCCTTGCCGACCGCATTCTCGCAGGCGACTTTCCCCCGGGTTCGACGGCGATGCTTCGCGTCGGTCCCGACGGCGTTCTCGTGATCGAGTCGTCCGTCGGCCCTGCTCGCGCTCGCCGCTAGCAGCCAACGGGCGGCCTCGCGGAGGCGAGCTCAAGAGTTTGCGGTGCCCAGCGCCCGCCGATACCGGCCACGGCGAACGTCGTCGCGGAGCACTTCGTAGGCTTCTCCCAGGACATCGAGGATCAAGCGCACATCCTCTCCTAGGTCGGCAGTCTCTGCCGTCAAGAGTCGAGATGGCTCGAGTTCCCGTCGAAGCTCGACGTAAGCGCGCCGAATTTCGTAGGCGGTGGCGTCGAAGTTGACGCCGAGAAGTGCGAAGTAGTTGGCGTTATGGACGAGCCCAAGACGCGTTCGAATGCGTTCGCGAACGGCCCCTGCGTCGAGCGCGGCGTTGCCGGCGGGCGCGTCGGAGGCGCCTGTTGTCGAGGTCGACGTCGTTCGCAAAACGTCGAGCGCGACGAGCGCGGCGAGGAGCGCTGCGCCGTCGTCGAGGGCGTCGAGCACTCCGGCCGCCGAGCCTCCGACCGCCGAGCCTCCGACCGCATGGCCGACGGCTTCGACTTCGCTTGCATCAAGTGCGGCCTCGTGGAGCAGCGAGGTGGCGCTCCCCTCTTCGAAGGTGGCCGACCTGCCACCGATGCGCTGGAGCGCTCGCCCCTCGTCGAGCGTCCGGCGAACGACGTCGACGAACACTTCGACGCCGGTGGCGCCGCCGAACACGCTCGGCTCGGAACCGAGTCGGGCGGGCAACTCGTCGAGCAGCCGACTGCGCAGGACGCCCTCTCGCAGCGCCTTCACGAGGCACCACTCCGCGTGTGCACGGAGGACGGGCCAGAGATCGTCTTGACTCAAAAAACCCTGCGCGATGAGCGCTGCGGCCGCATGACGGCCCGCTCGCGGAAGACGGGATGCGCGGTCGCGCACGAGCTCCGCGGAGAGGTCGCCGCGTTCCACCAGCATCGAAACGAGGGCTTCTTCTTCGACCGATGAGCCGACGGTCACGACGTCACCTTCGCGCAGCACGATGTGGCGTACGCGGCTTCCGTCGTCCGAAGTTACTTCGAGCGCGCCCGTTGCGCGGCCGCGGATCGCTCTTGCTACCGCTTCGATGGCGTCGCCCGCGAAGGGTGAATGCTCGGTTTCGACGGGGGAAACCTTCGAGACCGCAAGCGGGCGCAGATCGAGAATCGTCGGGCGTGCTTCGCGACGAACGCTTGCCACAGGGAAAGGGTCGAGCTGGGCGCGAGTTGGCGGCGCGTCATCCAGCAGGTTGTTGCGCGAGGGCGGCGAAAATTCGAACGAGGGAGCGGCGCTCTCTGGGAAGTCCTCGAGCCGAAGGCCGGGCGTTCCCGTGGTGCTGGGCGGGCGCGTGTCACGCGCGTGGCGCCGCTGAACGAGAACGAGCTGAGGGTCGAGCGCCGTCGATGGCGCTGAAGTCTCGCTACCGAGCGAGGCAGGCACCACGGCCGGGATTTCCGCATCGGCTGCGTTCGGTCCGAGCGGGTGACGCACGTCCGGAAGTTGCGCGGCGAGCGACTCTGCCGATTCGCGTGGAGGCGGCGCGGTCGATGTTTGGCGCGCGGCTTCGTCACTCGAGAGAAATTGCTCGAGTTCCTCGAGGACGAGGAGTGGGACGAGTTCTTCGTTGGCTTCGGGGACGGCCGGCCTCGTCTGGAGGTCGCGAACGTGCGCGGCCGCTTCGGCCAGCAAGGTTTCGATTTCGGGGCTGAGGCGAGGCGGAAGTTCCGCCGCGGTTCCACCTTGCGGCAGGATCGCATCCAGCTCGGGCAGGTCGGAGAGCGGGAGCAGCTCCGAAAAAAACGGGTCGCTATCGACCGCACCCGGACCCGATATTTGTGAAGCAGGTGCGGCCAGCGCGCCAGGGGTCGAGGCACCCGGACCGGAGCCGCTCGGCGTCGATGCGCGCTCGTGGCGAGGTCGGCTCGCCCGGTCGTGAATCGGCTCGTCGTCGGGAGTCACGCGCCGAACTTACCGCGGAGTCGCGGCGAACGCTCGCCCCACTTGCGCGACATCACCTCTCGGATGAGCACGGAGGTTCGACTCACCGAACCGCCACGGGGCGGATGGTGTAATGTTCTCGCCCCGTGCGCGATTGGGTTCAACAAATTCTCGGCAACGCGACAGGCAGCGAGATGACCCTCGTTGCCATCGTTTTTGCAGCGATCCTAGGTTTTTCTTGGGCGCCGCGCATCGGCGCGACGGTCGGTAGCTGGTTCGAGCGCGGGGCGCGATGAGTTTGGACGCTCCGGCGCCTGACCCCGTGGCCCCGAGCGTTCCCGTGCCGCCGAATCGTGTTATGAGCCTCGGATGAGCGGCTCTCGGCGCGGCGTCTTGGGTAGGCGCGGCATCGTATTCTTTCTCGCCTTGATCGCGGCCATGGTCGGGTACCTCGGCCTCCGTCGCTGGGAGCGAACGCACGCGCGCGAAGTGCCACGGAGCGCCGCCCGCTCGGTGCTTCAAAGCCTGCCGAAAGGCGCCGTTCTGGTGGCGGAGCTCGATCTCGGCGCGCTGCGAACGAATCCGCTGACTCGAGCCTGGCTTGACGAGCCGCGCGTTGTCGAGGGTTTCGGCGACATCGCCGCGCTCTGCGGTTCGGACCCACTCGGGCAGGTTGAGCGGCTCGCCGTCGCGGTTCCAACTGGCAGCGATGCGGGTTTCGGCCTTGTCGCGCAAGGCAAGCTCGACGCGGGCCTCCTATCGACGTGCGCGAAGAAACTCATCGAGCGGCGTGGCGGTCGGGCGAAAATCGAACTCGATCAAGGCTTCACGATCGTTCGCGATGCGACGATGCCCGACGGTGCCCGCGTCGCGGTGCGGGGCGATGGGCCGCTTTTTCTCGCGGAACCCGGTTACCTCGCGCACGCAATGCGCGCCCTCGGGTCGGCGGAGCCCAGCCTCGCAGACGATCCGGAACACTCCGCGTTGCGCCGAAGCGGCGGCGAGGGCGTGTTCGTCGTCACGGCCGTGCTGACTCCGGAGCAGCGCCTCGCTCTCGTCGATGAACTTCGAAAGCAGGGCGTCGTGGCTTCGCCGTTTGCTGCGGTCAAAGCGGGAGCCCTCTCGATCGCGCTCTCGGCGCGGCTCGAGGTGCATGCCGTCGCTGCGTGCGACGAGGCCCGGTTCGCGGAGCCGATCGCCGCGCAAATTCGTGAGGAACTGAAGACCCAAGCCGCGATTCCGCTCGCGAAGCTCGTCGGTTACGCGACGCTGCTCGAGCGTGTCTCCGTGGCGACCGAGGGGTCGGAGGTACACCTGCGCGCAGCGTTGCCGGCAGAAGAGGTGTTGTCCGTGTTCCGTCGCGTGCTCGCCCTTCAGCGCCTGATGGGTGGGGCCGCCAACAACGAGCCGCGCCCAACGTCGTCTGGGGAAGGCGCCCCTGCGAACCTCCCCGCGCTCGCCCCCTCGGCCGCGCCACCAAATTAGCTGCCATCGTCGAGCCTTCCGTCTAGAGTACGAAACATTCGACGTTTGGCTCGAAGTCTGCAAACCGAGGCCTGTCATGTGCGGAATCGTGGGCTACGCGGGGCGCCAAGCGGCGGCTCCCATCATCATCGACGGTCTGCGTCGGCTTGAGTACCGAGGTTACGACTCGGCTGGGGTCGCCGTGCACGATGGGCGCGGCATCGAGGTCGTTCGCGCCCTCGGCAAGCTGCGCGCGCTAAACGACGCCGTGGCGAAGCGCCCTCTCGCAGGGAGCCTCGGCATCGGCCATACGAGGTGGGCGACGCATGGCCGACCGAGCGAAGAGAATGCCCACCCGCATGTTGCTGGCAGCGTCGCCGTGGTTCACAACGGAATCATCGAGAACCACGCGGCGTTGCGGCGGGAACTGATCGCGGACGGTGTGAAGTTCTCTTCCGAGACGGACACCGAGATCATCGCGCACCTCGTCGACCGGTCTTTGAAAGGTGGGGCGAAGGGCTTGTTCGAGGCGGTGCGTGCCTCGCTCCAGTTGGTAACCGGAGCGTACGCGATTGCCGTCTTGAGTGCGGACGAGCCTGGCACGATCGTGGCGGCAAGGCATGGGTCGCCGCTCGTTCTTGGCTTCGGCGAGAACGAGATGCTGTGCGGGAGCGATATCTCCGCGCTCTTGGCGCACACCCGCGACATGGTGTTTCTGGAGGACGGCGACGTCGTCGAGTTGCGTGCGCCGGTCGGCGATGTCGGCCCATCCGCGCGTATCCAGACGGTCACGGGCATCGACGTCGAGCGGCCGCGAAAGCGCATCGACTGGAGCCCGACGATGGCCGAGCGAGGTGGCTTCAAGCACTTCATGCTGAAGGAGATTCACGAGCAGCCCGACGCGATCGCAGCGACGCTTCGCGGCCGTATCGACCTAGAGAACGGTGACGTCCACGGCGCCGAAATCGGACTCGACGGAGACGCGGCGCGGGCCGTTCGGCGCGTTTACATCATCGCTTGCGGAACGAGCTACCACGCCGCCCTCATCGGGCGGTACTGGATCGAGGCGCTTGCGCGCGTTCCGACCGTGGTCGAGCTCGGTAGCGAGATCGCGAACAGGCCGGCCGTTTTCTTCGAGGACGACCTCGTGATTGCCGTAAGCCAGTCCGGCGAGACCTTCGACACGCTCGCTGGCGTGAAAGCGGCAAAGGCTGCAGGCGCGCGGATCCTCGCGGTCGCCAACGTGCTCGACAGCGCAATCCCTCGGCTCGCTCACGGGGAACTCTACACCCGCGCCGGTCCTGAGATCGGGGTGGCTTCGACGAAGTGCTTTACCGCCCAGCTGACGGCACTTCTGCTCGTCTCCATCTTCCTCGGACGACAACGCGGCGCGCTCGACGCGGAGGCGGGGCGCAAGCTCCTGCAAGGCCTCTGCGAAGTGCCCGGGCACATCAACGAGCTTCTTGGCGATCAGGACTACGTGCGGACCATCGCGAATTCGCTCGTCGATGCGACGGACGTCCTCTTTCTCGGCCGAGGCTACAACTACCCGATCGCTCTCGAGGGCGCGCTGAAGCTGAAGGAGATCAGCTATGCGCACGCCGAAGGCTATGCCGCAGGGGAGATGAAGCACGGCCCCATCGCGCTCATCGACGCTCAATTGCCCGTCGTCGTCGTGGCGCCGAAGGATGCGAGCTACGACAAAACCCTCTCCAACGTGCAAGAGGTTCGTGCCCGCGAAGGCCGCGTCATCGCACTCGCGACGAAGGGGGACGAGGCGATGCACGATCTTGCGGAGCACATCGTTTGGCTGCCCGAGGCCCCGGAGCACGTGCTCCCGCTCCTCACCGTCGTGCCGCTCCAGTTGCTGGCGTACTACGTCGCCTCGAGAAAGGGGCACGACGTCGACCAGCCCCGAAATCTCGCCAAGACCGTCACGGTCGAGTGAAGCTCCGAGAGGTCTGGTAGCGTTCGAGGGTGCGCACTACGAGGACGACCGAGCGGCGCGTGATCGGCGCGCTGCTCCTCACCGCCCTGTTGCCGCTCATCACGGCGATGGTGCTGGCGAACTCAGCGATTCGGCGCGTGTCGGAGGCCGCTTTTCAGCCGAGTTTTCGAACGCAACTCGACCGATCTCTCGTGCTCTACCGCGATCTTGCAGAGTCGATGCGTCGAGGGATGGAGCTCGAAGCGGCGTCGATCGCGGCAAGCGATGCGCTCGTTGTTTCCCTGTCGCACGCGAGCCCGGAGGGCGTTCGGGTCGCGCTCGAGCACGTTCGAGAAGCGCACCCCAACCTGCTGTCTCTCTCGCTTCTCGAAAGCGACGACGTCCGCCTCGCGAGTGTGACGCGCGAGGTGCCGCTCGACCCACGGATGGAGCAGCCGTTCAAGGTTCGCCGAGCGCTCCTCGGTAGCTCGAGAGCGCTCGAGTTTGTTTTTGCAGCGGATCGCCGCCGTCTCGACGACGCCGCTGCCGCGCGAGAGTTCGCCATCGCGTACGAGGGACTCGAACGAGCGTACGCCGAGGCGACGCGCGATCGGGCCTATGCCCTCTCTTTCGCGGGGCTGCTTGGTTTTACGGTCGTGCTCGCAGTCCTCGTCGGCGCGTGGGTGGTACGCCCGGTGACGCGCCGCATCGATGCTTTGCTCGACGCCACGCGCCCGGTCGCCGAGGGCGACCTTTCCGTGAGAGTGCTCGAAGACGTCGATGGAGACTTTGCCCCACTCGCTCGTGCGTTCAACGCGATGCTCGAGCAGCTCGAGAAGAGCCGCGCGCGCATCGAGTTTTTGCGGCGTGTCGGCCAATGGCAGACGGTCGCTCGACGCCTCGCGCATGAGATCAAGAACCCGCTCACGCCGATTCAGCTCGCGGTTGAAGAATGTTGCCAACGTTACCGAGGCGACGACACGAACTACCGTGCATTGCTCGAGACCACTCGCGACATCGTCACCGAGGAGGTTTCAAGCTTGAGGACGCTCGTCGGTGAGTTCGCAGCGTTCGCTCGGCTTCCCCGCGCCAACCTTCGGTCGGGAGATCTTTCCGAGTTCCTGCGCGAGGCATGGCCGCGCCTCCTGCGTGACGAACTGCCCGACGTTAACGGGCGGGCGGTGGTGCTCGAACTCGAACTCGGGTCAGACCCGCTGAGCGTTGCGTTCGACCGGACGATGCTTCACCGCATGTTGGTGAATTTGATCTCCAACGCCAAGCAGGCGACCGGCGAGGCGCGTCGCGAGGGGCAAGGGCGGGTCTGGGTTCGCGCCTCGCGCGTGGGTGAGCACGCTTCGCTCGTCGTCGAAGACGACGGCCCCGGCATCGCGGATGTCTTGAAGGCCGCGGTGTTCGACCCCTACGTCACGACGCGGAAGACCGGCACGGGGCTTGGCCTCAGCATCGTGCAGAAAATCGTCCTCGACCATGGCGGGAGCGTCGAGATCGAGGATCGGGCCGACGGCGGCGCGCGGTTCATCGTTCGCTTTCCGATCGTCGGCACGGACGCTTCCGATGCGGCGCTGTCAAAGAGCCACGCCGCTGCGTGGAGTGGCAGCGGCTCTCAGCCCGGGACTCGGTGAGGCCTCGGTTCGCGCGGCCTCATGACACCGTCGCGCAACTTGTGTTACCTGGACCCATGCTTCGAGCATCGCCGGGCGAGCCCCTCCGAGAGTACCTGACCTTCGACGACGTGATGCTCTTGCCGGCCTACAGCGACGTGCTGCCTGCGGACGTCGATGTGAGTGCGCGTCTCGCGCGCGACATCGTTTTGAGGATCCCCCTCCTCAGCGCCGCGATGGACTCGGTGACGGAATCGGGCACGGCCATCGCGATGGCGCTGGCTGGCGGGATCGGCATCGTTCACAAGAACATGGCGATCCTCGAGCAGGCGGCCGAGGTGGCGATCGTAAAGCGCGCCGCGAGTGCCGCACTTGGGGCAGCTTCCTCGTACGCCGTGACCGACGCCGCCGGGCGTCTTCGGGTCGGCGCGGCCATAGGTCCGGGGCCCGATCGTGTGCTTCGCACCGAAGCGCTCGTCGCAGAGGGTGTTGACCTGCTCGTCGTCGACACGGCGCACGGGCACTCGCGAGGTGTGCTCGAGGCCGTCGCCGACACCAAGCGCCGCTTTCCGCACGTCGCCGTGATCGGTGGCAACATCGCAACGGCGGACGCGGCGCGCGCACTCATCGACGCGGGAGCCGACGGGCTGAAGGTCGGGATAGGTCCCGGGAGCATCTGTACGACGCGCGTCGTTGCGGGTGTCGGTGTACCTCAACTTTCTGCGATCGACGACGTCGTTGCGATCGCGGAGCCCGAGGGAATTCCCGTCATTTCCGACGGCGGCGTGAAGTTCTCCGGCGACGTGGCCAAGGCCATCGGGGCTGGGGCCAGCACCGTGATGATAGGGTCGCTGTTCGCGGGGACGGACGAGTCGCCAGGCGCGCTCGTCGCCGAGCAAGGCCGCAGCTACAAGGTCTACCGCGGCATGGGTTCCCTCGGTGCGATGCGGCGTGGCAGCAAGGACCGGTACGGTCAGGGTGGCGCTTCCGACGAAAAGCTCGTGCCGGAGGGAATCGAGGGGCGCGTTCCCTACCGAGGGGCCCTGACCGCGATCGTCTACCAGCTCGTCGGCGGGCTTCGTTCGGGCATGGGTTACGTCGGGGCGCGGACGACGGAAGAACTCCGCCAGAAGGCGCGGTTCATCCGGATCACGGCCCAAGGGCTGCGCGAAAGCCACGTTCATGACGTGACCATCACGGAAGAAGCTCCCAACTATCGCCCCGCGTAAGCGCTTCTCGCGGAGGGCCGGGCCGCACCTCTTCGCCGTCGCGAGCAAGCGGCCTCTGGGTTCCCGTGCCTGCCGCTCGGGGCGACTTCGTGGCGATTTCGCTGGAACGCGGGTAACCTCTCCCTCAGGGGCCGCGCGGAAGCTTTCCGTCGTCCTCCTCATCCTTTTCGCGCGGAGATGTCGGCGATGCGCAATCGAACGAGTTGGTACGGGGTCTTTGGTTTCGTTCTCGCGGCGGTGGCGTTCTTCGCCGCATGCTCCTCCAGCAGCAGCAAAACGCTGAGTTCTGGGGGAGGACAGGGCGGCGGCCTGACCACTTCCGCGGCGGGAACCGGTGGCGACCTGTTCTCGGTGGGAAGCGGCATGGACCCGGTGCTCGAACTCGAGCCGAAGAGCGTGACGATCGAGGTGCTGAACGGCGTTTCGACTCCCGTCACGTTCACCGCGAAGGTGAACGGCGTTCAGGTTTTCCCAGGAAGTTGGTACCTCGATCGGACCGACGTCGCGACGATCAACGCGCAGGGACAATTCACGGCGCTGAATACGAAGGGCGCGGAGGTCAAGGTGTTCGCGAAGGCGAACGGTCAGGTCGCGCAGGCTCTGGCGACGGTGCTCTTCAAGAAAGTCGCGGATGGCGGTTTCGCGGACGACACCAAAACCAAGCTCGAGAATCCGAGCGGTGCAGATGCTTCCATCACGTGGGCTTACCCCTACGACAAGACCGTCTGGCCCCGTGGCCTGCTCGCGCCCGAGCTGATGTGGAAGGGTGGCGGCGCCGACGACAGCTACCTCGTTCAGTTCAAGAGCGGCTTTCTCGATCTAAAGATCTTCACCAAAGCTCCGCAGTCGTCCTACTTGGTCGAGCAGGCGGATTGGCTCGCGGTAAGCGAGAGCGGCAACGGCAACACCGTGAACTTCAGCGTTACGCGCTTGAAGAGCGGGGATGCGACTGCGCTCAAGGTCATCAGCCACGATTGGACGATGGCCAAGGGCAGCATGCGGGGCAGCGTTTACTACTGGGTCAACAACCTCGGCCGCGTGGTGCGCTTGAAGCCCGGGCAAGAGGCCCCGGTCGACTTCTTGCAGTCGGCAAACGTGAACGGTTGCAGCACCTGCCACGCGGTCTCTGCCAACGGGCGAACGCTGATCATCGGTGGGGACGTCGATGTCTCCAAATTCGATCTGTTGAACAATCAACCGGTCTTCAATCTCTCCAGCGTCGGTAAGTCGACCCGCAACTGGGCGATGCCGGCGATTTCTCCGGATGGGAAGCTGGTGGTCGAGAACAACGCGCCGCTTCCGGGGCCGCCGGGCGGCTCCGACGGTGTCTTCGACAGCGACACCGGTCAAAAGATCCCCAACAGTGGGCTCGAAGGTCAGAACCTTTGGATGCCGGCGTTTGCGCCCAAGGGACACAAGCTCGTCTTCGTGGATCAGAGCGGACAGCACGACCTCGCGGTGTTCGATTTCGACCTCGCGCAGGCGAAGGCAGCGAACAAGCAGACGCTCGTACCGGCGGGCTCCGACGGCTCCCTGTACCAGATTTGTTTCCCAAGCGTCTCGCCGACGGTGAAGTCCGGCGAAATGGACGAGGGGAAGACCTGGGCCGTTTATCACCGCGGCAACTCGAGCTCGCTCGACACGCGCTTCGGCCCCGGAGACCTCTACTTGGCGAGCGTCGACACCCCCGGCGTCGAGATCCGTCTCTCCAACGCAAACGGCGACGCGTACCCGTTTGCCGCCGGCGACCGCGACCGTCACTACAACTACGAGCCGACGTTCGCACCCCAGGCTTCCGGCGGCTACATGTGGGTCGTGTTCACGAGCCGCCGCACCTTCGGGACGAAGCTCACGAAGGGGAAAGATTCGGTCAAACAGCTTTGGATGACCGCCATCGACCTGCACCCTGAACCGGGCAAAGATCCGAGCCACCCCGCGTTTTGGGTGCGCGGCCAGGACCCGCAAGATCTCAACATGCGCGCCTACTGGGCGCTCGATCCGTGCATCCAGAAGGGTGACACGTGCAAGCAAGACAGCGATTGCTGCGACGGCACACCGTGTCTTGACGGTAAATGTGGCGGTCCGAGCACGTGCGTGGAGGTCGGCCAGTACTGCGAAGTGAGCGCGGACTGCTGCGATCCCGAAGCAAAGTGCGTCGACAATTCGTGCGATTACGACATGCCGAACTGACGGCATTCGTCATCCGGACCGGGGGCTCTGCGGACGACCGCCGCCCCCGTGACCGTCGCGTTGCGGCTGAGGTCGATCAGCCGCCCGGAAACGGAAATGGCAGCGGGAAGCCGGAAGCGGCTCCGCCGGTTGCGCGCCACTGGTTCGCCGTCTGCTGCACGACCGGGATGCGCAGCTCCGGCGGTGGGTGGCTGCCTTGGAACGCGAAGAGTACCCGGTCGGCAGGGTCCATCTGCATGAGCGCGACAAAGAAGTTCAGGGTCAGCATGGCGCCCTCTTCGTTCCAGCGTTGGCCTGCTCGGGCTCGCCCGGCGTTGAGAAGGCTCGTCACCCCTTGGGTGTCTGCGGCCAGCTCGTTTGGCTGATTGAACACTGGGACCGCGTTCGAGAGCAGTCGTCCAATGTCGGCTGGTGTCACCGAAGCCGATTGCGGTCCGACGCAACCCGTATGCTGCAGGTAATGGTGAGCAAGCTCGTGGCCGAGGATGAAGGCGAGCTGCTCGTCGAGGAGATCGTGCTGCCGCGCGACCTTGCGACCGTCCCCGTCTTGTGATGGTTCGAAGAACCCCAAGGCCGGCCGAACGATCGGCTGTTTTGGCTGTTGGTGCTGCGACACGAGCTTGACGTACTCCTGGAGCTTCGCCGTTCCGAAGAGTTCGTCGGTCGCCTTCGCCCGCGCCATCTGCGCGGAAATTTCGAGCAGGCCGTCCGTGATCGCCATCAACGCACCGTTCTTGGTACAGGCAGCGAACGCGTTGACCTCGCCCGGCGTATCGTCGACGACGAGGGGCACCGCAGCGATCATCGAACGTTGGTTTGCGGGTAGCGCCGCGCTCAGTTCGGCGAGCACCGCATGCGCGCGTTGACGCAGGTACGTGATGTCCAGGGCGTTGATCGGATCTCCGAAGATGGGTGCGCCGGGCAGCGGGCTGGTTCCCGAGGGTGCCGACCCGTTCGGCATCGTGGGGATGGGCAGACCTGGGAATTGCGGGAAGGGAAACGGGAACGGCGGAAGTGGCGAGCCGGTTGCGGGCACCGCCGACGTCGGAGCCGGAGGCGGCATCTGGGCGTTCGGCGGAGGTGCCGGGTATCCGTTCGGGTAGGCTCCGGGGGGCGCTCCGTTCGGATAGGTCTGCGTCCCGGGGTATCCGTTCGGGTAGGCTCCAGGGGGCGCTCCGTTCGGGTAGGGCGATGCCGCGTAGGGGCCCGGCGCCGGCGGGTAAGGTGAGCGCGCGGGCTCGCGGGTGCACGAGGTGGCGAGCATGCCGCAGGCGACCACGGCGAACGATGCGAAACGGAGCATGCTCGAAGTGTAGCTCAGCTTCGGTCCTGGGCAGCAGACAAGCAGGGTTTCCGGCTTTCCGCCGCCGTCCGTCCGAATCGTGCTTCGTTGCGAGGACTTGAGCCGAAACGAGGCCGAAGGTAGTCAAACCCGAATCATGAAGCCGCGCGCGTTGTTCGGGGTAGCTGCTCTCGTTGCCGCAAGTGGATGTGCGGCCTCCCGTTCCGCGGAGGCTCCCTCCTCGCGAGGAGCGAAGGATGCCGAGGTCGCAAGCGATGCGGCGGCATCACCTGCGCCTCCTCCCGCGGCCCTTGCGCCGTCAGGTGGGTCGATGAGCGAAGCGGAAAGGGTGGAATCCAGAGTCTCAACCGTTGACCTCGAGAATGCCCGCGCGATGCTCGCGGACGGCGAGCGGCAGATCGGGGCCTTGTTGGCGCAAGCCGAGGAGGAGCATGCGCCCTTCGCTGCGGCGCCGAAGCAGGCGGAGAGTAAGGCGAAACCCTCGAAAAAGGAGCCAGTTGCGCGGGAACGCGCGGCCGCCGACGCGGCCGACACGTTCGGCGGTGCCGGAGCCGCTCCTGCTTCCGAAGGCGCGAGCGGCGGCGGTCGGTGCCCGGTCGCTTGCAAGGCGCTCGCGTCGATGCGCCGCGCGGCGGACCTCGTGTGCGAATTGGCAGGGCGCGCCGATGCCCAGTGCTCCGACGCCCAGTCGCGGGTCACCCGCTCCCAGTCCACGGTGGAGCGGGCCTGCCCGCGATGCGCCGACGCTCGGTGATTGCCGTGAGGCCGCGCTCGTCCTAGCATCGTCTCGTGGCGGCTCAGGCAAGTACGGCGCGCGTTTCTCGCAGCAAGTTGCGGGCTGCCGCATCGACGGACGTCGGTCGGTGCCGCGAGCACAACGAAGACGCTTTCCTCGCGCGTCCCGAGTTCGGAATTTTTGCCGTCGCCGATGGCATGGGTGGTCACGAGTCGGGG
>Ga0114972_10002445_pt1 | contig 13953 bp, 10 predicted proteins | sample M_140807_EF_Meta_FD_87354 | JGI IMG/M metagenome (GOLD analysis project Ga0114972, IMG submission 87354) | Freshwater microbial communities from Lake Montjoie, Canada to study carbon cycling - M_140807_EF_MetaG | ecosystem: Environmental > Aquatic > Freshwater > Lake | place: Lake Montjoie... | reverse complement strand
CGATCACCGGATTGGTTTTCTTGCCACCCAAGACATCGACACTCTGGATCGTCGGAGGTTCGGCAAAGACTGGGAGATTGGGGGCCGAGAGGCCCAGAGCATCCGGAGCGAAAGCAGCGGATTGGACGCTCGGAACGGAGACTGGCCCAGGTGCCTGCACAGGAATTGGCGGTATCGCTTTGCGCTGCTCTTCGGCAAAGGCGGTCATGACCGATTTTTGAACCAACGCCGAAAGGATTTGGCCAGAAACCTGATCGTAGGAATCCGAGAGCAATTCAATCGTAGGAAAGGATCCTTCGGTGGTAGGCGCAGAAAAGATCACCGCGGCGGGTACCGACCCGCGTCGGACGAGGTATTCGGCCTCGTGAGGCTCGACCAGTTGGGCAAGGTCCTTCTCCAGAGAGTCGGCATGCAAAAGCGCCGAGTGCGAGTCGGTCACCCGCAGTGAGTTCTGCTCCCGAAGCAGTTCGATCGTACGCCGGGTCACACCCGAGCCCACTTGGTCGCTCAGTGCGACTTTGATCTTGGGGATCGACGAACCTCTGGTTCCTCGAGAACCAAAGATCAGAGCAAAGATACTGAAAAACAGGATCGGGACGAGGAAGGTCAGAAGCAGCTCGGAGCGATTGTTCTTCAATCGCCGAAAGCTAACCTGCAGGATCGTCCAAATCATAAATGGAATCTCATGAGAAAAGGAACCGCCCAAAGGGCAAGTGTCGCCCAAGGGCAAGTGTTGTTGTGCGGAACATCATAAGTTCGAGGGATGGGTAAAGGGAACCCGAGTGGCGCGAGTACTTCGAGTGGCACCTCGAGGTGGTAGGGTGGTCCATCGAATCCTATTTATTTGCTAGCATGGACAAAGGAAAGATCGAACTGCAAACCTGCTGGGTTTCTAACGATAGCTATTTAGGCGAATTAGGGCTTGGCGTGCAAGCTTGTTTGCCGAGGAAATTTTTTGGGTTCTTGAGCTGCTTACGCTACCAAGGAGTCTATATTTTGGAAGGGAGTCGGGATTGAGCAAAACCTCTGAAGCGGTCATCCGAATCGCAGAGAATTTGGTCGAGGGACTCCGGGCACTGAGGTTTTCCGAGCCAGTTCATACCGTCTATAACCCGCTGGAATATGCTTGGTCAGCCCATCGGCTGTACCTTGAGCGGTTCGCGACGGGTCCGAAAAAAGTTCTATTTTTGGGGATGAATCCGGGTCCGTGGGGGATGGCCCAAACCGGGGTTCCTTTTGGAGAGATCCAAGCCGTCCGGGAGTTTCTCGAGATTGATGCCAAGATAGGCAAACCCGATCCAGAGCATCCCAAGCGACCGATCCAGGGGCTTGAGTGCAAGCGTTCGGAGGTCTCTGGCAAGCGGATGTGGGGGTTGTTCGAGCAGCGATTTGGGACATCCAAGGCTTTTTTTGCCGAGCATTTTGTGGCCAATTACTGCCCATTGGTTTTTATGGATCAGGGGGCAAGAAACCTAACCCCCGACAAGTTACCTGCCCGAGAGATGAGCCCATTGGCCCAAGAGTGCGACAGGCACCTCGAAGAACTTATCCGAATCCTCAAGCCGGTGTATTTGGTAGGGGTGGGTCAATTCGCCGAGCAATGCCTGCGGAGAGTCGCGGCGTTGTCGGCCAGTAGGTTGGCGGCCAGTGGGTTGACAGGCAGTGGGCCTGGAGCATCCGCGCAGAGCCCCATAATCCTCAGAATCCTTCATCCGAGCCCTGCCTCGCCGGCGGCCAACCGGGGCTGGTCTCAAGCGGTGGAAAAAACGTTGGTGGAACAAGGAATTTGGGAAGAAAAAACACCGAAAAGAGCCTAAAACCCTAGGGCTTCGAGTTTCTTCGCCCCAGGCGCATCGATATTCTACGAGAGTCCGACGGAACTTTTCCGGCCACTAGGGCCTCGGAGAGGTGTACGATAATTGGTCACCTAAAATCATGATGCCTCCAGATCCCCAACAAATTGAAGAATGGCTGAGCGGAATGCTCGACGGAGCCCTCTCCGAAGAAGAGCAGCAGCAGCTCGATATCGCCATGCAAAACGACCCTTCGATCGCCGAGCGATTGGAGGAATTGGCTAGCCTACGCCGCTCCTTGCTCCGCGGTCGCTCGGTCGGGCGGCTCGGAGCAGCATTTCCCGAGCGAGTCGTTCAGGCCGCCCGCGAGCGGGCTTCTCAGATGGATGCCCCCCCGGCTTGGGTTCTGCCAGATGCTCCCAATGCGGTTGCCCCACAGGGCCATGAGCCTCTTTGGAACGAAGGTTATTCCGAGATCGATCGGCCGGTTGCTGAGTCGGTGGATATTCCCCATGGCGCTTCTGTCCGTGGCCAAAAGGCAATGGTCAGAGGGATCATGGGTCCTGGCCAGGAGCACGTCTCTGTGTCTGTAAGGGAACGCTTGGTCCGTGTTTGGCTTCCCTCGATTGCAGTGGTCGCAGCACTTTGCGCCCTGTTTGTGACGTTGCCTCGCAGCGGTCCGGTCAATCCAAATTCGACCCCTGATGTTGCTGAAAACCAAACAGAAAATCCCATCAACAACACTGATGACGGATTCCCCAACGGTGCGCAGAATAATGCGATCGTCGGCGATCTCAAAGATCCAGCAAGCGACTCAAAGCCGAACAAGTCGCCCCCCGAACCTATTCTTCCAAACAACGGGAGCAATGGTTTGATCGCTACGGTTCCTGAGTCCAACCCAGCGATGCAGCCCAAGACCCTTCCGGCGGGTCAGGTTCCACAAAACGGCAGTGTTTTCGTGCTTGTCGCTAATATCTCGATCGATCCCGTTGCCCAGCAAGATGACATGCTCTCGGATCTTTTGAACAAGTACGAGATCATTTCGAGCACCGACGCAACTTTGGAACGTACTGATGTCGACATGCTGGTATCGTCTCAAATTTTGAAGCCTATTGCCAATGATCCTGATTTGAAAGGCGATGAACTGTCGGTGTATGTTGTTAAAGCCAGTCTCGAGCGGCTCGATGCATTCCTGCGGGATGTTCAACAGCAGTACAAAGACTTCCCAAGTTACAAGCTGAACATGACAGCCGATCCCACCGTTCCGAAACTTCTCAGTCAACTGGCTGGTCTCTCCGATTCGGTCCAACAATCTAAACGCCTTGTGTTCAAAGATCCTCAAACCGGTGAATCGTCTCCTACGATCGACCAGCCCAAAGACGATACGCCTAAAGAGGCTACCAAGGAGCAACTCGAAATTCGCAAGAACGCGAATCTTCGGATAGCCAACGGCAAAGTTCCCGGCAAGCCGCAAGAGGGATTCTTGCTCCTCTTGGTCCGTCCCGCAAAATAAACTCGGCTGACCAATTCACGTTGACCGGGTCAATTCTTCTGCTTGAGCCCTTGACTGATCTCGAGGGCATCTTTGCAAGCACCCTGCCATGCCGACTCGTTGGCGAAGCCTTCGCGATGGAACTGCACCGGCTCTCCCCCGATGGAAAACTCGATCCAACTGTTTCGAATCTTCACCCGTTCGACATAGCGCACCGGGCAGAGGATCCAGTGGAAAGAGTCTGAGAACAAGATCTGCTGCCGAGTAAACCATTGCAACTGAGAACGGTATCCGTTGGGCCTTTTGCGGTACGCTCCGCGATTCGGATCGGAATACTCGCGCATCACCTGAAACTGAGCCAGCAGATATCTACCGATCTCGAACAAAACCCAAATCAATAGACCCAGCACCGGCAGCGATAGGTTCAGCCCCCTTCCCCCAGGGATTCGTGGTATTCCGGAGATCCCAGGGAGAAAACTCAGCCACAGACCGAGCACCAGGAGCACAAGCAGAGGTCCAAGAGTTGGTCGCCAAGCGATCGCCCGGCTTCGATTCCCAAGACGTAAGCTTCGATCTAACGAGAGCAAACATTCCCAACCCTCCGGCGGGGCCGCTTGGACGATCAATGGCTCTTGTGTACGAGGGTACCGACCAGCTTCTAGCAACTCATACCATTGGTCTTCGTAAAAACAAGTGCTAGGGACCATGGTCCAAGGGAATGCATTTTCTAGGTCTGGGTAACAGAGCATTCCGCGTCGCGGATTGAGCATGAAGGATTGCAGGTGGGATTGAAAGCAAACATCGTTGTGCCAAACCGTCAGACGCCCACTCGATGCGATGCCATGGATAGGGCCGACCAACCAGGGTCGACGTTTTTGCAGTCGATTGGCATGGTTCTTTCCAACGTAGCGAATCCATAAAAACCAAAAAACGCTCAGGGCTGCGATAGTAACCAGGGCCAGTCCAGTCACTCCAATACCAAGCACCAGGATAACTCCCCAGACCAGGGCCGAGACAAGCACCAGCGGCACGGCGCATCCGATCTGCAGTTGCGAGCCGAAGTACTTTGCGATCGCCGAAGGTTCGAGCGTTCCGCTAAACCGCACCGAATAGTGCTCACCTACAAGACTCGGCAGAGTCGAATCGCTCGCACCGAGCGAGGACTCCCAAGGGTTGATTGGGTTTTCCGGGGAACTTGGACTCAATCGATGCAACCCTTTCAAGCGATCTGAGCCTGATCCTCTGGATCAAGGCTTAGGTTTTTTCATCTTTTCTTGTTACAATTGGACGCCATGAGCAATGCCAGCACCTGGAAACTTCCAACACCTATACGACATAAGCTCTCGGAACTCCGAGGACTCATCAGCCGAGTGATTGCCACCCAAGGAATCGCGGTCCTGCTGATCTGGCTGCTGGGTTCCTTTGTCGCGTTTGGACTGATCGATTACCTTCCGACAAGGTTCGGATCGGACGAATCCCCTCGCATCGTTCGTTGGATCATGCTTGCGATCATCGCCGCAGGTGCATTGGGCATTGTATACCATTATTTCTGGAATCGATGGCTGGTCAGCTGGAGCGACTCGGCCCTGGCCTTGGCCATCGAGCGTCGCTACCCCGATTTCCAAAGCACTCTGGTGACAACCGTCCAAGCCGCTAGTCCGACGGCCAAACTTCGATCGCAGGAACTCCAGGAGATCGAGCATCCGAATCGACCGGGCATGATCGAACTGGCCGCTCGACAGGCCGTCGAAAAAATTTCATCGATCGATGTAAAATCGCTGGTGCGATTCTCGACGCTCCAAGTCGAACTCGGAATCCTGGCAGCTCTCGCAGGACTCTGCGGTATCGGATCTGTCTTGCATCCAGACCTGGTCTCGCATTGGACAAAACGCTTGTATGGTCTCTCCGATGCGCCCTGGCCACGCCGTACTTCGCTGGGCATCGTTGGGCTCGAGTTGGAAGTGCCTGCGTTTACCAACTCGCCGACTCGCGATCGCTATCTGGTTCCGATGGAAAACAATCGCTTGCTCGCGCCCAAGGGCTCCTCGGTGCGACTGCGAGCCACGGCCAAGGATCTGCTCGCAGAACCTTACGACAAGTGCGCATTGCATTACCGGGACCGAGCGGGCAATCGCGGTCGAGCCAGCATGCTCAGCTACTCAAATGCCAACCCTCGCGAGTTTGTCCTCGATGGCCCACCTTTGGAAGCGGTCAATGACAACTTGTGGTTCTCCGTCGTCGGCGGAGACGCTAGGCTCTCGAACCTACTGCTCGAAACCGTCGAAGCCCCCTTGGCTGTCGCGACCGATATCGATGTCCAGTATCCGAGCTACCTACAACGATCCACCAAAACCACATGGGGCAACGAACGTCTGGAGTTTCGAAATGGAATGAGACTACCCCAAGGCACCCAAGTAGGTTTTTGGATCCGTGCCAACAAGCCGATCCGAAAAGCCGATGTGATGCAGGTCACTGGCACAGGAGCACAGGACGCAACACGGCTGTTCAGCGTCGAATTGGAAAAACCAACAACCGAATTTGCCATCCCAGCTACGCTGTTGCTCGGGAACCTGTTCGCTGAAATCCGACTCTGGGATGACCAAGGCCTATGCTCGACAAGGGTCCAGCAATTCGTCATCGCTGCCACGAACGACAACACGCCCGAGATCGACTTTGTGCTCGAAGGAATCTCGACGGCAATCACTGAGAACGCCAAACTTCCAATCCGTAGCAAAATCAAAGACGATTACGATCTGCAGCAGGCTTGGGTCGAATCCAGAATCGACGAACAGGAAACCATCAAGTCCGAATTGCAGCTCAACCCTCAAGGAAACGGGGACTTGGACATCGACCTCAAGGCCATGAAGGAAGCCGGACAAACGCCTCCGAGCGTCGGTTCGACGTATTCGCTCATGGTCGCAGCCTCGGATTACTTTGATGTTGCTCATAACCCAGAAACATCAGCGGTCTTGCACGTCGGTCGCTCGACCCCCATCCAACTGAGCGTTGTGAACGAAGACCAATTCCTGGTCCTGCTCGATCGGCGCGAAGCTGCCATGCGCCGCAGACTCGAACAGATCATCAGTGAACTAGGACAACTTCGGGATCTGTTGGTCCTGACCAACAAAAACAACAAATCAGGGGACCAACCCCCTGCCCCAGACGAGACCAATTCCCCCGACAGCACCGACCAAGCCCAAAGCAGAGAAACGCCCGCCCAGGCCAAGGCCAGGATCCTGCTTTTGCGATCCCAGCAAGCCGCCGCACAGGTCGCCAAGTCCGAAGGGGAACTCAAAGGCGTCTTGAGCGAAATTTCGCTGCTGGTCGCCGAACTGATCAACAACCGAATCGATAGCAAAGATCGTCGCGAAAGACTCGGCGATAAGATCAAGGCGCCTTTGACGGCACTGCTCGAAGCAAAATGGAAACCTTTTGCCACCGAAGTCAACCAACTGGAAAGCTCCCTTACGAAATTGAGCACCGAGGAATTCGCGACCAAGATCGATCAGGCTATCGGACAGAACAACGAGATCATCGCTGCTCTGAACGCAATCCTTGCAGACATGATCGAGATCCAAGACCTCAACGAAATCATCGATCGAGTCCGAGGACTGCTTGACAAAGAATCCAAAGTCCTCGATCGCGCCAAGGAAGAGCAGAAGAAAAGTACGCTGGACCTGCTGAAATAATCCGCCTTGCTCGGAGATTGCAATGAACCGATATCCACCAAATCGAATCGCCATACTGGCGGGTACACCCCTGTGTTGGCTTATAGCCCTGTGTTGGTCTCTGGTCGGGTCGGTTCAATCCCAAGAGCCCGCCAGTGCAATCCAAGAGTTGCAAAAAGAGCAAAAGGCATTAGCTACCCAGTATGCCACTCTCGAAGAGATTTTCTTGCGAATGAGTCAGCTCGAAGCTGCCGCGAACCCGACCCGCGCGGCGCTGCTGATGCAAGCCGCACAGATGAGCAAACAACTCGCTACCCAGCAGCGTATGTCCCAGGCTAGCGATCTGCTTGCCAAAGGCCAATACTCGCGGGCGATCCCTGAAATGGAGGCCAGCAGAGACAACCTCAAGAAACTCTTGGAATTGCTCCAAAGCGAGAACCGCTCGTCGCGAATTAAAGACGAACGCAAACGTCTTGAAGATATCCTCAAAGACATCCGACGAATCGAGAATATCCAGCGAGCAACTCGTGGGCGCACCGAAGCCGGCCAGGACAAAGATAGCGCGGCAAAAGACCAAAACGACCTCGAAAAACAACTCGAAACCACTGAAAACGAACTGACGGATAAAAAAGATAAGTCGGATCAGTCGGATCGGTCGGATCGGTCGGATCAGTCGGATCAGTCGGATCGGTCGGATCAGTCGGATCAGTCCGATAAGTCCGACAAGTCCGACAAGTCCGACAAGGGCAAGAAAGACCCTAACAAGCCACCTAGCAAGGAAGAGCAAGCCCGCGAGCGCGTCCAAAAGGCTCGAGAGCGCATGCAGAAGGCCGAGAAGAATCTTAAAGAGGACAAGCGTAAACAAGCCATCGAGGAGCAGCAGAAAGCCGAAGACGAGCTTCAGCAAGCTATCGCTGAACTCGAAAAAATCCTCATGCAACTCCGAGAAGAAGAGATCGAGCGAACGCTTGTGGATCTCGAGACACGTCTGAAGCGGATGGCTGAATGGGAAAAGACCATCCGCGAACTGACCGAGAAACTTGAAAAACTATCCGGTGAGGACAAGGACCGGCAATTGGAAATCCAGGCCAACAAGCTCTCGACCGAGCAGTTGAAGGTGGCGATGGAAGGCCAGCGAGCGATGCTCCTTCTCAAGGACGAAGGCTCTAGCCAAGCCTTCCCCGAGGCTTTGGAACAGGTCATCCGCGACTCGCAGATGGTAGTCACTCGACTCGGCTCGGCGGATGTTTCGCGAAACACCCAAGCCATCGAGGATGAGATCATCGGCGCTCTAGATGAAATGATCCAATCGCTGCAAGAGGTTCAAAAGAAACGAGACGAGGAAAAACAACAACGCCAAAATGGTGGCCAAAACTCATCCGGTGGACAGCAAGAAGACTCGTTGGTCGGCAAGATCGCCGAACTGCGACTGATCAAGACCTTGCAAATGAGAGTCAACCGACGGACCGATCGATTGGCCGACCAATCCAACAACAACGAGGATCTGATCGGACAAGTCACCGAGCCTCGTTTGCAAGACGAGTTGCGAGAGCTGGCGACTCGGCAAGAAAAGATACAAACCGTCACACGCGATATCTTGCTAGAGGCCGCTAAAAAGTAAACACAACATCTAACCTAGTGGTCCTATTCGTTCTCGTTCTCGTTCTCGTGCTCGTACTCGAAAGGCGACCGTGGCACGAATTCGATGTCTTATCCCAAGCGATGTGGTTTACCGTTCCTTGAGAAAGACAATCGACTTGAATCGATTCGGACGGATGGAGTACGAGTACGAGTACGAGTACGAGCACGAGTACGAAAGAATGAGTACTTAGTCAACTTTGCCGATTAAACTGGAGCGTTTACCCACTAAAACACCTGGAGAGCCCTGACTCTAGGGCATTGTTTGTGGGCTGACCCACGAAAGCTCTTGAGGCTCATCGGATTTCGGAACCGTGGGCTTGTCGGGCAAGAGAAATTCCGAGACGCCCCGAGCACTGTTAGGAAGTTTCGCAAAGACCGTCACTTCTCGAACACTGCGGTTTCCAACCGGGAACGTCACGCTACCGTTTCTAGCGACGAAAACGGATAGAGGGATAGAAACGGTTTTACCGGCGGGTATGCCTGCGGGCTCCGATGCGTAAAATTGGTTGTTTCGGCCCGTTTTATTGATGCCGATGGTAAGCTGTTTCCAAGATTCCGAAGTAGGATTCCAGATAGTGATCGCCGGAACAAGCTTTTGTTGGCCGGGGTTTTTCCTGTCCTCGATCCACATTCCATCGAGACGCACGCGAGCATCGAGTTGCGGTTCTGGAATCGGCTTGGAAAGAAAGAACAGCCCGATGGCCGAGCCGACCGGGATCAAGATCGCCCCCAAAATCAAGAGAGTCAGCCAAAGGCGGTTCAAGCGGATCCCCGGATGCTTCGACAAAACCTGTGCTCCTGTAAAAGACCGTCGCAACGAAAAAACTTCCAAACAGCTCGGATCGACCCAGCTCGGATCGACCCGGCTCAGACTCGGTGTACTATGGTCATGAGTCAACCGTTGTCAACGCTCAAACGATCCCCCAACCGCCAAATCGAGCCCTGCTCCGCACACTGTGTCCCAATCCCTGCGTGATCAATTAGCCCAGATTGAATCAGATTATCTGACCCACGCTCTTTGCGATGGGGCTAGCCTGAAATCCCTACTGCTTGAACGCGAGCAGGTCTTAGGCGTCCCGCCTGAAACCTCTCTAGCGATCGAGATCCAAAATGCGATTGCCCAAGCTCGAACGATGATCGAATCGCCGGTCTGCCCGATCGTCGCTGTACTGGGAATGCTAAACGCCGGCAAAAGCTCCTTGGTCGCCACCTTCTTGGCTCCCCCGAAACGCTCCTATTCGGGGCGCGTGCTGATCGGTTCGGCCAATACCGAAGGAACCCATCGGTTTGTTTTGTGGCTCCCGGAGTCTTGGAAAAGCAATTCGGTCATTTGGGGATTTCTCTCGAGCCGTCTGAGCGATGTCTTTGGTTGTGCCCCGGAGGAGCTTGCGACAAACCCCGAGCAAGCAGCCCTTCAGTACAACGACCTTTCCACTCGCGAGGTGATCGATGGGGCGGGCAAGCCCGTGCGGCGGAGTGCACTGGAGATCCCGCTGGTTGCCACCGACTCGAAGCTCGATCAGCTAGGCATTGCCTTGATGGATTGCCCCGACGTGCAGACGGGCCTGATGTCAGGTTGGCAAGCCCAAGGTGCTGGGCCACGCTCGACACGCTTAGACGAACTGTCGATGGCAGCAGCCCAAGCTCGCTTTACGGTGCTCGAAAAATCCTCGCCGATCTGTAGCGCGTTCATCGTTGTACTCCCTGCAAACGCCATGCATGACCAGACCGTCAGCCGTCTGCTCAAGATGCTCGAATCCAAGATGCCGCATGTACAAAGGATCCTGGCGGTCAACCGAGTACCTCGCAAATACGATTCGGCTGAGATCTCGCAAGAGATGCGCACCTTGTACGGCTTTTCAAATCCGAGCCGAATTTATATGGCTTATCATTTCGAAGGCCCCGAGCGACGCGAAAAGCTCGAGTGCGTCCCTAGCGAATTGTCCGATCGAAACGATATGCTCCTGCCGGCCTTTTATCGGATCGATCACTCGCCGGTGCCTCAGCCACCGCAGCCCCTTGACGATGCGGCTTGGATGCTGCGCCTCGGAGGGCAACTTCAAGGCAACGCTCTTTTGGCCGATGCGATCGAGTCCTCGTTGACCACGCTCAAGATCTCTGCGGGGCGTGGGTTGCAGACGGCTCAGGGTTGGATCGCTGAGAGCAACCGGCGGCTGGTGTCCCTGCACAACATCATCGCCCAAGCCTGCTTGGACTTTTCCCTCGACCCCCAAGCCCCTGCGGCGAGCCCCAGGATCCGCTTGCAAGCCTCCCGGCAGGTCGTCGAGCAAATCGCCCAATCGCTTGAACGGACCGCACCTTGGTGGGCGAAACCAGGCCGATGGATGCAGAGGTTGGCTCAAGCCAGCAAAGACTCTGTCGGTTATGCAACCTCCTGGATGAAGATGCCCTCGTGGATGCTCGATCGAGGCAATACGGTCGGCCAGTGGGCGCGCGGGCGACTCCAACGGGGCGAGAGTGGCAAGATCGTCACGGCCGATGTTCTGGTCGATGCCGTGGCCAAGAGCGATCGCGAAGGAATTCTCAACCTCGATACGCGAGGAGACGATCGCGAAAAAATTCGGGAAGCTTGCCAGCGAGCCATCACGAGGTTCCAGGCCGAAAGTTCGACGCAGTTGGATCCTCAGCAGGTCGATCAGCTGACCAAGAAACTTTGGGAGCAAATGCCCATGGGTAAACGCATCATCAGTGGAGTTGCCCCTGCCGGGATTCTCTTTGCGCCGCTTTTGGCCGTGATCATGATCCCTCTGGACTTTGGCGGCTCGTCGGTCTTGGTCTTCGCATCGCTCAAAGAGTTGCTCTTTGCAGGTGCCGCCGGATTTGGCCTGATGCTCGCAAGTGGCGATGGGATGCCGCAAATGGCCGAGTCGGAGTCGGCTTGGCAGCAGCTTTCGGATCTCGTCGCGGTCCTGACCGATGAACTGGGACTGGATCGAAAATCAACCGGCGATCCGACCCTTTTGACGCTCGGGGCGATTTCTCGGAGACTTGCTCCAAGCTCCATTGCCTCCGTTAAACAACCGGTTCGCTGCGTGCAAGGTATCCCGTCGAGCGAACGATCCTCGCAGGCTCAAGCTTGGGAATCTCTAAGCACAGCGTTGGACCGACTGCATCAAGAAGCCAATCAGCAACACACGCAGCAAAGAACATTCGGGAGATAATTGCAGGCCATGGAAGATCATTTGCAGATGGTAGAGCGGATCGAGGAGGCTTCGCAGCAACTCCTCGGCAGTCATCCTGTTCGACTGCAGATTGCACGCTGGTGCGAAGAGTTCCGCCAAGCGGCCAACGACATCACGCACGAGCGAGGTGTGATGCTACCTTGTTTTGGGATCATCGGAGCCAAGGGGCAAGGGAAGACCTGGGTGGCTAGGCAATTGATCCTCGAACCTTCCATTGCGCAGCTTTTGCCCAGCGGCGTATTGGCCAAAGAAGCCACAACGAGATTGCATTGGATAGGGCCTAGCGCCCCGGATGCACTGGAGGCAAGTCGCGAGGTCTATCTGGCTTGTCCGGCCAAGAGCATGCTCGATTTCCAACGGCCCTACATGGTTCTGGATACTCCGGGCTACACCGATGAGGACCCGATGGCTGCGGCGATCGCCAAAGAGGCGATGAGTTTGGCTCCGATCAAATTGCTCGTAGCCCGCCGCGATCAACTGCGAAGTGCCATCCATGTGCAGTTGGCGGCCCTTACCGAGGGTTCCGTTTGCTTACCGATCATCACCTGTGTACCTCACAGCGAGTCGATGGGTTCAGGGAATCTCGCCGGGAGTCTGCAGCGGGACATCGAATGGTACACCGCGGCGCTTAGTTCGAGCGCACCTGGGACCCGGTTCCTCGAACCGATCTTGGTCTGCGACTTTGAGGCTATGGGGGACGAGGCGAGCATCGCACGGCAGCTTCAAAGCGACCTGAAAAATAGACTTGCTCACGAGGACCTCAAGGTCGCCTCGGCGACCAAATCGGTGCGGCTGCGGACGGCCAGCGATCGGCTCAAGCATCGGGTTTCCGAGGCCATCCAAACGCAGGTCCCCCAGTTGGCATCCGCCATATCGCAATTGGCCTCGACGGCCGATGCTTTGCCCAGCCAAGCCATCGAGATGGTGCTCGGCTCGAAGCATGTGTTGCGAAATGCGATTCGCGATCGGATCCGGGGTGAGTTGATTTCTGGAACGGGATTGTTTTGGTTCCCTTATCGAACACTGCTGGGCATACTGGGATTTACGCATGGAGCATGGGACCGATTGATCCTCTCGATGACCGGTAGTTTGCCCTCGATCTTTGGGACCTTTATGACCTGGGCCAAGAATCTGAGCACATCGCGTCAAGCGCATCAGGAGTTGCAAGAGGGGATCAAGGAGTACTTGACCAAGCAGATTCAGGATCGGTTGTTGCCGGCCCAGCAGGAGTTTTATCGCGCGATCGACAGGATCGGCGGATCGAATCGGGATGCACATCGCATCGATTCGGGTTTGCGGATTCGCATGAGCGGCATCGATGCCTTGCAGGTCCAAGCCCGCGGCGTGTTTGACGAGACGCTCAGCAAGTATCGAATCCCTCGTTGGTTATTGCAGATGCTCGGGCTAGTTGCATCCGTGATCTTTTGGGGGCTCATGGCCGGTCCGATCTTGGCGATCTATAGGCAATATTTCCTGGCCACGATGCATGCATGGAGCGAGGGGACCAAGGACTTGTCCGAGTTTCCGAGTCCCAAGGCGACGATGATGCTCACGGCGTTTGGGATCTCGACCTTCCCGGTCCTGATCATCGCGATGCTAGTGATGAGTTGGTTTCAGAGGGCCAAGCGTCTTGATGCGATCGCCGAGGAGATCTACTCGGCGGAGTTACAAAAGGTCGAATCGCTCAAGCGAGACGGGACGATCAAACTTTATTACGAAGACCCGTTGCTCCAAAGCGCCGAGTATTTGACATCCCTGTAGTGGTTTGTGCCACCGGTCACTGGGCGAGCCTTCAGACTTCAGCGCGCTGGAGTCTGCCTGAGTTTGGTCAGCCAGCGGTGCAGGTCGGCGGGCCAAGCCATCTTGAATTCGAGTTTTTCGCCGGAGATGGGGTGATCGAAGGCCAAGGTGGCCGAGTGGAGGGCTTGGCGCGGTGCACCGCTAGAATCCTCGATGAGCGATCCATCGGCACGCTTGCAGTAGATCGCATCGCCACAGAGCAAGTGTCCGGCTTCGGATAAGTGGATGCGAAGCTGATGGGTTCGACCGGTTTCCAGTTGGCATTCGATGAGGCTATAAGGACCAATCGTTTCGATCGGACGGATGTGGGTTATCGCATGCTGCTGTGTCGGATCGGTCGTTTCGACTCCGGCAGG
>Ga0114972_10002443_pt1 | contig 13958 bp, 16 predicted proteins | sample M_140807_EF_Meta_FD_87354 | JGI IMG/M metagenome (GOLD analysis project Ga0114972, IMG submission 87354) | Freshwater microbial communities from Lake Montjoie, Canada to study carbon cycling - M_140807_EF_MetaG | ecosystem: Environmental > Aquatic > Freshwater > Lake | place: Lake Montjoie... | reverse complement strand
TGATCAGATTTCATCATCCATTGCCCAGCCTGGGTCCCCGACTGACAACTGCGGCCCCGTGTCCAAATCAGAACATCAGAAAATCTAATGGTTAGCATCAGCCAGGCCAATCGTTGAATGTGTCAATCGCAAAATCGTCCCCTTCCCTGGGAGGTTCATGGCGGCCTGGGGGCCCGCCGTCGGAAGATCGGAGCCAGTTCCGGCAGCACGGCTATGGATTACCGCGACTCCGGTGTCGATGTGGTGGCGGGGCGGGCCTTCGTGGAACGCATCCGCCGCAGCGTGGAAAGCACCCACAGGCCCGAGGTTCGGGGCGCCTTGGGGGGGTTCGCAGGCCTGTGCCGCCTGCCGGGGGGGCTGAAGCAACCGTTGCTGGTGGCCGGCACCGACGGGGTCGGCACCAAACTGGAACTGGCCCAGGACCATGGCGCCCACCAGGGGGTCGGCATCGATTTGGTGGCGATGTGCGTCAACGACGTGATCACCAGCGGCGCCGAGCCCCTGTTTTTTCTCGATTACATCGCCACCGGTCGCCTCAGCGCCGAGGCCATGGCCGCAGTGGTGGAGGGGATCGCCGCCGGCTGCCGCTCCAGTGGCTGCTCCCTGTTGGGGGGTGAAACCGCCGAGATGCCCGGGTTCTACCCCCAGGGGCGCTACGACCTGGCCGGCTTCTGCGTGGGTGTGGTGGAAGAAGACTTATTGATTGATGGCCAGGCTGTGGGCGCCGGCGATCGGATCGTGGCGGTGGCCAGCAGCGGCTTACACAGCAACGGTTTCAGCCTGGTGCGCAGGATTCTTGCCGCCAGCGGCCACCCCCCCCACGAACCCCTGGAAGCCAACGGGCCCTCCCTGATCGCCTCACTGCTGGCGCCAACCCTGATCTATGCGCCGTTGGTGAAGGCGTTGCAGGCCAACAACGTACCCCTGCATGGCATGGCCCACATCACCGGCGGCGGCCTGCCCGAGAACCTGCCCCGCGCCCTGCCGGCGGGGGTCCATGGGGTCATTGATCCAGACAGCTGGATGCGGCCGGCACTTTTTGATTGGCTGCAGATCCAGGGCCAGGTGCCCGAGGCCGACCTGTGGAACACCTTCAACCTGGGGGTGGGGTTCTGCCTGGTGGTGCCACCCGTGGCTCTCGACGGAGCCTTGGCGGTCTGCCAGGCCAGCGGCTTTAGGGCCTGGGAGATGGGTCGAATCGCCGCCGGGGAGGCGCCGCCGGCAGCGTTGGCGGGATTGCCGTACTGAAAGATTGGTGACTTCGCCCACCCCTGGGTCTTTATGGTCGTTGGGTGATCCCCTATACAAGTCAAAGCAGCCCCTTGGCTCAGCAGTACAGCCCTTCGTTCCCTTAGTGATGCTCGATACCTCGACGACCCGAATCACCCGTCGCCGCACCTCAGCGGGTCCGATACCGCCCCAGCGCCCCATCCAACCCCGCCCCCGTATCCGGGAAGGGGGACCCAGCACCGGTTCAGGACCTCGCCCCACGTTCCTGACCCTGAGGGACCACGGCAAGGTGTATGTCGCCGATTTGCCCCGGCTGTCGGACGGCCAACTGGCCCATATCGTCAAGGAAGCGGAGGAGGTGCTCGAAAGCCTCAACCGCCGGCTCCAAGAACTGGAGGGGCAGATTTTTCTTAGCCAGACCGAGCAGGACACCCGAATCCGTGCCACCACCAAGCGGGATGTGACGGAGCGGTTTTTATCGGCCATCAGCCAGGAGCAGGATCTGCGGCGCAGCAACCCGGCGGTACGGGCGGCGGCGGGGGAATCCCTGTCCCGGGCCTTCCTGGAACTGGCCCGTCACCGACTGCCCGGATCCACCTTTGACTCGCTGCTGCAGGAGGCGCTGGCCGCCTGCGGGCCCGGAGCCGACAACGACGACAAAGGCTTGCAGCGGGACGCCCACCTACTGCAGGTGATCCAGGGCGACGAAGGCGTCGAGCCGCGCCCCACGTCCCTGCCGGTGGTCATCACCCCCGACGCAGCCTTTGAGGCTGAGACCCACTGAAGCCCCCATGGACGGGCGTCAACGGCTCTGGAAGGGATTGGCCGGCATCGCCAGCGATGCTGCCCAAGGCGGCCAGCAGGGGTTGGCAACCGTTCCAAAGCCGCGGGTAAAGCAGGCCGCGGGGCCCCGGGGGCCGGGTCGTAGCCCCACAGGAACTGGTTGCCCCAGGCCCAGGTGCCCACACCGATGCGGGGCGAAACGGGGGCGGACACCATGGGCACAGCAACAGGGCACTGGACGCCATGATCGGTCCGACCGTCGGACCCGCCGCCTTGACCCTGCCGCAGGAGCCCCCGATCGCCAGCGCTGCCAGCCGCCATCCCGCCGGGCTGGAGTCAGCCACCGCTGGGGAAGGGGCCTCAGCAGGGGCCTCAGCAGGCCCGGAGCCGGAGCCCGTGCTTTGCGGCCATTGCGGTCGCACCGCCAGCAACGGCCTGTCCTGCCAAGGGATCTGCGTGGCCGACTCGGGCTATTGAGCCGCCACGTCTAGCCCGCCAGGCTCTGCAACCGAACCCATCGCGACCAGGGGAGCGTTGCGCGATGTTGCGTGATATGGCGATCTGGGGCGATTGCCGCCAGCCCCTGGCCAGATCTTAAGATTTCCTTTAGGGTTTGGCCAAGCAGAAGCGTCAAGCATGTTCCAGCCCAATTCCCTACTGGCCGCCATGGCCCTGATCGGCCTGGTGGTGGTCGAAATCGCCACCCGTTTGATGTTCTGGGCCTGAGGAGGGATCGGCCCCAGGAGGCTGATCGCCTCGTTTGAAGCCTGCCCCCTTTAGCTGCGGTTGCGGGGCGGCAGGGCTTTACCAGCGCGCAGGGCCTGGCGCCAACGGCCGGCCTGGAGCCAGGCGCCGGCGGCCCCCAAGGCCAAAGCCAGACAAGCGGCCCCGGCAAGCGTGGGGCCCCACCAGGCGGCGGCCACCAGGGCCAGGGCCGCCGCCACCACCGCGGCGGGCCGCAGTAAGGCCAGGCGCCGATCGGCGCCGCTGCAGCTGCGGCAGTGGCGGGTGTGGCTTTCGAACCGCTCCAGCAGGGGCTGTTCGCCCAGCCGCTCCGGCAGGGGCGCCTGGGGGAACGGGCCGCCGCCCACCTGCTCCACCCACTCATGCAGGGCGCGGACGTAGAGATCGGAGCGGGTGGCCAAATAGCAGGCCTTGGCCAGGGCGGTGCCGCCGCCCCGCTCCTCCAGCACCCGCTCTTGCCAGTGCAGAAACAACTGGTCGTCTTCGAGCACCACGTGGTTGCCGAGGTGTTGCAACCACTCGGGCCGCAGATTCAGCAAGCGTCCGGGCCAGGGGGAGCCGAAGAAAAAGGGCAGCCGCACGAACAACCGACAGGCGCCGCGGCGGATCGGGGTGGCATACACCACCGTCTGGAAGCGGGGGCCCTTTTTGGTGCTGAGGTCGTGGATCATCAGGTTGGGGCCCGTGAACACGGTGGTCTGGCTGCCGAGGCTGCCGCGGCGGGGCCCTTCCTGCCACAGTCCGCTGAAACCCTCTGGGCCACGGGCTGTGAGCTCCAGGTCCACCGGCCCGGCCGTCTCGCGCTTGCCGACGGTGGCGTGGTGGGTGAAGGGCACATGGCTCACATCGAGCACGTTCTCTAGCAGGGTGAGGGCGTCGTAGGGCAGGTCGCGGAAGGAGTCCTGCACGGTCCAGGCGGCCGGGTTCTCCTCCAGCACCGGCACCAGGGGCAGGGGCACGGCGTCGGCTTCGGCCGGATCGCCGCTGAACACAAACAGCAGCCCCTGGGCCTCGGCGCTGGCGTAATGGCGGCAACGGCTGCGCAGGGTGTCGATGCTGGCGCCGGGGTCGGCCTGGGGGATGGTGGTGCAGCGCCCCTCGCCGTCAAAGCACCAGCCGTGGTACGGGCATTCCAGCTCGCCCTTGTCGTTGAGGCGCCCCTGGGAGAGGGGCACGAGCCGGTGGGGGCAGATATCTGCGAAGGCCCGCCAGCGCCCGGCCTGGCGGTCGTGCCACAGCACCAGATCGGCCTCCAGCAGGGTGAAGGCGGTGGGACGGTCCCGCGGCAGATCCTTGAGGAATGCCACCGGATACCAGCTGCGGCGCCAGATTGAATCGTCGGCAGGCATCGCAGCAAAGGGTGGGGACCACGATGTTGGCAGGCCTTGACCAGGCTTGGGGTCCAGCCTGGCAACTGCTACGCAAGGCCTGTTTAACCTGAATGAGCCAAAAGATTAGGGGGCCAGCACGGTGTATTCACCAGCGGTTTCGCCGTGCTGGAGGGGGCCAGAGAAAGTTCTGGTTTGTGGATCCAGCACGGACTTCTTAACAGCCCTAAACTCAGTTGTTCGCAGTTGGATAGGGGACTGGATTCACTGGTGCCCATGTTGACTGACCGTTGGCCAGAAACTCAGGAACCGATTGATGGGTAAGAGGCAGGCTATCCCAATACTTATCCCCAGGCTTGGCTTGAATCATGTAGGCCCAATGCACATAGCTGCCTACTTTCCAGTTTTGCATGGTCCACTGATCCTGACCATCAACATTCATCCATACCATTTTCCCCGTGCCCCAATTCTGCGTAGGGGGTTGCGACGATGAACCCTGATTCGTTGTCGTTGAAATAATTAAGTCGCCATGTGGCGTGATCGGCGATAGCAACGTGCCGAAGCTGGATGACGGATTGCTGCCATTGTCCCAAGAAGGGTCGACCAGAGTCACCCCAAACAATCCCCAAAAATACCCTCTCAGATCCACATCCTGAATATAATAGACCGTCTGATCCAAGATCCTGGCAATCGTTGGAGGAACAGTCTTTGGCAAGCCGTTAGTAGCAAGACTGTTGCCTTGCAATTCATAGGCAGGCGTGTACTCCGGATAGACAATCCAGTTAGGTGTCTTTGAGAAGGGACCACTCAGTCACTTGGGGTGCAGGTGTGAGCGGAGCCTTAACTGCACCGAGAGTGGGAATTGGGTCAGGCGAAGTCATAAAGATCACCAGGGAAAGTGCCTAGGGTGCGTTCCAAGGAAGTCATGGAAACGTAAAATAATCATTGCACATGTTTTTGACCCACCCTTACAAACGCATTGCTTACCCCCCATATGGGGGGTACCACTGGAGCCCACGCCCCTCGGCGACAGGTTGAGCTGGCGGGATCGGAGTCGGCCGCCACCGGCGGCCGCTGGCTGTGGAGCATGCCGAAACCACTTTCGAGCGGGAATTGCTCCTGACGGAGGGGGGCACCTCGATCGAATCGCCCACCAGCTGAAAGCTCACCCGGCTGCCCCGGGCGAGACCATCACTCGACCTGCTGATCCTTGATCCAGATCCGCTCCAGGGTATGCCTAAACTGAAAGATACTGGGGGTCCGGCCCATCAGGTGTCGTTTCAGAGCCATGCCGAACTGCCAGAGCTTGAGGGTAATGGCACCTAGGAAGACGACCCAGGGCACTAGGAACTCTTGGGGGTGAGTCATGCCTGATTCCCTATGTCTTGGGTGACCATGAGAGAACGGCGGACATTCCAGGGCATTCTGGAGCGCCTCAATAACCTCCGTGGAGCCGGACCTTTTGGGAGTCCTTGGGGCACGATGCAGGGCGCCAACGGGCTCCCTTGCGATGGGCGCTTCCTTATCGAGGCCGTAAAAAAGCGGACCCGCCCAGGAGCGCTCAAGGACCAGATCCCAACCTCTAAAATTCTGTTGCGAACTGTGAGCGATGGATCAGAAGCTAGCTGGGCGACCTGGTGGTGCTGATTTAGGCCAACCGGTGCAAGGCTTTGCCGGAGTGGCTGCTGCAATGACCCCAGCTGTTTGCCTGGCGAATTACTGGAGCGCACTGAACCCAAACTAGACGGGCGCCTGGCGTCGTTAAAAGCGGTCCAACTCCGACACTGGCGCGACGTTGGAATCGCTAGGCCCTTAAGCCACCGGTTCAAACTTCGTTGAGCCATCGGTGTTGGGTTTCGTCGACCAGCTTGGGATTGGCTCAGCCTGTTGATCACCTCCCCCCTACTCCGCCACCTTCAGGGCCTGGGTCGGATCACGGCTCAGGTCGGCCTCCAGGAAGGTCTTGGTCTGGGGCAGGACCAAACGCAGGTCCGATTCCCGTTGCACCTCCACCGTGAGCTGCTGGGCCTGCAGAGTGCCGTTTTCCAACACATGGCCGCCATGGCGGCGATCGTCACTGACGAAATGGAAGTGGTAGCCAGGCACATTGATACTGCTGGCATAGATGGGAGTCCAGAAGCCCACCATCGTGCCGCTCACCTCCTGGAGTGGAAATACGGTTTGCTCCTGAGCCACCTGCACAAAATTCACCCCCGCTTCCACGGCGCTGACGGAGCGCACCTCCAGCCGCTGAAACACACCGCAGAGGCGAAAGGCCATGAACATGTTGTTACCGGACCGCAGTTGGTCGAGCCGGCCCCGGAGATCTTCACAGTCCTGGATCGTGCTCCAGTGATGGACTTCATCGGCCTGAAAGTTGGTCACCACAAAGAAGGGGGTGAGCTCGTCATCGGGGGCCAAACTGAGGCTGCCATCGGCGCGGGCCTGCCAGCATTGATCGCCCAACAGAATGCCTTCGCCATCGAGATGGTCGAAGGTGCCCAGCCCGAAATCGCCGTGCTGGCGCAGATCCCCCACCCGCATGCAGCCATCGGACACCCCTTCCACTACGGCGGTGGAGGTGGAGATCTGCCAAAAGGTGTGGTGGTCCAGGTCGAGGTGGTCCGCCAGGGCCGCCCGCACCACATGGGCCATGCTGTCGCCGGTGCGGGCGCAGTGGGCCTCCAGGGCCTGCCAGTGGCCGGCAGGCAGGCGCAGATGCAGGTCGTGGCCAGGGGTCTTGGGGGTCGGTTTAGACACGCTCAACCCATCGGTGGGGTTCTCAAGCTTGTCAGAAGGAAAGGGGGATAGGGATTGCTGCCTCGGCTGCATCACTCGACTGCATCCGTTGAGGCGCTCCTGTCCAGATCAGAAGAACAGGGCAAAAAACACCCCAGCCACGAAGATGAGGAGGGCCTTGCGCCATCGCCTGCGCAAGGTCCCCCCTGGGGATCTCAATCCTGCTTTGCAGCCGCCTTGGTCCGTGGGCCCTGTCGTCGCTGACCCCACCGCCTGCACGCTCGCGGGGGGCCTCGTGCAGGTTCCAGATGGCGGTATCGCTCACCTGGTAAATCGTGCGGATCTGCTCCTTTGCGCCGGCGATGGTGTTGGCGGACACGCTCACGGTCTGGCGGCCGGAGTTGCTGCCCAGCCAGACATCAGCCTTGTAGAGAGCCATGGCTGGGTCAGTCCAGATCGATCGATTCGAGCAGCATCCGGCTGCGCATCAGCCGATCGGCATCAATCGACCAGGCGATGATCTGGCTGTGCTTGGCGTCGTTGTCTTCGCGCATGTCCTCCACGACTCCGTCGTGGAAGCTTTCGAGACCGCGCACCAGCGAGAGGGCAATCTGCTGATCTTCCAGGCTGGAGGTGTCCAGCTTGGAGATCAGTTCGAGCACCTCGTTCACCTTGGCGCTCTTCTGCTTCTCGGGCTTTTGGGGCCGCTCGGCGCGCTCGTTATCGGGAGTGTTGTCGTTGGATTGCATGGCGATTAGTTCCTGGGGGGAGTTGGGAATGCCGGCGGCCAGGGGCACGGCCTGGGCGGTGTCGGCGAGCTCGGGGTGCAGACCCTCGCTGGGATCCACGGGCCGGCCGGCGCAAAAGCGGTAGCGGCCGCTGAGAGGCTGTAGATCAGCCTCGCTGCCGACACCGGCGGCGTTGGAGAAACCAGAATTGCTGGGGGTGCTCATGGGGGCTCCGTGGTGATGAAGACAGCTTCGCGGCATTGATGGCGACGAGAGGCCAAGGAATGCGAATGACGCTGTCTTAGCCCGCGTCGCCGCTGTCTTCCGTGGCAGAAGCGGGGTAGAGACCGGCAATTCCGGCGCCAAAATCCATGTGCTCCTTCCTGAGGAGTTCGGGCGCCTCGATCACGATCCGGCTGCCGAAGCCGAACAACCAGCCCTTGAAGTCATTCGTGCCAATGGTCCAACTCGGCAGGATGAACTCCACCGGGTACGGACGGGGCTCGTTCTCGTCCAGGCAGGGCTGCAGCTGCTCGATGCCGATGTCAGGCAACTTCCAGGTGTCTCCGGGACGTGGTCCTGAGAGACGCATCTGCTCAGGGGGATAGCGATTGAAGCCTTCGCGCATGAAGGCGAACACCTCCGGGGTGCATCGGAAGCGCACGAGTGTCATGCTTCCTTTGCTGATTAACGCCTTAAGTTGCTTTTGATTCAGTGTTTCCAGCAGTTCACCTGTTTTGGCTCCATCGCCAAAGCTGAGCCCAAGGATATCTTCTTGCATTTCCCCATTCCTGGAAAGCAGAATGCCGCCACAGCGCTTACAGAGCAGGTGTAGGCGACTCTGGGCAGCCAGCATCTCTTTCAGGCTACGTCGATTGGAAAGCAGTCCGGTGAGTTTGAGACGATCGAGACGGGTCACGGTGATCACGCCACGGACATCATTGGCCTGCTGATAAGCGAGATACCAGGCGATGTTATGAAACAGGATCTGAAGGGGCCATACAGCCTGCTCCACCCATTCCCCATCCTGCCAAACCTTCAGTCGAACGACCTTGGATTCACTGATGCTTGCGGCCACTTTGTCCAGCTAGTCCTTATAGGCCAGTGTCTCGGGGTCAGCATGCCTTGCATCAAGGATTGATCGGTTCGCAAAGCCACGAATCGGAACGTGTTGATCAACATCAATGTCCGCTTTCTGCAGACGTTCTTTCAGCTCCCTCTGCAGCACGTCCTGAGTGGGATCATTGAGGCTACCGACCACCTTGGCAAGCAGTGAATAGACTTGCTTCAGCTGGGTTACGTTGAGGATGGCGGCGCCGAGCCCAAACCCCTTCAGTGCGTCAGCTTTTTCTGGTTTAGGGCGTTCAGATTGGGGCATGGTCTCTGTGATTGATGGTTGTGAAGCCGTATCCCTTGATCAGCAGCTCGATGTCTTTGTCCAATGTGCGCAGTTGAGGTGCTTCGGGTTGGAAATCCCAAGCTGAATAGCCCCGCCTGAGGCTGCCGTAGTCGGCAACGTTAAGCTGCCCCATTCTCATCAGCAGAAAGGCGCGGAGAGATGGAATGGCCGCTCGAGATGAGCCCTGATTCTTGCTGATAGTCACTGCCTCTATCTTCTGACCCGCCTCGTTGGGTTTGCGCGCTTCCCGCACCACTTCCTCGAGCGACTTCATGGTCTCGTTGCCTAAGGAGTTGGACTGGACCTGATCAGATCCGGATCGGCCCGTCGGGTGGTCAAAGGGATTCTGGATCAGATGGCGCAGCAGGCCGAACTGGCGTTGAAACACAGCTTCGTCGGCGGCGGCAGGGAAACCGGCACCCACCGCTTTCATCCGTTGGACACGTTCATCGGCTGGACCGGGAATCACCGGGCCGCTCACCGGAAGATCGGCGAGCGATACGAACTTTTGCTCCAGAAGCCACTCGAGATCTAATTCAATTGCGTGCACATCTCCGTAGCAAGGTCCATGGCGATGGTGCAGGGCAAAGGCGACTCGGGAGGCGAAGCTCAGTTCCTTGTCGTCCGGAAGAGGGGCGCTGGGCGCAAATAGAAAGCTGGCCCGAAGCTCCTGCTCCACTGCGGGATCCGCCAGCTCAACTCCTGGAAACTCCAGCAGCAGGCGGATCAGGAAAATCAGGCGCTCCAGATCGAGAAGCCGCGAGTAGCGATGCAACACAACCTTCGACTTTCGACTACCAGCCATTTGGATCGCACGATCCAGGCCCGCCACAACGCCATCGATGTGCTCGGGCAGAGACCCGCTGAGCGAGGCAGGGTCGATCGCCACGACCGAGGCAAAACCCTCTTCCCGGAAGTGGCTGCGCTGGCGGTCGATGAAGCTGGTCGATTGACCCTCAGGCCCAACGGGAAAGGCTGGATCCTGGTCCTCCTTGAGCACCAGCCTCGACGTTCTGATCTTGCTGCGGTCCAACAGGTGGGCGAGCTGCCGCCGGATCACCCCCTCCTCCACCTGGCGATCCCGCTGCTGATTCCAGGCCAGGCATTGCTGCAGCGGCGTGGTGAGCCACCAGCCGATCCACTGCACCGGCGCCGGCAGCTCCAGGACCTGGAGGATGGCCAGCCGCCAGGGTCGCTGGCTATGGGTGCCATCGAGGATCACCGGCTGGCCTGCGGCCACGGCCTCTTTCAGCCGCTGGTGGAACAAGGTTTCGATCTCGCTCCAGGGGCCCTGAACCGCCGCATCGCCGTAGAGCTCGGCCCGGATCGCGTCGGTGGAGAGCACGATGGCTCCGGTGCGCTCCGCCAGCACCGCCGCCAGGGTGCTCTTGCCACTGGCGGGCGGGCCGATCAGCAGGTGACAGCGCAGGGGTGGCGTGACCATGGGCGGTCTCATGGAGGCTCAGGGCAGCTCAGTGCTGCTCGAAACCGTTCTCCCAGGCGCCATCATCCCAGCCCGCCCAGGTGGCCTGGGCATCATCGATGACGGCGCACAGGCTCAGCACCTGCCAGCCGAGGGAGCGGGCCTGCAGATCGAGGCGGCGGCCGCACTGGGTCCAGATCGGCAGGGCTTCAATCCGGATGTCCTGCCGCAGGGCTTCGCTGTCGAAGAGATCATCGAAGGGGGTCGCGGTGGCGAGGATGGCGTCGAGGCAGGTGGCGCTCATTTTCAGGGGGTGGGGTTGTTGAACGACAGCCTGGGGGAGCCACCCTGTTGCGTGAGATCAGCTGTGCGAATGACGGGGGCACACCGCAACCATGCATATGGCTTACGCTGGTAAGACGCTTTTCGCTGCCAGTGCCGTGGATGCTCTCCTCACCCTCTCCTCCAAGGGACAGCTGGTGATTCCGGCCCGGCTGCGCCAATTACTGGGGCTGCTGCCTGGCGATCGATTGGAGCTGACCCTGGAGACCGATGGCCTGCGGTTGCGGCCCCAAGCTTCCGCCACGCAGGCCAGTGCCCAAGAGCTGATCGGCTGCGCCGGCTACCAGGGGCCCGTGGTTCCCCTGGAGCAGCTGGATCCTGCCCTATATGCCACCCAACTACTGCCATGACCCTGCCCGTGGCACTCGACACCAACCTCCTAGTGCGTCTGCTCACCGGTGACGATCCTGCCCAGGCCCGGAAGGTGGCGGAGTTGATCGACACAAGCCCGGCCTGCTTTGTGCCGATCACGGTGGTAATGGAGCTGGAATGGGTGCTGCGTGGTGCCTACCGGCTGGAGCGCCAGGCGGTGATCACAGCCCTGGAGGGGTTGATGGGGATCCGTCATGTGCATGTGGAGCAGGAAGAGCTGGTGCGCCAGGCCCTTGATGCTCATCGCGATGGTCTGGACTTCGCGGATGCTCTGCACTTGCTGCGCAGCGAGGGCTGCGGCAGGTTTGCCACCTTCGATCGGTCCTTGGCAGCTAATGCCACCGCGCTGTCCATGCGACCGCCTGTGGAGCTGCTCTGAATCTCTTGGGTTTTGAAGGGGCCTGGGTTACCTCAAGCCGACAGGAAACCTCGGGCTTGGCCTAGCCTCAGCGAAGCGCCCACCCCTCCATGGCCGAGTCCGGCAGCAAGGTCATCCGGGTGTTTCTCTCCTCCACGTTTGTGGACTTCCAGGAGGAACGGAGTCTGCTGGTGAAGCAGGTGTTCCCCAGCCTGCGGCGAAGGGCACGAAGCCGTGGGGTGGAGATCGTCGATGTGGATCTGCGTTGGGGTGTAACCGAAGAACAAACAAAGCGAGGCGAAACCCTGCCGCTATGTCTGGCGGAAATCGACCGCTGTAGGCCCTATTTCATCAGCCTGCTGGGGGAGCGCTACGGCTGGGTGCCACCGGCGGATTACTACAAACCGGAGCTGCTGGAACGCCAGCCGTGGCTGAGGGAGCAAATGGGCGGCGCCAGCGTCACGGAGCTGGAGATCTTGCACGGGGTGCTGCGCAATCCGGAGATGGCCGGCCATGCGTGCTTCTATCTGCGGGATCCGGCCTATGCCCAGGCCCAGAGCCAGCCGGGCTGGGTGGCGGAGAGCCCGCAAGAGCGTCAAAGGCTGGTGGCCCTCAAAGAAGAAGTGCGCTGCAGCGGCTTCCCGGTGATGGAAGGCTTGGCTGAACCCCAGGCGATCGCCGAGCGCATTGAGGCGGACTTGTGGGAGCTGATCGAGCGGACGTTTCCGGAGCAGGACCCCCCCGATGCCCTGGCAAGGGAGGGACGCCGCCATGCCGATTACCGCCGCGCCCGCACCGGGCTTTACCTGGGAGGGGAAACGGCCATTGCGCAGCTGGAGGGCTGGCTTGCTGCCGGTGAACAAAGGATCCTGATCACGGGTGAATCGGGAGCGGGCAAGAGCGCCCTGATCGCCAATTGGCTGGAGGCGCATCAACGGAGCCATCCGCAGGATCTGGTGCATGCCCACCACCTGGGCTGCACCAACGACGCCAACGCCATCCGGCCGCTGCTGGCCCGCATGCTCGACACCGCCTCCCGGCTGCTCCTGGAGCACGAGCTAATCAGCGAGCCAATCCAGGTGCCCCAGGACTGGTGGGAGCTGACGGCCAAGGTGGCCGGCACCCTGCAGGACCTAGGCCGCTGGTGCAGCAACACCGGTCAACGCTGGATCTGGGTTCTCGATGGACTGGACCGCCTGGATGCAGAGGATCAGCAAGCTCTGCCCTGGCTGCCGCTACTGATCCCTGAGGGGGTGAGCGTGGTGATCAGCGCCCTGGAGTGCCAGGCCCGAACCATCCTGGAGGAGCGCCAGTTCCGGACACTCCTGATCGACCCGCTGCAGCGCCCGGAGCAGGATGCCCTGATCGAGCGCTATCTGGAGCGCTACACCAAAAAGCTGGAGCCTGAACGCAAGCAGCAGATCCTGAACTGCGAACTGGCGGGGTCTCCATTGTTCCTCAGGGTGCTGCTGGAGGAGCTGCGCCAGTGCGGCCGGTTTGAAACGCTGAAGGATCAGATCGAGGGGTACATCAGGCCCAAGGCTGATGGCTCTCTGGCGGTAGATAACCTGTACGAACGGGTGCTGGCGCGGCTGGAGGGCGACTGCGGTGTGGAGGTGGTGAGGAAGGTGATGACGGCGCTGTGGGCGAGCAGGGCGGGATTGAGTGAGTCGGAGTTGCAGGGGATCACGGGTGTGTCGCCGCTTAAATGGGCACCTATTGATTTGGCGTTGGAGCAGGCGCTGGGGAGGAACGGCAGTCAGCTGGTGTTTGATCACGACTTCCTCCGCAAAGCCGTGGAGGATCGATATCTTTCTGAGGTAATTAAGAAACACGAAGCACACAGCAATCTCGCCGAATGGTTTGACATCCACATCGACTGGGACTATCGCAAAGCCCAAGAATTACCATGGCAACTGCAACAGGCAAGTCGCCTGGCAGACCTAAGGAAGCTAATTTTAAATGTTAGACAGTTAAACGAGCTGACTTCTGTATGTGATAGTCGAGAGCTGATCAAGTATTGGGTTGCGGCAAAGGCTAATAATGACTCAGAACTTGACGAGCAAATTGAAGGCTCCATGGAAAACGAGATGAATAATTGGGAAGGAAGCTCCGAAGAGCAAATCAGCTTTCTGTGCCGAATTGCAGACCTACTGAATGAAGCTGGTCTATACCGGAAGCTGCTCTTAGAATTAAGGAAGGCGATACTTAGGCTAGCAAAAGAATCAAATGGATGCTACGAAGAGAAAAGGCTTGACCACCTTCAACATTTGGCAGATGCTTATCGACTTGCCGGCAACTATGAAGATGCTCTACCTCTTTATGTCTCTGCTATTGAAGAGCAAAGGCGAGTTCTTGGTGACGAACATCCAGATACGCTAGACACAATGTACCCATTCAGGGGTCGGGACAACCCCCCGCGAACTTGCTCACTGTTAAACCCTTGACGGCGGCCTGATTCCCGTTTGCATCTCAGGCAGAGATTGATTGCGATGGGCGCCCCACCGGCTGG
>Ga0114972_10002440_pt1 | contig 13965 bp, 13 predicted proteins | sample M_140807_EF_Meta_FD_87354 | JGI IMG/M metagenome (GOLD analysis project Ga0114972, IMG submission 87354) | Freshwater microbial communities from Lake Montjoie, Canada to study carbon cycling - M_140807_EF_MetaG | ecosystem: Environmental > Aquatic > Freshwater > Lake | place: Lake Montjoie... | reverse complement strand
GAAAATAAACCTTATCGAGCAAACCAATCCTCAGTGGATTGATTTGGGTATCGGATTATTTTGATAGATGGTTGCCCGCCTGCGCGGGCATGACAGATTTTTTTGTCATGTACGGAGAATAAAGTCCATGAATGATTTCTTTGCCATCTTGACTTGTCTCATGAGTTTTTAATGCGCCGTCTTGAATCGCGTATAAGTGAATAAACTGATTGTTGGGTTGATGCAGAACTTCATGACGCTTGAGTTGGCGTTTGCTTGCCCAGATGTTTGCTTGATCATTTTTGGAACAAAAAGGCACTGGGTCGCATTTTGTGCACTGTGATCCAACAGGGTTTTCATGGTTCATAATATCACCACAACAAGACTTCCCGTTATTATATCACTTTTGGTGAAAAACAGATATTTGTATCATGATCTAGATCAATGAATTAGCTTGTAAAGCTGATTACACTCGGGGTCCAAGACTTTAAAAGGGGTATATTATGGTATACGGCTTCCTAGGATTGTCCTTAAGCGGATATGTAATAGCTATTCTTATATTAACGCAATTAACCATTGCATCTGTGACCGTTTTTTTGCATAGAAATAAATCTAATATGGCATTAAAGCTGCATCCAATTGCCAGTCATTTTTTTCGATTTTGGTTATGGTTAGCGACTGGTATTAAAACCAAAGAATGGGTTTCGGTACATCGTAAACATCATGCAAAATGCGAAACGATCGAAGATCCGCATAGTCCGAAAAATTGGGGCTTGAAAACCATGCTATTGCGTGGGGCGGGTTTGGCTATAAACTTAACAGTATTGTCATGTATGCAGGCCCCTCTAATCCGTTGTATAAGTCTGTTGTTTATCAAACTGATGCTTGGTTTCATAATTATCAGAGCATGCATGTGGCACTATTGGCGCCAGCATTAGGTATTCTTTTACCTTTATTTGCGTGTGTATTGGCTCGTTTCCCGCGGATTGCATTTCTCTGCAGTGGGGCCTCAATTGCAAGTATTATTGCAACCGTTGGTATCAGTATGTTTCCATTTATGTTGCCATCATCGACTCATCCTAATCACAGTTTAGTGGTTTGGGATAGCTCATCCAGCCAACTAACTTTGTCCATTATGTTGATTGGAACAGTGATTTTTCTGCCTATTGTTTTGGCTTACACAACCTGGGTGTATCGTGTTTTACGCGGGAAAGTAAGTGAGCAAAATATTATAGACAACATCGATACTGCTTATTAGGAGGACATTTATGTGGTATTTCTCATGGATTCTAGGCACAGGTTTGGCTTGTAGCTTTGCATTGCTTAATGCTCTTTGGTTTGAGTTAAGAGAGGATTGAAAGGTATAAATAAAATCTAGCGAATTAGAAGTAGACTCTATATACTTATATTTCGGGTGGTATAAAACACGCCGTGTTTTATACGATTCGAGGTTAAGCGCAGGACTTACATAAAACTCCAAAGATAGAGTTTGGGGTTTTGCGTAAGTCCTGAAGCGTTATCATGGAGGGAAGGCATGGGGCAACAGGGTCAATCGCAATCTGGTGATCATTCGCTGGCACCCGCCTGGATAATGGGGCTGATTGTTTTTGTAGGCTATTTTGCATGGCATAGTGCCCATCAGTATATTGTTTCTTTTGTATTTGCATTCAATATTGTTCAAGCAAAACTCATTAATTATTTCGTCCATGACCCATCATTAGGTAATGATATTTTATTAATGCAGACTTTAGATCCTGCTGGGATAGATTGGCAGCAGTTGATGGTATTTACTCAGCATGTTGGAGACTATAGTCGGTATCCCATTATGGTCTTGATGTTGGTGTTTGCCATGATTTTATATCGTTCAGACGTCACATTAAAATATCGTCGACGCCACACAATGACTACGTTACGCGAGCAAGAACAAGTAAACTGGCCATCTATTATGCCTATTATTAAAGAGGATTTGACAGCTACGGATGTGAATAGCGGACCTTGGGCAATGGCTTTGACCCCTATGGAGTTTGCACGTAAATATCAGTTGCTTAAAAAATCTGATGCATTATTGGACAATAATGCTACGGCTGGTCAAGAAATGACAGCTGGTTTGAGGCGTGGTGATGCCAAACGTATTTTCACTTTGCAATTAGGTCCCTCTTGGGATGGCTTTGATCGTTGCCCGATACATGTGAAAGCATTGGCTGCAGTATTTATGGCACGTATCAATCGGGATAAAGAATCTGCTACAACTATTCTAAAAAACTTGGATAAATCTTTTGTGATGGGTAAGCTCAATCCAGGAGATGTGGATGCGGTGATCAAGAAACATATCAATACAGAACTGGTCAAAGAAATTATATCTAAGCATGCTTATCTTTTGACTGTGCTGGCTTCTTTGCTAGAGGCTGCCCGTATGGATGGGGTTGTGCCCACCGCAGAATTTCTATGGCTCAAACCCACGGACAGACGACTGTGGTATATGTGTAATTGTGTAGGCAGGCAAACCCCTTTCGCTGAAGTGGGTGGGCCGTTTGCGCATTGGAAAGCTGAAAAGTCCATGGGACGTGGCTCACGTGCCCCTATGGTTGATGAAGCAATCAAGGCTTTAGAAATTGCGATCAAAGAAATCAAAATATCTCCCAAAGAATTGCAGGAGCTACAACCATGATAAGAGGGATTGACGCAAGAAATGAACTTGATCCGAATAAGCTATTGCGTGATACGCGTCCGATGGGCCAGCGTTTTATGGCTTTCTTCGAAGACGCCACGAATGTTTCTGTGGTCCTCATTGCATGCGCCGCTGGTATCTTCTATGTGTCTGAAGCATCGGTGATCTTTTTTATCATAACTGTGATGATGTTTGTATATGCCATAACGCGGCAACATAAATTACCTTTCCGTTTACCCCAAGTTTCTAAGGCAAAAGATTATAATGATTTAAAACCTGGCATCAAATTACCCTATACGGCACGTGGGATTGCTTATTTTGGGAATGAAAAACAGAGCAATAAAGAAGTATGGTTTGCCAATGAAGATATGCGTACGCATGTGTTGATTTTCGGATCAACCGGTAGTGGTAAAACGGAAGCGTTGGTGTCGATTGCTTATAATGCTTTGGTGCAAGGGAGTGGTTTTATTTATGTTGACGGTAAAGGGGATAACTCGCTGTATGCAAAAGTGTTCTCTATGGTGCGCAGTATGGGGCGCGAAGATGATTTGCTGATTATTAATTTCATGACGGGTGCGCGTGATATTGTAGGGCCACAGGAAAGACGTTTATCGAATACTTTGAACCCTTTTTGCCAAGGTTCTTCCAGTATGTTAACCCAATTAGTGGTGAGCTTAATGGGAGAGAGTGCGGGTGGTGGCGATGGTGATATGTGGAAAGGCCGGGCAATTGCGTTTGTGGAAGCATTGATGCGCTTGCTGGTGTTTATGCGCGATGACGGTGCTTTGTTACTGGATGCCAATACCATTCGAAATTATTTTGATCTTACCCGCTTAGAATCTATTGTAATTGATAAAATATTCCCGCGAGATGATCAAGAGTCGGTCAATATTGATCATGTGCCTAAGCTAGTAACCGATCCGCTGCGTAACTATTTGAATACTCTGCCGGGTTATAACAAAGAGAAGAAAGGTAAGCAAGTGTCACAGGTTTTGGAGCAACATGGTTTTATCACCATGCAGTTGGTGCGAAGCTTTTCATCTTTAGCGGATACTTATGGGCATATTATTCGGACTAATTTGGCCGAAGTGGATTTTAAAGATGTGGTATTGAATCGACGTATTTTGGTGGTGTTATTACCTGCTTTAGAAAAATCTCCCGATGAGTTGTCGAATTTAGGCAAAATTATTGTGTCCTCATTAAAAGCAATGATGGCATCTGGTTTAGGGGAAGATGTTGAAGGGGATTACCGTGACGTGATTGAGCGCAAACCCACGAATGCACCTACACCTTATATTTGTATTTTGGACGAGTATGGTTATTATGCGGTAAAAGGATTTGCGGTCGTGCCGGCACAGGCTCGTTCTTTAGGGTTTTCTGCCATTTTTGCAGGACAAGATTTGCCAGCATTTCAAAAAGCTTCCAAAGAAGAAGCGGCGTCTATCGGTGCGAATACCAATATCAAGATTTGTATGAAGCTAGAGGATCCTGAGGCTACCTGGGATTTTTTCACCAAAACTGCGGGTGAAGCTTATGTGACGAAGGTGGATTCTTTTCAAACCAGAGAAAACTCTATGACCAATAGTTATGCGGATGCACGCAGCTCTTCATTTGAAAAACGTGCGCGTATCGATTTATTGGATTTGAAAGACCAAACGGAAGGGGAAGCGCATATATTTTTCAAATCGCAAATCGTGCGAGTGAATATGTTTTATGCGGCACCCAAACCTGTGAAAAAATTGAAAATCAATCAATTTTTAAAAGTGGAGCCTCCACCTAGTGAGTATCTGGATAAATTAAAAAAGCAATTGCTAGGATTTCAAACTATTATAGCCAGTGATAAACCCAGCATTGATCTGGCAGTCGAGAGTGAAACCATTGGTTTGGTGGCCCAAGCTTTACAGGACTCAGCCATTGCAGAGCCTGTGGAGCGAAGTGTGGCTGTATTACTCTCTTTCCATCGCCATAATGAACCAGAACAAGTAGACGATGTGATTGAGGACGAAGTGACGGGTGTGTTGACCATTTTTGCGCCGTTGCGTCAACCATCCAATGCGCCACCGATTTTAGTTAAAGACAAAATTACTTTTGCAAAAGCCTTGTTACCGATTCAAGAAACTCGTGATAATTTGATTTCCATTGAACGTCTGACAGGACAAAAAGCCAATATGGCTGGTAAAGTTGCGAATGAAATTATTAAAGACTTTCAATCTGTTACCAACTATCCACCTGATGAACGTCATATGGGGGATGGGTCAGCTCTGGCCGAGCAGGTGAATTTGGTTGCGTTGAAAATTACTCGAGCTCGAAAGGCGGCTGCTGAGGCTAAAAACGACTAGCCAGCCCTATTTAACGAATCCAAGCTAAAATTTGAGCAAATCAACCTCAATTTGCAGCCGTAAACCTAACTGATGACACGCCCAAAAGTCCAGGCTAAAAAGAATGGATTATGTCCACAATAATGAGTCAAATTAACCAGTGTTGGGAACCGGCTAGTATTCAATTTCATACTTTGTTAATAAATCTGTTGGTTTTTTTACCACACTTGCACTTGCCTTGAGGAAATTGCTTGTATCTGAAAGCGTTCTATGTTTTGATTTCTATTATAAAGGTTCCATATTTCTATAAACCAATCTGGAGTTGTATATTGAGAACAGTGTGCAGCCTATTGCTCTTATGTTGGGGGTTATGGGGGTGTAGCTCTTCAAAGAGTTTCGATGATGATCCTCCGACATTGCCCACGGGTGTTGAGAATACTTCAGACACTGCTATCGCAGATATGTATGATAAATTAACTTCTGAACATGTTCAGGTTATTGCAATGGGGGATGATTATTTGATTAGTATCCCTTCATCAGAAATTTTTGGCAATCAATCACCTAAGCTTAAATCCGATGGCTATGCGATTTTAGATGATGTGGTGACTTATTTGCAGTCTATGCAAAAAATTATGGTTAAAGTGACTGCGTATAGTGATTGCTACCAATCTCAAGCCAGAACCACGGCATTGACGAAAGCACGTGCCAAATCGGTTGGTCGGTATTTATGGTCGAGGGATATTGGAACCTCGATGGTATTTACAGAAGGCGCCGGGAGTGATAAACCTATAGTTGCGAAGACGACAGGAACGGATTCGTCTCCAAACTCTAGAGTTGAGATTACGTTTAGACAAGTTGTGTCCTAATGTTTGTTTCTGAGGAAATCGGATGAGTATAAAAACTTGGAATTTGATTAAACGATCTAAAGAATTTTACGTCAGGACATATCGAAACATAGAAACAGCAATCGTAATTTCTGTTATTATCAGTGTAGGTTTAATGGCGGGAATAATTTATACTTACTCTATTCTTCCGGAGCCTGATTATTATGCGACATTTGGCGAAACCCCGCCTGTGCCTTTGATAGCTATGGATACTCCTAATTATAGCTCGCAGCCGTTGTTAGCGGATGATAGTAATCAAGATAGTGATGTCAGGGCAATGCCACAGTGAGAGGATCGTATGGCGGATGATGCAATTGCTGCAGTGATGCTGCGGAACAGTTTTTACCGTGATGGGCAAAGGAAAATGGTAACGATATTAATATTTTCTGTTATCGTTAACTTTATATTGGCTGGACTCTTGGGTTATATTATCACGCACCCTCCAGAACCACGTTATTTTGCGACGAGTATTAGTGGCAAAATAACCCCTATTGTGGCATTGAATGCACCCAATCAGTCGGATTCAGCTGTTTTACAGTGGGCAAACCAAGCGGCTATTGCTGCCTTTTCATATAATTTTGTGAATTATCGCTCCGAGTTGGTCGCTTCTTCAGGATTTTTTACTGCGGAAGGCTGGGATCAATTTATTAATGCTTTGGCATCTTCCAATAATCTGGAAGCAGTGAAAGCTAAAAAATTAGTGGTCTCAGCGGTTGCCACCAGTGCACCAGTAATTTTACAAAAAGGGATTTTGAATGGCCGGTATGCATGGCGTATTCAAATGCCTATGTTAGTCACTTATCAAAGTGCGAGTGAATTTTCGCAACAACATATGACGGTGACTATGTTAGTAAGTCGAGTAGACACATTGAACTCACCGCGTGGCATTGGGATTGCGCAGTTTGTATCTGCTCCTGCTTCAGGGTCTACTACATCATGAAAATAGCCGCGTTATGGTTCGTCATGGTTGGTTTGAATGTCGTCATGACGCCGGCTTGGGCGCAAGATAATGGTTCTACGAATCAAGCGTTAGATCAATTACGGATGTTACAGAAAAAATTAGCGAAAGATTCACCTAATATGGTGCAACCGTCGGTTCCAGGTGCTGCCGCTGATATAAATAAGCTCGCAGTAAAAACACCTAACCAGCAGGCATCTCAAGCACAACCCACTGCACCGACGCCTGTTCCAGCTGTATCTCCTCAGCCCACTAGTGTGATAACCACGGAAGATGAGGCGGAGTCTGTGGATGAATTGGCATTCAGAGGTGTGGAATCTCAATTATTTCCATTGAATACCGATAAAATCCAGTCGCTGAAGAAAAAATATGAAGAAACAGAATTTGCCAAAGCAGCGAATCCTGTTACTCCGCCCAAGCCTACTGCGACTTCAAAATTTGTAAATTTATCGCCCGGCTCAACCCCTCCTGTTATTCGTTTATCGCAGGGCTTTGTCAGCGCTATTGTATTTTTAGATGCAACGGGTGCGCCTTGGCCAATTGCGGCATTTGATTTGGGTGATCCGTCTTCTTTTAATATTCAGTGGGATAAAACGGGCAATAATTTAATGATTCAAGCAACAAAGCTGTATACTTATGGAAATTTGGCGGTGCGCTTAACTGGCCTCAATACGCCAGTGATGATCACCCTGATTCCTGGGCAAAAGGCAGTTGATTACCGGGTGGATCTGCGTGTGCAAGGGTACGGCCCTAATGCCAAAAATATGCCAACTGAAGAGGGCTTGCCCCCTTCGGCAAGTGATGTATTGCTACATGTTTTAGACGGTGTCCCTCCTGCAGGGAGTACGCGCTTGGTGGTTAGCGGTGGTGATGCGCTTGCTTGGTTGCTAGATAATAAAATGTTTGTGCGAACCAGTTTGACTATTTTGTCTCCTGGATGGCTCGGCAGTATGACCAGTGCAGATGGTACGCATGCCTATGAAATGCCGAAATCTCCGGTGTTATTAGTTTCTTGGCATGGCAGAGTCATGCAGCTCAAGATAGAAGGGTTATAAACGATGACCACAAAGAAAGAGAATATCAAATCCCTTTTCACTAATTCGCGTTCGCGAATCATCATTATTTTTACCGCGATATTGGTGGTTACGATGATCGTTGTTGGTTTTGTTAAACTAAACTCGTCTTCAAATCCTTTGAAAGAGAAGTCTGGAGTAGTGAGAGGGGCGTCAGGCATCAAGTCTATTCCTGGTTCATTGAATCAAACAGCTCAGTACGCGGCATTACAAGAAACCCAGAATGTGGAGCAAGCGAAAGATGCTGCAGCCAAAGGTGGCAGTGCTATACCTACCATTATTCGAAGCCAGGCATTTGGTGATGGCGTCGAATCTGTGGGTGCTCAAGGTGGGGAGGGGAGCGTAGGCTTTTCCACGTTGGCTCGCGAAAATCTTGAGGGGCCACAATCTACTATATGGTTTCAAAATTTAAAAGACCAACATTGTAATCCAGCCAGTTTGGCCAAAGCTATCGAAGCAGGTGCTGTTTTGACGGATTTGAAAAAAGTGTGTACCTGTGAACAATTAAAACGGAAAGGATTTTCGTTGCCAGAATTGAAGCAAGTTTGTCCTTGTCCTGAGTTAAGAGCGCTGGGTTTTAGCTCACAACAATTTAAAGCTGCAGGATATTTTGCTGCTGAGTTGAAAGTATGTGGATTTACTGCGTGCGAAGAACATAGTGCTGGTTTTTCTGCAGATGAAATGAAAAATGCTGGGTTTTCTGATGGGGAGATGTCTGGCGCTGGATTTTCTGAACGAGATATTGCGCGTGCGGGTGGTTTGCCAGACGGTATCAAGGCAGAAGACATACGGAAAGAGAAGTGTTCGCCAGAAGCTTTGCGTCGCTGGCATGGTGCCGGCGTCAGTGCAGCTGCAATCCGCCAGATCAGTGGTTGTTCTACTGCAGCATTGAAAGCTGCGGGATATACGGCTTTGGAACTGAAAAATGCAGGATTTTCAGCTGCTGAATTGAAAAATGTGGGTTTTACGCCCGACCAATTGCGGCAAGCGGGATATAGCGCTAGAGACTTGATGGATGCAGGGTTTTCCGCAGCTGATTTGGCGGCTGGAGGGTTTTCCGCTGCGGATATCGGGGCGGCCGAAATGATTCTTCCAGTAGGATTTACTACTGAAGATGTGCGTAAAGCAGGGTGCAGCGAAGAAGCAATCAAAAGGCAACGATTGGCAGGGGTCAGCGCGGTCGCAATTAAGAAACTAGCCGGATGCAGTGCCAGTGCTTTACTGGCCGGTGGGTTTACAATGAAAAATTTAGAAAACGCTGGTTTTAGACCTGAAGAATTGACGGACCAAGCTTTGCTTAAGAGTGGCATGTTAGATAACAGCGGTGTTTCGGACACTGACGTGAAGGCAGCAGGGTGCGATCCGGTTAAATTGAAAGAACTTCATGATAGAGGTGTGAGTGCTGCTCGAATTCGTTGTTCTGCTGCCGCCTTAAAAGCTGCGGGGTACAATGCGCAACAGCTTATAGCCGCTGGATTTACGCCAGCTGATTTGCAGCAAGCAGGATTTTTGGCTACAGATATAGCAGCAGCCCAATCTTTGCTCAAAGCTGGTTTGCTAGATGGCAGTAATGTTTCTGATACTGAATTGCAGGCAGCAGGTTGTGATCCGGTTAAATTGAAAGCATTTCATGACAAAGGGGTGAGTGCTAGGCGAATTCATTGTTCGACTGAGGCCTTAAAGTCTGCGGGGTACAATGCGCAACAGCTTACAGCAGCTGGATTTACGCCAGATCAATTGCAGCAGGTAGGATTTTCGGCTACAGACATAGCAGCAGCACAAGCCTTACTCAAGGGTGGCTTAGTAGATGATGGTAGTGGGGTTTCTGATACTGAGTTGCAAACAGCAGGTTGTGATCCGGTGAAATTGAAAAAGTTTCATGATAAAGGAGTGAATGCTGCGCGAATGAAATGTTCAGTTGATGCCTTAAGAAAGGCTGGGTACAGTACGCAAGCGTTGGCAAGTGCTGGATTCACGCCGGCACAATTACTTGTAGGAGGATTTAGCCCAGAGGATTTGAAGGCTGCTGGTATGGCAATCACGCCGGCTGGATTGATTGCTGCTGGACGAACTGCCGGGTGTAGTGTCGAAGCTTTGACAGCGGCGCGTAAAATGGGCTTGACTGCCAAAACCATAAAAAACACATTGGGTTGTGATATTGCAGCATTGAAGGCTGCGGGTTTCTCGGCTACTGATTTAAAAGAGGCGGGATTCACGGCGGCAGAATTAAAAAATGCTGGATTTTCTGCAACGGATTTAAAAGCAGCTGGATATTCTGCTAAAGATCTACGTGCTGCTGGATTCTCTGCTGCGGACCTGAAAGCAGCGGGTTTTGATGCGTCTGACTTAAAAGATGCAGGGTTCGCTGCTGCGGATTTGAAAACGGCAGGGTTTTCAGCTGCTGGTTTGAAAACAGCTGGATATGCTGCAGCGGAATTAAAAGCCGGAGGTTATTCTGCTGTAGATTTGAAGACAGCAGGGTATTCTGCGGCTGAGTTGAAAGCTGCTGGTGTGACCGCGGCTGAAATGAAAGCTGCAGGATATACAAATGATGAATTGCAAGCTGCTGGTTTTAGTCCCCACGATTCTGCTTTAGCAGGTTTGGGAGATATGTCACTCAATGCTGGACAGACCATGCCGTCGATTGTAAGAGGTGCGGGTGCTCTGAATAAAAATGCACAGATGCAAGTTGCCAATGCTCAGAAATTAGAAAAAATTCTTGCGCAACAGAAAGTCCAGATGGCTGACCAAAAATATCAACAGAAGATTCAGCAACGGACTGCCACCATGACAAATTTCGCTAATCAACTCATACAAGGCTGGAAAATCGCACCCATTCAATCTTATGTTGGCGGTGGTTCTGCTGGGGATGAAAATGGCGCAGCTGGAGGAGGAAAGTCAGGCCCTGGAGGTCCGGGTGCAGGAAAAAATGCTGGACTTGCTCCAAAAACCGACGCCGCTGTGGTGGTTAAAATGGGTGATGTGATGTTTGCTGTGATTGATACTTCAGTGAATTCAGATGAGCCAGGCCCTATTCTTGCCACGATTGTTTCGGGTCCTTTAAAAGGAGCTAAATTAATTGGTAGTTTTAATTTACCTGCCGAAGCAGAGAAAATGGTCATTTCATTTAACGCAATGTCGGTTCCTGGTGCCCCGAAAACGCTGTCTATTGCTGCATTTGCAATTGATCCGGATACGGCGCGCACGGCGCTATCCAGTGAAACGAATCATCATTATATGAGTCGGTATGGCGCATTGTTTGCATCAACCTTTTTAGAAGGGTTTGGGAATGCATTCCAGTCAGCGGATACTACCATCACAATTGGTGGTACAGGTAACACGCAACAGACCACCGTACAAAATGGTATAGGTCGTTCATCTTTGGAAAATGCAGTCATTGGATTGGCGACGGTGGGCAAAGCCTGGGGGCAATACGCACAGCAAGGTATTAAGCGCAAACCTACGGTAGAGGTTTTTTCCGGGACGGGTGTTGGAATTCTGTTTACCCAAGATGTTAAAATAATGTGAGAATATGATGAGTGATCCTGAAAAAAATAATCCTAAAGAAGAGCCTGGTTCTCTTAAAGAGGATTCTAGCTTCCCTGATGAGGAGTATCTTTTTAGTGAAGAAGAGCCAACAATGGGCTCATTTGATGCACTCCAACCCCAGCAGTCGTCAGAACAGGCCGCTGCATCTCCTTCCAAAAAGAGCCTGTCGTTTCCGGATATTTCGAAATTATTTGAAAAAATAAAAATCAAACCAATCATAGATGCGGTCCAACAAAACTTTATGTTGCGGATAGCTTTGATTGTCATTTTAGTATTATTGATTACCGTATTGCTCTACCGTTGTTCCGCGAATCCGCTTGCGGAAAAAACAACAGAGAAAATAGCTGCGATCCCTGTGCAGCATACTATCTCCAAATCTCAGGAAGTTATTGTGCCGAGCGTGCCTGCCGTCACTCTGCGATCACAATCCAGCTACAGCGGATCGGGGATGACCGAAGATCAATTTCAGCGTTTGGAAAAAGTGAATTCAGATTTACAGTCTCAAGTCAGAGATTTGTCTTCTCAAATGTCAAATTTGCGGAGTAATGCGGATACCACAACTGCGAGTTTGAAATTGGTGGCTGAACAATTATCTCAATTGGTTGCAACCATTGGGAATGAAGCACAAAAAAGCGCTGTATTAGCAGAGCAAATCCAACAGCAACAAAAAAATCCTTTCGGGGCTACTAGAATGGAAGCAGTTGTGCCACAAATACAATGTGCGTTGCAAGCGATTATTGCTGGTCGAGCTTGGTTGGTCTGTTCGAATGGAGAAACCTTAACGGTGAGACAAGGGACTCAAGTTTATAATTACGGCGAAGTTCGTTATATTGATGCCATTAGTGGGCAGGTTTTAACCAGTTCTGGGCAAACGATTACGTTTAGTCAAGAGGATAGTTAATTTGAGCGCGATCGTAAGGTGATCCCATGAGCGAAACCTGGTATTCAGGGAGTGCAGCTGTTCTTAGTAATTTAGCTAATTCCTTGCTATCTGTTGAAAAAATGCTGACTGGGGCATCTTATTTGATGGGCATTGCATTTGCCCTGAAAGCAGTTATGACCTTGAAATCGCATGGAGAGCAGCGCAGTAGTGGTGGAGCGAGTAGTATGAAAGAAGCTTCTATCTACTTAGTCGTTGCTGTGATGCTATTGTACTACCCCACTGCGTTTGAAGTGATTATGAATTCTACGTTTGGGTATAGTAGTGTGTTGGCCTATGCCCCTATAAGTAATACCAGTCCACTGCTGAGCAGTATTTTTGGTACTGATAATGCTGTGGGTACTTCATTGGCGATTATTATTCAAGTGGTCGGTTTGGTAGCTTTTCTTCGAGGTTGGCTTTTGATTGCCCGTAGTTCTTCACAAGGACAAGGGGCAGGTAATATTGGGAAGGGATTAATGCATGTGTTTGGTGGTGTGATGGCGATGAATATTATTGGAACATTGGAAGTGTTTCAAAATACTTTATTCGGTACATAATCTTGCATTGAAGTGTGACTTTACCTATTGTACTATCTAGGTTAGTAGGAAGATTTTTTTGGTTAACGGGTTTTAGAATAATAAGTGAGGAAATAATATGAAAAAAATAAAAAATTCCAAATTAATTTTAAACGGAGCAGTGCTGGGCGCAGGTCTCTTGTCAGTTATGTGGGTAGGCACCGCTTTTGCTGGATCGGAAAATTTGGGATCGATGGCATCTACGCTGACTAAAACGTTTGGAAGCGTTGGAAAAGCGGTTACGGCCTTGTCCTACATTGCGGGTCTGGGTTTTGCGATTGCTGCTATTTTGCAATTTAAACAACATAAAGAAAACCCATCGCAAACTCCGATTGGTAAACCTGTTTCTCAAATATTGATTGCAGCTGGTTTGTTATTTTTACCTTCTATGTTCTCTGCTGTGGGAAATACCATATTTAAAGAAGGTGGTACTACAGCCGGTGCTTCGGGTACAGAAATCACTAACTCTAGCAGCTAATGAGTAACTATCAGCCTCAAGCATCTAAATTGCAACTTGTTGCATCGCCAGGTGCTTGGCGTTTATATTCCGCTAGAAAATCGGATCCTAGATTTCATTTGTACGAGAAAAAAGTATTGCAGCGTGATCATTACACCTGTCAGTTTTGTGGCTTTCAGGCGCAGTTGTATCAAGATGTGATCAATTTGGATGGTGATTACTACAATAATAAATCCGAAAACTTGATCACTGCTTGCGGTTTTTGTGCTCAATGCTTTTTTCTTGAATCGGTTGGAGTTGGCGGGTACGGCGGTGGAACATTGGTGTATGTTCCCGAAATGACGCAAGCTGAACTGAATGTTTTGTGTCATGTATTATTCTGCGCTATCACTAACGATACGGGATATAAAGCGACTGCCCAAACGATATATCTTGGATTTAAAGTTCGATCTCAGCAAATTGAAGACAAATTTGGGGAGGGTACGAGTGATCCGGCAATTTTTGGACATTTATTAATTGATTCAGGGACGATTGAGCCTGAAAAATTAACTAAAATGCTGGAAGGTGTGCGTTTGCTACCCT
>Ga0114972_10002438_pt1 | contig 13972 bp, 5 predicted proteins | sample M_140807_EF_Meta_FD_87354 | JGI IMG/M metagenome (GOLD analysis project Ga0114972, IMG submission 87354) | Freshwater microbial communities from Lake Montjoie, Canada to study carbon cycling - M_140807_EF_MetaG | ecosystem: Environmental > Aquatic > Freshwater > Lake | place: Lake Montjoie... | reverse complement strand
TCATACTAACCTTTTATCCTATACTAACCTTTCTTATCATACATACCTTTTATATCTTTCTTATTACCTTTTCTTATTTACTACAATCCTTATTACTACAATCCTTTTATTATTTACTATCTTCTTTTATTATCTCTTTATACACTATAAATAATACATGTAAATACCATCTTATTAATTTTATATCTTATTACTATATCTTTAGATCCTATTCTTTTATTAAAATAACATATATCATAAACTTATTCTTATAAAACTTATCTTTTATAAACCTTTATTTATATAAATATTAGAATTTATAAAAAGATTAGTATTTAGAAAGATTAAAAAGGTTAGTATTTAAAAAGTTAGTATTAATATAATATAGTATTAATAAGTATTAATAAGTATTAATATTGGTATTAATAAAAGATAAGTATTTTATAAAGATAAATGTTAGTAAAGATATAAAAGATAAGGTTAGTAAAGAAAAGGTTAGTAAATATAAGGTTAGTAAAAGATAAGTATTAGTAAAAGATAAGATTGTAAATGTTAGGATCTTTTAATAATAAATATATATTAGTATTAGAATGGTCTTTATTATAAAATATCTTTTAATAAAAATACTATAAATGATATAAATAGTATCTTATAAATATTTATGATGTTAATACAGGTTCCTTTTTAATCCTTTATAATCCTTTTTAAATCTTTTATAATCTTTATAATCTTTATAATCTTATAATCCTTTTATAATACTTTTAAATACTTTTAAAATACTTTTTAAATCCTTTTTAAAGGTTCTAATACTTATAAATATTATTTATTAATAAAGATATAAGATATAAAATGATATAAGATATAAATAATATAAGATATAAATGGTATTAGAGTATAAAATAGTATTAGTAAAGAAATAATATTAAAAGAAATAGTATTAGAAAAGGAAAGTATAAGAAAGGAAAGTATAGGAAAGGAAGTATAAGAAAGGACCTTTTACTTATTCCTTTCTTATACTATTACTTTCCTATACTAATACCTTTCTTATACCTAATACCTTTTTATATCTAATACCTTTTACTAACAAATACCTTTTTAAAACTAATATCTTTACTAACTAATATCTTTTAGTAACTAATACCTTTTTTAAACTAAATCCTTTTAAAAACAAGATCCTTTTAAACCAAGATCCTTTATAACAAGATCCTTTTTAACAAGATCCTTTTATAACAAGTATAGTATTATAAATAGTATAGTATTATAAAATAGTAAGTATTATAAAAGAATATTAAGTATAAAAAGATATAAGATGTAAAGACCAAAGTATTAGTGTAGGTTCCTACGGTAGCAAGTGTTTACCTACGGTAAACACTATCCGTGACAGCGTATCACTGATAACTTTTGAAGTTATCAAGTGATACTCATTGTCACGGATTATTGCTACCTTAGGATCCTACACTTTATATACTGGTCTTTACATCTATTTACTTTCTTTAATATTATCTTTTTATACTATTATCTTTTATAAAAGAACCTAATACTAACCTTTCTAAATACTAACATTTAGTATACTAACCTTTTCTATACTAACCATTTCTTATATAAACCATTTCTTATACAATCCTTTTCTTATAATAAATACTTTCTTATATAAATACTTTTATATTTATAATACTAATTATTTATAATAAAAGATCCTTTACAAGTATATCCTTTTACAAAAAGAACCATATTAAAAAGAACCATATACAAAAGAACCATATTCTCTTACTAAATCCTTTTACTTACAATACCTTTTACTTATAATCCTTTTACTTATATACTTTTATTTATATCTTTTACTATAATCTTTTATTACTATAATCTTTATTATACCTATTCCTTTTCCTTACTATAGGACCCTCCACATAAGTGGAATAGATAAAGGTATGTGTGGAGGGTCCTTAAGTAAGGAAAAGGCAGCAGTCAGCAGGTGACAGGCGGTGTAATCCATAGGATTACACTCTTAACCGTTGGTTAAGACGCCTGTCTGCCTGACTGACTGCTGTTACTTACTTTTCTTACTTACTTATCTTTTACTTACTTATCTTTTATATCTTTTATAATCTTTTATAATAAAAATACTAGTACTATAAACCATTTTACTAACTAACCTTTTACTTACAACCCTTATACTACTACCTTTTATATCCTATTTCTTTTACTAGTTATTTTATATCTTACTATTGGTACCTATCCTAACCTGGTCTTATATATAAAGACAACACATGACCAAAGGTCACAGCAAAGCTGTGTGTTGTCTTTACTAAAGACCAGGGTAGGATGGCACCAAAAAGGGGGAGAGTCCTAGAGAACCCGGGTTCTCTAGGCCCAGTCAGGGCTTCCCTGTCCCACCCACCCACCTTATCCTTCCACCACCACACTAACTGCATATGACACGCATCGTAGATGCCACACGAAGTGTGGTGTCATATGCAGTGTGATGGTGGTGGAAGGTGGTGGGTGGGTGGGAAGCAGTGGGCGGACACCACCGGCGGCACATGGCCGGGGCCATCATTAAGATGGCCCCGCCGCCAACAGAGTTGGCGGTCCATGTGCCGCATACTTCGCTGAGGCGAAGCACTCAGCGAAGTATCGCTGGTGTCCGCCGCCGGGATCCGCCGAAGGCGGAACTTGTGGCGGCGGTAGCCGACACGAAGTGTCGGCGACATTAAACCGCCGCCACAAGATCCGCTGCGGCGGTAAAACGCCGTAGGCGGCTTTACCGCCGCTAGGCGGATCCCGGCTGGGCCGAGTAAGCGGCGGCGGAGGACGAATAACACGTAGTGTTATTCGTTATGCCGCCGCCCTTATCTCGGCCCGTCTATAAACTAATACTGTAATGACCCCCGGGGTCATTACAGTATATGTTTATAGACGCTGGGTTTACCGCCGCCCCATCAACTGGGCCGATTTTAATCGGCCCTGTTGATGCAGACGGCGGACAAATGCCGCATTTATGCGGCATATTGTTCCGCCGACTGCATCAACAAGTTGATGGGCGGCGGGAAACCCAGCTGGTGGCGGCGACCCGGGCCGCAATAGCGGCCGAATTGTCTCGACAACACGAAGTGTTGGCGGACAATTCAGGCCGCCCTGCGGCCCGATACCGCCGCCACCTCGCCGAGAGTTCTTTCACCGCCGCATAACTGTGGCATTTATGCCACAGTTATGCCGGTGAAAGAACTCGTATAATCGGCTAGTACTTGATTCACCCCCGGGGTGAATCAAGTACACGCCGATTATACTCGGCGGGGCCGCATTTATTGCGGCGGCGACAACTTAGTTCTCGTGTAACTAAGAACTAAGTTGTTAGTCCGCCGCAGGAAAATGCGGCCTGGTCTCAAGCCGTAGGCTTAGAGACCATATGGCGGCGGAACTACAAGTTCCGGGGCCACTATAAGTGGCCCCATAAACTTGTAGTTTATGCCGCCATATAGGTCTCTAAGCCTACTCAAGACTTAAGACTCAGCCAGATCAACCCATGAAGGTTGATCTGGTACTGAGTCTTAATGTCTTGAGTTTCATACCGGCTTAGAGACCTGGACAACCGCAGCATCCAAATGAAGTTTGGATGCCAACCTTTGGTTGGCTGCGGTTATCCAGGTCTCAAGCCGGTAAGAACGGCTTGAGACCCCCTAATTCCATGTACTTGTATGACCCCTGGGGTCATACAAGTACTAGGAATTAGGGCCTGCCGCCATAGGGCGGACCCTTGGCGGCAAATATGACGCCACTTCGTGGCGGAATATTTGTCTGGCCGCTTTGCGGCCAGACCGCCAAGCGGGCCGCCACTTTGGCGGCAGGTCGGCGAGTGTCGCCACTATGTGGCGGAATGCGAGGCAATTCCGCCACATGGCGGCGACACGAAGATGGCGGCGTACTTAACTGACCCCCGGGGTCAGTTAAGTACATGCCGCCATCTTCTCGCCGCAGTCTGTTCCGCCTTGGCGGAGCAGCCGCCTCCGGCGTTGCTCCGCCAAGTGCGGAACGACTTGTGGCGGCGTGGACGTAAAGCCGCCAGTGCGGCTTTACTGCCGCCACAAGTCTGTTCCGCACAGGCGGAACAGACTGGCCGCCACCGGCGATATTGTGGCGGCTGCCATGCGCCGCCACAATATGCGTGTGGCGGACCGACATGCGAAGCATGTCGGCGTATAAACTGAAGGTTTATACGGCCGCCACACGCCGGCGGTGGCGGTTTGGGCCGCCTTGAAGTGGCGGCATAACAATAAGGCTTTGCCTTATTGTCCGCCGCCACTTTAGGCGGACCTGTGGCGGCCGAAAATAGGCCGCCCCAGTGACTGGAACCCTATCTCCCTACTGAACTTACCTATGGTAAGTTCTAGTGGGAGATAGGGTCACCAGTCCCAAGACTGGCGGCGCCGGCGTTAGCCGGCCGTATTCTTATTGTCGCCTAGAGGCGACAATAGAATACGCCGCCATCACTTAGGTGATGGCGGTCCGGCTAACGCATGTTAGGCGGCGCAAGGCAGCCGCCTAACATCGCCGCCGCCAGCAATCTCTCGCCGACTGTGGCGGCGAGAGATTAAAGCCCAGTGTGGCCCCACTGGGGGCCACACGTCCAAGGGCTTTAATCTCCGCCGCCACTTGTCGGCAAAACGCCGAAGGCGGCTTTGCCGACAAGTCGGCGAGAGATTCGGCGAGTGTGCGGCGGACCAATTGGCCGCGGCGAAGCCAGCGGCCAATTGTGTGCCGCCGCACACGTGTTTGTTCCGGCGGCGGACATGCAATACTTCGTATTGCATGTTATGCCGCCGGGACAAACACTCGCCGCCGCCAAGTTGTCGGCCACATCAAGTGTGGCCCGGCGAACAAAGTTCGCTGGGGCCACACTTTGTGTGGCCAACAAGCTTGGCGGGGCCGAATACTAGTATTCGATTGACCCCCGGGGTCAATCGAATACACGTATTCGGCCGCTCTAATTCCTAATTATAATTGCCCCTGGGGCAATTATAATAGGAATTAGAGCCCGGGGATCACCCGGGGGCGGCGCTAAATGTGCCGCCCGCTGCGTAGCAGCGAGCAACTTGTTGCTGGCGGCACATTTAAAGCCGCCACCAAGTGATCCCCGGGGACTCAACTCTAGTTGAGTCCGGCCGACAGACCTGACCGGGTGCACTACGTGCAACCCGGTCGGTCTGTTAGGCCCGGACTCAACTGTGTTGAGTCCTAGAAAGTGTAACTAACTGGCGGCAATGTCGCCATAGGCGGCAGCGAAGCTGCACATTGCCGCCAGAGTTACACTTTCAGGACTCAACAAGAGTTGAGTCCACCTAAATTCTAATACTGGATTGACCCCGGGGGTCAATCCAGTATAAAGAATTTAGGACCTAGGATCTTGGGCCGCCCCATTGGCGACAAACACGAAGTGTTTGTGTCACCTGTGGTGACACGTCGCCAACAGGGCGGCCGCAAGATCCTAGGCCGGCGAGTTATACCGCCGCCAGCTTATAAGGCCGCATGTTCTTTTATGCGGCCTTATAATGCGGCGGCGGTATAACCGATGGCGGCATGTGTTCCTAATTGACCCCCGGGGTCAATTAGGAACTAATGCCGCCATCTCGCCGAGTGTCGACACTTCGTGTCGATCAAGCCGACTCCGTCGTTTGATCGACACGTGTCGACTGGCGGCCAAGCGCCTGGCCGCTTGCGGCCAGTGCGCACAAGCTGCGCTTGGCCGCCTAGTCGACACAGAAGTGTCGACACTAGCCGCCACGGCGAAACTTCATTTCCCCCGGGGGGAAATGAAGTATGCGAGTGGCGGACCGGCGGAAACACACCGCCTTTGGCGGTGACTTCCGCCGGCACAATCACTAAAGTGATTGTGGCCGCCACTCGCCGGCGTGGCGGCGCTTGGCGCCGGTGATCCGGCGGCAGTGTTGCCGCTGCGCAGCAAGCGGCAACACTTTGTTGCCGCCGGATTCCGGCGACAAGGCGGCGATAAATCCTCGCCGCCATACTTATTTTACCCCGGGGGTAAAATAAGTATTAGGCGAGGATCCAGAGGTCACTATAAGTGACCTCTGGATCGCCGCCAGGACGGCGGAACCTGCCGCATGGCGGCTTAATGCGGAGCATGAGCCGCTAATGCGGCAGGTCACCGCCGCCCGACAGGCGGGCGCCGGCTTCCGGCGGCCGTTAAAACTGTAGGTTTTAACGCCTGTCCGCAAAGCGGACAGGTCCGCCGGAAGCGTATTACGCCACGCCAGGCAGTGGCGTAATACCGCCGCCCGCCGTCTTTTCCGGCCACGTAGTGGCCTGTGGCGGCAAGTAATTGCCGCTCTGCGGCAATAGATGCCGCCACGGCCACTACTTCGTGGCCAAACATACTTGGCGGCATCGAAACCTACGGCAGCAAAGCTGCGCTTTGCGCCGTGGTTCGATGATGCCGCCAAGTGTGGCTTGGCCACGAAGTGGCCGGAAAAGGGCCGAGTTGTATCCAACTTGTATTAAGTTGACCCCGGGGGTCAACTTAATACTGTTGGATACAACGTGTTGTGGCGGCAAGAATTGCCGCGCAACGTAGTTGCAGCGGCAATTTACTGCCGCCACAACACTCGGCCCCTGGGATTATCCCCGCCGCCGCCAGAACTGCGATCAACACGAAGTGTTGATCCGCCACAAAGTGGCGGCAGTTCTGAAGGCGGCGGTAGATAATCCCAGTGCTTCTTGGAAGCGTAGCTTCCAAGACTGGAATCTTAATACTAGATTGACCCCCGGGGTCAATCTAGTATGTGATTCCAAGTCTTGGAAGCTACAGGAACAAGAAGCAGACGTGTACTGTAATGACCCCGGGGGTCATTACAGTACTAGTCTGCTTCATCTTCCAAGAAGCTTCATCTTCCATGACATTGAAATGTCAATGGAAGATTGAAAGCTTCTTGGAAGATTTGTTCCTTTGCAGTTAATGGTCAATCAATCTTGGTTATAGACGGTTATCTGTTAAATCTTTGATTTAACCCGTCTATAACCAAGTAATTGATTGACCAGTAACTGCAAATCTTCCAAGAACATGTGCGGCATAAGAACCGAACACTTTATTGTGTTCGGTTCTCCGCCGCACATGCTTCTTGGAAGATTGCTTCCAAGAAGCAGATGATGCCACCAAACTGTATTAACCCCGGGGGTTAATACAGTTCTTGTGGCATCATCCCGGTCGGTTAGGGCGGCGGCATGCGAGACAAATACGTAGTATTTGTCCGCCACAAAGTGGCGGACGTCTCGCTCTCCGCCGCCACTAAGCCGACCGGTCGGCGAGTTTTCTCACCGTGTACTGTATTCACCCCCGGGGTGAATACAGTACTAGGTGAGAAAACAGTGTTGGCGGCTCTATTGTAATGACCCCCGGGGTCATTACAATAGTGCGCCGCCAACACTCGCCGTCTTTTTGCCGCCTTGGCGACAAAGCCGGCTCCGCCGTTTTGTCGCCAAGTGGCGGCTACTCTGTGGCGGCTTGGCCGCCCTGCGGGCTGCCGCCACAGCGTTAGCCGCCACAGGCGGCAAAAAGAACCGGCAGCAGCGATACTTGTCTGTTGGCCTTGCCACAGACAAGTATGCTGCTGGCGGACCCAAACTCTTGGGCCACCTAAGTGGCCCAGAGTTTGGGCGATATAACCTTCGGTTATATCGGCCGCCAGCAGCCGGTGCTGCCGGCTGGGGCGGCGGTGACAGTGGCGGCATAATGTTAAGGCCTATGGCCTTAACATCCGCCGCCACTGTTCCGCCGACCTGGTGGCGACCCAGGGCACATCTATATGTGCCCTGGATTGTCGCCGCCATACTGTATTTCCCCCCGGGGGAAATACAGTATTAGGCGACAATTCGTCGCCACTTGTCGGCCGAAACTCTCGGCAACAAAGTATTACTGTTGCCCTGGGCAACAGTAATACTGCCGAGAGTTCACGGCCGCCAATCCGGCGGACACCGGCGGTGTCCGGCCAACAATTACTTTAGTAATTGTTGCCGCCATCGTTAACGATGGCGGTCCGGACACCGCATATTTGTCCGCGTCACGGACAGCGGACAAATATCGCTGTCCGCCGCCTGTTTTCGCCACGCAGTGGTGGCCCACATCGGGCCGCATAGCGGCCCCTGTGGGCCACACACTGCTTGTGGCCGAAAACATAAGTGCGGCGTCGAAACCGCTCGCCGCACAATGCACAGCATTGATGCGGCGGCGGTTCGAAGACGCCGCACTTGTGGCTTTCGGCCACAAGTGGGCGAAAACAGCCACGAGTTGTGGCCACCAAGTACTTTATTGACCCCGGGGGTCAATAAAGTACAAGTGGCCACAACGATGTGGCGGCAGTAATACTTAATTTACCCCTGGGGTAAATTAAGTATAAGGCCGCCACATCTCGTGGGCCGCCGACTTAGTGGCCGCCCTGACACGAACGTGTCGTGGTGCCATGTCACCACGACACAAACACTACGTGTTTGTTCGTGTTGGGGCGGCCCTAAGGTCGGCGGGATGTCATTCTTGTACTTGTGTGACCCCCGGGGTCACACAAGTACTGGAATGACATCGGCGGAAATCGACCGCAAGGTCGTGATTTCCGCCCAGTGTGCGGTCGCAGCGAAGCTGCAAACCTACGGTTTGACCGCACACTGTGGCGGAAATACACGACCGCAGGTCGCTGTGGCGGCAAACTTATATGGCCGCTATGCGGCCATATAAGGTCGCCGCCACATATTTCCACCACTGTGTGGCGGGAACACAAGTTCCCGCAGGCGACATTTATAATGTCGCCTGCAAGAAACTTGTGTTTCTTGCCACACAGTGGCGGAAATAGCGACCTTGTGGTCGGCTTTTCCGCCACTAGTGGCGGCCATATCTTTCCGCCACCGCCATTTCATGGCCGCATCTTTGATGCGGGTGGCGGAAAGAAGCCGCCACTAGTGGCGGGAAGCCGACCTGCGGTCGCTTTCCGCCACTGCGTTCTTGACCAAACTTGATTAACCCCGGGGGTTAATCAAGTTCTTGTCAAGAACGCCGCCGGATTTAGGGCCGCCCCATGAGCGACAAATACGTAGTATTTGTGCCACAAAGTGGCACGTCGCTCTCGGGGCGGCCACTAAATACGGCGGGACCGAGATATCTGTGGCCTCAGAACTACAACTCGCCCCTGGCGAGTTAGTAGTTCCGGCCACAGATATCGTTCTCACCGCTTGTATTTGATTGACCCCCGGGGTCAATCAAATACTTGGCGGTGAGAACTCGGTCCGTGTTTCACTGACATGGCGGTGAAGCCGCCTCCGGCGTTTCACCGCCATGAGTGAAACCAAGATTGGCGGCTTATGTCGGGCGGCTATGCCGCCCTGCCGCCAATCTTGTGTTTCACTCGTCAGTGAAACACACCGGACACGGCGATACTCGCCTGTTGTCCCTGACACAGGCGAGTATGCAGCAGACGGACCGCCACTTTAAGTGGCGGCGAGTGGCCTTAATGGCCACTCGGCCGTCTGCTGCCGGCGTGTCCGGCTGGGGCGGCGGAAGCTAGATGCCGCATTAAAGGCCACTATAGTGGCCGATAATAGCGGCATCAGACTTCGCCGCCATGACGGCGACAAAGTCGTCGCCGCCAGCATCTGTCTGCTGTACTCACATTCAGAGAGAAGAATGTGAGTACTAGCAGACAGACGCAGACAGGGCCGCCACCGGCGAGAGGCGGCCACAATGCTATAAGCATTGTGCCGTCATGCGTAGCATGACGGTCCGCCTCTCGCATACTTGTTGGTGCAAGGCAACCAACAAGTATCGCTGGCGGCCCGACGTTTCCAACATCGTTGGAAACAGACGATTAGTGGGGCGGCCTTTAACCCGCCCCACTAATTCGTCGTTTCCAACTGTTGGATGAAACGTCGAAGACGGCTTCATCCAACAGATGTTGGAAACGCGGCGAGAAGACTAACACTTGTATTATAATGGCCCCGGGGGCCATTATAATACTGTGTTAGTCTTCGAGTTCTCTCGGCATTGTTGCCGATAGCGGAGCATATCGGCAACTAATCGCCGAGAGAACTCTCGCCGACCCTAGGTTACTATGGGCGGCGGACAAACTCGTCTGCAGCGTAGCTGCAGACAAGTTTTCGTGACCGCAGGTCACTCAAACTTGAGTTTGATCGCCGCCCTAGTAACCTAGGGGATCCATTTACTTGCATTTGATTGACCCCAGGGGTCAATCAAATACAAGTAAATGGATCAGTAGTGGTGGCGGCTTTACTGGCGGCGGATCACTTGGCGGCATGCTGCGCATGTCCGCCAGTGATTCCGCCACCAGTATTTCCGCCGCCTTTAGTGGATCAATCTATGATTGATCCACTACTGATGATTCTAGGTTTCACCTAGAATCATCATAAGGCGGCGGAAATAAAGCCGCCACCGACTAAAAACGACGTACTTAGATGACCCCTGGGGTCATCTAAGTACTAGTTTTTAGTCCCTGGTATTTACACTGGCGGCAAAACACACAAGTTGAACCTTCAGTTCAACTTGTCTTGTTGCCTATGGCAACAAGACGTGTGTTCCGCCGCCAGTAGTAAATACCAGGCCGCCGAGAGTTCTGTTCCCTTAGAACTTGATTGCCGCCCTGCGGCATCAAGTTCCGGGAACATAACTCGTGGTGGCGGCTTGTATTATGTTGACCCCCGGGGTCAACATAATACTTGGCCGCCACCACTCGGCGCTATTTCGCCGCCTTGTGGCGAAAGCCGCCTCCGGCGTTTTCGCCACAAGTTGCAGACGGCGGCGAAAGGCTTGGCCGCCTGCGGCTGCCTTTCGCCCGCCTGTCTGCAACAGGCGGCGAAATAGACGGCTTCCGGCGATTCTGTGGCGGTGTCCTTGACCCGCCACAGAATGCTGGCGGCGGCCAGGCGGCTCTATCTTTATTTCCCCCAGGGAAATAAAGATAGTATCGCCGCCTGGACTGTAATCCCTACGGGATTACAGCGCCGCCAGCCGGCGGAAGCCTTGCTTCCTGCCGCCACTTTGGCGGATAGAACCGTAGGTTCTAACAGCTACGCTGTTATCCGCCAAATTGGCGGTTAGTGCTTCCCTGGAAGCTGTTACACAGACCAGACTAGGATTAACATGACCCTAGGGGTCATGTTAATAGTCTGTCTGGTCTGTGTTACTGTAGGAACTTGTATCTTATCCACTTAATGTGGATAAGATAAAGATACAAGTTCATACAGTAACAGCTTCCAGGGAATACTCCAGTCTCCTAAAGGAGACGAAAGAACCGTAGGTTCTTAGTAAACCATAGGTTTACTCGTCTCCTTAAGGAGACTGGAGACGGTGGACAGCAGACAGCAGACAGACTACACTCTGTTACCTACGGTAACAGCACTCACTCTAAAGAGTGAGTGAGTGTAGTCTGCTGTCTGTCTGCTGTATCTTCTCTTATAAGAGACCAGGTTTACATTCCTGGTCTCTTATATAAGAGAAGATAGGAGGAGGAGTATACACTCCTCCTCCACACGAACGTAGTGAGTGTTACTACGGCCCTTACGGGCCTATCGGCTTCATGCGAAGCATGAAGTGCAAGCCCGGCGGCGCCGGCCGCTGGCGGCCGTATTAAACTGTAGGTTTAATACGCCCAAATATTGGGTCGCTATAGGCGACCACAATATTTGGTCCGCCAGCGGCATATATAGTTTACCCCGGGGGTAAACTATATATCGCCGCCGCCGGTTTTTTCCGCCGCCCGAAAGGGCGAGGCGGAAAAGGCGAGTAGGGCCACACTGGTGGCCCTACGGCCACCGCCTTTTCCGCCCGCCCTTTCTTGGCGGAGAAACGCCGGAGGCGGCTTCTCCGCCAAGGCGGCGGAAAAAGAGCCGAGAGAACTTGGCGGCGTATGTAATTGACCCCCGGGGTCAATTACATACTAGCCAAGTTCTCGTGTTCGGTCCACCAGCACATGCACAGCATGTGCTGTGTGGGCCGAACACTCGGCTCCCCCAGGTCTCTGGGCGGCCCCAGACAACGTGTTGACCGTAGGTCAACACTGCTGCAGCATAGCTGCAGCAGTTGTCTGGGGGCCGCCACAGAACCTGGGGCCCGCGAGTTGTCTCGCCGAATACTTTGTTGACCCCCGGGGTCAACAAAGTATGGTGGCGAGACAACGTGAACTCACTGCATATTGTATTGGCCCCGGGGGCCAATACAATATTGTGAGTTCACTCGCGGGCAGACGACACTAATGCCGCCGGTTCTTTCGGCTGCACGAAGTGCAAGCCGAAAGATTACGGCGGCATTATGTCGTCTGCAGTAGGATTTGATGCCGCCAATACTGGATCAATCTTTGATTGATCCAGTATCGATGAACTTATGCATAGCATAAGTTCATCTGGCGGCATCAAATCCTGACCTAACTTCTAGTACTTCATTGACCCCTGGGGTCAATGAAGTACACGAAGTTAGGTCCCGCCGATTCTGGGCGGCAGCATCACACACAAACACGAAGTGTTTGTGTCACGGTGACATGTCACCGTGACACGTGTGTGTCACTGCCGCCACAGAGATCGGCGGCCCGCGAGATGCGGCGGCGACAATTAGTTGCCGCAGTGCTCCGCCTGCGGCAACAATGTCGCCACCGCATCGTTCTGTCGGCTGTGTTATATTGACCCCCGGGGTCAATATAACACTTCGCCGACAGAACTCGCGGCTTTTTCCGCCACTCGGTGGCGAAGCCGCCTCCGGCGTTTCGCCACCGAGTAGTGGCGGGCGAGAATCGGCCTGGCCGCCTGCGGCTGCCGGTTCTCGCCCCGCCACTACGTGGCGGAAAAAGAGTCCGCCGCCAGCGATACTCGCTGTGTGCTACGCCACAGCGAGTATGCAAGTGGCGGACCGTCATAACCTAAGTTATGACGGCAGTATTTACCCACCGCCTTTATGGCGGTGGATAAATACTGGCCGCCACTTGCCGGTGGCGGCGGGTCTGGCGGCGGTGACCGCCATAAGGCGGTAATACTTCGTATTACCGCCTCCGGCGGTTCCGCCGACTAGGGCGGCGCGATATTGCGCCGCACATGTGTGCGGAATCCGCAGACACTGCAATACGTAGTATTGCAGTGTTGTGCGGATCACCGCACAGCGGCGGCGTTAGCGCCGGCCGCCATTGGCCGGACAACTTATAGTTGTCCGCCGTCCACTTAAGTGGACGGTCCAATGGCGGCATACTGCTGTGAGTCAGGGACATCACAGCAGTATCGCCGCTAACGCCAGAACTGGGGCCACGCTGTGGCCACAGTTCTCTGGGCAATACGGCCACACTGGTGGCCGTATGTCCAAGCCCAGAGAACTGGGCCACAGCTTGGCGGCTAAACGCCGAAGGCGGCTTAGCCGCCAATGGCCCCAGTTCTCGCCGAGTGACTAAACACGAAGTATTCAATTGGCCCCGGGGGCCAATTGAATACAGTGTTTAGTCACGGTTTCCTCACCTTCATTCTTTGTTGACCCCTGGGGTCAACAAAGAATACGGTGAGGAAACTCGGCGGCGCGGCGACTTAGTGGCGGCCCCGAATGCCGCGTGCGGCACAAAGTGCCGCACAAACACTTCGTGTTTGCGGCATATGGGGCCGCCCTAATCGCCGCGGTGTTGTCACCGAAAACCTAATCGACCCCCGGGGTCGATTAGGTTGTGATGGTGACAACACGGCCGGAGTTATCGCCGCCACTAACTTGTATTCAGCCCAAGGCTGAATACAAGTTTTAGGCGGCGATAACGCAAACCGTAGGTTTGCACCGGCCACTAGTGGCGACGACACAACTTGTTGTGTCGGACTGACATGCGCAGCATGTCAGTATCGCCACTAGTGGCCGGATGCAAACCTGGGTTTGCTCCGGCCTTGTGGCGGCGGTGACATGCTACGCATGTCACCGCGACACAACTGCGTTGTGTCGCCGCCACAAGGCCGGGCAAACCTTCGG
>Ga0114972_10002437_pt1 | contig 13976 bp, 10 predicted proteins | sample M_140807_EF_Meta_FD_87354 | JGI IMG/M metagenome (GOLD analysis project Ga0114972, IMG submission 87354) | Freshwater microbial communities from Lake Montjoie, Canada to study carbon cycling - M_140807_EF_MetaG | ecosystem: Environmental > Aquatic > Freshwater > Lake | place: Lake Montjoie... | reverse complement strand
TCAACTTCATGTCTGAACTCCAAATTTGAAAAATGTAATCCGCAAAAAATCCCTTATTGGGAATAACGGACGCGATTCAATTTCTAAGGAGCAAATAAGGCGTTTAATGTTGTGCAACTATTGAGAAAATTCTTTTAATTGACCACTTGTTGTAAACCTTCTTCCAATCGGTATGTCTTCTCTGAAATCAATTTGCGTCATCGATGATGATATGATTTACCAGTTTGCTGTAAAGCTGAATCTCAAGCAGCATAAGCTGGCCGAGGAAGTAATGACTTTTGACAACGGGGAATTGGCGAAAAACTATTTTGAAGAGAATTGCGCGGATGCTGAAAAACTTCCGGATGTAATTCTTCTCGACATAAACATGCCCATTATGGATGGCTGGGATTTTTTGGAATGGCACAAAGGCAATAAAACCAAATTTGCCAAAGAAGTGCCCATTTTTATGGTGAGTTCCAGCATTGATTGGCGCGACATCGAGCGGGCCAAGACTTATGAATCGGTTATTGATTATATGTCCAAGCCCCTAACAGAAGGCAATTTTTTTGAAATCGTTCACAGGCTTAAGGCTTGAAAACAAATCAGACAGATAAAATTATCCGGAGCTGGCAGACAAATGCCAGAAAAGCAATTCCTGCAATCCGTACATTTCTTAAAAGGTTTTCCGGGAGTTTGCCCCCGAAGCGCGTACTTGAAGAGGTTCATGAGGAGGTTTTTTCCGAATTCGATTGTCTTGCTTGTGCGTCCTGCTGCAAAAACTCTTCGCCTGTTTTTACAAGAGCCGACATCAGCAGGATTGCTGGCCACATAGGCATGAAGCCCGGTGAAATGGAAACCCGATTTCTGGTTTCAGACAAGGACGGGGATTTTATTCCGAGTTCGAAGCCATGTCCGTTTCTCGAAAAAGACAACACTTGCCAAGTATATGAGGTAAGGCCAAAAAGTTGCAGAGGATTTCCTCATACAGACAATCGTTCTGCCTGGGAACGGCACGCTTTAATGGCTGGAAATGCGGCTGCTTGTCCTGCTGCTTTTTCCATTGTGGAGCGTTTCCGAACTTCAGCGAAAGCGTAATTTAAGCCCGCATCACATTGATTGTGAAAAGGATGTCGGTTAGCAAAATGATCAAACCGAAAAAAAGGAAATAGAAGTACTTGTTGGCTCCAGCATCCACCACCTGCACATCCCAAACTTCTCCTTCGATGTTTTGAATGGCTTCGATTAAGCCTCCAACTTCATTTTTGTCCTGTGTAATTTCAAAATAACGGCCGCCAGTTCTGGAGGCAATGCTCCTTAAATCGCCAGGATTGAGCCGAACCACCACTTCATTCCCATCTTCATCTCTTACAAAACCGCCATCCTCATCCGGAATTCGGCCGCCTTCCTGGGTGCCAATCCCCAATGTAAAAACCTTGATTCCGTCTTTTTCAAGATCGGAAACCACATCCTCGGTATCCTCTCCAAAATCTTCACCATCACTCACAAGTACCACAAGCTTGGAACTGATCTTGGTTCCTCCTGCAGCTGCATTTTCTTTGAATTTCTGCCTTGCCAATTCCAAAGCCTTTCCAAAATCTGTTCCTTCTGATGGAATTACTTTGGTGTTGGCTGTCTCCAGCAAAAGCTGAAGGGCATTTTTGTCGAAAGTAAAGGGGCAATACAAAAAAGGCTCATCTCCAAAAACCACGAGGGCAACCCTGTCGGCAGCAAATGATTCAAGCACTTTTTTTAACTCATACTTTACTTTCTCCAGACGGCTTGGTTGCACATCGGCGCAGTTTACAGAGCGTGAAAGGTCAATTGCAATCAGGATGTCTTTGCCTACGGCTTTCACTTCTTTTTTTACTCCGCCGAAGCTTGGCCCAAGCAAGCTGATAATCAAAAGTCCAAAAAATGCCGAACGCAAAATTAATTTCACCCACAAAAGGTTAACCGGCGAACCCAGGCGCCTGGAAATAATCCAGGTTCGCAAAGCATAGGCCAGATAAAGCAGTAAAAAGATACCGCATAAAAGGTATTCATAGGGCCCTATTTGAGTAAACCAGTTCATTTTTTGCCGGATGGTTTGGGAAAGTTACTGGAGTTTGGCATTGCTTAATGTCCGCAAATATTAAGCCTTCCTCGGATAAAGAGATTCAAAAGATTGGATTTTCTTCAGCAATGTTCATCTTAGGGGTTTAATTTTAGATTTATGATTGTTCACCAATTGAAACAAGAGGCAGGAAACGATTGGGAATTCAGTTCGATTCCGGAATTGAGAACTGATTACCAACTTGTCCTTGTTTTCGGCTCAAGGCTTCTTTTGGGTGAGTATGCCTGGTACCGCAGTCTTTCGGAGCGTTTTCCGGATGCGAAAATTGTTTCAGTAAGCACTTCAGGGAATATACTTCAGGAAGAAGTAAGCGATGAATCGCTTGTTGCGAGCCTGATTTTTCTGGAGAAAACTTCAATTAGGACGGTTGTTGCCAATATGGCGAATCAGTCCTCGTCTTACGATGCAGGAATTGACATTGCCAGCCACCTGGATGAAGCAGGCCTTTGCCACATGTTTGTTTTTTCTGATGGCGCCAAAGTAAATGGGAGCGAATTGGTGAGAGGACTTTCGAGAAATTTGAAAGTGCCTGTTACCGGTGGATTGGCAGGCGATGGACCAAGGTTTGAAAAAACTCTGGTGGGCCTTGATTCTGTGCCGTCTGAGGGAAATATTGTGGGCATTGGTTTTTATGGAGATCAACTTTCTGTTGGATTTAGCTATTTTGGAGGATGGGATCCATTCGGGCCGGAAAGAGTTGTAACAAAATCTGCCAGCAATATTTTGTATGAACTTGATGGGAAATCCGCTTTGGAGCTGTACAAAAATTACTTAGGTGAAAAAGCAAAAGAGCTGCCGGGATCTGCACTTTTGTTTCCGCTTTCCATGCGTACAGAGGCCTCTGCACTTCCGCTTACAAGAACCATTCTCAGCATCAATCCAGATGGAGGAATGGTCTTTGCTGGCGACCTTCCCGAAGGAGCAATTGTTCAGTTGATGAAGGCAAATTTTGAGAAACTCATTGATGCTTCCACAGTGGCGGCAGAAAAATCTTTTTCTCAAATGCCACATGGCGCAGAGTTTGCCTTGCTCATTTCCTGCGTAGGCCGGAAGCTGGTACTGGGCCAAAGAATTGAGGAAGAGGTTGAAGCGGTTCGGGAAGTTTTAGGGCCAGAACCCGTAATGGCAGGATTTTATTCTTATGGTGAAATTTCCTCTCAATCGGATTTTATGAAATGTGAACTTCACAACCAAACCATGACCATCACCATGATGAAGGAGGTTTAGACTGGATTGACTCTATTTTATGCTCAATAAACTTCTGGAAAGGCAACTTAGGCGATACATCAAAACTGTAGATGTATCAGGACCAGAGTTTCAAAACCTTTTCACTGCTATTTCTCAGGCATACGACCACAATGAGGAAGACCGCCAACTTATTGAAAGGTCCTTAGAATTAAGTTCTCAAGAACTTTCAGATTCAAACCGTGCATTGATGGACGCAAGTCGCATCATTGAATTAAAAAACAAGGACATGATTTCCAGCCTGGAATATGCCCGCCTTGTTCAGAATTCGCTGCTTGCCAAGGAAAGCACAATTTTTGATATTTTTAACAATGCTTTCATCTTCAATCGTCCCAGAGATATTGTGGGAGGCGATTTTTTCTGGATAAGAGAAGAAAAGGGAAAGGTTTTTTTGGCCACAGCTGATTGCACTGGCCATGGCGTTCCAGGCGCTTTTATGTCTGTAATCAGTTTCCGCTTACTCAATCAGGCTGTCCGTGATTACGGTATTTCGAGCACTGCTCAGATCCTTGGATTTCTGAATGAAGAAATCAATTCTACGCTGAGCAGCAGGTCGAGCGAAACGGATACCAAAGATGCGCTGGATATTTCCCTTGTTTCCATAGATCGAAAAAGGGGTACCATCGAGTTTTCAGGTGTTGGTCACAGAATCCTGGTTTGCAATGGCCAAGATAATGTGCGGGAATTCAAGGGCGACAGAACGCACATTGGCCAAAATCTGTCGATTTCAAAAAATCCGATTTCTTCCCAAGAATTTGATTTCAGCGACGGAGAGGTTTTGTACATGTATTCGGATGGCTATAGCGATCAATTTGGTGGAGAAGAACAAAAGAAATTTGGGGCAACCCGATTAAAGAATTTGCTTAGTGAAGTCAGCGGGCTGGATTTTACGCAACAGCGCGCTCAAATCGAATCTTCCTTCCTCGAATGGAAAGATTCAAACATGCAAATTGATGATGTCCTTGTTTTGGGCATCGGGCTTTCTACAGAAAACTGAGGCGTTTCCACTCCTTTGCTCTTTCTTTGCAATTACAATGGATGCCAGAAAAGACATCAGGAAAATTTCTGAATCAGATTTAAAAACCTGGATGCAAACCCGGGGTGAAAAAGCTTTCAGGGTTGCGCAAATTCAGGATTGGCTATGGAAAAAATGGGCTGCTTCATTTGCTGAAATGGCCAATCTGCCTGCCTCCCTCCGGGATGCGCTGGATTCAGATTTTCAGATTAGAAAGTTGTCTGTTTCTGAATTTCAAAAAAGTGCTGATGGCACAATCAAAGTTGCCTTTCGTTTGTTTGATGGAAACCTTGTGGAAGGAGTGCTTATCCCTGCAGGTGAGCGCATGACAGCTTGTATTTCTTCTCAGGTTGGCTGCTCCCTTACCTGTAAATTTTGTGCCACCGGTTACATGGATCGGAAGCGCAATCTGGATGCAGCTGAAATTTTCGATCAGGCCCGGGAAATTGCCGCCATTGCAGAAAAGGAATACAATCTTCCTTTAACCAATATTGTAATGATGGGCATGGGCGAGCCATTGCTTAACTATGCCAATGTGCTGGAAGGAATCAACAGAATTACTGATCCGATGGGCATGGGTTGGTCTCCAAAAAGGATTACCCTTTCCACGGCAGGCATCGCCAAAATGATTGTCAAATTGGCAGATGATGGGGTTAAGTTCAACTTGGCACTTTCGCTGCATGCAGCAGATGATGAAAAACGAAACCGCATCATGCCCATCAACGAGAGTAATAGTCTTGATGCCATTAAAGAGGCACTCCGCTATTTTTATCAAAAGACAAAAAATCAGGTAACCTTTGAATACATCGCTTTTGCTGGTTTTAATGAAAGTCAGGAGGATGCGATGAAGTTGTCGAAGTTTACCCGATCAACAGGCATTCCTGTAAAAATCAACATCATAGAATATAATCCGATCGCAGAAGCCGATTTCATGAATGCCGATCCGCAAAGACTGGATGCATTTAAGGCAAAACTGGAGTCCGATAAATTGGTTGTGAACATCCGAAGAAGCCGGGGCAAAGACATTGATGCTGCTTGCGGTCAGCTTGCCAACAAAAGCAATTCCTGATTATTCCACCACCACCCTTTCGGTCAGTGTTTTTCCACCCGATTTCAGGCTGATGAAATATGCTCCCGGTGTGGTATTCGATACATTAAAACGGTAACTGCTACCGGTTTGCGCACTGATTTGCATTTCCTGCAAAATCCTTCCGTCTTTACTATGAAGACTTGCTTGAATCCGTCCTTTTAAGGCTGGTTTCTGAAGGCTGAAATACACAATTTCTCTGGCCGGATTTGGGAAAATCCTGAGCGCATTGTCTTTCTCTTTTCCAGTTCGGGGGTCAATACTGCCCAGCACAATGTCTTGTTTGCCAATTCTTGGAAATCCAAAAGGAGATAGCCTCCAGTCTTTACCCGTAAATGTGCTTGCAAACAATATATTTCCCTGAGGTGTGGCAGCAATATGCTCCACACGGCAAAGTCCTTGCCCGCGCTGTCGGTAAAGGAATTTTTCATTTCCGGCCATATCGTAGCAAGCGATAAAACCATCTTTGTCCTTTCCGCTCAGATCATTTGTGTTGCCAAGAAAACTTGAATCTGGCGCGAGATAACCCGAGATATAGATTTTACCCTCCGCATCGTGGCAGGCAGAAAATGCCTCATCGGCCGTTTTTCCACCAAAACTCCGCTGCACCAATTCTTTTCCTTTTGAATCCCAGATGCCAAACCAAATATCGCTTGCTGAATTTCCTTTTATAAAGGAACCAGCAAGCAAACAGTTCCCGTTTCCCAGCATATCTACTTTGCGGATCTTCACACCCTCGGGCAATTGAATATCCCAAAGGCGGTTGTTGTTTCCATCCAGATAAGCAAGGTTCCAGTCTGGATTACCGGGTAACGACATAGCAGAACTCCGACCGTATGCGAGGTAGAAATTGCCATTGCTACTTTCTGATTTTAAGTTTTTTTGGCCGCTTGAAGTTGCTGAGAGCAAATCGAGGAACTTTTCAGGAATTGAATCTAAAAGTGAAATGTCTCCTCCTTCCTGAATGGAAAATGCCCTCGTATTTGAGCTGTCCGTAAAAGGAAATTCTCGTCTTCCTTCCATTAGATTCTGGTCGGAACGGAGAAATAGCCATTGGCTGTTCCCATTTACTTTTAAGCCTTCAAGTTGCGCTTTCGAAGTTTTTCCACCCAGGTGCTTGACCCACAAAACCTTTTGCGCCATCAAGTTGGTGGGCAAAAAAACCAGACAGAAAACTGTACGGATGAAGCTTAAGAGGGCAAATCGAAAATTCAAATCAAGGCTGGATGATAAGCTTGGCAAGGTATAATTTTCCTGCCAACTGCACACGAATGGCATACATGCCTGCGGACAAACCTTCTTGGGCTACATCCAAGTCAACGATTCCACCAATTGCATTGGCCTCGAGCTTTCTTGTTCTGCCAGAAACATCGCTGATGGTAATTTGGGTTTTGCCATCCACAAAATAGGGCAGACGAAGAACAAACCGATCTTTTCCCGGATTAGGCCAGATTTCAATTCCCGCAATGTCCGTTGTTTTGGATGGAACAGAAAGCACATTTCCGCAAGCATCGGTGTTTGGTGGATTTGTGCAACTCACATTTGAAAGCATTTGAATGTAATCTGCCGGACTCATCCAGGGCTGGTTTGAATAGATGCGGTATTCGCCTCTTTCCAAAGTCAATGGGTCTGTGGCATTGTTCACCTGAATACTCTGACCGGTAAAGAATTCATACCAGGTACCGGTGTTCTGAAAGTTGGGACTCATGGTTCCCTGGGTTACTCCGAAGTTGCCAAGTACAACCACATTTCGGTTGGCATTTGTAAGCACAATTCTCTTCATGGCCAAGTTGCCCACGCTGAGAGAAACAGTGGTTCCTTCAGGACTGAAAGCTGGCTCAAAGCGCTTTAGGGCAATGAGTGCGCGGGTATGGTCATAAAGGCTTCTGCGTCTTGCTTCATTCAAATAATCCCAGCGGATTGGCTTTTGGCCCGTACGATTTGCACCGTTTGTACAAGGGTTTGTACAAGGATAATTGATTGAGTATCCATAACCGAGCTCGCCAAATTGCCAGATCATTTTAGGACCCGGTATTGGGTAGAAAAAGGTTGATGCTAGTTTTATTCGACTCAATATGTTGGTGGTGTCCTTCAGGTTATAACCTTGGGCAGACTGGGTGGAGTTTCCAAATTGGAGGCTTTTGTACATCATCCTTTCCTCATCATGACTTTCCATATAAGTAATTAAGTTGGGTTGCTGCCAGTTGCGATTCCGGTAATAGCCCCAGCCGAGGTCAGATGTATTTGTCCAGCCCATAACGGCTTCGGTGTAATTGTAATTGAGGTTTCCCCAGAACATCATTCCGTAATTGGCAAGTTCTGTTTCCTCGTTATTGTTGGCAAAATGTTCAAGAATGCAATAAGAGCAGGGCGAATATTCCTGCATATCGTTGTAAATGGATTTCCAAATCGCAACTCTCGAGGCATCGTAATTGCCCCAGGCGCCAGTGTTTCCAAGGGTATTTACTTGTGTAAAACCTTTCGACAAATCCCAGCGGAAACCATCAATTTTATACTCCTGCAACCAGTGCTTCATTACCCTGTCGAGGTAATAGCGTGTGTCAGCACTTTGGTGGTTGAAATCATAACCCACATTAAAATCGTGTTTGGCCACCGGGTTAAACCAAGGACTATTATCGGCCGGCCGGTTAAGTGCGCTGTTCCAATACAATTGCACCATGGGATTTTGACCAAAAGCATGGTTCATGGCAATATCAAGTACAACCGAAATACACATGCCATGGGCTTTGTCTACAAACTCTTTAAATGAAGTGGCTGAGCCGTAGTATTTGTCCAGTGCAAAATGGTGACTTGGATTATATCCCCAACTCAGGTTCCCTTCAAATTCCATCACCGGCATGAGCTGAACGCAGTTGATACCGAGTTTTTTAAGATAAGACAACGTGTCTGCCAGCATCTTGAAAGTTTTCTGGCTTCCAAAGTCTCTTACAAGCAATTCATATACAACCAGATCCTTTTTTTCGGGGCGTTTGAAACTGGTATTTTGCCATACAAAAGCATCCTGCTGTGTCCGGAAAACAGAGACATTGCCATTGGTTTTTCCGTTTGGATAGGTTTTAAGTCCTGGATAAATGTTGGAGGTAATAAATCCGTCGTTGGAGGGGTCGAGGATAATTGCAGAATATGGATCTGCTATTTTGAGCTGCCCGTTTACAAAATACTGGTAAGCATAAGATTTACTGGGATCGAGGTTGTTGAGTTGTATCCACCAGAATTTTCCATCCGGACTTTGCTTCATTTGGTTCTCGTCTTCCAGTGCCCAGTTGTTGAATTCGCCAATTACATAAACATTGTTTTTTGAAGGAGCTCTTAAACAAAGAATCACGGAGCTGGGGCTTAGAATGTTAACACCATCTTCAATTCCTGCAGGCAGCGATTCTATCGTGTTGGGTTGATTTACACGAACCGTAAATGAATCTACCAGAGTCGGGTTGGCATCGCTTTTCAACACTACTTTTTTCGTTCCTCCGCTGGAGGTTGGAACAGTTCCAGAAATAAGGCTGTCATTTGTTGCAGTATTTACTTCGACTCCGTTTATGTAAACGCGGAGTGTGCCTGGAAAACTCGCCGCACCTGTATATGTAACTGCTTGGTTCTGATTGGCTAGAATGGTTTTTGATTCCAATCCGACAAATGCCAAAATCGGTTGTCCAGCCTGGTAAATGGGCGTGAAAATATCACCACCTGAAGAGGATTTGCCGGTAATGGAACCAGTCTTGTTTCGAAACACGAAACCAAGTCGGTAAACCGTTGTGGCTGGGCTGATGTTGTAAAATGTGGTTGGACGAAAGCGGTACCTGAATTTGTTATTTCCAAGGTTGCTTAATTTCCATTTCGCATCGGGTGATGCCCATGCCATGGGAACATTGCTCCAGCCAGTTGCATTTGCTCCGCCGGTGATAACTCCTGTGTGGATGTAAATGTCGGTGCAATCTTTAAGTCCTGCGCTTCCCTGGCTGGCATCATAAGTGATGGTTAGAGAGTCCGTAGTTTTAGGAAATGAAGGGCTGATGGTAAGAATTTGCCCCTGCGCATTTATGCCAAGGCATAAAATGGCAAATAGAAAAAGCAACCTTAATGGTTTCATAAATCGATAAAGAAAAAATGAGTGTAAAATGTTAATTGGAATCCAAAGATACCCAAGCCACTTCATTTCTTCACCCTTCTATTGAAAATTACCCCAGAGACTTTTTTGTCCGGGTATTGAATCTAAAAAGGATTCTTAGAATTTATTTTCGAAGGCCCAGATACCCATCCAGAAAATGGTGGACCAGGTAAAGTAGGGGCGTCATTAAAACAGCAACCGAAAATTTGTAGATATAATTGATAATGCCGACAGCCAGCACTTGAGAAAGCGACCAGTTTCCCAATAAATAAAAGGCCACTCCTAGTACCACAAAGCTGTCGATAAATTGGGAAACCAGGGTTGAACCCGTAGCTCTTAGCCAGATGTGCTTACTTCCCGTCATGCCTTTAATCCAGTGAAAGGTATGCGCGTCCAGAATTTGTCCGATCAGAAATGCCGTAACCGATCCCACGATAATACCCAAACCCTGCCTGAAAATGCTGCTGAAAGCAAAGTTGATGTCGAAATCCTCGTGACCCGGTGATTTATTCACATCCAGCCAGAATTGTGCAGGCGGGAGTTGGGTGGTGGTAAAAACTGCCAGAAAAACATAAGTAATCAGAATGGCGGTGAGATAGCTTATCCATTTAACCCCTGATTTTCCATAATATTCATTGATAATGTCGCTGGTCACAAATACCATTGGCCAGAGTACCACGCCTGCAGAAAGATTGAAGTCAAGAACAAAATCAAAAGGAAGATGAAGCTGAGTTGGTTTGGTTCCAAGAAGCGTTTCCAGCGAAAAAATCTTAACTCCAATCATTTCAGCCAGAATGGCATTGCTCAGGAAAACTGCGCAAAGCACAATGTAAAGTCGTTGAAGCTTGATATCGGTGGAGTTTGTAGATTTAATTTCGCTCATGTCTGAACTTGATTTTTGGCAAAAAAAGGTCTTTTTATTCGAAGCAATTTGCTTTGCCTCAAATTCGTGCCAAAATTTCACTTTGAAGGAATCAAATCGCCATAAAGCCGGATGCATTCTGCCCATTTGACACAAAGGTCAAACAGTCCATTCATTGAGTTTCCTTGGCACAGAACTTGACAGATTGCAAAGTACAATTCAATTAATGTTAAAAAAACATGTCAGTTAGTATTAAGCCTTTGGCAGACAGGGTCTTGGTAAGGCCTGCTGCCGCAGAAGAGAAGACCGCTTCTGGTATCATCATTCCCGACACAGCCAAAGAAAAGCCTCAGCGTGGTGAAATCGTCGCTGTTGGGGAAGGTAAAACAGCCGATAACGGCGCACTTGTAAAGCCTCAGGTAAAAGTTGGAGACAATGTTCTCTATGGCAAATATTCCGGCACTGAGATTTCAGTTGAAGGAAATGATTACCTGATCATGCGCGAGTCAGACATTTTCGCCATTCTATAATTGAGTTCGTTTCACATTAAAATTCAAAATCTATAATGGCTAAGAAAATTTTATTCGACACAAGCGCCCGCGAAAAGCTAAAAGCAGGTGTGGATACTTTGGCAGATGCCGTAAAAGTGACACTCGGACCTAAAGGTCGCAATGTTATTTTGGACAAAAAATTTGGTGCACCAACTGTTACAAAGGATGGTGTTTCTGTTGCGAAGGAAATTGAGCTGAAAGATCCCATCGAAAACATGGGTGCTCAGTTGGTTAAAGAAGTTGCTTCCAAAACGGCTGATTCTGCCGGAGATGGAACAACAACAGCGACTGTTCTTGCTCAGGCAATTTTCACCACTGGTATTAAATCTGTTACAGCAGGTGCCAATCCGATGGATTTGAAAAGGGGCATTGACAAAGCAGTTACTGCCATCGTAAAGAACCTGAAGGAGCAGTCAAAACCTATTAGCAACAATTCTGAAATTGCCCAGGTGGCTACCATTTCTGCCAATTCCGACAAGGAAATCGGCGATATGATTGCCAATGCAATGGAAAAAGTTGGAAAGGATGGTGTAATCACCGTTGAAGAGGCAAAGGGCCGCGAAACGGAGGTTAAGACTGTAGAAGGTATGCAGTTCGATCGTGGCTATCTTTCTCCTTATTTCGTAACCAATACAGACAAAATGGAAGCCGAAATGGATCGTCCATATGTGTTGATTTACGACAAGAAAATTTCCTCAATGAAGGAATTGCTTCCTGTGCTTGAATTAACTGCTCAGACAGGTCGTCCGCTTTTGATCATTTCTGAAGATGTGGATGGAGAAGCACTCGCAACTTTGGTTGTGAATAAAATTCGTGGTGCCCTGAAAGTGGCTGCTGTAAAAGCACCAGGTTTTGGAGACCGCCGCAAGGCCATGCTTGAGGACATTGCTGTTCTTACAGGTGGACAGGTTATTTCTGAAGAAAGAGGCTTCAAGCTCGAGAACGCTACCCTTGATTTCCTTGGCGTTGCTGAGAAAATTATTGTAGACAAAGACAATACCACCATTGTAAATGGTTCCGGCAAGAAAGAAGACATCACAGCCAGAATCAACCAGATCAAGGTTCAAATTGAAAATACCACTTCCGATTACGATAAGGAGAAATTGCAGGAGCGTCTTGCAAAACTATCTGGTGGTGTTGCAATTCTATACATCGGTGCTGCTACCGAGGTAGAAATGAAAGAAAAGAAAGACCGTGTTGACGATGCACTTCATGCAACCCGTGCTGCAGTTGAGGAAGGAATTGTACCAGGAGGTGGCGTTGCTTTCCTTCGTGCAGTGGAAGCCCTTGACAAAGTGAAGGGCTACAATGAAGACGAAAACATTGGTGTGAACATCGTTCGCACAGCCCTGGAAGCTCCACTTCGTACCATCGTTGCCAATGCAGGCGGTGAAGGTTCTGTGGTTGTAAACAAGGTTCGTGAAGGAAAAGATGATTACGGCTACAATGCCCGCGACAACAAGTATGAAAATTTCTTTGCCGCAGGTATTATTGATCCAACCAAGGTTACGCGTCTTGCCCTTGAAAACGCAGCTTCTATTGCTGGATTGTTGCTCACCACTGAGTGCGTAATTGCCGATGATCCAGAAACAAAAGATTCAATGCCTCCAATGGGCGGCGGCGGTATGGGAGGAATGATGTAATCATTCAAACACACTAATCTCAATAGTAAAAGGCCTCCGGAAACGGGGGCTTTTTATGTTTTTACTGATCTCTTTTTTTAAGAATTAGAAGTCCTGAATTTTCTCCGGCTCTATTCTAATTTGAATGTCGTATTTGCCTTTCTTATGCAAGAAAAAATCCTTCAGAATTTAAAGATTCAAAATTTGAATCCCATGCAGCTGGCAAGCATTGAATCGGCGCACTCGGGGCGCGACATGTTGCTGTTGTCTGCTACTGGTTCTGGAAAAACTCTGGCATTTCTACTGCCATTGGTAGAAAAACTCCAGGAAACGAAAAATACAGTTCAGGCACTTATTCTGGTTCCTTCCCGTGAGCTTGCACTTCAAATAGAACAGGTATTCCGGCAGATGGGCGTTAAATTCAAGGTGAATTGTTGTTATGGCGGTCATGATTTAAAAACAGAGAAGAACAACTTTCTGCAGCCTCCGGCGCTTTTAATCGGCACTCCCGGAAGAATCGCCCATCATCTTCGGATTGGTACTTTTGATACGCAGGATTTGGAAACGCTGATTCTGGATGAATTCGATAAATCTCTGGAATTTGGTTTTCAGGATGAAATGGCATTTATCATAGGCCTGCTTCCAAGATTGAAGCAAAGGATTCTTACCTCCGCCACCGATTTGAGTGAAATACCGGCTTTTACTGGTTTGAAAGCCCACACAACACTAAATTTCTTAGGAGGAAATGCACCACTTGAAAACCGCTTATCCCTGAAATATCTGCGGGCCAGCGACACCGACAAATTGCAATTGCTGTTTGGTTTGTTGTGCCACCTAGATCAATTGCCATCGCTTGTTTTCTGCAACCACAGAGATGCTGTTGAGAGAATCAGTCAATTGCTCTATGAAAATGGAATTCCTCATGGCATATTTCATGGCGGCATGGACCAGGAATTAAGGGAGCGTGCTCTAATAAAATTTCGAAATGGTACTTACCGAACGCTCATTACAACCGATCTGGCATCAAGGGGTTTAGACATCCCGGAAATTGGGGCTGTTATTCATTATCAATTGCCTGGAAGCGAGGAAGTTTTTACCCACCGAAATGGCCGCACAGCCAGAATGCAGGCGGAAGGAACCGCATTTCTTTTGCTTTCAATAGAAGATTACCTGCCACCATTCTTGAATGAAACCCCGGAACTTCTGGAACTTTCACCCACTGAAGACCTACCGGCGCCTTCGGCTTGGAAAACCCTTTGTCTGGATGTCGGCAAGAAAGAAAAGGTAAATAAAATGGATGTGGTTGGATTGCTTCTTCAAAAAGGAGGTTTGAAAAAAGAAGAGCTTGGTAGAATTGAAGTGCTTGACCATGC
>Ga0114972_10002435_pt1 | contig 13982 bp, 8 predicted proteins | sample M_140807_EF_Meta_FD_87354 | JGI IMG/M metagenome (GOLD analysis project Ga0114972, IMG submission 87354) | Freshwater microbial communities from Lake Montjoie, Canada to study carbon cycling - M_140807_EF_MetaG | ecosystem: Environmental > Aquatic > Freshwater > Lake | place: Lake Montjoie... | reverse complement strand
CACAACGTCGATTTTCCAGCGCCGCTCCTGCCGACGATTGCGACCGTTTCCCCGGGTTCGGCCACAAAACGGATTCCCGAGAGGACTTCCTGTTGGTTTTCTGGATAGCGAAAATGGACATTCTCAAAGGATATTCGACCCAAGACCCGTTCCCTGGGTAGCTTGGCGAGCACCCCAGACGCGTCCCCAGAGAGTCTCTTAATTTCCTGGGATTCGGTTTCCGTGTTCAGCAGATCCAGGATACGATCCAACCCTGCCAGATTATTTTGAAACTGAACAGCGCTCCCCGTGAGGGTCGCAATGGGTCCGAGCAACATCGCCAGATAGACCAGGAACATCATCAGGTCCCCTAGTGTCAATTGGCCTTTGATGATCTGCCAGCCCCCGTAAACCAACAGAAGGGTCGACGCCAATGGGATCAAAACCTCCCAAATGACTTCGATGACTCGTGTGCGCCACCATACCAACAAAACCTGCCTGACAGCATAATGATTTCCACGGACATACCGCTGGGACTCTGTTCGCTTACGCCCGAATGTTCGCACGACACGAATCCCAGAAAAGGTCTCTGTCGAGTTCGCATCGATACGTTGCCTTGTCGCCCGAAGATCCCGATAAAGAGGCCTGATGCGATAGATCCATGTCCGATGGGTAAAATAGACCACCGGTAGGAGCAACAGTCCGGCGGCCAACAAACGCCAGTCGACAACCACCAGCACGATGAAACTACCAATGAGTTGCACAATCGCTTGCCAGGGATTGTAAAGCATGCTGAACACCAAATCGGCGATCCCGCCCGCATCCTCTCTGAGCAGACTGGCTGAACCTCCGCTTTTGAGCAACTGAACTCGATGCAATGGCATCTGTAGCATGTGCTCGAACACCTTTTTGCGAATCGATGTTTGAACTTGGTTGACCGCTTTGGTGCACTGCCAGCGTCCCCAAAGATGAATGCAAGTCCTAAACACGGTTACACCCGTTACGGCCACAGCAATCCATATCAACAGCTCTAGACCCGTGGTTTGCTTGAGCCAAATCGGTGCCCATTCCGGTGCAGGTTTGGGAGGATCGGTCAACGCAAAATCGATGGCAAACTTAGTCCCAAGCGGAGGCAGGAGACTCAAGAGCGTTGAAACCGTGAGCGTCGTAAGGCCGATGGCGATGGGTCGACGATGTCCAGAAAGAAGCTTGAGAAACTCGCGAAAGAGGGTCCAAAAGGACCGGTGCGAGCGGCTGACGAGCTTGTCTTTCTCCTGACCCGACATGGTCGAGTGGTACGAATCGTAATCCTCTTTTCGATTCGCGCCAGATTTCCGCTGATCGGTCAGATATCTTTGGAAATCAAATCGGCTGGTTGGCATCGCAATACTTCGCTGGAGAGACCGGTTGGGAACCGACGATCTGTTTCATCGGCTTGGCCGGATATTCTACGCGAGAATCTCGGTAACGACCCGCTGTTTTTCAACTCCGGTGAGACGTTGGTCTAAACCTTGGAATTTGTAGGTAAACCGCTGGTGATCGATTCCCATACAGTGCAGGATGGTGGCATTCAAATCGTTGATATTGACTGGGTTTTCGGTGATGTTGTAGCTGAAATCGTCGGTTTGCCCGTAGGTGATGCCACCCTTGATGCCACCCCCGGCCATCCACATGCAGAAGTTCCTCGGATGGTGGTCTCGACCGTAATTGTCCTTGGACAATCCCCCCTGGCTGTAGACAGTGCGGCCAAACTCTCCGCCCCAAACGACCAAAGTGTCCTGGAGCATCCCGCGGCGCTTGAGGTCCTTGATCAATGCCGCAATCGGTTGATCGATCTGCTTGCATTGGTTCCCGATCTGCCTTGGCAGATCCCCGTGTTGGTCCCAGCCTCGATGAAGCAGTTGCACGACGCGAACACCGCGTTCGACCAAGCGACGGGCTAGCAATGCGCTGTGTGCAAAAGACCCCGGATCTCGAACGGCAGGTCCGTACAATTCAAGAGTCTCAGCCGTTTCGGTTTCGATATTGGTCAACTCGGGAACACTCGCCTGCATTCGAAATGCCATTTCGTACTGTGCAATGCGGGTCGATGTCTCGGGATCTCCGAACTCGGTTTGGGACCCCTGATTTAGTGCCTGCAACGAATCGAGCATCAATCGCCGATCCTCTCGAGTCACTCCGGTAGGATTGGGTAGGTACAGCACTGGGTCTCCGCTCCCCCGCAGGGCCACTCCATTGAATCTTGTGGCCAGGAATCCGCTAGCCCACATGCGGCTGAACAAGGCTTGCCCATTGCTGTCCTCGGGAAACTTGGGGGTAAAAACCACGAATGCTGGAAGATCGTTGCTTTCGCTCCCAAGGCCATAGGCCAACCAAGACCCGATACTGGGTTTGCCAGGAACCTCCGAACCGGTCATGACGAATGTACAAGCCGGATCGTGGTTGATCGCATTGGTGAAAACGGACTTGATCAAGGCGATATCATCGACGACTTCGCTCGTGTGCGGAAAGAGTTCGACGTTCGTCCACATCCCGCACTTGCCCTTTTGCTCGTATTTAAATTTCGAGGGCGCCACCGGGAATCGGGTCTGACCGCTGGTCATGGTTGAAAGTCTCTGTCCACCTTGAACGCTCGGTGGTAGATCTTTGTCGTAGTACTCCTGCAAGCCTGGTTTGTAGTCCCAGGTATCGATCTGGGATGGAGCACCGTTCATGTGCAAATAGATGATCGATTTAGCTCTTGGTGCAAAGTGAGGCATCCCTGGCAGCGCCGGATGGACTTTGTCTTGAGGCTTGCCTGGATCAGCAAACAACCTCGGTGTTTGCGATTGGCCTGCCAAGAGCCCTGCTGCAAGTCCTCCAAACCGGAGCCCCGAGGAACCGAAAAAATTCCTGCGGTTGAGTTGCATCTGAAGCGAGAGGATGTCATTCATGGTATCAATTTCGCGTTAAGGTTTCGTCCATGTTCAGAATGGTGCTTGCTAGAAGCGTGTAGGCAGCAAGTTCACTGGCATCAAAATTTGGGGTAGGTTTCGATTCCCCGATTTGGATCAATTGCTGAGCATCCTGCGGGTTGTTCTTATATCGCTGCAAGTGGACCGATATCTGCTTTTCCAAGACATCGATCTCCTTGGCCGTCGGATTGCGAGACAGTACGTTCCTAAAAACAAATTCGATCCGACCTCGTGGATCTACAATGCCCGATCCGAGAGTACGTTGAGCAAGTCCTCGGGCGGCTTCGACATGCTGCACATCGTTGAGCAACTGCAATGCTTGGAGCGGTGTGTTGCTCCGTTCGCGTCTGGTGCACGTTTGCTCGCGGTTTGGGGCATCGAAATTCACCATGAACGGTGGCGGTGCCGTGCGTTTGTAGAACGTGTAGAGACTTCGGCGGTACAACGCCGAGCCTTTATCCTGCTGATAGAAACGTGTGTTCGATCCGGCAAAACCGACCGGCTCCCAAACGTTCGCTGGCTGATATGGCTTGACCCCTTTGCCACCCAAGGTCAAATCGATCATCCCACCTACAAACAGCGCGTTGTCGCGGATTTGCTCGGCATCCAAACGGAGTCGTGGAGCATGGGAAAAGAGCCGATTTTCTGGATCTTTTTCGAGAGCCTCGGCAGGTATTCGGGAGCTCTGTTTGAATGTCGCCGATGTTAGCATCAGCTTCATGAGTCCCTTGACGTCCCAACCGGATTCCTCGAATTGAATCGCTAGCCAGTCGAGCAATTCCGGATGAGAAGGCACCTCGCCTTGGGTTCCAAAATCGCCGCTGGTTTTGACGAGTCCCATCCCAAAGACTTGTTGCCACAAACGATTCACAGCCACCCGCGAGGTCAGGGGATGACGAGGCGAAACGAGCCATTTCGCAAGATCCAATCGATTGAGTTGTCGAGACTCGGCCCCTTGGATCGCTGGCAAGACCGATAGCACATTGGGCTGGACTTTTTCGCCGGGTTGATTGTATTGCCCTCGCAACATCACAAAGCTTTCGCGCGGGGTGGGATTGTCTTTGTAGATGAAGGTGCTTGGGATCGCATTGTAAAAATTGTCGCGTTCGCTACGGCTACGGTCTAATTGACCCACCAGATCGCCAAGCATCGGCTTGGTCTCCGAGCAGATGCGAGCCAAGTAGTATTCCTTTAGACGCGTTACCACGGCAGCGTCCGGTGCGGGTTCCGGACCAGCCTTTGCGATATTGTTTAAATCCCCTGGAAGCCCTGGGGTGTCCTTGCCCTTAGCGGCTTTCCACCAAGCAAGAAAGGATCGCAACGGATCGTTGGCCGGATCGCTAACCCCCACCACCCCGATCTTGTCCCAGTAGACCGTTCCTCCAAACTGTGTGGTGGCGAATCCTGTGATATTGTCACCTGCGGTGAGTCCAAGTTTATCGGCCGATACCTCGAGGCGAACCCATTCGCCGGATTTCGGCAAATCACCCATGTTGACGCGTTCGACCGTGTTTGCTGCTCCCCATGCAATCGCATCGTAATCACCCCACACGGCACGATGCGCCCAGCCACTGCGATGGTATTGCAGCATGACCGATTTGGGTGGATTGGCCGGGTCGATGTAAACGTAGGCGAACAGAGTGGCTTGCACAGGGATCGAGACAGGCACAGTCGAGATACCCCAAACATCCTGCGACAATCCTGCGTCGGATCGCTTCAGCGCCCGTTTGCCGCTGAGAACTTTATCCCCGTTTTCCGCCGTAACGAACAGGGTGGGGTGTCCAGGGGAACCGGCCACGTTACCCCCCGCTGGATAGTCGTCTTCCATCCATACCACTTCGGTGGAAGATGCTTGTGGCTTGGGATCCGCAAGAGCGGGGTCGTTATAAACCACCTTAGCGGCGGCCTCGTTAAGTTTCGCTTGACTGGTTGCAATTTGTATGTCGTACTCGGCCAGCTTTCCTTTTTCCTCTTCGGTCTCGAGCCTGAGTACCGGGTTGGTCAGCAACGCATTGCCGTCCATTGCGGGATCGGCTGATGCGTTGAAGAAAGCGTACATCGAATAAAATTCTTTCGTCGGGATCGGATCGAACTTATGGTCATGGCACACTGCGCATCCGGCAGTCAAGGCCAACCAGGTCGATGCCATGGTGCTCGTTCGGTCAACTGCATAGCGGTAATAAAACTCCGAATCGATCGATCCACCTTCGCTGGTCGTGACATTGCATCGGTTAAACCCGGTCGCAATGAGTTGATCGATGGTCGGGTTTTCGAGAAGGTCCCCGGCGAGTTGTTCGATCGTGAACTGATCGAAGGGCATGTTCCGATTGAAACTCTTAACGACCCAATCTCGATAAGCCCACATCTGCCGTTCGTTATCCAGGTGCAAGCCGTGGGTGTCGGCGTATCTTGCGATGTCCAACCAGTGTCTAGCCATCTCTTCGCCGTAGCGGTTGGATTGCAAGTACCTATCGACCATCTTTTCGTAAGCATCTGCCGATGGATCGGTCATGTATGTGTCGAGTTCCTCGCTTGTTGGAGGTAAGCCCGTCAGCGTAAAAGCGACACGCCGAATCAATGTGGATTTGTTCGCCTGCTCAGCGAGCTTCCAACCCTGAGACTCGAGTCTCAGGCCTACAAAGGCGTCGATGGTGTTCTTGCCATTGGATGCTTGAGGTGGAATAGCCGACTCAACCAGTGGTTCAAAGGCCCAGTGCTTTTGATACTGAGCCCCTTCCCGAATCCAGCGTCCCAGCAATTCGATCTCGCCAGGGGTCAATTCCTTGTTGCTCTCCGGCGGTGGCATCTTTAGATCCGGGTCACTCGAATGGACGCGTTCCCACATCACGCTCTGCTTGGGATCCCCGGCCACAATCGCCCGTTTGCCATCTCGTTCTGCGCTCGCACCCTCGAAGGTATCGAGCCTCAGCCCCCCTTCGCGCTTCTTCTCGTCAAACCCGTGACATGAAAAGCACTTGTCGGCAAGGATTGGGCGAATGTCCCGGTTGTAACTGATAGGATTTTCGCCAAGGGTTGTGTTGATTAAGAAGCACACCCAACCGAGGCAGGTGGCTTGGGTAAACAAGCGTTTCATGTTCCGAACCAATCGAGGGGATCGAGGTGGGAATGGGGAGGGACCGGGCTTGCAAGGGTTGCCCGCAAACGTCTCGCAATTGTAACCCAAACCGCGAGCCTTCAAAACCTTCGGAAGCCCTAAACGACGGGTGGTTTTGGAATTTAAAAGCCCCTGCGAACAGACCAAGGCTCTCTTACGGTACAGATTCCGATCGCTGAAGCTTGAGCAAGAGCTCGAGGGCTCGGGCGTAACGCGGCGTGTCCTCGAGCGCCATGAGGCAATGCCTGAGGGCTTTTTCTCGGTGACCACCGAGTTGCTCATAGGCCGCCGCGAGTCTGAGATTCAGCTCGGCAGGATCGAGGGGATCGAGCGCCGCTAGAGCTTGTAAACTTTCGAGCACTCGATTGGGTTGATGGGTCTTTTCACCAGCCAGCGCAAGATTCTCCAGCGTCGAGGGTTGCATGGGCTGAATCTCGAGCATCGACTCGCACCACTTGGCAACGGACTCCCAATTGTCTGCTGCTCGATCGATTGCGATCAAGCGGATCAGTGGTTCGGTTGCGTGGGGGTCGATCGCGACCAATTCGCTCAAGGATTCGCGCTGTGCCTGACGGTTGCCTTGCTCGCTCTGGATCGACGCCCGTTTGACCAATGCGCTCGAGCCGGTGGGGTCCGTCGTCCAAAGTTTGTAGAGCCCTTCGGCGGTCTCGAGGGCTTGGTCCCAACTCCTTTGCTTGATCTGTTGATCGAGCTTTCTGTGGAGCGCATCGTAGGAGTTGGGGTGGTTGCTCAGCCAACCCTCCCACGGTTCGTCCTTGGGCATAGGGGTGAAGTCCAGCTCTGGGGCGATCGCCAGCCCTTTCGCTTTTGCGAAACTTTCGAAGGACCGGTCAAGTCCCTCCAGGCTACCGGTCCTGCGCGCGATCGCGTCGGCGATCGGGAGACCATCCCTCAGGTCGCTCAGGAGCTTGAGCAAACCTTCGTGTCCGAATTGTTCGACCCAAAACTCGACGACGATCGACGCCACAAAATAAGCGTACTGTAGGTGGGTCGGGGATTTCGGTGCCAAGAACATTCGGCTCATTCGGCTCGGTGGCTCGAACTGCCCCTCTCGTAGCCAATGAATGTAGATTGGGTTTGGTGGTTCTCCCCAATTGGTTCGATGCATTCGCTCCTCGTAGACCGAGATGCCTTCGGATAGCCAGCGCGGCATGCGGTTGTTGGTGAGGGTCAAGGTGATCACATGGCAGAACTCGTGCCATAAAACCGATTTCCAGTTGTGGTCGACATCGAGTGCGGTTGGGGAGTTGGCCGTGATGACATTGCCAAAGCACACACCCAGGAAGCCTTCGCCACCGGGCAATCCGAACGTTCGAACAGCAAAATCCCGCTGTTTGGAGAACAATTCGACGACGATCGGCCGGCTGAGCTGAACTTGGTATTTGCTCACCAAGCTCTCGCGGGCCTGTTGAAGAATCTCGACGACATCCTTGCCAAAAACCTTGGCTTCGGTCGCATCCATGCGAATGACAAACCCAGGGACTTCGATCGTCGTGTATTTTTCCAGTTCCCCTTTGAGAATCTGCAGGTTGTAGCTCGTGACATGGAACGGATCGGCTTGTCGCGCAAGAGCAACCATCTCCCAACCCTCCTGTTCGCGACCGAGCCGGAGCAGATCCTGCGCGAGCTGAGTTCGTGCGGGGTGAAATTTACTATCCATCGCAAGTGCCCTTTGCTGGTACTGGGCACCTTCGGAAAAACGGTAATGCAGCGATAGATGCTTGCCAATCTTGTGATCGACGATGGGGTTGAGCTTGCGGAGATCCAGGGCACGGCTCCGAAAGGTTCCTTCATCGCTATAAGCACCTTGGAGGTGCGAAATTGCCGCTCTCAGCGCCCAGTGCTCTGGATGGTTCGGGTTGACCGTTTCGAGTTTCGCGAGGATTTCGAGAGCTTGTGGGTAACTCTCAGAATCCATGAAGACCTCGGCCTGCTTGAGCAAGCTCGGGACATGCTGAGGGTTGATCTCTAAGGCGCTCATGAGAAACTCTCGGGCTTTGGGTCGGTCGGAGGTACTCCAAGCCTCAGCGCACAAGAACAACAGATCTGGGTCATTTTGGTTGAGTTTAAGAGCCTTGTCCAAGGCCTCCGCGGCAACCTTGGTGTCCGATTTGTCCAACGCCATACTGGCGGTGGCTTTGAGCGCTTCGATGTTTTTTGGGTCCGATTTTAAGGCCTGGTCGTAGCAAAGCTTGAGAACTTGCTTGGGCTCCTCTCCTTGAAGAAGAAAGAACTCTCCGAGGGGCACCAACTCGGACTTGGTCGAGTATCTCCAAGGGTTGCGTTGAATCTGAGCGGTCAAATCGTCCAGCAGGGTCTGTGCCTCGGAGAGCAGGTTATTAGCAAGCAGGATCTTGTGCCCGAGTAGTTTTAGCCGCAGGCTGTCGGAGAACCTCTCCTGGGAAGCTCTGTAGACCTCCAGGGCCTCGGGATACTTGCCAACGGCCATGTAATTGGTAGCAAGGAGCCTAGGCCAAGCCTCATTCCACGTTTTTTTCTCGACCTGCTGTCTGGCGATCTCGATCGCCTTGTCGTACTGGCCCAGTCGCATCGCCTCCTGGACACTGGCAACATCGACGATTTGAGCCGTGCCTGTACTGGGAATCCAAGCACAGAAAACTTCTACACAGAAAAATGCTAGGCAAAGAAAGAGTGCCGCTGGGCGCCTAAAAAGGATGCCGAACGCAAAGCCGCACGCAATTCCGCACTGGGGTCTTGGAAGCATGCTAGCCTCAAAACAGATGAAGATTGATAACGAATCGAGCGTGCAGGCCCACGCGGGTCCGTAATACTATATCATGTTTCTGAACTGGAAATGCATCGTGCATATCAGACAGTTTTTTCCGAGGTTTGTTCAGTGCTTTTTTGAGGACCAATATGACGAGATATCTCAGTGGATTGCTGCTTGCTGCTTGCGTTGCCATGAGCCCCGCATGTGCGGAAGAATGGAAATTGGATGCCGAGAAATCCAAGATCGATTTTGTGGGGAAGAAACCAGACGGAGCGCATAAAGGTGGATTCAAGGCGTTCAAAGCCGAGGCCAAGGCTGACCTTGAAAGCCCGCAAAACGGATCGTTCAAAATGGAGATCGAAACAGAGAGTCTCTGGTCGGACGACCCAAAGCTGACCGAACACCTCAAGAATCCAGATTTCTTTGACGTCCGCAAGTTCCCGAAGATCACCTTCGAAACCACTTCGATCGACGCTGCGAGCGAAGACAATGTCCAGCTGATCGGCAAAATGACGATGCTCGGCAAGACCGTTGAGATGAAGGTTCCTTGCAAGGCGACGATCACCGAGGGGACTGCGACACTCAAGGCCGAATTCAAGTTGGATCGTACCAAGTTCGGAATGAACTATGGCAAGGGAAAAATCAATGACGATGTAGAGATCAACGCGACGATGACGTTCAAGCGTCCGTAGCACCGAGATCCGAAAGAGCTAAATCCATGAAGCATGCGGCCCCAACCCATTGGGGCCGTTTGCATTGAATCTTCTTCGGAAAGACAATTAAGCGATATACTGCCGGCGCAGGCGGCTCATGCACTCAACGAGCGGCCGTGGTTGCGCATCGCAGTTAAAAAGCCCGGCATTGGGAAACAGATGCTCTGTGGAATCCGTCGTCTGACTCCAGACAATCCCATGCACAGAGGGCTTGCACAGGAGCATCTGGAAGAGTTCCAAACCGTTGGGGGACAAAGACCTAACCCGTTGAATATGCCTATCCTCGGGGTTACCCTCAACATGGGTCCCGAACAAGTCTGGGTCGGTGTCCTGCGTCGCATCCTGGACTCGAATCACCCCCCGTTGTTCGGGGTAACTCCACATCGAGACCATAGAATCCTTGAACTCTGCCAATCGGTCCGACTCGATCGATAAGGGTGCTGACAATCGAATCAGAAGAGATTTCTCGAGGACTTGCCAATGATCGATCATGTCGGAAATATCGATCAGATCCCTAGGCAGTGTTCCTTGGGGCCAATAGTTCAAATTCAAATCGAGAGCAATCCCAGCAATGTCCCTGTCGTGTACCTGAATAAGACTTCGTGCAAATCGAAACGGATCGATGCTTTGACTCATCTCGCTGGTTGCCTTGGACATGTACTCAGCGGCAGGCAAGTTGATAGAAAAAATGATGGGACTCTTTGCGTCGATACTGCGTATCGTGCTGATCACCGAAGAAGCCAAACCAAATGCTTGTTCATCGCTAAGTTTGAATTTCTCGCCCGTGTTGAAACTGGAACTTGCGTCCCACAAACGAACGCGACCGTTACACTGCGACACGATGTTGCCAACCCGCGTGCAAATCACACGACGAAGCTGATCAAACGACATGGTGTTGTCTACAAACGATGGCTTTTTTCCCTCTTGTAGTGAAATCAACGGACCGCCAATGACCTTCAGATCAAGCTCTCGAGCCCAGTCGAGTTGCTGAAAAACTGGATCATCATCTGGAAGTCGGTTCGCACCTGGAGGAATGCGATGGATACCCAAATCAATGCTGATGGAATTGCAAGCCGGTTGCAGATCTTCAGCGAAGGATGTCCAATTCTTTGAAGTGGGCAACTGCACGCCAAGAAGCGTTTGCAATTTCTCCCCCCCCTGCGTCCGAACTTGAAGAACCTGAGAGGTATAAGCTCTGGCCAGCGAACGCGAGGCATCGATCGCTTTGTCGATAGCCAATTGCGCATGTTCGCCGGATGAACCCGTGGTCCTCTCCTCCACAACCGCTTGGACAAAACTCTCAAGCGCCTCTTCCATCAGGTTGTTGTAGGAGGCCGGTATGCGAAGACCCTTGAGGTGATCCCATTCAAAAGCGCGTGTCCGGATCCTATGGATGGTACCCCGCGCCAACTCCAGGCGTAAAGAATAAGGAATCGTGGAGCTCTTGAGCGAGGTCGAAGTCAGAACAATCGGACCGTAATCCTTGGTCGGCCAAGGAATCGACAATTTACAGGTTTCGTCAGCCTCATAGTTGATGCACAGAACTCCGTCGCTCAGCGAACACTCCGACGGCTTGGGAATCCCCTCAATGGCCGTGACGACGTAAGCAGACTCCCAAAACCGATTGTCGTACTGGGCATAGTCGGGAATTCGAAATCGCAATGTGCCCATAGAACCACGGATCGGATAAGTTGCTTCGAATAAGTTTCGCTGAAGATCAACGGGCTAGTTTAATTGATTTCAATAATAACACAACGAAACCCAACAAGAGATCGGTAGAGTAATCGGAAGACTCTAAGCCACCTAGGATCCATCAGTAGGATAAATGTGATTAGGTTGCGCAGAACAATGTGGCCGAAGCCGATGCTGTTGGGCTTCGGATGGACCGAGTAATAAAGCGATTTTCCGAGGGCCAACAATTAACGAGATCTGGCGGGGCGACACCGGGCCGGCCGACACACCAGCGGGCAACACTGGGGCTAGCTACCTAGGGGATCAATCACCGCGAAGCTTTAAGTTCAGTCCGGTAAGTTTTTCACGGACTTCGGTCAAACTTGTGACGCCAAAGTTCTTGCATTCCAGCAGATCGTCACCGGTCTTGCGAATCAGCTCACCGATGGTGTTGAGTTGCAAGCGGACCATGCATTTGCGGGCTCGGACCGAGAGGTTCAGTTCGGAGATTGGTCGATCCAAGAGCATCTGCTGGTCGGGTGTCATACCCGAGACATCCAAGGGTGGTTCGGCTTCTCTCTTTTCATGGGAAAATTGTCCAAGCGAGAGGCCTTTGCTTGAGAGCATCTCTTTGATTTCGACCAGAGAGGTTTCCCCGAAGTTCTTGCTCGAAAGCAGGGTTTGCTCCGAAACGCGCGTCAGATCCCCGAGGGTACGAATGCCCATTTTCTGTAGGCAGTTTCTAGATCGAACCGACAACTCAAACTCCGTAACCGGAGTGCTGAGCAACTGGGCGAGTTTCTCATTCTTTTTGTGCTGTTCGTCATCGATCGATTCAGGACCACCTGCGACAGCGTCCTTTAGGTACATCTTAGCCACTTGATGATTTGGGGCAGTTTCCAGGACTCTCCTGTAGCAAGCTTGGGCGCGGCCGTAATCGTTGCGGTCTTCGTACAGAAGACCGAGATTCAGCAGCATTCCGATGTGAGATGGGATCAAACCGGCGCCGCGTTGATAGAGTTCGAAGGCTTGGAGGTCGTGACCGAGCCGATCGTATTCCAGGGCCAGACCGAAGAGAGCTCCGCCGTGTTTGGGATTGTGTTGCAAAGCCCGTTGGTACAGAGCAATTACCTCTGTTAGGTTCCCGCCGATGGATGCAAGCGTGGCGGCTCGCTGGTAGGGGTATTCTGGGTGTTGTTCGACCGGTCCGAAGATGTTGTCGAGCAATTGCAAAGCTTCCTCTTTGCGTCCTAGATACCGAAGAACCTCAGCACGCGAGAGCTGGCACCATTCGGGCGTGTATCCCGCCTTCTCGGCGGCTTCGAAATAGTCCAATGCGCGTTGGAACTGTTCGGTTTGGAAACAGATCTTTCCGTAATAGTATTGCGCTAGGGCTCCGCCGTCGCCGTGCCTGAGGGCTCCCTCTGCTTCGGAAAACTTACCCAACAAATACAGACACACCCCAAGCCTAACTTGGGTCGCTGGCGACAAGCCTTGAGACTGCTGCAATTCCAGGACGGCGTCTTTGAGCAGTGCCATTTGGGTCAAATCGTCTTCGACCGCACGGGTGATGCGTTCGATGTCCGAGGGACCAAACGACTGATTGGACAAGACCACTTCACGAATGTCGATCATTGACGCTGTTACCATTGATTCTTTAGTCCCGAAATGGAATCACGAAGGTTAAAAAGCCGGCAGTGGGAGTCGAACCCGCAACCCCCGCATTACGAATGCGGTGCTCTACCAATTGAAGCTATGCCGGCAACCGCTTCAGGGATGATCCCAAAGCTTTGCGATTGGTGAAAGATAATTGAAAATTGAGGAAAACGTCAAGTCCTCTTGACAAACGAACCTAAACGCTTCTCGGCAGACTCGGGTTGGTTGGTCGTATCGATTGTGCCGATGTTTCCTGTGCAGTGGCGGTTTTCGAGGGAAAACGGTTGCCGTACAACCAGCATTCCCACCAGGAAGCTACTCGAATACGACGATCCTTGGCAGGCACAACATGTTGTTTACCCGTTCGGGTTTCCAATACCAACTCCTGGTCCTTGACCTCCCGGACAATCCAGTACTTATCGACCTCATAAGAGTAGAGGTCTCCGTGTGGGGCGGGGGTGATGTTTCTGGCCCTTTTCCCAGGAGAAAGACCATATTTCTCGCGGGTGCATATCACCCAATCGTTGACTTTAAAACGACACTCCATGACAGACTCCAACCCGTCCAGATCGGCTCGACTCAATGACCAAAACACCCCAAAAGCGGATCTCTGAATCCCTAAGAAATCCTGTTCTTCTCGTATTGTCGAATGCCGATCCCTTAGGTCTAGGCCAATCCGGGGCTTAGGCAGAGAATAAACCGTTATTTCCCAGAATCCTCACCGTAGCGGCTTTGCACAAGACTTCCCCATCCTTGGTCTATAACAACCCCGAAATCTGGCTTTCCCCGCCTCTGACCTATTTCAGGTTTCAGTTGCCACAACGGGCCTGCGGGGATATCTTTAGGGGATTCTCCGGCTCGACTCAGGCCAATCGCCCGTTGATCCGGGCACCAATGGGAATCTTTAGCTATCTGGGTCTGGGACCGTAGAGCATCGAACGGAAACATTAAAAGTTATGTCAGATCACTGGAACCTGCTTGCGGATTTGCTCGGCACACCCAATTACGCACCACGTTCGAAAAAAGGGGCCAAGAGCGAGCCAGCTGCTGGTCAAGGCTCGGCGATGAATCCTGAAGGAACCGCAAGCCCCGGGGCAAAGCCCGATACCAAGCCATCTGGCCCCGCTGTTCAGAATCCCGTT
>Ga0114972_10002433_pt1 | contig 13984 bp, 15 predicted proteins | sample M_140807_EF_Meta_FD_87354 | JGI IMG/M metagenome (GOLD analysis project Ga0114972, IMG submission 87354) | Freshwater microbial communities from Lake Montjoie, Canada to study carbon cycling - M_140807_EF_MetaG | ecosystem: Environmental > Aquatic > Freshwater > Lake | place: Lake Montjoie... | reverse complement strand
TGTGCGCCGCCGCCGCCGCGCCGCCAGCCGCACGGTGGATCCGCTGCGCATGGTGCCGGGCGACTTCGTGGTGCACCGCAACCACGGCATCGGCCGCTTCCTGAAGCTCGAGAAACTGGCGATCGGCGGCGAATCGCGCGACTACCTGGTGGTGCAGTACGCCGATGGCCTGCTGCGGGTGGCGGCCGACCAACTGGGCAGCCTGGGTCGCTACCGGGCCAGCAGCGAGAGCCCGCCCGAGCTCAACCGCATGGGCGGCACCGCCTGGACCAAGGCCAAGGAACGGGCCCGCAAGGCGGTGGCCCGGGTGGCGATGGATCTGGTGAAGCTCTATGCCGAGCGCCACAAGGCGCCGGGCTTCGCCTTCCCCCCCGATGGCCCCTGGCAGAACGAACTGGAGGATTCCTTCCCCTACGAACCCACCCCGGACCAGATCAAGTCGATCGCTGAGGTGAAGCGCGACATGGAGAAACCCCAGCCGATGGACCGGCTGGTGTGCGGCGATGTGGGCTTCGGCAAAACCGAAGTGGCGATCCGGGCCATTTTCAAAGCGGTGACCGCGGGCAAGCAGTGCGCCCTGCTGGCCCCCACCACGGTGCTGGCCCAGCAGCACTGGCGCACCCTCAGCGAGCGCTTCGCCCCCTACCCGCTCAAGGTGGCCCTGCTTAACCGCTTCCGCACCGCGGCGGAGCGCAAGACCATTCTCGAGGGGCTGGCCGCCGGCGGTGTGGATGTGGTGGTGGGCACCCACCAGCTGCTGGGCAAGGGCACCGGCTTCAAACAGCTCGGGCTGCTGGTGGTGGATGAGGAGCAGCGCTTCGGCGTGAACCAGAAGGAAAAGATCAAGGCACTCCGCAAGGACGTGGACGTGCTCACGCTCTCGGCCACCCCCATCCCCCGCACCCTCTACATGAGCCTCTCGGGGGTGCGGGAGATGAGCCTGATCACCACACCGCCGCCGTTGCGCCGGCCGATCAAGACCCACCTGGCCGCCCGCGATGAGGAGGCGGTGCGCAGCGCCATCCGCCAGGAGCTCGACCGCGGCGGCCAGGTGTTCTATGTGGTGCCGCGGGTGGAAGGCATTGAAGAGGTGGCCGAGCAGCTGCGCCAGATGTTGCCGGGCCTGAAGCTGCTGGTGGCCCACGGCCAGATGGCCGAGGGGGAACTGGAGAGCGCCATGGTGGCCTTCAACGCGGGCGAGGCGGATCTGATGCTCTGCACCACGATCATCGAGAGCGGCCTCGACATCCCTCGGGTCAACACGATTCTGGTGGAGGACGCCCACAAGTTCGGTCTGGCCCAGCTCTATCAACTGCGGGGCCGGGTGGGCCGCAGCGGCATCCAGGCCCACGCCTGGCTCTTTTATCCCGGTGATGCCTCCCTGAGCGAGGCGGCCCGGCAGCGGCTGCGGGCGATTCAGGAGTTCGCCCAACTGGGCAGCGGCTACCAGCTCGCCATGCGCGACATGGAAATCCGCGGCGTGGGCAACCTTTTGGGGGTGGAGCAGAGCGGCCAGATGGAAGCGATTGGCTTCGACCTCTACATGGAGATGCTGCAGGAGTGCCTGGCCGAGATCCAGGGCCAGGACATCCCAGCGGTGGACGACACCCAGATCGACCTGCCGCTCACCGCCTTCATCCCGGCCGAGTGGATCCCGGAGAACGAGGAGAAGATGGCCGCCTACCGGGCCGCCGCCGACTGCACCAGCAAGGAGGCCCTGGTGGAACTGGCCGCTGCCTGGACCGACCGCTACGGAGCGATCCCGGCGCCGGTGCAGAGCCTGCTGCAGCTGCTGGAACTGAAACTCGTCGCGAAGCGCTGCGGCTTCTCAAGGATCAAGCCGGAAAAACCCAACATCGCCCTGGAAACCCCGATGGAGGAGCCGGCCTTCCGGCTGCTGCGCCAGGGGCTGCCCCAGCATCTGCACGGGCGGCTGGTGTACCAAGGCGGTGCCGGCAGCACGGCGAAGGTGCTCGCCCGCGGCCTGGGGGTGCTGCCGATCGATCGGCAAGTGGAGGAGCTGATGGGCTGGCTGCGGGCCATGGCCGATCAGCTTCCGGGCTCCGATGGCCTCCGTGATGCCCAGCGAGCCGAAGAGGCCACGGCGCGGAATGCGGCGGTGCTGACGGTCTGAACCGCAGGATCCGCTGGAGGGACCCACCGGGGGCCGCGGCCTTCACGAAACTTCGTTAAGATCCTGAGAAGGTTGTAACGGATTGCCATGGCTGGGTATCTCGGTGACGTGATCGACGTGGGCGGCGGTTTGGACGTCTCCTCCCTCGCCACCGCACTGCTCTGCATCGGGGCCCTCGGTCTTTTCGTTCTGCTCCGCGAGAACCCCAGCAACGACGACGACGACTCCTCCCCCGGGGGCGGCATCATGCAGCCCGTAGCTTGAGGCGGCCAGGGCCGGTAGCCTCCGGGCTGACGAGGTCTGCGGACCGCCCATGATTGACCTTGCTGCCTACCAGCCCAAGGGAGACAAGAAGAACTCACCTTTCTTCGAAACCAACCTGCCCCGGGTCTACGAGCGGCGCAACAGCTCCGGCCTCAGTCAACTCGTGGGTGCGATGGCAGCGGTGGTGATTCAGGTCGACCACGGCGACGCCCTTCCATACATGGCTGAGTTGGCCCTGATGGGCCCCTATCGCTTCAAGGAGTGCTGGCTCAATGAGAGTCATCGCATTTATTTACTAGAGGCCGATTCTCGCTGCCCCCGGCTGATCCTGCTGGAGCCCCTCAGCCGCAGCTTCGAGGATGAAGCTACTCGATGGAACCGCATGTATCCCCTTGCGGCGGCCAAGCCCAACGCCCGCTATATCGGCGAGATCTACAGCACCTCCTCCTGCCGCGATCTGCGCTCCGTGCTGGAGCCCCAGAACATCCGCTTCGTGTATCCAGACGAAGCCAGCAACGCCTTCTACACGCTGCACCATCTCACCTTCACCTTCCTCTCGGACTACACCTATAACCGCGTGGGCTACGTGGATGTGCCCCTCGACAGCCTGGCGGCCCTAGACCTCGGAGATCGGGTGCTTCTCGATGATGAGTCCCTCGAGTTGCTTGAAGCGGCGGCCCAGAAGCACGCCCGCCATGGCCTCGAGGGCCGCGTCCTGGGCATTGACCACCTGGCCACCCGCGTCCTGGCTGGCGAGCGTGAAGACGCGCTGCTCGAGTACCTCACGATGGTGCCCTATTACTTCTGGGGGGCTTACAACATCGCTGAGATGAACTCCTCCACCAATGTCACCCGGCATCCCTCGATCGGCGATGAAAAGCAATCGCCGGCACGGGTCTTCACCGCCAATAACACACCCTCCTATTTAAATTCCCTTGAAAACCTGCCGATGCCCACGGAGGATTTCGTGCGGAACTACGGCAGGCGCATGCACCACATCGCCTACGAAGTCGTGGATGGCGAGATTCAGGGAGAAAAGAATGTGGATTTCGTGGTCGATATGCTGCGCGATCTTGGCATCCCCTTCCTCGCCGACGTGGTTGGTGAATGCACGGACGAACCCAACCTCAAGCAGATCTTCTCCAAGGCCTCGCCCTACTCGCTGCTGATCACCGAGTACGTGGAGCGCTGCCTGGGTTACGACGGCTTCTTCACCCGCGACAACGTCGCTGCCCTCACGGCGGCGGCGGGAGAGGCCGAGCGTTATGAGCATGGCCACGTCTTCGACTGAGCGTGCCGGCCGGTACGGCTTTCCAGCCCCCCGTGGAAGGATGCCGCACCCCTGCGGCACTGGATGGGGCGGCCGGATGGCTGCAGGCTGAAGAGATGCGGCCCGATTCCCTTGACCCGCGCTCGGTTCCCCCACTCCTCACCCCCAGCAGCATTGGCAGCGACCTGGCGTCGGCCAGCCTCCTGGTCGTTGGCCCTGGCTGCCCTGGTGCTCGCGGCCCCGATTCCAGCGGGCCTGGCCCAAGCCGTGCCCGCACCAGGCCGCAGGCCGCCAACCTGGGCGGACATCGACAATCTGCGCACGCTGCTGACGGCCCATGGCACCCGGGTGGTGCAGCAGGACTGCAACCAGCGGGGCCTTCAAGGTTTGTATCACAACGGCAGCGACACGATCGTGATCTGCCGCGTGCACCGCGATCCGCAGGCGGTGTGGAACACCCTGGCCCATGAGGCCACCCATCGCATGCAGGCCTGCGCCGGCGGCAGCATCACCGACCCCCGCCACCATCCGGCGATGGCCCGGGCCCTGGCCAGCTACGAACCCCAGGAATGGCGTTCGATCTCCATCTATCCGCGGGAGCAGCAGCTCAGTGAACTGGAGGCCCGCTATACCGCCCGCCTGGCACCGGATCAGGTGCCGCGCCTGTTCCGCCGCTACTGCGCCGCTTCCGGCCCATCCACCCTCTCTCGACAACTCTGAAGTCATGAACGATCTGCTCCTCTCCCTCGCCATGGCGGCTCTCGGCCAGCTCGGGGGCTATGGCGCGGCGCCCGGTATGGGTGGCGGCCCGGGCATCGGCATCGGGCCGGGCGTGGGCTATCCACAAGGCATGGGCTACGGGCCAGGCCTTGGGGCGGGCCCCGGCATCCAGATCGCTCCGGGCGGCATGGGCCCCGGCATCCGGATCGGCATCCGGGGCGGAGGAAGTCCCATGGGTGTGCGTCCTCCCTACGGCGGCTATCCGGGGACCGGCCCGGTCCCGCTCTATCCCGGTGGCATCACCCCGGGAGCTGGTTTTCCCGGCCAGGGATACCCCCAAGGCGGCTTACCAGGCCAGGGCACCCGGCTCATTCCGGGCTACCCCACCACGGCGATGCCCCAGCGCCCCTCGAACGGTGGCCCAGCACCCAGCAGCGAAAACGAGGCCTTCGGTCTGGCCCCATACCGCTGAAGCCCGATCAATCGGGCTCGGTGCTGGGGATCACCAACCCCTAGGAGGCGTCGGGCGGGGCGGCGGCCACATCAGCCTGTGGATCCTGGCGCCAGGCGGCGGGCACAATCACCAGAAACAGCCCCCACCAGAGCAGCACCCCGACCGCCACCGCCAAGCTCAGCCACCAGCGACCGAACAGCAGCCAGCTGCTGGCCACCACCACCAGGCCAGTGAGCACGATCGACCAGGGTTGGCACCACCAAGGCTTGTGGGACCAGATTGAGAGATCCGGGGCCTGCGTCCTGGCCTCGGACGGATCCCGATCCCGGGGCCTTCCGGCCTCGGGATCGGGCTCACTTAACACCGACCGCAGCGGGAACATTGGCACTGCCAGGCTTATAAGGGCGCTGGAGGGTGGTGCCGGTTTGAATGCCCCTGATCAGAGTGGTTTCGGCAACGCGGTACTGGGGATCCTTGCGGGTTCCGAGATCCTCGATGGTGAGAGCCTTGGCATCCTCCTCGGTGAGCTTGGCCGGCACATCGGGAACGATGCCGCGGTGGTGGATGTCGTGGTTGGCAGGGGTGAGGTACTTGGCGATGGTCACGGTCATGCCGGAACCATCGGAGAGCCCCCGTACCGACTGCACCAGGCCCTTGCCGAAGGTCTTCTGACCGACCAGCAGGGCACGGTTGTTCTCCTGGAGCGCGCCGGAGAGGATCTCGCTGGCGCTGGCGGAGCCTTCGTTCACCAGAACCACCAGCGGCTTGGTGGTGAGCGCCTTGCCCGTGGCCCGCTTCACATCCTGGATGCCGTCCCGGGTCTTGGTGGACACAATCACCCCTTCATCCAGCCACTGGCGGGCGATCTCCACGCTGGCCACGAGCAAACCACCGGGGTTGCTGCGCAGATCCAGCACATAACCCTTCACCCCTTGGGCCTCCAGATCCTGGAGTGCGGCCCGCATGTCGCCTGCGGCATTGGCGTTGAACTGCTTAAGACGTACGTAGCCCAGCTTCTCGCCATTCGGGCCCGTGTTGACCTGATGCTGCACGGCGTGCAGTTCGATCAGTTCCCGCACCAGCGAAAGCTGGATTGATTCGCTCTTGCGCCGCAGGGTGAGCTTCACCGGCGTGCCCGATTTGCCGCGAATCAGCTTCACCGCGTCCTCGGTGGTCATGCCCTTGGTGCTCTTGCCGTCGATGGCGGTGATCACATCCTTGGGCTTCACACCAGCGCGGGAGGCGGGGGATCCCTCGATCGGGGCAATCACCACCAGTTCCTTGGTGTCCTTATCGAGGCTCAGCTGGATGCCCACCCCGGAAAGCTCACCGGAGGTGTCGATCTGCATCTCCTTGAACTCACGCGGATCCAGGAAGCGCGTGTAAGGGTCATCCAGGGTGCCCAGCATGCCGCGGATCGCGACATAGGCCTCCTTGGGGTTGTCATAGCTCTTGGCGAGCAGATCACGCCGCAGCTTGCGCCAGCGCTCCTGGCTGTACTTGCCGGTGGTGTCCAGGTAATCGCGGAACACGATCTGCCACACCTGATCCATCACCTCCTTCGGACTGTCGGTGATGGCCAGACTTCCGGGGGCCAACCCCATGTCGCGGGCCATCACCGCCGAGGCGGCGCAGGCTCCCAGGCCGAGAAGCACCACAAAGGTGGTGCGACCGCTGCGCATGCGGGGAATCCTTGAAGGGGACAGAAACTCCCTTCAAGGTAGCGCCGCCGCCTGCCCCCAATGCGGGGGTTAGGGGTCAACCCAGCGGCCGTCCTCTTTGATCAGAGCGATCAGGGCCGCCACTCCCTCGGCCTCCGGCACCCGACGGATCTCGTCGCGGCCGCGGTAGAGGGAGATGGTGCCGGGGGTCTTGCCCACGTAGCCGTAGTCGGCATCAGCCATCTCACCCGGGCCGTTGACGATGCAGCCCATCACGGCGATATCGAGCCCGGTGAGGTGGGCGGTGGCGCTGCGAACCTGATGCAAAACCTCCTCAAGGTTGAAGAGGGTGCGGCCGCAGCTCGGGCAGGCCACGTATTCCACCATCGTCTTACGCAGGCCCAGGGCCTGCAAGATCGAGTAACAGACAGGAATTTCCCTCTCCGGTGCCTCGGTGAGCGAGACGCGAATCGTGTCGCCCAGGCCCTCCGAGAGCAGGGTGGCGATGCCGGCGGTGCTCTTAATGCGGCCGTAATCGCCATCACCGGCTTCGGTGACACCCAGATGGAGGGGGTAGGGGAATCCCTCGGCATCCATACGGTCGGCCATCATCCGGTAGGAGGCCAGCACCACCGGAGCGCGAGAGGCCTTCATCGACACCACGATGTTGTGGAAATCGAGCCGATCGCAGATGCGGATGAACTCCAGGGCGCTCTGCACCATGCCCAGGGGTGTGTCGCCGTAGGTGAACAGCATCCGCTCGGCCAGCGATCCGTGGTTCACGCCGATGCGCAGGGCCTTGTCCTGGGCCTTGAGGAGGCTCACCAGGGGCTCGAAGGTGGTGGCGATGCGCTCGCCAATGGCAGCGAATTCTTCAGGGGTGAATTCACTGCGATTCGGATCGGGCTTATCGAACACAAACAGGCCCGGGTTGATGCGCACCTTGTCGACGTGCTGGGCCACCTCCAGGGCGATCTTCATGCCGTTGTGGTGCACATCAGCCACCAGCGGCACCGGTCGGTAAGTGTCTTCGAGGCGCTTGCGGATTTCGCCCATGGCCTTGGCATGGGCCAGCGAGGGCACCGTGACCCGCACGATCTCGCAGCCAGCCTCGTGCAGGCGGCGGATGCCGGCGGTGGCCCCCTCGATGTCAAGAGTGTCCTCATTGATCATCGACTGCACCACCACGGGGTGCTCGCTGCCGATCCAGATGTCACCCACCCGCACGCTGCGGGTCTGGCGGCGGCGGATGGTGGTTGCGTAGCGGGGGTCGTCGGCCCAGGCCGGCACGGCGGTGTCGGGGCGGGACGGGGCGGCGGTCATCGCGGGGGCTGCGCGTGGCCAAAGCCTGTCACAGCGGGCGGAAAAGTGACGAGGGAAAGCGGGTGAGCAGGCCCCATGGCGGGAAGAAGCCTTGCTGAGCCGTTGCTGGCTCACTCCTTGGCGTCGGGCACCATCACCTCCGCCAGCATCGGAACGTGGCGCCGGTTAAGGGTCACCAGGGTGGCGCCGCCAGGATGCGCCTGGTGTAGGCACCCACACAGCGTTTAACCAGGGTGTCAGGCGCCCGCCCAGCTCACCGCCTCGCCATAGCCCAGCAGGTTGCGATCGGCCGTGAGCAGGCTCAGCCGCTCCTGGGCGGCCTGGGCCACCAAGAGGCGATCGAAAGGATCGCGGTGAATCCAGGGAAGGTGCTGCACCGCCAGCACGTGCTCGACCTGGATCGGCAGTTCCCGGAATCCCTCCTGCAGCAGCCCCATCCGCAGGGCGAGGGGGCTCACCTGGAAATCGCCGCGCCCCAGAGAGGCCTTGATCGCCACTTCCCAGAGGCTCACCACGCTGAAGACCAGAGGCTGATCAAAACTCTCCAGTCGGCTCCGGGCTGCCGCAGGGAGTTGCTCAGGCATGGAGGCCCACCAGAGCAGCAGGTGGGTATCCACAAGCAGGCCCTCAGGCTCAGCTGCCATAGAACATCTCCTCGATCTCAGCCTTGAAATCGGCCTTGAGATCGGCCTTGAGGATGGCCTGGCCTTTCAGAAAGCCTCCTCGGCGCGCCGAGGGCTGGGTTTCGAGAGGGACAAGCCGCACCAGCGGCTTACCGGCGCGGGCGATCACCACCTCCTCACCAGCCAAGGCCTGGTCGACGTAGCGGGAGAGGTGGGTCTTGGCGTCGTGGAGGTTGACCTGCACGGAGAGGCCGCAACGATGGACTTAGTCCAGGTTAGTGGCTAAGCCTTAAGGAGTCTGCCGTGCTGGCCATGGACCGATGCACTCTGCGGAGGTCCTGGCAGATCAAGCCGCATCCACGCCCATGAGGACTGCCTGGGGCTGATCAGTCAGGGAGAGGATGTAAAGGACGGTTGACGGAGGTGAGCCTGCGTCGGGGCTCCGCTGAAGGCGGCGCTGATCCTCACAACGGCCGACATCGCCCTGCTTTGGTGGGGATGGATCCCGAAACCGCCGATCAAGCCTTCTCTGCAGGCGATTCGTCCACCCCCCAGGGATCGGCCAACTCGGGTGCCGGGGGTGGCGTCTGCAGCGCCTCCGGCGTTTCATCGGAGGCGCCCCATAGGTCCGCCTCGCCCACTTCAAAACCTGCCCCGCGGGCGATCTCCGCCACGGCGGCGGCATCGGCGGCGGTGCTGAGCGCCTCCTGCAGATCGGGATCCACCTCCGCCTGGCGCAGGAAGGCCTCCAGGGCTACCGGCAGCGGCTCGTCCAAGGCATCGGCCGCTTCGGGGCCGAGTTCGGCGGCGAACGCATCCGCTAAGGGGCCATCGGCATCGACGCCATCAATTCCGAGAGCATCGATTCCTCCGGTAGCGCCATCACCGGCGACCCTGGCGCCGGTTGATTCGATCAGCACGGTGTAGCTCAACAACTCCAGCGCTTCTGGCTCCTCATCGCTGGCCTCCCACACGTCTTGCGCTGTCACCCCGAAGCCGGCGACGCGGGCCAGGGCCGCGACCGCTTCGGCATCGGGGGCCGAGGCCAGCACCCGCTGCAGGTCGGGATCCACTTCCACCTGCTGGAGAAAGGCATCGAGTTCGGCCTGTGGAGCATCCTGAGGGGTTGCGAGAATCTCGATTACCTCCAGCACCTCTCGTGGTTCGCCGCTGGCCGCCAAGAGATCCTCTTCGCTGACCGAGAAGCCGGCGGCATGGGCGATCGCCGCCACGCTGGCCGCATCGGGGGCGGTGGCCAGGGGGCGCTCCAGGCTGGGATCCTCCTGGACCCGCGCCAGGAAGGCTTCGAGTTGCTGCAGGGACATCGGCTCGGCGGGTGCTAACCCCATGCCTAGCCACTCCGCTTCGTGCCGCCCAGTCCCTGCCCCTCAGGCGCTGCAGGCCGGGGCAGCCCCTGCAGCATCGAGGCGGCGCCGCACCGCCATCAGATCAGCGCGGGTGTGCCAGCGGGGCGAGCCCTCCGCCTCGGAGGCGTTGCGCAGCAGATAAGAAGGATGGAGCAGGGGCATCAGGGCCCGGCCCGCCAGCAGGGGCCCTTCGCCCGGTCGCCACTGGCCCCGGAGGCGGGTGATGCCCCCCTTCACCCCCAGCACCGCCTCCAGCGCCGTGGCCCCCACCAACAGGATCAGAGCCGGATCCACCAGGGCGACCTGCCGCTCCAGCCAGGGCCGGCAAGCGGCCAGCTCGGCGGGGGTGGGGCGCCGGTTCTGGGGCGGGCGGCATTTGATCGCATTCACGACGTAGAGATCTCGGTCTCGATCCAGGCCCGCCTCGACGAGCAGGCGATCGAGCAGCTGGCCGGAACGCCCCACGAAGGGGAGGCCTAGCCGGTCTTCGTCGGCGCCGGGAGCCTCACCGATCAGCAGCAACCGGGCGGCCGGGTTGCCACGCGAGAGCACCACCTGGATACGCCCCTCCGCCAAGGAGCAACGCTGGCACTGGCGGCACTCCGTCTCGAGAAGCTCCAGGGACTCCATCGTTCCTTCGTGCAACAGGCGGCGCCATCCTCCACGGAAGGGCCCGCGCATGATGCAGGATGGCCCGATTGTCGATGCGCGCCCGCTCAATGCCGGCCCCGATCAAGCTGTCCGCCCGGGCCGGGGCGCTCCAGCCTTCACTCACCCTCGCGATCACCGCCAAGGCCCGCCAGCTGCGCGCCGAAGGTCACGACGTGTGCAGCCTCTCGGCCGGCGAACCGGACTTCGACACCCCCGCCTTTATCCGCCAGGCCGCCAGCGAGGCCCTCGAGAACGGCCACACCCGCTACGGCCCGGTGGCCGGTGAACCCGCCCTTCGCTCCGCCATCGCCGCCAAGCTGAGCGACGAAAACCAGGTGCCCACCACTAGCGAGCAGGTGTTGGTGACCAACGGTGGCAAGCAGGCCCTCTACAACCTCTTCCAGGTGCTGCTGGATCCGGGCGATGCGGTGCTGCTCCCCGCTCCCTACTGGCTTAGCTACCCGGAGATGGCCCAGCTGGCCGGGGCCACGGTGCAGTTCATCCCCAGCGATGCCGCCAGTGGCTTTCGGCTCGATCCGGCTTCCCTGGAGGCGGCGATCACGCCGCAGAGCCGGCTTCTGGTGCTCAACAGCCCCTCCAATCCCACCGGCATGGTGCTCGGCAAGCCCGAACTCGAGGCGATCGCCGCGGTGCTGCGCCGCCATCCCGCCATCGCGGTGGTGTGTGATGAGATCTACGAATTCCTGCTGGCCCCGGGCCACAGCCACCACAGCCTGGCGGCCGTGGCACCGGATCTGGCCCACCGCATCTTCATCGTGAATGGCTTTGCCAAGGGCTGGGCGATGACGGGCTGGCGGATCGGCTGGCTGGCCGGTGCCCGCGACGTGATTGCGGCGGCCAGTGCCCTGCAGAGCCAGAGCACCAGCAATGTCTGCACCTTCGCCCAGTACGGCGCCCTGGCGGCGATCACCGGCTCGCGGGACTGCGTGCTAATCATGGCGCGGGAGTTCAACCGGCGACGCACCCTGCTCAGCGATGGCCTGCAGAGCATCCCGGGGCTGGAGCTGCTGCCTCCGAACGGGGCCTTCTATGCCTTCCCCGATGCCAGTTCATGGGGCCTCGATTCGATGACCCTCTGCAACCGACTGCTGGAGGAGGTGGGGCTGGCGGTGGTGCCGGGGGTCGCCTTCGGCGACGACCGCTGCATCCGGCTCTCCTGCGCCGCCTCCGATGCCACCCTGCTCGATGGCCTGGATCGGCTGAGCAAGTTCCAGGCGAGCCTCTAAGCAGCAGCCGTGGCCATCCGGAGCTGGAGAGCGTGGGCACCTAACCTGACTTTCCAAGTCTGATGCCCCTCTGCCCGTGCAGCTCCAGGCCCTGCGCTCGGTTCCCCTCCACCTCGGAGCCGGCAGCGACATCCGGCTCAGCCTGGAGGCCCTGGCGGTGGAGCTTGATGCCAGCGGCTTCGTGCTCGGCGTTGTGGGCAACCTCTCCCAGGCATCCTTCCAGTGCCCAGGCCAGACCGAACCCACGATCCTGGAGGGCGACCTTGAGATCATCACCCTGCAGGGCACGGTGTCGCCCCAAGGGGTGCATCTGCACCTGAGCTTCTCCGATGGGGCCTGCCAGGTGTGGGGCGGCCACCTGGAGCAAGGCACCCTGGTGCAGAAGGGGGCCGATCTGTTAGTTGGATTGCTGGAGGGGGGTGGCGGAAGCGAGGCACCTCCCACCGGTTCCAGCCCCCAACAGCCGGCACGGGCAAACCCCGCCGGCTCCGGACCAGGCCTGCAACACGTGGCTCCGGCAAGCGCGACACGGGTGGTGGGCGATACCAAGGCCGCCCTACCGACCGGCGAACCCCGAGTGGAGATCGCCGTGCTGGCGGGCTGCCCCTATTGCGCCCGCGCCCTGCGGATGCTGCGCACCCTCGGCATCGCCTACCGGGTGGTGCCCCCCAGCGGCGGCGGAACCCTGCCCCAGCTGATCATCGATGGGGTTGCCATCGGTGGCTACGACGCCCTGGCCGAACTGCATGGCCGCGGTGAACTGGAGACTCTGCGCTGGGGGTGACGCCGCGCCAGTCGTCGGATCGACCGGCGCAGCGGCCCAAGCCATCATTTGTCGAGGAAGGGATCAGGCACCTGGCTGGACTGGATCCGCGCCGGAAGAAACACGTACCAGGAGAGCAGGGAGGTGCACTGGGCTGTCTGGGGTTTGCAGCGACCCTCGGCTCCCACCGCCTGGGGCCCTTCGGCGAGGCGGAAATCGGTGGGTAGGCCCCGCATGATGCCGATCGAGGAGATCGAGCCATCCACCGAGTCCTTGATGATCGCCGAGCGAAGCGCCTGCACCGAGGTGCTGGCCATGCTCCGGTAGGGGTAGTAATTGAGGGTGGCAGTCTTGAGGAAATCGACGCCGGCGTTGGAGTAGAGGTAGCGGGCCACCGCCCGCAGATCCACGTTGTAGCTCTTCGCCATTCCGGCGCGGACCTCCGTGGCGGTCCAGCCGGAGCGGTTCAGGCCGCCTTCGAGGCCGCGATCGGTCACCTCGCCTGTATCAACGAACGTGTCAAAGGCCTGCTGCTGGGTCGACCACACAGCACCGCCGGTGGTCCAGCGGACGGGATTCTCGGCGGCAAAGGCTGGTGCCACGGCGAAAAGACCGCCAGCGCCGAGCACGGCGAAGGCGCAGAGATGCTTGAGCACGGCTCAAATGCGGAGTCACTATCAAGATAGACCTCGCTTCAGAAGCCAACCGGGTTCAGCGGCAGTGGCGCCGCAATCGGACCGCCGATTGCCATCTTCCCCCGGACCTCAGGAACGGGAGGACTGAACCCGACCCTCCAGCCGCTCCACCGCAACAACCGTGCTTTAAACGAGCACCTCGGTGGCAGTAGCACCGCCGCCCTTCACATCCGAGCCTTCGGAGCGGGTAGCCGAGTAGCCACGATCAGGTTGACGGCGAACTGCAGGGGATGGGAAGTCATCCGGCCGTCCACGATCGACTTGTGGCCCCCAAATCATTTCTTCACCCGGGGTGGCTGTACCCAACCCGATGACCCGCACCATTCCCTTGTGTTCCCAGCGTTACAGAACATGGCGGGTCGTTCCAGCCCGCCCAGCCGTTGGATCAGGCAGATCCAGAGGATCAAACTCCGGCGCTGTGGCTGCGGTCACAAAGAAGGGCCGGGCGGGATTGCGGAGGAGCAGAAGAGCGGAGCCGGCCATGGCAGCCATAGGCAAGCCGCGCACTCCAGCCTGCCTCGCTGAGGGTGGCCCCACGGATAAGAACGGGGTGGGAAAGCGGATCTGGCCAGGGATGGAGGGCGACCGAGGCGGCAAACGCACCAAGATTCGCGTGGATTTCCATGCTGATCCGGTCGGGATCCTGGCCAAGGGGCTTGGAAAAGGCCCGGTGATTGGCTATGGTTGTGATGTCGTGATGGGACAACAAGCATGCTGACTGGAAGTGAGCTCCTGGCCAAGGTCAAGGAGCTGGGCGATGTCTCCAAGTCTGAACTGGTGCGTGGCTCTGGCTATGTGAGCACCAAGAAGGA
>Ga0114972_10002432_pt1 | contig 13987 bp, 7 predicted proteins | sample M_140807_EF_Meta_FD_87354 | JGI IMG/M metagenome (GOLD analysis project Ga0114972, IMG submission 87354) | Freshwater microbial communities from Lake Montjoie, Canada to study carbon cycling - M_140807_EF_MetaG | ecosystem: Environmental > Aquatic > Freshwater > Lake | place: Lake Montjoie... | reverse complement strand
GGGCCTTTCAACCCGGGATTGGTGAGCACGCCGGTGGCGTTGGGCCGGCGGCCGGTGAGGAACGAAGAGCGGCTCGGCGAGCAAAGCGGAAATTGACAATACGCGCGCTCGAAGCGCACGCCGCGGGCCGCGAGGCGGTCGATGTTGGGCGTGAGCATGCCGGTGACCCCGTAGCTACCGAGGTCGCAGTTAAGGTCGTCGGCGATGAGGAAGAGGACGTTGAGCTTGGGCGGCGTAGAGGTCGCTGCGGCCCCGGCGAATAACGGCGCGAGGAAGAGGAAGGCGGCGACGCGAGCGAGCGAACTCAGGGGATAAATGACGGAACGGAGCATGGCCGTAGCGTGCGCAGAAGTTCCGGTACGGCGAGGCGAAAGACGCAGAGTAAACGCGTGGTTTAACGTAGTAACAGACTGCGGCTGGGGTGGGCGCAGTCCTCGAAGGAAAGCAGGCCGTTGCCGTGGTATTCAGCGTAGGTGAAGGCGGCGGTGAGGCGGTGTTGAGGGTCGTCGTAGATTGTGGTGAAGGAACCGCCGTAGAAATTGCGACCGCCGCCGGCGGTGCCGACGGTGAGTGTGACCTCGCCGTGGAGGCGGGGTTTGTAGGTGATCGTTTCGACGACGTTGTCGGCTACTTTGGCTTTCGCGGCGAGGGTGGTGACGACGGGAGCGGGGCGTTGGGCTACGGCGCGCGCGATGTAAGTGTCGAGGGCGGTGCGCTCGGAGGGCGTTAGCGCGGCGAGACCCGCGGCGGTGACTTGGTCGGCGGTGCGGCGCGAGAGAAACGAACGGGAGAATGCGACGACGTCGCCTTGGCGCGCGACGGTAAGCTCACGGGCGACCTGGGTATCGAGCGCGGCGAGTTGAGCGATGGTGAAGCGGTGGAGGCCAGCGGCGGTGCGATCAGCGGAGTCAAGCTGGGCGGTGAACAAGGAGGCTTCCTCGGCGCGTGTCGGGGTGAGGAAAACCAAAAAACTGGCCGCGAGGGCGAGACCGATGAGGAAAAAATTACTGAGGAGTGTCGGCATGAAAAAGGGAGGAGGCGAGAAAGACGAAGCGCGGGCAGACTACCGCTTGGGTGCAGCGAGGCGGCTAGTTTTTATATTATTGGTCGGATCTTGGTCGTTGATGCCGATGGGGGCGCTGAGGGTAGTTTTGTAGGTGAGGGCGCCGCGGGCGGCGAGGGTGGTTTTATCGACGGGCACGGCGATCACGGTACTGGCACCGGCGGCGAGGGTGGGGACGCGGTAGTTGGCGGTGAGGCCATCGATGTCGACGTCTAGCGTGAGGCCGGAAAGAGCTTGGCCGCCGCGATTTTGGATAACGATCTCCATCTGGGCGCGGGTGGAATCGTAGAAGTGGCTGGAAAGAGCGGCGTCGACACGCGTCGGGTCGTTGCGGCCGAGGGCCCAGCCTAGGTTGAGGGTGCCGCGACCGTAGTCGGCATCGGGCCCGGGAGCGCCGGCGTCGTTGGTGGTGGCGGCGAGGATTTCCCAAGCTTGGGTGGCGGTGAGCGTGGGGTTGGCGGAGAGGACCGTGGCGAGTGCGCCGGCGACGAGTGGAGCGGCGGCGGATGTGCCATCGACGTAGACGCGCTGTTGGTTGATCCACGCGGTTTGGACGCCGTAGCCGGGCGCGGAAATTTGGAGTTGGGGGCCGGAGTTGGAAAACGTGACCTGTTGGCCGACGGCATCGACGGCGCCGACGGAGATGACGCGGGCATCGGCGGCGGGCCACGTGAGGCGCGTGGCTTGGTCGTTGCCGGCGGCGGCGACGATAAGCGCGCCGTGTGTGTCGGCGTAGTCGATGGCGGCGAGCAGGACGTTGCTGGTGGCGTAGCCGCCGAGGCTGATGTTGATGATTTTGGCGCCGGCATCGACGGCGGCGAGGATGCCTTGGGCGACGGTGAAAATGTCGCTGAGCCCGTCGGCGTTGGTGACGCGGATGCTGAGGATCGTGGCGGCGGGGGCGACGCCGGGGGCATCGGGCGAGAGGCCGGCGGCGAGGGCGGCGACGGCGGTGCCGTGACCGGAGGCGTTGGTCCCGTCGGGGAGTTGGCCGGCGCCGACGTCGAGGGTGCGGACGCGGCCGTTGAAGGTGGGGTCGAGGGCGTTTACGCCGCTGTCGAGGATGGCGATGGTGACGCCGCGGCCCCACGTGGTGCGGTCGGCGGTGGCGCCGATGGCGGCGAGCGTGGTGTTGCGCAGCGGAATCAAGTCGAGGGCGGCGCGGTCGGCGGTGGTGAGTTTATCGGGGATGCGGAGGAAATTATTGGCGGCCGCGTCGGCGTAGTCGGCGGTGTGGCGGAGGATATCGTTTTGGATGGCGGCGATGCGTTCGTAGCGAATGCGGACCGTGTGGAGCGCGTCGAGTTGGGCGACGACGCTCAGGCCTTGGGCGGAGGCGCGGGCGAGGAAACGCCGATAGGCTGCGTCGTCGCGGAACGTGAGCGTGGCTTCGTGGGGGCGGGCTTCGGGCGAGGCGAGCAGCGCGCGGAGGCCGGAGAAAAATAAATCGGCGGTGGCGGCGAGGGCTTCGTCGGGCGTGGCCACGACGGGCGCGGGAGCGGGGTAAGATTTGACCGAAGGCGCGGGGCGGGGGGCGTGGCGCGATGGACGCGCGGTGATGAGGATCGCGATCACGAGCCCGCCGGCGAGAAAGAGAGCCAGATAAATGCTGCGGAGGCGCATGGTGATTCGGATGGGACGGGAACCGACGCCGGAAGTTTCACCGATTCATGAGGCCGGGGCGAGCGGCGAACGCGGGCGCCGCAGGATTTTGGCGGGTGGTGGCGCGGGTGGCGGGAGCGGTTACGTCTCGCACTTCAAGACGTAGACGGCGCCTTTTTCGGAGCCGATGGCGAGGAGGCGGTCGTCTGGCGACCAGACGAGTTTCGTGGCGGCGTGGGGCATTTTGACGGTGGCGCGGAGGGGTTTGGCGCGCTCGGGGCTCCAGATTTGGACGACGCCGTCGAGGCTCGCGGAGGCGAGGAGGCTGTGGGTGTTTTGAAAAGCGACGGCGCAGACGGGTGCTTCGTGGGGCAACATGGCGGGTTCGCGTCCTTCGGGGCCGGCGCCGGCGCAGTCCCAGATGCAGGCGTCGCGGCCGCCGCCGGTGGCGAGCCAGCGGGAGGCGTGGTCGTAGGAGAGGTGTTTCACTTTCGACTCGTAGCCGCTCATGTGGAGCTCGACGTCGGTCTCGGGAATCCAGAGGTGCACGCTCGGGTCTTGGTTGCCGGAGACGAGCCATTTGCTGTCAGGCGACCAGACGAGGGCGTGGATGCCGTTGGCGTAGGGGAAGGTTTTTTGGAGGAGGAAATCGTCAGCATCCCAGAGTTGGACGCCGCCGAAGTGCGCGGCGGCAACGCAACCGGCGGCGGGTTGGGCGGCGAGGGCGGTGATGGATTTGGCGGCGTCGGCGAACGTGTGGGCCACGGTGCCGTCGGCGCGGAGGGCGGTGAGTTTGCGGCCGGCGGCGGCGAAGAGCGTGGTGCCGCTCCAGGCGAGATGTTCGACCCAAGCGGTGCCGAGGGCGGCGGTGGCGGTGTGTTGACCGGCGGGTGCGTCCCAGAATTTGACGGCGCCGTCTTGGCCGCCGGTCGCGAGAACGGTGGCGGTGGCGGGTTGCCAGGCGAGGCAGTTGGTGCCGTCGGCGTGACCGGGGAGTTCGTGGCGACGGGCGCCGTCGGTGGCGGTGAAAAGGGAAACGGGGCCGGCGGCGCTGGCGGCGGCGAGCAGGTGGCCGTCGGGTGCCCACGCGAGGTCGATGGCGTAGTCGTCGAGGGTGGCGGCCCAGTGCTTGGTGAGTTGCATCGGCGGGAGGCTGAGGGCGGGGCGGAGTGGCGCGCAAGGCGTGAGTCGCGGGCGGAGTTTTTTTCGAGGTTGAGCTTGGCGAGGGCGGGGCGGTGTGTCTTCAATCGCGCTTCCGCCTTACCTCACGTTACTTCACCCCTGAATCCAACCTAACCGGAGCGTCTGCGGACATCCGGTCAAAAAATCCATCACGATGTCTCAATCCACCCAACTCAATCGTCGCGATTTCATCACGTTTTCAGCCATGGCCGCGGCCATGCTGGGCGTCTCGGGCTGCGCCAGTTTTCCGAAAGACGCGAACTCGCCGCGCAAGCCTCGCCCCATCGCGCCGGGCGCCAAAATCCGCCTCGCGCAGATCGGCTGTGGCGGCAAGGGCTTCTCGGACATCATGGCGCACCGCGACGAAGAAGTCGTGGCGTTGTGCGACATCGATTGGGAAGGCGCCACGCCGCGCGGCAACGCCAACGGCAACGAGCCTGTTAAGTTGTCCAACGTGAAGAAGCTCATCGCGGAATTCCCGAAGGCGAAACGTTACACCGATTTCCGGAAAATGCTCATCGAGATGGACGACCAGATCGACGCGGTCGGCATCGCGACGCCGGATCACATGCATTTTCTCCCCGCCTACATGGCGATCATGATGGGCAAACACGTTTACGTGCAAAAGCCCCTCACGCAGACCGTCGGCGAAGCCCGTGAGTTGCTCCGCCTCGCGCGTCTCAACGGCGTGTGCACGCAAATGGGTAATCAAGGTCACGCGGGCGAAGGCATCCGCCTCGTGCGCGAGTGGTTCCAAGCCGGCGTGCTCGGCGATGTGCGCGAAGTGCAGATCTGGACCAACCGCTCCGCCACTTCGGCCGGTGTCGTCTGGCCCCAAGGCATGCAAGAATGGCCCGCGGCCGAGACGCCCCCGGCGGGCTTCTCGCAGGACTTGTTCCTCGGTCGCGCCCAAGAACGCACCTTCAGCCGCGCGATCCATCCCTTCAAATGGCGCGGTTACCAGGACTACGGTTGCGGCGCCCTCGGCGACATGGCGTGCCATCTCATGGACGCCGCGTATTGGAACCTCAACCTCGGCGCGCCCACGAGCGTCGAGCTCAAGAAAATCACCGGCAAGAGCTCGATCGCGTTCCCGAAATCCGCGGTCGTCGAGTATCAGTTCCCCGCGCGCGGCAACCTCCCGCCGGTGAAGCTCACCTGGAGCGAAGGCGGCGAAAAACCAGAAAAACCCACGCAGCTCGAAGAGTCCCGCCAGCTCGCCAAAGGCGGCCAGCTCATCATCGGCAGCAAGGGCACCGTTTACGACGGCAACGATTACTGCAACAGCCCGCGTTTCCTCCCCGAGTCGTTCCACAAAGAACTCGTCGAAGGCGGCAAACTTCCGCCCAAGACGCTCCCGCGCGTCCCAGAAAATAATCCGCACAAAGAATGGACGGCCGCGATCCGCGCCAACAATCCCACGGCCGCCGGCTCCAACTTCGAATACTCGGTGCCGTTCACCGAGATGGTCTGCCTCGGCACGATGTCGATTCTCGTGGGCAAGAAGTTTACGTGGGACCCCGTCGCCATGAAGACCAGCCTGCCCGAAGCCGATAAGCTGCTCTACCCAACCTACCGCCAAGGTTGGTCGATGCCCGATATCGCAGCGAAGATCGTCTGATTCTGAGCTGAGTATTCATCCGGGTAACACGCCCGGACCCGTTTCAGAGTTGCCGCCAAGTCGGGGATGAAAAATCCTCGGCTTGGCTTTTTTCTGCACCCCACAACCCCGTTTGGTTTCCTCTGTTCGCGGCACGAATTTTCCGTCCGCGTAGGCATATTTTTTACCATGCTACCGCCAACCCTGCTCCGTACCGCTTTACTCCGTCGCTTATTCACCGGCTCCGCTTTCCTGCTGCTCGCGCCACTGCTCGCCGCGCAAATCGCCACGCCGCAGACGCCCGCGGCAAAGACGGCCGTGGGAAAAAAACAACCCGTACCGGAGGCCGTCTCGACCGCCGCCGAACCCGTCACCCCGCCAACGGCCGCCGAGTTGGTCACCCTCTCACCCTTCGTCGTCGAGACCGATACCGATAAAGGCTACCAATCCGCCTCGACGCTCGCCGGCACGCGCTTGCGCACCGAGCTCCGCGACGTCGGCGCCGCCATCAGCGTCGTCAACGCCCAGTTCCTCGCCGACACCGGCTCGACCAACACCAAAGACATCCTCGTTTATACGACCGGCACCGAAGCCTCGGGCATCGGCGGTAATTACTCCGGCGTGAGCACCGGCAATAATTTCTCCAACGCCGAGGCCAACCTCCAAAGCCCCAATGTCTCCACGCGCGTCCGTGGTCTCAGCGGCGCCGATCTCACGCGCGATTTTTTCCCGACCGACATTGGCCTCGATTCCTACAACACCGAACGCGTCGACATCTCGCGCGGCGCCAACGCCATCCTCTTCGGCCTCGGCAGTCCCGCGGGTATCATCAACAACCAACTCAAAGTCCCTAATCTCCGCAAAAACGGCATCACGTTTCAGCAGACGTACAGTCGCTACGACTCGCACCGCGAAGTGCTCGATGTGAACCAGTCGATCATCAAAGACCGCCTCGGCATCCGTATCATCGGCCTCAACGACGACAAAAAATTCCGCCAAAAACCCGCCTTCGAAGACGACCGCCGGCTCTACGCCGCGCTGCGCTGGGAGCCCCGATTATTCCGCGATGGTTTCACGCAGCTCAACGTCAGCTACGAAAACGGCGACATCTCCGCCAATCGCCCGCGCCCCACGCCGCCGCAAGATGGACTCTCGGTTTGGTTCAACGTCTTGAACAAAGTCGCGATCGACGCCAGCCAACCCACGACCGTCACCAACAATCCGCTGCTCGCCGCGCATCTCGGCTCGGCGGGACGTTGGTTTGGACAAGTTGGCGGGGTGTTCACCGATCCCAACTCCGCCGTGATGGGCGGCGCCGGCACACCGGCGTTCATGCTCAGCCGCGGCGGTAATCCGTTCACGCAATGGTTCGGCGTCGGCAACTACACCACGCAAGGCAACAACCCGCTGTTTTTCCTCAACCAACAATTCGCGCCCGCTGGCCAAGCCTACGCCGGTCTCTGGAAATACCAGGAAATCCGCGACCCGGCCGTTTTCGATTTTTACAACACGCTCCTCGACGGCCCCAACAAGCGCGAAGCCGCGGATTTCAACGCCTTCAACGCGAGCTTCCGCCAGACGTTTTTTAAAGACGCGCTCGGCTTCGAGGTCGCCTACGACGAACAAAAACAAAACAAGGCCAACACCAGCATCATCGGCTTCGACGCCGCGACGATCCACGTCGATATGCAGAGCAAGCTCGTCAACGGCGCCACTAACCCCAATTTCGGCCGCCCTTATTTTGCCTCGGATTCCATCGGCAACAATTTTACCGAAAACCGCCGCAAAGCTTTTCGTGCGACCACGTATGCCACGCTCGATCTCACGCAGAAATCCGGCCTCCTCCGCCACCTCGGTAAACACACATTCACCGGCGTTTACAGCGACCTCGAGAGCTCCAGTTTTTTCCGTAGCTACCAAGGCTACTCGTACACGACCGATCTCAACGTCTACGCCAACAACCCCACCGCGCTGACCTATCCGGATTACGCTGCGATCCACTACCTCGGGCCCTCGATGGCCAATCGCACGTCTGCGGCGGGTGCCGGCATCCAAGGCCTCACGGCGCCGCACGTTCCGCAGACGAGCGGCACCGCCTTGCTCTTCGATAATCGCACCAACGTCTGGGCGCCCAACGCCCCCGTCACCGTCATCGGCCCGGATAGCGGCCTCGATAAACTTTACTCCAACGCCTCGCGTTCGCTCAACAAAACCAAGAGTTACTCCGCCATCTGGCAGAGTTATTTTCTCAACCGCAAACTCGTCGGTCTCGTCGGTTGGCGGCAGGATGAATTCTCGCTCTACGATCCGGGCGCACCGGTCCGCGTCACGGCGACCAACCAAGTCGATCCGTACGCCGCCGCTTGGGCTTATCCAACCTCGCCCAACATTTACGCCAAGGACCAGACGGTGAGTTGGAGCGTCGTCGGCCACTCGCCCGATTTCATCAAGAAGCGTCTGCCGCTCGGCATGGACGTGAGCCTCTCTTACAACGAATCGGAAAACTTCCGCCCGTCGTCCACCGTTGCCGATGTTTACGGCCGGCCCTTCAGCCCGCCCGCCGGTTCGACTAAAGACGCTGGCCTCACGCTCTCGTTTTCCGATCAGAAATTTGTCCTGCGCGTGGTGAAATATAAAACCACGCAAGCCAACGACGTCAGCACGTTCTACAATACCTTTTGGCCAGGCAATGACGTCACGCGCGCGATGAACGGCCTGCGCGGCTCCAACACCAGCGAGGTGCTCATCAATAAATGGTTTGGCTTCACGCCGAGCGACCCGCGCTACCTCCCGCTCCGCGCCTCGCTCACCAATCCCGCCCAAGCCAGTAACGCCAACCCCGCGCTCACCGCCGCCGAGACGACCGCGCGCAATTTGTGGTTCACCCAGCGCACCGCCGCCGAGTGGCTCCGCCCCGTCGATCCGATGCTCGTCAGTTCTTGGGCTTTCACCCAAGCCGCAGGCGGTGGCAATTGGAGCGCCACGCGGCCGCCGAATGTCGGCAACATTTCCGACACCACCTCCGAAGGTTGGGAATTTGAAGGCACGTATAACCCCACGCGCAACTGGCGCATCACCTTCAACGCCGCGATGCAAGAAGCCCAACGCGTCAATTACGGCGCGGACTTCGCCGACTTCGTGGCGAAAAATCTCCCGCTCTGGACCGATGGCGATGGCGTCGCGGCGACCAGCATCCGCGCCCAAGAAGGTTTCGAAGACATTCCGTATTTCAACAGCGTGACGGGCACGCGTTTCGGCGGCGCCGCGATTAACGATATGTACATTCCCTATCTCAACGCTGTCGCCGCCAACGGTTCCGCTGTGCAAGAACTCCGCAAGTGGCGGTTCAACGCCGTCACGAATTACGACTTCGTTTCCGGCCCGCTCAAGGGCTTCAGCATCGGCGGCGCCGCGCGCTGGCAAGACCGCGTCGCCATCGGCTACGGCGTGAAGAAAAACGCCATCGGCGTCTGGGTTTCCGATGTGAATCAGCCGTTCTACGGGAGCGAACAACTCAACTGCGACGCCTGGCTCCGCTACGCGCGCAAGTTCCGCGACGGCAAGATCGGCTGGTCCATCCAACTCAACATCCGCGACGTCTTCGGCGACGACGACCTCATCGCCGTCACCGCCCAACCCAACGGCCAAGTCGCCTCCGCCCGCATCCCGCAACCCAAGCAGTGGTCGCTCACCAACACGTTCACGTTTTAAGCGCCTCCGCGGTTAACTGATTTAGAACGAAGGCGTCCGTGCTCCGGACGCCTTTTTTATGCGCCCGCGACTAGCATCTTTCTTGGCCTCGCTCCGTCTTTCCTGATCGCTTAACCACGCTTTGCCTTTTCGTAATTTTTTCTGACCTTAAACGCATCACCCCGCTTGTGCCGTTACCCCGTATCAGTCGCCGGTTAGTTTTCGCCCGCTGCGTTGCGCTTGCGGCGCTGGTGGTGTGGCCACGTTTCACGCGCGGCGCGGAGCCGGCGTTGGAATTTTTCACGAAAGAAATTCAGCCGGTTCTCAACGAATATTGCTACGGCTGCCACGGCGGCGGCATCGCCAAGGGCGGCGTTACGCTCGACGATTTCGCCAACGCCAAAGAACTCCAAAACCACGAGTTGTGGCTACGCGCTCTGCGTAATGTTCGCGCCGGTATCATGCCGCCCGTCGACGAGCCGCACCTCCCGCCCGATCAAGCCGCTAAACTCGCGCAGTGGATTAAGCGTCAGGTCTTCGAGCTCGATCCCGCGCAACCCGATCCCGGCCGCGTGACGTTGCGCCGGCTCAACCGCGTCGAGTACCGCAACACCGTCCGCGACCTCACCGGCGTCGAAGTGGACACGAAATTGGAATTCCCCGCCGACGATTCGGGCCACGGCTTCGACAATATCGGCGATGTGCTGACGGTTTCGCCGCTCTTGCTCGAGCGCTACCTCGACATGGCGCAGACGATTGTGACCGCCGTCGTGCCGATGAGCCCGCGCGTCGTGGCCGAAGTCGCCATCCCGGGCCAGAAATTCACCGCTGCCCCTGCGAGTGCGCGTCCGACCGTGGTGACAGAACGCTCGCGCCTAAATCCTCCGCCGGCGCCCATCGATCTCTCTTATTACGAAGCCTCGCAGGTCGCTGCGAAACATCGGGCGCCGCACGCGGGTGATTATCAAGTCGTCTTCGATCTGCGCGCCGTCGAGCGCTACGTCGAAAACGAGTTCGATCTCAACCAGTGCCAACTCACGCTGAAGGCCGACGGGGAAACGTTACTCGAGCGCGAGTTGGGCCGCGAAGGCAGCAAGTCCATGGAGTTTGTCTTTGATCGCACGTGGGCGGCCGGCGACCACGAATTGACCGTCGAGCTCCGACCCCACGGCGAAGCGCGGCCCCAAGTCCGCCAATTGCGCCTGCGGCTCAACGCTGTGGTCGTGCGCGGGCCCATGGCGAAAGAGCACTGGGTTGCGCCCAAAGATTACGCCCGCTTTTTCCCGCGCTCCGCTCCGGCCGATCTCGCCGGTCGGCGTAACTATGCTGCGGAAATTTTGGGGAAATTTGCCACGCGGGCGTTTCGTCGGCCGGTGGATGCGCCGACCGTGGGGCGGCTCGTGAAGCTGGCGGAAAGTGTTTTCACAGAAAAAAACAGCACCTTTGAAGCCGGCATCGCGCAGGCGATGGTCGCTGTGCTGGCTTCACCGCGGTTTATTTTCCGCGAGGAAGACGTGGAACCGTTGCGCGCGGGTCACGTGCATCCGCACATCGACGAGTACGCATTGGCCTCGCGACTCTCGTATTTTTTCTGGTCCACGATGCCCGATGAGGAACTCTTCCGCCTCGCCGCCAGCCAGCGCCTGCGTGCCGAGTTGCCAAAGCAGATCACGCGCCTGCTGGCGAGCCCGCGCGCAGTGGAGTTGGTGAAAAACTTCACGGGTCAATGGCTGCAGGCGCGCGACATTTCCACTATCGGCATCGACGCCCCCGCGATTTTCCTGCGCGAACATCCGCCCTCGCCTGGCTTCAATAGAGCGCGCGCCACCATCCGTCGCATTTCCGAAATCCCCGACGTGCACCGTACGCCCGAAGACGTCGCCGCGCTCGAGGCGGCGCGCAAGATCCGCGCCGAAGTCACCGGGAAAACCGGCCCGCAACTCACCGGCAGCCTCCGCACTGCGATGCAGGAAGAGACCGAGATGTTGTTTGCTCACGTGCTCGCCGAGGATCGCCCGCTCACCGAGCTGATTGATAACCACTACACGTTTCTCAATGAGGAACTCGCCAAACACTATGGCATCACCGGTGTGACCGGCCGCGCGATGCGCAAGGTCACGCTGCCGCCCGACAGCCCGCGCGGTGGGGTGTTGACCCAAGGCACCGTGCTCGCCGTCACCTCCAATCCCACCCGCACCTCGCCCGTGAAACGCGGCGTCTTCATCCTCGACGCCATTCTCGGCACGCCGCCCGCGCCGCCGCCGCCGAATATCCCGGCGCTCGAAGATGCCGCCACTCCCGAGAAACTCCGCCAGATGACGCTGCGCGAAAACATGGCCCTCCACGCCTCGAATCCGTTGTGCGCTTCGTGCCATAGTCGCATGGATCCGCTCGGGCTCGCGCTGGAAAATTTTAATGCCCTCGGCCAGTGGCGCACCACTGAGATGAATCACCCCATCGAGCCCGCCGGCCAACTGATCACGGGCGAAAAATTCACCGACATCCGCGGCTTGAAACGCATCCTCGCCACCGACCGGCGGCAGGACTTTTATCGTTGCGTGAGCGAAAAACTCTTCACTTACGCGCTCGGGCGAGGCGTGGAATATTCCGACACCGAAACGATCGATCAACTCGTCGCGCAACTTGAAGCCTCGGGCGGTCGTCCATCCGTGCTCATTCGCGGCATCATTGCCTCCGCCCCTTTTCAACAACGTCGTCGCCCCGCGCCGACCGAAGCCGTTGCCTTTACCCGTTCTGCTCCCGCTCTCATCTTGACCCCATGAAACCTGCCGCCCCTGCTGCTTTCACTGCTGAGCAACATCTCGCCGCGATGAACCGCCGGCATTTCTTGCGCGGACTCGGGGCGTGCATCGCGTTGCCTTCGCTCGCCTCGCTCGTGCCGACTCGGGCGCTCGCCGCCGCGCCTGCCGCCAAAGGCCTCGCCACGACCGCGTCGGGCGCGCCCTTGCGCACGGCATTTGTGTATTTCCCCAACGGCGCCATCCCCGCGAGTTGGTGGCCCGAGGGCAGCGGTACGAATTTCAATTTTGGTCCCACGCTCCAACCGCTCGCGGCGCTGCGTCACCAACTGCAGGTCGTCAGCGGGCTCGATCACGCCAACGCCCGCGCCGGCAACGACGGCGGGGGTGACCACGCGCGCGGCAACGGCGTGTTTCTCACCGGCGTGCGCCTCAACAAGAGCGCGACCGATATTCGCGCTGGCATTTCGATCGACCAGACGATCGCCAATCAAGTCGGCCACCTCACGCGTTTCCCCTCGCTCGAACTCACCTGCGACACCGATCGTCGCGCGGGCAACTGCGACTCCGGTTACGCGTGCGCGTATCAGTACAATCTCTCGTGGCGCTCCGCCACGACGCCGATGCCGCCCGAGTCGAATCCACGCCTGCTCTTTGAACGTATGTTTGGCGCCGGCCCGCACGGCACGCGGGCCGAAAACGCTCGTCTCCGTATGGAGGCGCGCCGCTCCGTGCTCGATTTCGTCAACGAGGACACACGCCGCATGCAAAGTCGCCTCGACCCGCGCGACCGCGAAAAACTCGATCAATATCTCACCGGCATTCGCGAAGTGGAAATCCGCATCCAGAAAGCCGAACGTTTTGGGGCCAACGTCGATCCTGACCTCGCTACGCCCGCGGGCATTCCGCGCAGCCACGGCGAACACGTTCGCCTGATGTACGACTTGCTCGCGCTCGCGTTTAAGACCGACTCCACGCGCGTTGCGACCTTCGCCCTCGCGCACGACGGCGACAATCGCTCGTTCAGCGAAATCGGCGTCGCCGAGGGTCATCACGATCTTTCCCATCACCAGGGGAATCAGGAACGCATCGCGAAGATAGCGCGCATCGACCGCTGGTATTCCGAGCAATTCGCCCGTTTCCTCCAAGACCTCGAATCCACCCGCGACGTCGATGGCAACTCCGTGTTGCACAACACGCGGATCGTCTACGGCAGCGGCAACGCCGACGCCAACCGCCACTCGCACGACAACTTGCCCGTGATCCTCGCCGGTGGCGGCGGTGGCCAGCTGAACCCCGGTCGCTATGTGCGCCACGGTTCGAAGCCGATGACGAATCTCTATCTCAGTCTCGCCGATCAAGCGGGCGTGACGGGACTCGAGCGTTTCGGTGATTCGACGGGCCGTTTAGCGAATATCTAAATCGCGCCTTACACGCGCCTCTGGCGCAAAATCTCAGGCGTGGCGCGGCGATTTTGGCGCCGACGCTGTAGCATCGTCGCGCCGAGCGCGATGATGCCGGCGACTAAAGCGTAGGTCGTGGGCTCCGGTACGGCTGAGGCATAAAGGCCCGAAATGGCGGCCGCGTTGAGCGAGCTGTCGTAGATGCGAATTTCGTCGAGGGAGCCGTTGTAAAATGAAACGCCCGGATTGCGGGAGAGGTCGGAGCCGATCAAGAAACCGCTCGCGCTATTCCTCACTCCGGTTGGCCCGCTGGCGAACGACGATTCCAAGGTGCCGTTGACGTAAAGGGCCATGGCGCCGGTGGTGCCGTCCCAGGTGGCGGCGACGAATTGCCATTGGCCGTTGTTCACGTTGGAGGAGGAGAAAATCGTTTTATCCACATCTGCACCTCCGACCCCGAAAGCGACTTTGGATCCAATTTGTGAAATGCCCCAATCGTTCGTGCCGCCGGGTAATTCATGATCAACCAAGCCGGCGCCCGAATACCACTGATCGAAACTATTACTGGCGTTCGTATTCGTGGTGTTCATCCAGAAGGTCACGGTGAAAGCCGTCAGCGCCGGACTGCTGCTCGTGCTAAGATAAGCGGTGGACGTTCCATTAAAGAGTGCGCCGCCTGTGCCGTTTT
>Ga0114972_10002430_pt1 | contig 13995 bp, 14 predicted proteins | sample M_140807_EF_Meta_FD_87354 | JGI IMG/M metagenome (GOLD analysis project Ga0114972, IMG submission 87354) | Freshwater microbial communities from Lake Montjoie, Canada to study carbon cycling - M_140807_EF_MetaG | ecosystem: Environmental > Aquatic > Freshwater > Lake | place: Lake Montjoie... | reverse complement strand
GCAGTCGTTCGATCTCGCAGATCGCTTGCAGACCCCCGTCTTTGTTCTGCTTGACCTCGATATCGGCATGAATGACTGGCTGTGCGAACCGTTCAAATGGGACGATAAGCGCCAGCTGGACCGCGGCAAGGTGATGTCCGCCGAGGAACTGGAGACGGGCCGAACCTTCGGCCGCTACCTGGACGCTGACGGCGACGGTATTCCCTTCCGTACCTATCCGGGCACCCATCCCTCGAAGGGTGCCTTCTTCACCCGTGGGACATCACGCGATCGCTTCGCGAAGTACACCGAGGTGGGCAGCGCCTATGTCGACAACATGCAGCGCCTGCTGCAGAAATTTGAGACCGCGAAGACGCTTGTACCGCACCCGGTGGAGCGGCAAGCCACGACCCCGACCCGCACCGGGGTGCTGTATTACGGCAGTTCCTCAGCTGCGATGAAGGAAGCACTCGCGCAGCTGGAGGCCGATGGCGTCCACCTGGACGCGATGCGCGTGCGCGCCTTCCCGTTCCATGACGACATCATGGAATTCATTGCCCGGCACGATCGCGTCTTCGTCGTTGATCAGAATCGTGACGCCCAGCTGCGCAGCATGCTGATGATCGAAGGCAATATCGACGCCGCCAAGCTGATTCCGATCCTTCACTATGACGGTACGCCCATCACCGCCCGCTTCATCCGCTCGGCCATCGCCGATCGCGCAGCCGCGCTGAAGGTCGTCCCCTTTGCCGGAGCCGCCGCCGAATGAGCTTCCTCCCCAAGCCCAAGCTGCACCACCCGAAGCTGCCGACCAACGAGCTCGGCTTCACCCGGCGTGACTATGAGGGGGCGATCAGCACCCTTTGCGCCGGCTGCGGTCATGATTCGATTTCGGCGGCGATCATCCAGGCCTGCTTCGAGATGGCGATCGAGCCGCATCGCGTCGCCAAGCTTTCAGGCATCGGCTGTTCCTCGAAGACGCCGGACTATTTCCTGGGCGCCTCGCACGGGTTCAATTCCGTGCACGGGCGCATGCCATCGGTGCTGACCGGCGCAAACCTCGCCAACCGCGATCTGATCTATCTCGGCGTCTCGGGCGATGGCGATTCCGCCTCGATAGGCTTCGGCCAGTTCGCGCACAGCATTCGCCGCGCTGTGAACATGACCTATATCGTCGAGAATAACGGCGTCTACGGGCTGACCAAGGGTCAGTTCTCGGCGACCTCCGATAAGGGCTCCAAGGCCAAGAAGGGCACCGTCAATACCGACGAGCCGATCGACCTGGTCAGCATCGCGCTGCAGCTGGGCGCCACTTATGTCGGGCGCAGCTTCTCGGGCGATAAGTCGCAGCTGGTGCCGTTGATCAAGGGCGCGCTGAGCCACCAGGGCGCGGCCTTCATCGACTGCATCAGCCCCTGTGTCGCCTTCAACAACCACGAAGGCTCGACCAAAAGCTACGACTTCGTTCGTGAGCACAACGAGGCGATGAACCAGCTCGACGTCATCCTGGGCCGGGAGAGCATCACGGCGGAATACGAGCCCGGCGAGATGCGGGAAGTGACGCAGCATGATGGCTCCGTCCTGCGGCTACGCAAGCTGCACAGCGGCTACGACCCGACCAATCGGGTCGGCGCCATGAACCATCTCCAGGAACGCAAAGCAGCCGGGGAAATCGTGACCGGGCTGCTCTTTGTCGATCCGGAGCCGCACGACATGCACAGCCATCTAGATACTGTTGCCCTGCCGCTGAACCGGCTGGACGACAAGGCGCTGGTTCCTGGTGCGAGCGCGCTTGAAAAGATCAACGCCGCCCTGCGATAAGCAAAGCGAGGCGGACCTCTACAGGTCCGCCTTCCAGATCCACAAGCCGACCAGCGCCCCCACCAAGGCACCGAGACCGAGCACGGGGGTGCTTGTCACCCCAAGGTCACGCGCGATTGCCAGCCAGAGCACGAAGACGCCGATCGCAACCGCAATACCGCCGATAAGAGAGGCGCGGCCGCGCTTGATCTGCCCGCCATCGAGCGGCGTCAGCGCCGCCATCTATTCGGCCGCCAGCGGCACGGTACGCGGCAGGCCAGCGGCCGGGTCGTCCTTCGTGTGTTTCACCCGCTTCAGGTCGGGGCGCACGAAGCGCGCCTCATAGCCGTTGAACAGATGCCCCAGCAGCCCGCGCTTCAGATCGGAGGTCCCGAACAGCCAATCGCCGATCGGGTAGGTCAGGTTGAAGTTCCGCTCCATCATGATGGCGGTGTTGTGGTGCGCGGCGTGGTGACGACGGATAGTGTTGATGAAGGGGATATGCCGGACAACCCGGTCGTCCTTCACATGACAGCAGAAGTGGAAGAACTCGTAGTTCAGGTACAGCGCGGTATTGGTGATCAGCAGCAGCCAGCCGGCATCGGGCAGGCCGGCGCGGTTCAGCAGGAAGGCCGGCACGACCGACATCGCCAGGAAGGTGACCAGCGCATAGGGCGGGAAAAATACGATGCGGAAGTCGCGTGTGCTGTCGATGGTGTATTCGTGTTCGGTGAAGAACTGGTGGTGCGCCAGCGTGTGCCGCTTGTAGATGCCCATCAGCCCCCTGATCGGCCGGTGCATCACGTATTTATGGATCCACCACTCAAAGGTATTGGCGCCGAGGAAGGCGAGCGGCACGATCGACCACTCGAACCAGGCAGGCGCATGAAGCTGACGGGCGAAGTGCCAGATCGCCGCGCCGCCGATCGCGTAAATCAGCGCGACATGCGCCCAGCCGTGGTACAGGCGGCCAATCTTGCCGCGGAAATCTTCCCGGAAGGCCTGCTGCCGGCGGGACAGCCGCTCGGCCCTGGTCAGCGTCGCTTGCATGGTCTCGTTTCCCTGCCTGCCGGTGGCCTATCAGCGCCGCGCCAAGGGGGTCAACGCCGCACTGCCTGGGTAAAGCGCTCAATATGGTTCATCAGCGCGTCCGAAGCTGAAGCCGCGCCCGGCGCATCGCCGGCGGCGATCGCCTCGGCCAGCCGGGCGTGGGCCAGCGCCGTCTCGCCCAGCATGCCGTCGGCCCGCCGGCCGTGGCGATACCAGAAACGCCGCGAGAGCCCATGCAGAAGGCCCATGGCAGCGGCGGCGAACTCGTTATGGGCGGCGGCCAGCACCAGCAGGTTCAACTGCCGGTCAAGCCGCAGGAAGGCGGTATCGTCGGCAGTCCGTGCGACCTCCGCCAGACCGGCCGCGATCTCACCGAAGGCAGCGCGCTGATCGGCATCGGCCTGGCGCGCCGCCAGCTGGGCCAGCAGCCGCTCCAGCTCTCGCCGCACGAGAACGAGGCGGAGCTGCGCCGCCGGGTCAATCTCGGTAATCACAATGCCCCGGCGTGGCAACACCTGCACCAGGCGCTCCCGCGCCAGGCGTTGCAGCGCCTCGCGCACCGGGGTGCGGCCGAAGCCCACATGCTCGGCGATCTGCGCCTCGCTCACCGCGGCGCCGGGGCGGAAGACCAGGGTGGCGATGGCCTCCTCAATCGCCTGATAGGCCTGCTCGCTCTGCGGTCCGAAGGCGGAAAGGGGGGCGAGGCCGGCCAACATTGCGGCAGTCAAGCGGCGGCGGCGGCAGACGGCAAGTCTTGAGTTGACAGTCGCATGACAATGTCAGAAGGTTCGGTCCATCGGGCGATATATCACCCGCAAGGAAGCCGAGTTTAGGGAGGCTCAAGGTCCAGGCTGCTTGGTCCGACCATGGCGACATCGCCACGGGAGGCCCAGGCAGCCTGAGAACCGACCAGGACCCCCCGGCATCCCCTCAGGCGATCGCCGCCGCGATATCCTCGCTGGTCAGCTCCCAGGCATTGTCCAGTTCGGCCACCACCTCGCGCATGAAACGCTCGGTCAGGGCCAGCGCGCGGGCCGGGTCGCCCAGATGGTCGCACAGCAGCGCCAGCGCCAGCTGCCGCGGCGCATCGCCCTCATAGGTCCATTCGAACCCCATGGGGGAGAAGGTCTTCACCCCGAAGCAGGGGTCGAGCGGCGCGCCATCCACCGTGACCTGCGCGCCGGCCAGGCTGCGGCCGCCTTCGTAGAGCTTCATGGGAACACCACCACGCTGCGGATCGCCTCCCCGCGCTTCAGGGCGGCGAAGCCTTCGTTGATCTGCTCGAGCCCGATGCGCGCCGTGATCAGGCTATCGAGGTCAAGGCGCCCGTCCAGATAGGCGTGCGCCATGGCCGGGAAATCCTCGGCCGGGCGGGCCCCGCCATAGGAGCTGCGGGTGATGCGCTTTTCCTGCATCAGCGCGCCCCAGCGGAAGGCGATATCCTCATTCACCCCGACCTTGCCCAGCCAGACCACCTGGCCGCCGGGGCGCGTGGCCTCGACGCTGGTGCGGAAGGCAGCGGGGACGCCGGCGGCTTCGATCACCACATCGGCGCCCCGGCCGGCGGTGAGGGATTTCGCCAGCGCCGCCGGGTCCTCGGCGGCCGGGTCGCACAGCGTGCCAGCGCCGGCGCGTTCGGCCATGGCACGGCGGGCGGGGTTGGGGTCCACGGCAATGACGCGGCCGGCGCCGGCCAGCCGGGCGCCCTGGATGGCGGCCAGCCCCACCGCGCCGGCGCCGATCACCATCACGGTCATGCCCCAGGCGATGCCGGCGATATGGGTGGCGGCGCCGAAACCGGTCATCACCGCGCAGCCCAGCAGGCAGGCGCGATCGGGTGGGATGGCGGCCGGCACCTTCACCGCCTGCTGGGCGGGGACGACCAGGTACTCGGCAAAACCGCCGAGATACATCAGGGTGTGCAGCGGCGCGCCGTCATCGCAGGCAAGGCGCGGACGGCCATCGAAATGCGCGGCCAGCGGGCCGTGGCGCAGATAGGGCTCGCACAGGATCGGTTGCCCGCGGGCGCAGTGGAAACACTGGCCGCAATGCGGGTTCCAGTGCAGCACCACGGGATCGCCGGGGGCGAGGCCGGCGACGCCTTCGCCGCAGGCCGCGACCTCCCCGGCCACCTCATGCCCCAGCACGGCGGGGAGCGTCAGGCCAAGCTGGCCCTCGATCACCTCCAGATCCGTGTGGCAGAGCGAGGCGGCGCGGGTGCGGACCAGCACATCCCCGGGGCCAGGCGGGGCGAGGCGGATGCTCTCCACCCGCATCGGCTGGCCGATGGCGCGCAGCACGGCGGCACGGGCGGTGATGGGCGGCTGGGCCATGGTTCCCCCTGCGTGTTTTTTGGTGGGTTGGCGCGGGGCCAGTCTGGCGCGGGCCAGCGCGACGGACCAGGGGGCGCGGAGCGGCCCCGGCGGCGGGCCGAAAACCCTGAAAAACCCAGCTTGCAGCAGTTTCGGACAAATGCCGAAGGGGCCCCAAGGAGTGGTTTTTGGGGGAAGCTTTTTGAGGGCGGCGGGCGGCCCCGGCGCCCCGGGCGGACCCGCGGCGGCAGCGACCCGCGCCGCATGGCGCGGCGGGAGCGAAGCGCGGATGGACAGCTTCAAGGAGCGAAGACGGCCCCGGGGGGCGCCCTTGGAGAACAGACTAGGGGTAAATGATTAATCGAACGTGAAGGCCGCGCGGATTTCCGCCCGCGCCAAGCAGCGGTGATGCGGCGCCGCCTCCCTCACGCTTTTTTGTTTTGACTTCGAACGCATTTCCGTTATTATATCACAACGATGCCCGGATCACCCGGCCATCGCATCCCGGAGACGACCATGCCCGTGAACCCCGTCCTCGACCCCACCAAGGTGAAAATCGGCCAGACGATGCATGTGGACGCCACCTTCCAGGCGGACCGGCACAGCGCCGATGACGTGAAGAAGCTCGTCGAACTCGCCCTCGGCAAGGCCGGCTGCCCCGCCTGCGGCCGCCTGCACCGGCTGCGGATCGAGTTCCTGGGCGACCCCATCGACAAGGCGATCCATACCGGCATCCCGGGCATCGCCAGCATCAGCCAGAACGGCTTCTGACCGATGCGCCAGGAGAAGGCCGATCCCCCAGGTGGCGCGCTGCCGCAACCCGGCATCGGCCTCTCCTATATCGCCGATTTGCCGGCCGAACTCTACGCGGCCGGCCTGCTGGATTTCGTCGAACTCACACCAGAAGCGCTCTGCCACGAGGTGGCGACCGCCACCGGCCGCCATCTCGCGCTGCGCGAGGATGCCCTGGCCGAAGCCCAGGCGCGCTGCGGCGCGCTGCCCATCGCCGTGCATGGCGTGGAGCTCTCCATCGGCTCGGCGCATGGCATGAACGACACCTATCTGGCGATGCTGGACCGCCTGCAGGCGGCCTGGCCCTTCCTCTGGCACAGCGAACATCTGCACTTCCAGACGCTGCCCGATGGGCCGCGGGGCAGCCGCGATATCGGCGTCCCGCTGCCGCTGCCGGCCACCGAGGAAGCCGCCTGTCTGCTCGCCAGCCGCGCGGCGGCAATCGGCCGGCGCTACGGCGTGCCCTTCCTGCTGGAAAACGGCGCCTGCTATCTGCGCGACGTGCCAGCGGAACCGGCGCTGGGCGACGATATCGGGCTGCTGAACCGCATCGCCACCCTCTCGGGCTGCGGCCAGCTGCTGGACCTGCACAACCTGCACTGCAACGCGATCAATCTGGGGATCGACGCCCTGGCGGCGCTGGCGCGGATCGACCTCGGCGCCGTGGTTGAAATCCATCTGGCCGGCGGGCAGTGGGATTGCGGCTTCTACACCGATGCCCATTCGGGCGCGGTGCCGGAGCCGGTCTGGGACCTGCTCGCGGCCTGCCTGCCGCGGACGCCGCGGCTGCGCGGGGTGGTCTTCGAAATCCTGGAAACCCACGCCTTGTCCTTCGGCGCCGGCCGCATCGCGCGCGAGGTGGAGCGCGCCCGCGCCTCGCTGCGGCAGGCCCGGCCGGCGCTGCCGGTAGCGGCCTGAATGGCGGCGCTGGCGGCCTATCAGGCAAGGCTCGGCGGGCTGATCCTCGCCGCGCAGACCGGGGCACCGCCGGCGGCGTGCCCACCCGGGCTGCGCTTCACCATGGCGGTGCAGCGCGCCTGGTGCGAAGGGCGCGCCGCACGGGCGGCGGCGCTGCCGCTGGCGCTGCTGCCGGCCGCGGCCCGGGACGCGCTGCTGGCGGCCTATGTCAGCGGCGGTGGCGGCCGGGCTTCGGTCTTCTCCGCCGAGGCGCGGCGCTTCCTGGCTTTCCTCGCCCCCCGGCTGGCACCCGGCAGCCATGCGGCGGCGCTCTGCCAGTTGCAGCAGGCGCTGCTGGCCGCCGAGGACGCCGCCCTGGCCTTCACGCCACCGCCCCCGCCGCCGCTATGGCCGGCTGCGGCAGAAGCGAGGCTCGCGCCGGGCGCGGCGCTGATCTGGTTCCAGGCCTCGCCCCTGGCGGTGCTGCGCGTCGCCGCCCAGGGCGGCCCGCCGCCGCCCGAAGCCGGGCCGCCCGAGGCGCTGCTGGTGGCGCCGGGGCTGGCGCAGCGGCTGCGTCCGGCCCTGCCGGCCGAAGCCGCGCTGCTCGCCCGGCTGCCCGCGCCCGCCGTCAGCCTGCGGGCCGAGCTGCTGGCCGACCTGGCCGCGATCGGCGCGCTGCACGGCGTGGCGCCGTAAAACCAAAGGCCGGCGGCGTTTACGCGTGCCGCGCCCGGCGCGCCGCCGCCCGCCGCCCTACCCCCCCTTCACCAACCCATCCACCGCCACGCACCCCCACGCCCCCGCAATCAGCGGGTTCGCCTCTGCCTCCGCAATCCGCCCGCCGGCCGCGGCCAGCAGGACGGAAAAGGCAGACACGGCCCGCGCCACCGCGGCCACATCGGCGCGCGGGGCGCCCCTGAATCCGTCCAACAACGGAAATCCCTTCAGGCTGCGCAGCATCGCCTCCGCCCGGGCGGGGGAGACGGGGGCGAGGTCCAGCGCCACATCCTTCCACAGCTCCGCCTGCACGCCGCCGGTGCCCACCAGCACCAGCGGGCCGAACTGCCCGTCCTGCCGCCCGCCCAGGATCAGCTCCACCCCCGGGCGCGCCATGGGCTGCACCAGCACGCCGTCCAGCCGCGCGGTGGGGGCGTGGTGTTTGGCGCTGGCCATGATCTCGGCGAAGGCCGCTTGCACGGCGGCGGCATCGGCCAGGCGCAGCTTCACCCCGCCCACTTCGGTCTTGTGGGCGATATCCGGGCTGTCCAGCTTCAGCACCACGGGGAAGCCCAGCGCGGCGGCGGCGGCGGCGGCGGCTTCGGCGGTCGCGGCGCGGCGTTCTTCCACCACCGGTACGCCGATGCGGCCGAACAGCGCCTTGGCCTCGGCTTCCGCCAGCAGCCCGCCGGGGGCGGGCAGCGCGGCCAGGGCGGCGGCCAGCCCGGCGGGGGCTTCGGGCGTGGTGCGGTCCTGCCCGGCCCAATACTGGTGCCACAGCTGCACCGCGCGCATCAGCCGGCGCATGGACCGGAAGATGGGCACGGTGGGGGAGGCATCGGCCGCGACCGCGCCCGGCCCTTCCAGCTGTTCGGGAATCCAGGCGATGATGATGGGCTTGCCCACTTGCGCGATCAGCCCGGCAATCTCGGCAATGCGGGCGGGCGTGGTCTGGTGGTGCGAATAGACCTGCGGGTAGACGATCACGCCGTAATGCGGGTCGGCCGCCATGGCGGCCACGCATTTGCCGAAGCTCGCCGGGTTGCCGGCGGCCTGGGCGGTCAGGTCGCAAGGGTTGCGCGCGGCGCCGAAATCCGGGATCGCCGCTTCCAGCACGGCGCGCGCGGCATCCGATGGCTGCGGCATGTCCAGCCCCAGTATCTCCGCATGGTCGGCCGCCATGATGCCGGCGCCGCCCGAAGCGGTAACAATCGCCACGCCCGGCGCGCTGGGCCGGCCGGTTTTGGCGAACAGCGCGGCGGTCTCCAGCAGCGCGTCGTAATCCTCGACCTCCACCATGCCTGCCCGGCGGAAGGCCGCCGACCAGGCGAGCGCCGAGCCGGCGAGGGAGCCGGTGTGGGACGCCGCCGCCGCCGCCCCCGCAGCGCCTCGGCCAAGCTTGAGGGCGATGATCGGCTTGCCGGCGCGGCGCGCGGCGTCCCCCAGCAGCAGCAGGCGGCGGCCATCGTGCAGGCCCTCCACCGCCAAGGCCACGGCGCGGCATTCCGGCATGGACAGCTGATAGGCGGCAAGGTCGCAGACATCGAGGTCGGTGGCATTGCCCGCCGTCGTCATGTGGCAGACGGAAAAGCCGCGTTCGGCGGCCTGCATCAGCGCATAGCCCAGCGCGCCGGACTGGCTGGTGATGGCGACGCCGCCGGCCGGCGCGGTCATGCGGACATATTCCGGCATGAAGGTGACGCCGGCCTTCTTCACGTGATCGACAATGCCCAGGCAGTTCACACCGACCAGCGGCAGCCCGGCTTCGCGGCAGCGGTCGCGCAGCCGCGCTTCGTCCGCCTGGCGGTCCGCCAGGCCGGTTTCGCCATAGCCGGAGGCAAAGACGATGGCGCCACCCGCCCCCTTGGCGATGCAGGCCTCGATCGCGCCCATCACCTGTTCGCGCGGCAGGGCGATGAGGACGCAATCCGGCGCCGCCGGCAGGTCCGCGAGTTGGGCGAAGCAGGGCCGGCCGTGCAGCGTCTGGCCGGCATATTTCGGGTTCACGCCCCAGACCGGCCCGGCGAAGTTCACCAGGTTGCTGACAACCCGGCCGCCGAAGCGCGTGGCCTCGGCCGAGACGCCGAGGACGGCGACGCTATCGGGTGAGAGCAGGCGGCGCAGCGTCGCGGGATCGCGCAGGGCTTGGGGCGCGGACATCGGCATCCTCCGGTTGGTTGGAGTTCAGCCTAGATGCACGCGGCGTTCGGTCAACCGCGCCGGGTCAGAAATGCCCGGGGCGCAGCACTTCGGTGTCGGAGATGCTGAGGATGGCCGGGCGCGCCTCCAGCAGCTCATCCGCCGCGGCGACGAGGCGTTCGGCGATCTCGGCCGAGGCGATGCAGAGGATCAGCACATTGTCCATGACGCCGCCGGGTATGCCGGCCTGCCGCAGCCCCTGATGGCCGCGGCCGCTGAGCACCGGCAGCATGGTCCAGCCCGGCGCGCCCAGCCGGTCCAGCAGGGCGGTCACCGCCTCCGCCCGCACCGCCTCGACCACGATCTCGATCCGCTTGCGTGCATGCATGGGCCTGCCCTCAGCCGATGGCGCCGGCCGCCCGCAGATACAGCGGGATGCCGACGAGGATATTGAAGGGGAACGTGATGGCGACGGACAGCGTCACATAGATGCCGGCATCGGCCTGCGGGACGGCGAGGCGCATGGCGGCGGGCACGGCGATATAGGAGGCGCTGGCGCCGAGCACGGTCATCAGCCCCACCCCGCCCGGCGAAAGCCCCGCCAGCGTGCCGACCAGCCAGCCACCCGCCGCGCCCAGCAGCGGCATCAGCAGGCCGAAGGCGATCAGCGCCGGCTCCAGCCGGGCGCCGCCGGCCCGCAATTGGCGCACCGCGACGAGGCCCATCTCCAGCAAAAACAGGCACAGCACGCCGGTCCAGAGCCCATCGAGGAAGACCGCCAGCCCCGGCCGCGCCGCCGGCCCGGCGATCCAGGCGGCGAGGAAGCTGCCCAGCAGCAGCAGCACCGAGCCGTTCAGCAAAACCTCATGCGCCAACTTGGCGAGCGGCAGGCGCCCGCCGGCGCCCAGCCGCGCCAGCAGGATGGCGGTGATGATGGCCGGGGTTTCCATCGCCGCCAGCACCGCCGGCATGAAGCCTTCATAGGCCACGCCCGCCGCCTGCAGCACGCCGATGGCGGCGGCGAAGGTGACCACGCTGACCGAGCCATAATGCCCGGCGACCGCCGCCGCCGTCGCGCGGTCCAGCCGCGTCGCGAGGCGCAGCGCGAAAAAGGCCGGGATCGGCAGCAGCAGGCCGAGCAGCACGCCGCCCAGCAGCGTCTCCCACAAGCCTGGCGTGGCGCCGGAGGCGGCAACCGCGAAGCCGCCCTTCAGCCCGATCGCCATCATCAGATAAAGGGAGAGCGAACGCGCCAGCGCCTCCGGCACCGCGAGGTCGGAGCGGACGGCAGCGGCGAAGCCGCCCAGGGCGAAGAACAGCACCGGCAGCGGCAACAGGGTGGCGAGGCTCGACATGGTGGCCTCTTGCCCCGGCGCCGGGTGGTTGCGAAAGACTTATTCTCACCGGAGGCCTTGCCCATGTTCCCGAGTTGCGCAGTCGGAGATAGTGCGGCCTTCATTGCCGCCTGGCAGGCGGCGGCGGCGGCGGATGCGCGGCTCGGCGCCTGGGGCCTGGGGACGGCGCCGGGCTTCGCCTTCGTCAGCGATGGCGCGGCGGCCCGCTTCGGCCAGGGCGGGCCGCGTTTCACCCTGACCGCGCCGGCGGACGTCTGGGCCAAGGCGCTGCAGGCCGTCCCGCCCCGGCATCACCACAGCCTGTTCGCCCTGCGGATGCGGGTGCCGGAATTTGCGATCGACGGCGAGGAGCTGATCTTCGCCCAGCACTGCCACCTGGCCCGGCGGGTGCTGGAGGTGGGGCGCTGGCTGGCCAATGGCCGGCCGCTGCCGGTGCCCGCCGTGCCGCGCCCGGCGCTGGCCGAGGCGCCGCCGGCCGAGATCGCCGGCCGCTACGTCACCGTGCCGGTCGATGGCGTGCCACACCGTATCTATCTGGAACAGGCGGGCACCGGGGCGGATCTGCTCTGCCTGCACACCGCCGGCGCCGATGGCCGGCAATTCCACCGGCTGATGGCGGACCCACGCCTGGCGGGACAATGGCGGCTGACCGCCTTCGACCTGCCCTGGCACGGCAAATCCCCCGCGCCGGGCGGGGCCGCGCCGGGCGACTGGCGGCTGACCACGGACCGCTATGTGGCGATCATCATGGGCGTGATCGCCGCAGCCGGGCTGCGGCGCCCAGCGGTGCTCGGCGCGTCCATGTCCGGCGAGGTCTGCCTGGAACTCGCGCTGCGCCACCCGGAGGCCTTCCGCGGGATCGTCGCCTGCGAGGCGAGCGACAATATCCAGGGCCGCAAGGTGCCCTGGGCGGATCATCCGCAGGTGAACCAGGCGATCTTCGTGCCCGAATGGATCGAGGGGCTGATGGCGCCGCAAAGCCCGGCGCCCTGCGCGGTGGATGTCTGGTGGCAGTACAGCCAGGGCGGGCATGCGACCTTCGCCCGCGACATCGATTTCTACTCGGGCGAGTGGGATGCGCGCGATCGGGTGGGGCGGATCGACACCAGCCGCTGCCCGCTGGTGATGCTGACCGGGGAGTACGATTATTCCTGCACCGCCGAGCATTCCGCGGCCACGGCGGCGAAAATCCCCGGCGCGCGCTTCGCCATGATGCCGGGCATCGGGCATTTTCCCTTCGCCGAGAACCCGCCGCTATTCGCCGAGCATCTGCTGCCGGTGCTGGCGGGGTGGCGCTAGAGCAAGTTCCGTTCAGATGGAAACATCTGAACGGATGTCTTGCTCTAGAAAATATAATAACTAGAGCAGGCTACCTGCTCTAGCCGCACCCCTCCCAACGGCACCGGCGCGCGATCAGCTGCCGGTGCTGCCTTTGAAGGCGCTGTTAAGCTGGTTCACCGCATAGGGTCCGAACAGCGCCATCCCCGCGAGGAAGTAACTGCCCATCGCCGAGATCACGTCCTTGGCGGGCGTGAGATCGCCGCGCAGCCAGAACTGCAGCACGACATTGCCGGTGGCCCAGAGAAAGCAGGCGAGGATCACCGCGCCGACCAGCGCCGTCACCCGGCTGGAACTGCCGGGCGGCGGCGGGGAGTCGGCCGCCGCCCCGGCCGGCAGTTTCTCCCGCAAGGCGCCGCGCCGATCGACGGGCTCCAGGACGATCCGCAGCAGCACCAGCACCACCAGATCGCACCCGACGAGGAAGCCGCACGACCTGCCTTCCCCTGTTACAAGCTGAACAAAAAAGTCAGACTGGGCGAATACATGTACTCGCCGCCCTTCATTTTGACGAAGCCCTTGAAGTCGACATTGTTCAGCGTGGGCGATGCCGCATCGTCCCAGTTTTTTTTGATCTTCTGATCGGCGGGGTTGCTCGGGCCCTGACCGATGACGGGGTCGATCCCGGGCGTTCCGGGGACCGGAAACCCGCTATTGTTCGCCCAGACCTGCTGGGTGAACTTGAACTGCTGGGCGATGACCGCGTTGTAGGCCATGAACAGCAAGCCCACGCCGCCGGTCGGCAGCAAAGGCGCGACCTTCGAATTGAACTCCGCCAATGAACTGGATTGCGGCAACTCGGCGGGATGAAACTCCCGCTTCACGTCCTCATAGGGAATACCGCGCCGGGGCATGAGGTGCTTTCGCTCAGCGGGCTCCGGCTCGGCGCCGCCGCTACCGCGCGGATTGGTCTTGCGGATATGGGCATGGAAAGGACAGCGGGTCCCGGCATCTCCGACATACGAGAAGTTATTTGCTGGCGGCCCGCCGCGCGCCTCATCCGACAGCGTCACCGGAGTGCCGTCCTCAAAGCGGCCCACGATCAAGGCGCCGGCGAGTTCCCGCGCCTCGCCGGTCAGGCCGAGGCTGTCGGCAATGACCTGCTCACGCGTCTTGAACTGCCTGACATCCTGTTCGAGCTTGCGGAAAATGAAAAAGCTGCCGAAGCTGAAACTATCCGTACTGCCCGGGTCTTTCACCAGGGCGACGCTGAGTGGAAAGGTCGGGTCCCAGCGCGAGGTGCCGGCCGTCTCGGTTTCCGCATCGATCTCTTCCTGCAGCAGGAGAGGCTGGCTGCGGCCGTCGACATAGCCGAAATTCTCGATGCCCTCGCCTGCGGCGTTCCGCAGCGCCTTGCCGTGCTGCGTGTGGACGACCGTCCCACCGGCGTCGGTAATCATCGTCTTGATCGCCACAGCCTCCGCCGCCGTGCGGCTTTCGCTGTCGGTGGCCACCAGAAGCATCCCGTGCAAGTCCTGCTGGAAGGCCGCTTCCCAGGTCGCAACCGCGGGGTCGCTGAGCGCGGTTATGCTGCCAGCCGCCTTCATCCCTGACTTGAAGTCCGGGTCGGCGGGCGCTTTTGCTCCCAGGCCAATGGCATCGTAGCCCTTGGAGGT
>Ga0114972_10002429_pt1 | contig 14000 bp, 8 predicted proteins | sample M_140807_EF_Meta_FD_87354 | JGI IMG/M metagenome (GOLD analysis project Ga0114972, IMG submission 87354) | Freshwater microbial communities from Lake Montjoie, Canada to study carbon cycling - M_140807_EF_MetaG | ecosystem: Environmental > Aquatic > Freshwater > Lake | place: Lake Montjoie... | reverse complement strand
TAGATACAAACCAGATTCAGCAATCAAAGACGTACAATGTACTTATTGACAACACTGACGGCGAATGGGCCTATGATATGAGAATGATCTACATGGGTCAGATTCTTGACTTCTTCTATTTAAAACGGCGTCCGATCGGAGAGCGTTTTTCCAATACGAATTCATATGTTGAGATCAAAGATACGCTATCACATTTTAATCAAAATGAAATCCAGAATCTCAATAGTGTCTGCAAACAGCTTAGACTTGACTATGGAGAGGTAGACGTTCTAAGAGATCGGACAACGCAAAAGATATATTTGGTAGACGTTGCGAAAACACCTGCTGGACCACCAAATGGGCTGCCATGGTCGGAAGCGAGAAAAGCGATTCAAATCATGTCTGTAGCTTTCGCAAAGAACTTATTACTTGAAAAGCCATAGTTATTCCCGCCTGCCCCTACAATAATTGCCTATTCTAAGCAAGACCATGGAATGCTCCGCCTGCATCAGCAAACCCTCCAAATCTTCTACCTTTTGATGGATTCACATTTCTAGAATATTCAATTGGATAGCGTTGGCGGCAGGCATTGGGCCGGGGAGGGGAAAGCTCATTGACGCTATTCAGGGTTCATAGCCAAACAACAAGAACTGTTCCCAGCGAATTTTAGCTTGCTTCGTGGCAGTTCCTGTTGTGGCCAAGAATTCGGGCTTGTTTACATCGAAGCTTGCTTGCATATTTTGTGAACTACCGAAGCACTGATGCCCGTCAGTTCCGCAATGTTGCGGATGGAGTAGCCCTCGATCCGCAGGCGCAGGATGTGATGCCTCTTCGGCTTTGGAAGTGGGGGCGACCTTCAAGATGGCCACCCGAGCATGTGTTAACCGAGGCACTGAGGCTGGAACGAGCCCATAATTGCTCTGCGTGGTTGGGGATTCACTACTGATGGACGCCGCCGCCGACCGTTCGGTCATCTTGCTGCCGATCGATCCGGGCCTCACCTGCTTGCGGGGCCTGAGCCCGCGGCGCCTGCGCTTCGAGGTGGAATACGGCCTGGAGCGGGGCACCAGTGCCAACAGCTTCCTATTTGCGGGCGGCACCACCAGGGCAGGGCAGCCGGTGCCGCCGGTGCTGGTTCATCCCCCCGGCGCCTCCTTTGCCGCGCCGTTCCTCGAAGCACTGGCCCACCTGATTCCCGCCGATGCCGCCCTGAAGGTGGTCGTGGGCCACGTGAACCCCAATCGGGTGGCCCTGCTGCGCCAGCTGGTGGAGCGCTGGCCGGCGGTGATGCTGGTGGCTTCCAATGCCGGGGCGCGGCTGCTGCGGGATTTGTGGAGCCAGCAGATACCGGGCTCGGGTGCTGGGGGCTCGGATGCTGCAGGCTCCGCTCCTGGCGGCTCTGCCATGAGCGGTGCTGGCGTCTCGGACGCGAGCGCTGCTGGTCGCTCCAGTGCGAGTGGCGATGCCGACGCGGCCGCAGGCCCCGCTTCCTCCCAGGCCACCCCGGGCCGGGCTGGCGAGGCTGCCGAGCCCTCAATGCCCCCCCTGCCCCCGATCGATGTGGTGAAGCAGGAGGTGAGCCGCGAGTTGGCCGGCGGTCACCGCCTCACCCTGATCCCGGTGCCCACCCCCCGTTGGCCCGGCGGCCTGGTGGCCTTCGAGGAGCGCACGGGGCTGCTGATGAGCGGCAAGTTCTTCGCCGCCCACCTCTGCAGCAACAGCTTTGCCGAAGCCAACCCCAGCAGCACGGAAGAAGACCGCCGCTACTTCTACGACTGCCTGATGGCCCCGATGGCGCGGCCGGTGGAAGGGATCGTGGACCGGCTGGATGCCCTACCGATCCGCACCATCGCCCCCGGACACGGCCCGGCCATCGCCACCAGCTGGCGCAGCCTGCTCGCCGACTACCGGCGGTGGGGGGAGAGCCAGGGACGCTCGGGCCTCACGGTCACGCTGCTGTATGCCAGTGCCTACGGCAACACCGCCACCATCGCCGACGCCCTGGCCCAGGGCGTGGCCCGCAGCGGCGTGCGGGTGGAGAGCCTCAATTGCGAGTTCGCCCCCAGCGACCAGCTGATCGCCGCCATCCGCGCCGGCGATGCCCTGCTGATCGGCTCCCCCACCCTGGGGGGCCACGCCCCCACGCCGATCGTCTCGGCCCTGGGAACAGTGCTGGCCGAGGGCGACCGCGAAAAGCCGGTGGGGGTTTTCGGCAGCTTCGGCTGGAGCGGTGAGGCGATCGACCTGCTGGAGAGCAAGCTGCGCGATGGCGGTTTCCGCTTCGCCTTCGAGCCGATCCGCGTGAAATTCAGTCCGGATGGGGCCACCCTTCGCACCCTCGAGGAGACGGGCATCGCCCTGGGGCGCCAGTTGCAGGCCGAGCAGCGCCGCAGCAAGCGCCGCAGCAGCAGCGGTGGGCTGAATGAAAGCCGCAGCAACCCTGCCGTGCAGGCCCTCGGCCGGGTGGTGGGCTCCCTCTGCGTGGTCACAGCCCGCAAGGGGGAGGGCGAAGCCGCCCTGGGCGGGGCGATGGTGGCCAGCTGGGTGAGCCAGGCCAGCTTCAACCCGCCGGGCTTCACGGTGGCGGTGGCGCGGGAGCGGGCGGTCGAGAGCCTGCTGCACGTGGGCGACCGCTTCGCACTGAACGTGCTGGCGGCGGGCCGGGAAACGGGGCCGATGCGCCAGTTCCTGCAGCCCTTCCCCCCCGGCGCCGATCGCTTCGCCGGCCTGGAACTCGAGGCCAGCCCCGGCGGCCAGCCGATCCTGCCGGAGGCCCTGGCCTGGATGGAGGCCCAGGTCACGGCACGAATGGAATGCGGCGACCACTGGATCCTCTACGCCCAGGTGAACCACGGCGGCCTGCTCGATCCGGCCGGCAGCACGGCGGTGCACCAGCGCCGCAGCGGGGCCAACTACTGAGGGCGGGCGGAGTCGATCACTCCAGGCCGAAACCGCCGCAGCCACGGGGTGCGACGCCGGGCCGCGGGCTGCCAGCCTGAGATCGGCCACCGCACCCAGGACCGGTGGGGCATCCAAGACAAACCCATCGGATCAACTCATAGTCGCTCCGACTTCGCTTAAGATCCCACCAAGCGCCCGCACCCCATGGACCTCTCCAATCCCAACACCCAGGCCAATCTCGAAGCCGCCTTCGGCGGCGAGAGCATGGCCAATCGCAAATACCTCTTCTTCGCCCAGGTGGCCCAGCAGCTCGGCAACAAGGAGCTGGCCCGCCTGTTCAAGGACACCGCCAACCAGGAGACCGAGCACGCCTTCGCCCACTTCCGCCTGCTCCACCCCGAGCTCGTGGTGGCCGATCCCGAAGGCCTCGATGAAACCCAGAAGCAGGCGATCCTGGCCCGCTGCCTGGAGCTGGCGATCGAGGGCGAAACCTACGAGTACACCACCATGTACCCCGAGTTCGCGGCCCAGGCCCGCGCCGACCGCGACGGCGCCGCAACGGCCGAATTCGAGGAGCAGATCGCCGAATCCCAGGACCACGCCGGCATCTTCCGCACCGCCGCCCGCAACTTCGGCCTGCTGGAGCCAATCGAGCAGCACCATGCCGAGCGCTACGGCGTGGCCCTCCAAGCTCTACAGGGCCAGGGCGTGGCCGGCGAAGCCGCTGCGGCGGTTCCCGGCAAGTGGATCTGCAAAGTGTGCTCGATGATCTACGACCCGGCGGTGGGCGACCCGGATTCCGGCATCGCCGCCGGCACCCCCTTCGAGGCGGTCCCCGACAGCTGGACCTGCCCGATCTGCGGCACCCGCAAGGCGAACTTCATCCCGTATCACGAGCCGGAACTGCAGACCGCCTAATCCCCCTACGCCTGATCGCTGCGGTTACAAACCGCAGCGATCAGGATTTGCCCACTCAGTCGCAAGGCTCACCTCACAAGACCCATTGGTGCACAGGCTATCCAGGCTGCTGTGTAGTGCCCCATACCTGTTTGATGATTCTTCGCAGGTCGTGCCGATTCAGGCGAAGGTCGTGAAACTGAGCCCCAGTGATCTCTGGCCCGATGGCCCAACGCCAAGTCCGCACGCTGTCCACCGATTCAGCCATCTCCCCCCTACAAGACTTGCCATCGGTGGACTCGCGAGGCGAGGCGATTCAGCCATCCCTGCATGTGGTGCGCTATCGCGGCTTCGTGCTAATTCCCCAGGGCGACCTCACCTGGCTGATCCGGCCGGAGCGCAGTCCGATGAAGGTGCTGCCCTTCCGCGCCCCGGCCAGCTCGCTCAGCGATGTGAAAGCTCTGGTGGACTGGCGCCTGAATCACCAGCAAGACAACTGAGCACCAGAAGCAGGTGAGCACAGAACACGGGCAGAACAAATCAGCGGGATAGCCGAGAAGAGCAACGGCCTCCCAAGCAGACTGTTTCGCGATCAGCCAATGTCCCGATCAGTCAGCTTGCCGATCAAGCGGCATGGGGCGGGGTGGGACCACCGCCCCCACCCACTTGGAAGGGAAGCACCAGGGTGGCCCAATGGTCGGGGCGCTCAGGACGGGCACGACGGGCACGGCGCACGCCGAAGGGCACGCGCACCACGTTGGTGCCTTCCACCCTCTGCACACCGCCCCCATGACCTGTCGGATGGTTGCCTGTGCCGTCGCCCTTCATGGTCCCCTGAAATGAATGGCTGATTGCTGCAGGCCTAACGCGAAGCGTGAGCCTGGAAGCACGGCCATGATGCGCCATCTGGAGACCAACCGGTAGCCCAGGAAACCCCTAGGCGGCCAGTTCGGCAACTGCCACCTCCTCCACGGAGGGGCAGGTGCATACCAAATTCCGATCGCCGAAGGCGTTATCGATGCGGGCCACGGCCGGCCAGATCTTGCTGGCGCGTTGGTCCGGACCTGCCGGGAAAGCCGCCTCGCTGCGGCTGTAGGCCCGGTCCCAGCAGTCGGCGGTCACTGCGGCCAAGGTGTGGGGAGCGCGCTTGAGCGGGTTGTCGAGGGGATCAGCAGCGCCGGATTCCAGGGCAGCGGCCTCGCCGCGGATCGCCACCATCGCCGCGCAGAAACGATCCAGTTCGGCCAGGGATTCACTCTCAGTGGGCTCCACCATCACCGTGCCGGCCACGGGCCAGCTCACGGTGGGGGCGTGGAAGCCGTAATCCATCAGGCGCTTGGCCAGGTCGTCCACCTCCAGACCGCAGCTGCGCTTGAGCGGCCGCAGATCGAGGATGCACTCGTGGGCCACCCGCCCGCCGGCGCCGCGATACAGCACCGGGAAGTGGGGATCAAGGCGCTCGGCGATCAGGTTGGCCGCCAGCAGGGCCACCTGGCTGGCGGTGCGCAGGCCGGCGCCGCCCATCATGCGGATGTACATCCAGCTGATCGGCAGGATGCCGGCACTGCCCCAGGGGGCGGCCGAGATCGGACCGATCGCCTGGCCGCCGGCCGCCACGCCCCCGGCCGCACCGCCCAAGTCCGCCAGGGGATGGCCGGGCAGGAATGGCACAAGGTGGGCGGCCACCCCGATCGGCCCCACGCCTGGCCCGCCGCCGCCGTGGGGGATGCAGAAGGTCTTGTGCAGGTTGAGGTGGCACACGTCGGCGCCATAGAGGCCAGGCTTGCAGAGCCCCACTTGGGCATTGAGGTTGGCGCCGTCGAGATACACCTGGCCGCCGTGGTCGTGCACCAACTGGCAGATGCGGCGGATGCCGGTTTCGAACACGCCGTGGGTGGAGGGATAAGTCACCATCAGGGCCGCCAGATCGGCGGCGTGGGCGATGGTTTTGGCCTCCAGGTCGGCCAAGTCGATGTTGCCGGCCTCATCGCAGGCCACGGCCACCACCTGCATGCCTGCCATCACGGCGCTGGCGGGGTTGGTGCCGTGGGCGCTGGTGGGGATCAGGCACACCCGCCGGTGGCCCTCTCCGCGGCTGCGGTGCCAGGCGCGAATCACCATCAGACCGGCGTATTCACCCTGGGAGCCGGCATTGGGCTGGAGCGAAACCCCAGCAAAGCCGGTGATCGCCCCCAGCCAGGCCTCCAGGTCCGCCACAAGACGGGCGTAGCCCCGCGTCTGGTCGGCTGGGGCGAAGGGATGGAGCTGGGCGAACGCGGGCCAGCTCACCGGCGCCAGCTCAGCGGCGGCATTGAGCTTCATGGTGCAGCTCCCCAGCGGGATCATCCCGTGCACCAGGGAAAGATCCTTCGACACCAGCAGCTGGATGTAGCGCAGCAACTCGGTCTCGCTGCGGTAGCGGTGGAACACCGGCTGGGTGAGCCAGGGATCACGGCGCTGGGGCAGACTGGCCAGGGCCCAGGCGGACGCTTCAGGGGCGGCCTCAAGCCGGGCGGCGAGCACCCCGGCGGCTGTGGCTGCAGCGGCAGGATCTGAAGCCAGGGCCCCCAGCAGGCGCTTCAGTTCCTCCGGGCCGCTGAGCTCATCGAGGCTGATGGCCAGGGCTCCGGCCGCGCTCGCCTCCAGGCCATCGCTCCCCTGCCGCAGGTTGAAACCGGCTGCCGCCGCACGCTCCCGCAGGGAGGCCGCCGCCGGTGTGCGCACCACCAACGTGTCGAAACCGGGGCCGGGCTCGGGGGGCAGCCCAAGGACTGCAAGCGCCTCCGCCAGGGCTTCCCGCAGCGAGAGGATGCGGCGGGCGATGGCCGCCAGCCCGTCGGGGCCATGGTGCACGGCATAGAAACTGGCCATCACCGCCAGCAGCACCTGAGCGGTGCAGATGTTGCTGGTGGCCTTGTCGCGGCGGATGTGCTGCTCGCGGGTCTGCAGGGCCAGGCGCAAGGCGGGATTGCCCTCGGCATCGCGGGATTGGCCCACCAGGCGGCCGGGGATCTGGCGCTTGTAGGCCTCGCTGGTGGCGAAGAAGGCGGCATGGGGCCCGCCGAAGCCCATCGGCACGCCATAGCGCTGCAGGCTGCCCACGGCGATGTCAGCGCCGAGGTGCCCCACTGGTGCCAGCAGCACCTGGGCGAGAGGGTCCACCGCTGCGGTGCAGATCAGGCCCTCGGCGCGGGCAGCGGCGAGCAGGGGAGCCGGGTCCCACAGGCGCCCCTCCACCCCGGGCAGCTGCAACAGCAGTCCGAAGGCGTCCTCGGCGAAGACCGCCCCATCCCCGCCATTCGCCAGGGGATCGACAGCGGCCAGGGAGGCGGCCAGCCCCTGGGCATCGATCGTGTCGACCGTGATCCCCAGCGGCTCGGCCCGGGTGGCGAGCACCGCCAGGGTCTGGGGCAGCACGGCCCGATCCACCAGGTAGCGGCGAGCCCCGGAGCGGCGGCTCACCGCCAGGGAGAGGGCCATCGCCTCAGCGGCGGCGGTGCCCTCATCGAGCAGGGAGGCGTTGGCGATCGGCAGACCGGTGAGTTCGCTCACCAGAGTCTGGAAGTTGAGCAGGGCCTCCAGCCGCCCCTGGGCGATCTCGGCCTGGTAGGGGGTGTAGGCGGTATACCAGCAGGGGTTCTCCAGCACATGACGCTGGATCAGGGCCGGCGTGGCGGTGCCGTGGTACCCGAGGCCGATCAGGCTGCGGGCTGGTGTGTTGAGGGCGGCCACGGCAGCAAGCTCGGCCAGGGCCTCCGCCTCGCAGCAGGCCAGCGGCAGCCCCTCGGCGGCTGCGGCCTGCGGCAACAGGATGTCGGCAGGCACCACGGAGGCGGCCAGCTCCTCCAGGGAATCGAGGCCCAGCTCCGCCAGCATCCGCCTCTGATCCTGGGGCCCGGGTCCAAGGTGGCGGATCAGGAAGGGTGCTGCCACGGATCAGGGCCTGAGGTCGGGGGATCCTAAGAAACGTGAAGGCGCGGCTGTCCCCCAGCGTGGCGGCAACGGATCCGGCACCAAGACCCATGGGGGGCGACTCGACGCCGGCTCACCGGCCACGGCACCGGAGGCATGACCAGGAAGCGGCTCGGGGGCCCGGCCGGCGCGCAACCCCTGACCCGGACTCGGACTCAGTGCCCTTCCACCGCCGCGCCGTAGGCGGCCGCATCCATCAGCCCTTCGAGCTGGGCCGGATCGGCGGGCTTCACCAACAGCAGCCAGCCTTCGCCGTAGGGATCGTTCTGCAATTCCTCCGGACTAGCCAGCACCGCCTCATTGCGAGCCTCCACCACACCACTGATCGGGGCCATCAGATCTTCCACGGCCTTCACCGATTCCACCGAACCGAAACTGGCGCCTTGGCTGAGGGTGGCGCCCACCTCCGGCAGCTCCACAAACACGATGTCGCCGAGCTGATCCACCGCGAAGGCACTGATGCCCACCCGCACGGCCTCGCCCTCAAGGCGGGCGTACTCGTGGCTGTCGGCGTAGCGGCAGTCCTCGGGGATGGTCAGGGCCATGGATGGAGCGGGGCGCTGGGGTGGACCCAGTCTGTCGGAAGCCACGCCCCGGCGCCTCGTCTCGGCCGACCCGTTTTTCAGCAACGAGGCACCCATCAAAGAGCGGCGTCCACCAGAGCCCACACCCCGCCCCAGACCCAGGGCCCTGAGCCACGGGACACTTCAGCGCCTCGTCTCAAGGCCCTTGCTCAGGGTCTCTTCACTCAGCCGGTCTACACCCATGGCTTGCGTCCTTGTATTCAGTCATGACGACGATTCCATGCGTGCTGTCATTCAGTCCGAGCCGTCCCAGCGTTCAATCTGTACGTTCAATCCCAGCTTTCATTCCTGACGTTCAGTCTTCGAGCGCCACCAGCCCCGCCTCGGCCAGATCCACCAGAGCCCGCTCCAGGGCGATCGCCTGATGGCTGTGATGGGTTCCGCCCTGGGCGTAGAGCACATACGGCTCCCGCAGCGGCGCGTCGGCGGAGAACTCACTGGTGCTGCCATCGATAAAGGTGCCGCCAGCCATCACCAGCTCGCTGGCGTAGCCGGGCATCGGGGCCGGCACCGGATCGAGGTAAGAGCCCACCGGCGAGGCCGCCTGGAAGGCGCGGCACACCACCTTGAGGGCCTCGGGGCTGCCGAGCCGCACCGCCTGGATGCCATCGCTGCGCTCGGCGCCGGGCCAGGGGTTCACGGCGAAGCCCAGATCGGCGAAAACCCGGGCCACCAGCTCGGCACCGATCAGGGCCTCGGCCACCATCTGGGGCGCCAGGAAGAGCCCCTGGAACAGGAGGCGGTGCAGGTCGAAGCCACTGCCCCCCTCGCTGCCGATGCCGGGGGCGGTAAGCCGGCAGCAGGCCCGCTCCACCAGCTCGGCGCGGCCGGCCACGTAGCCGCCGCCGGGGGCCAGGGTGCCCCCGAGGTTCTTGATCAGCGAACCGGCCATCAGGTCGGCCCCCACGGCGGTGGGTTCCAGCTCCTGCACCAGCTCCCCGTAGCAGTTGTCTACGAAGCAAAGGCACGCGGGCCGAATCGCCTTCACCTGCGCACAGAGTCGGCCGATCGTGGCCACCGGCAGGGAAGGGCGCCAGCTGTAGCCGCAGCTGCGCTGAATCAGCACCATCCGAGTGGGTAGCGCCAAGGTCTCCTCCAGCCGCGCCTCATCCACCAGCCCCTCGGCGGTGAGGGGCAGCTCGTCGTAGGTGATGCCGAACTCGGCCAGGGAGCCGGCGCCGCTGCCCCGCAGACCGATCACTTCCTCCAGGGTGTCGTAGGGGCGGCCGGTGAGCGAGAGCAGACGATCACCGGGCCGCAGCGCCCCAAACAGAGCCGCGGCGATGGCGTGGGTGCCACTCACGAACTGCACCCGCACGGCAGCCGCCTCCGCCTGCAGCACCCGCGCGAACACCCGATCCAGCGTCTCGCGGCCCAGATCCCCGTGGCCGTAGCCGCTCACCGAGGCGAAGTGCTGCACCCCCAGCCGCTCAGCGGCAAAGGCCGCCAGAACCCGCTCCAGCCGGGGCTTCACGGCCGCCGTGTGGGCGGACGCAAACGGCACAATGGAGGCCTGGGCGGCGGCGAGGCGCTGGCCCACGGCTGAACGGTTGGGATTTGCCGACATTGGCGGAGACCGAGAGGAAATCAAGACGCCTGGGCTAGGATGCATGACAACTGAGGCCACATACATAGCCTTGACACGGCTCTAAGCAGTAATCAAAGCAATCCGTTGGCATATCCATCCGTGAAACTCAGCCGATCCTTCTCGCTTCAATCACTGGCCTGTGCGGCCACTGCCTTGGCGACATTGTCCGGGGGGATGGCTCACGCCACCTGGATTAAAATGACGTTTACGGGGGTTCTAAACGAATCTTCATCAAACCTCCCAGGTGCCAACACCGCGCGTCCATTTACCTGGTCTTACATGATTATGCCGTATGGCATTAATCAAGCAAGCCCACAAGGTTCAACCCAATCGAGCCCTGAATACGGTGTTGGCTACAATCCACCCATTGTGGGCTTTAGTAGCTTCGTTGGAACCGGGCTCAGTGGTCAATATAATTCTTTCGGCCAACCTTATGCCACGGACGAGCTTACATTCACCAATGCCGTTAATTCATCAATAAATTTCACTACTGGGCGAATCCAGTCCTCTGGAGTCAGCACCTCAGGAGTTACCTACACTTTTGACGCCCCCAATCAAGCAGCCATTACAGGTGTTGATGCCATTTCGCTTCAAGGACCTCTGACTGCCTTCAATCCTGGTGGACAAACCAGCCCTGACAACACCATCAGTGGACTCATAAGAGCAGCAATGAGCTCCAACAATCAAACCGTAAATTGTGCAGGAAGTTGCACCGGAGTTTTATCTACTAGTGATGAAAGCGCATTAAGTTTTACCTGGTCACAAGTGCAATTTGAATCCTTCACCGGAGTTCCATCCCCACTTCCCGTTGCTGGAGGCGCCTCAGCCTTTTACTTCTCAAGGCGCTTGCGTCGTCGCATCGGATCGGCCAAATCCTGAATTCCCCTCCTGTAGTTATAGACATTTGAATATTTGTAAATCTCATGATAAAATATGAGATTTATTTTTGTGAACTCGCTCGCTTAACAGAAGCAACTTAAGCGCATTGTGATCGAATCGCTCACAAAAGATCACGTTGGTTGATAGCAACCCGAATACGGTCAACGCCTTGCTGTTTGGCAGCTCACGCCATCCCCATTCACCCTGACAGAGCCCACCGGGAACCCCGATTTTTTTGGTGCGCCCGGAGGGCCCGGATCCACGGGATCACCCCTTGAAGCGGCCTCACACCATGGCTCGTGGCCTGTGGCCATGACTTGAGAGGCCCCTCAAAAGTCTTGATGCTTACAAGATCTCCAAGCGATGGCGGGGGGGCGCCTACAGAGCGTCTACAATGGAACTACAAGATGGTCTCTCAAGGTCCCTTAGTCAGCCACGCCGGCAGTCCCCTGCACCCCGTAGTTCCAGCCATGGCCACCTGCACCGTTGTTCAGTTCCAGGAACTGATCGTGGCCAATGCCACGACGTCCGATCTGGCCCCGCTTCTGGCTGGAGCCCGTCTGCCATATCAACCCCTCACCCAAGTGGATGCCCCCCTGCGGGCGATCAGCTCCGCCCTGCTGGAAGCTGGCCGTGCAGGCCACCCGGTGAGCACCCTCCACATCGTGGCCCATGGACGACCTGGCGGGCTGCTGCTGGGCGGACGCTGGATTGACAGGGAAGACCTGATCAACGCCTCTGAGGAACTGGCGCAATGGAACGTGAAGACCGTGGCACTCTGGGCGTGCCAGACAGGGTCAGACCCTTCCTTCCTCGCGACCTTCTCAGAGCTCACCGGAGCTCAGATCCTGGCAAGCAGCACCATTCTCAGCCATGAACAGGGTCTACATCTGGCTCAGGGGAGCCCGAATCAGCGCCACCTCAGCGACCTTTTTGAACCAGCAGCCATCCAGCAATGGCACGGCAGCCTCCAGAACGAATACGACACTTCTGGTAATCAGCTTGACTTCTCTTTCAGCAAGGCTCAACTGATCAACGGCGGCCTCAACAGCCTAAGCCAATATTACACGATTGGCACTGAGTTCCGCTTCCAGAATGTCATCACAGTCAAAGACGCTCTCAATAGAGACGTCGTAATCGATGCCATCATTTCCTACACAGGTGGCAACCGCGCCTGGCTGACAACCTTTGACAATTCCAATAATCAATATTCTGCCAATCCGACCTACGCAACATCTACAAACCCACTCAACTTTGCCCGCTACGACGCAGCTGCAGAGCTTTACTTCCAGCCATCTCTTCGCATTCTGGCTGATGATGGCAGCGGCGAAGCCTTTGCCGATTTCACCATCAAGTTCGTAGAAAACTACGCTTCATCGAGCGATCGCGGCCAGAGCGTTCTCCTCAAGAATGTAAATATTGATTTTTACGATATTGACGGCAATGGCGCCAATGCTTCTGCTAGGCAGTTTGTTGAGGCTGATGTTGTCAGCAATTACACGATCGCTTCGGGAACCTCTCTCGGTGTGACTTCGGGCGTAGATAACAATGGCGACGGCCTTAAGGAAGGCATTCGCTTTACGGCTCTGAATGGCACCAATATTCTCGAGAAACCTGGCACGATCGCCGGAGATCAAATTCGCGCTCGGGTCGATTTTGCCACTGGCATATCAGAAATGAAGTTCCAGATCGGTGATTCCGGATGGAGCGACCCAGTAAATTCGGCGAATGCCTATTATGCTATCAATATTGGCACACAGAGAACGTTCACCAACCCGGTTCAATTCGGCCTCAAAGCCAACACTGTAACAGTTGCGGAATGCGGTAGTTCCGCTGTCATCACCGTATGCCTGCTGGCTCCGGAGACCTTCCAGGGTAATCCGTTCACAATTCAAGATGACGTCACAGTCAACCTGGTTGATCTTCTTGGCGGCCCGCTCAGCGGCATGGTGCTTCAAACAGATGGTAATTACGTCTATGGAAACGAGCTGATCTTCAGTGCCACTCAGCTCACCTTCAGTGCGAGCAACTGGCGGAATCCGCAGACGATCACTGTCACTGGCATCAACGACAATCTCCCAGATGGGAATTTCAACTTCAAAGGGTTGCTCAAAGCCACATCCAGCAACGCTTACCTCAATAATACAAGCACAATTCTTTCTATCAACAATCTCGATAACGACACTTTCATCACCCCGGCCACGGCCAGTCTGATCTCCAGCGATCCTTACGCCTATTTCACCATCACCGCCGCTGCTGGCCGCATCCTCTGCTTCGCCGCTGAGGACGCGCTCGTTAACGGAACCAACGGCATGGCCGCTGCAACGGTCGAATACTCCTACGACGGCATCACCTGGATGACCTGCACAGCCCCCGGCATGCAGGTCAGTGGCACAGGCAGCGTTAGCTTCCAGGCCCGCGTGAGCCTCGCACCCGTGGCGGATGATGGCTTCTTTAGCGGCAGCAAGGCCTTCAATCTCAAGGTCATCTCACCGGGTGTTCCCTGCCCCACCCAGGCCAGTGCCATAGTCAGATCTCTTGCTGTCATCAGCGGTTATGTCTTTGAAGACAGCAACGATGATGGCAATCGCGACCCGGGTGAAGCGGGCATCAGTGGCGTCACCATCACCCTCACCGGCACCGACGACCTGGGCCAGGCTGTCCTCAGGACCCTCCAGACGGATCTGAATGGTGCGTACATCTTCGAAACCCTTCGGCCAGGCACCTACTACATCACCCAGAGCCAACCAACAGCCTATTGCGATGGCAAAGACAAGGCAGGTTCCACCCCTGGGTCGAGCGCGGGCAAAGACATCAATGGCAATGACTTAATTGGTCCCATTGTCGTCAACCTGGGCGATAGCAGCACAGAAAATAATTTCGGCGAACTGAAGCCAGATTCGATCAGTGGCACGGTGTTCGTGGATGCCAACAACAATGGCATCCACGATATTGGCGAAGTGGGGATCGCCGATGTCACGATCACCCTCACCGGCACCGACGACGCTGGCAACAGCGTCAGCCGCACCGTGCAAACCTCCGCGTACGGCACCTATAGCTTCGACAAGCTGGCTCGCGGCACCTACTCCGTCACCGAAACCCAGCCCGCCAACTATCTCGATGGCAAGGATTCCATCGGCAACAGTGGCGGCACCCTCAGCCCAGACAAGGTGAGTGCCATCGTCCTCACCTCCGGATCC
>Ga0114972_10002425_pt1 | contig 14008 bp, 9 predicted proteins | sample M_140807_EF_Meta_FD_87354 | JGI IMG/M metagenome (GOLD analysis project Ga0114972, IMG submission 87354) | Freshwater microbial communities from Lake Montjoie, Canada to study carbon cycling - M_140807_EF_MetaG | ecosystem: Environmental > Aquatic > Freshwater > Lake | place: Lake Montjoie... | reverse complement strand
ATACACCATGGTGCTTTTTATTCCATCGTTGGCGCTTGCCATGCTCATGGACAACACATGGCGTAAAAAGCTTCTGCGCCCTGCTCCCTGGATTGGCATCGGTGCTACGGTGTTATTGTGCATGCCTATTGTGGCATGGAACATCAACAACGACTTTGTCACATTCCGGCACGTGGGAAATCTGGCGGGTGTTGACCGCCCTGCTGGTGGTATCCGTTGGATGGGGCCGCTTCAGTTCCTCGGCGGCCAGTTGGCCCTGCTGATGGGATTTTGGATGCTGGCATGGTTGGCGGCGCTTATTGCTCTTCGTCCTTGGCGTCAAAACGATTCCAGCGTGCGCCTTGCTTGGTGGTTATCATTCCCCACCTTCATGGTTTTTGGGCTATTCAGTTTCAAAACCGGTGGTGGGGAAATCAATTGGCCTGTCACGGCATACTTGGCTGGTGTGCCTTTGGTGTTGGTGTGGTTCAACGGCTTGAAAGGGCAATTCTCCGTGGTTGCCACCCGATCAGCGATAGCCATGCTGGCGCTTGGCACAATTCTGGTTTTCTTTCTTCATGCCAGTCCGGTTGCTCAACCGCTTTTGGCGCGCCTTGCCGGACCACCTACCGAAAGCAATCCAACGCCATTGCGCAGGCTCGACCCAACGTGCCGCCTGATGGGATGGAAGCAATTGGCGAATTACGTGGACTTAATTCGTATTTCGGATCCGTCAATGGTGGTGGCGGCGCACCGCTGGAGCAGCGTCGGCTTGCTTGGTTTTTATTGTCAGGGGCGACCCAGAGTGGAAAGCCTTGGAGCAGCGCTGGGCGATCGCCATAGTCAATACGACCTGTGGCCCCATCCCGTTGCTCAGCCTGACAAATACCGTGGACGTGATTTCATAATTGTCGATGCGCCATCTGAAGCGTTGTTAGGCGCCTTTGACAGGGTAGAAACTCCGATAATAGTCACGGCTACCTCACCGGGTGGGTTTCCGGTGGCGCGCTGGTCGGTGGTGGTGGCTCGGGGTTTTCGAGGGTTTGATCCTGCCAAATTGCCACCCAGAGGTTGGTGATTCGCGCTGACGCATATATGTGAAAACCTTTTCACACCTTGCGCGGGCTCTTTCCGGTATGGAGAACCTTGGCCAAAATGCTTTGCGCCATGGATTGCCGACGGGAGTCAATCAATTCGTTGCCACGTTGGTTTTGCCCAGCCTGAAACCCTGATGGCCTACCACGTTTGAGTTTTTGCAGGCGTTTGACCATAGTATCGGCGAGAATTTTGGCCCATCCTAGATCGGTGGAAGTGGTATCGATAAAAACGAGGGGATTGGTTGGGTCCTGTTCATAGACCAAAGCGGGCCACCATCCGGAAAGGCGTGACATGATCAAGGTAGCAGTCAGTGCAGATTGCAGTGTCGGGTCGAAATGGTCCACATGTCGGCTTCGGAAGCTCGATAGCATGGGATGATTGACAGTAACTCCCCCTCGTATCCAGCACAGTCCCGGATTGATTTCCGCCAGTACGGCGATTTCTCGGGCGCTGGAAACGCCTAACCAAGCGGCCATTCCCCACAAACCAAGGTGGATGCGCGGATCGGTGGCATCGCGACCGCGTATGCCAATTCGGGCCCTTACTGCCCCATGGAACGCTGAAAGGTCTAGAAGACTGAGAACATCCCAAAGGGTGCGTGCTGGATGACTGTGATGCACAAGTTCATCGATAGTCGTTTGCAGCTGCACAACTTGTCCACGTTGTGGTAAGCGCAATCGTTCGCCGGAAGATGCAACGCCATCGGGACTTGGCGCTACCTCAGGGTCGATTTTCCGCTTCACTCCGACCTCTCCTGCCCCTGGGAGGGGGCCAATGGCACAAGCTAGCCTTCTATCTGTTAAGCGTTCGACTTGGTGAAAACCGTTCAAAAAATTTTTACAGGTTATCGAATTAATTATCTACACAAGATATTGGTAAATGTATTTTTAATACACTTGTGTGTGTTTCTGGGCAGTCGCATTAGTTAGAGAAATTAAAACAATTCATGTGATAAATTAACCGTTTCCTCGTTTGTTCCTGTTTTTGACAGTATAACCTACCATATTTTATCACTTCTAGTTCCAATCCCTATCGATAGTGCGCACATTTGAAATGCTATGTGTCATTTTAAAGTAGATGTTTTGTTGGGTAATATTTTGAATGGATTTTGGCTGGGCTGAGGCCATATATGGGGCTATTTGTATCGGAAGCTTAACATGCGCCAATCGGTAGATTGGCGTACCCGGCTCGAAAAATGTCACAATTATTGATAGGCTGTTGAAATAGCGCTGAACGTTTTCACGAAAGACTATTTATGGTACGCCAATCTCCTGATTGGCGCGTATTTGGTTTAAAACAGGCCCTAACCTAGAGCCCCCAACGCAGGTCGGGGGCTCTCAGCCCTTAAGGTGCTTTATCGGCCCATCAGCTTGCCGATGATGTAGCGTTCCAATTCTTCGTAATCGCGTTGCTGGCGCAGTTGTTCCACCAGAGCGGCATCTACCGAACGACAGACATCAACAAGGCGCAGGAAAATTTCGCGGCTGTTGGCCAGATGCTTGGTCTGGTGCTCTGCCGTTGTGGTGCGCATCGCCTTGACATCGAGGCCCACGCATCCATCGTAGCCCGCACGCTCAAGAACCCAAACTGTGTTGAAGGCGCGGCGGAGGTCCACCGAACCGAACGTCTTGTCCTGATCGTACTTCAGGCCGTTCTGGTCGTTGAGGTGAACGCTCCACAACTTGTTGTGCCATAGGGTGTAGGCCATGTCGTCAGATGGGTCGTTGCCCGCAAGAATGGAGTGCGCGCTTTCAATGAGGATGCCGCAACGAACCGGATCCTTTGACTTGTAGCAAAGCGCCAGAAAATGCCCGGGTGTGGGCATGTAGGCGTGATCCATCGGCTCATTGGGCTTCATTTCGCCCAGAACACGGATGCGGCGGTCGTGGTCGAGAAGCATATCAACCGCTTCAAGGATGCGCTGCGACGCAGTGATGGGGCACTTGGCTTCGCGAATGTAGGTTCCTTCGCGTGCCAGCCACAAAACAATATCTTTGGTATCCATCACCTGAGCGAGGTCCACGGCGCGGCGTGAACGATCGAGGGCGTATTTGCGGTCTTCCGCCGAGTTGCTGGTGAAGCCGCCATCGATGGTGTGGGGGTCTTCCCAGAGACGTGGCGCAATGAATTCGCAGAACAAGCCGTGATCATCGAGCATTTTCTTGACGCGCTTGGCGCCTTGCTCGGTTTCATGCCAGGTGCCGCCATATGGAACCACGTCGTCGTCGTGCATCTGCACGCCGTCAAAGCCCAAGGCCTTGTAGGTGGCCAGTTTGTCGGCGAAAGCGATTTCGTCGCGGACGGGTGGGCCAAACGGATCGGATCCGCGGGCAATATTCCATGGGCCGAACGTAAAGCGATACTGTCCTTTGGCCTTGGTGCTCATTCAAGTCACTCCCGGTTAGGTGCCGATAAAAAACCAATCGTCGTGCTTCATGCCCCGGCAGACGTGCCATGGATGGGGGTCTCAACGTCTGGTACCCGCCTCATGCCCAGCGTCATCCGGTGTGCTTCTTGCTCAGCAGTATGGCAGTCGTACGTCTCATCAGATTACGAACAGATCATGATCGAATCGAAGCCGTGCCCGTCGTGCGGCGGTCTTACTCTGGGTGTTGAAGTCGAAACGGTCAAGCTTAACCCAGCGTCCGGTCGAGTGCCGCGGCAACGCGTCGGCATTCTTGCATCACCTGTACAAAAACAGGCGGTGTGAGTGCTTGGAACCCGTCACTCATGGCGTGTTCAGGGTCGTCATGAATTTCAAGCATAAGAGCATCGGCCCCAGCGGCAATGGCGGCGCGTGCCATTGGGCCCACCAAGGTCGCCTTACCTGTTCCGTGGCTTGGGTCAGCCATCACCGGCAGATGCGATTTTTCGTGCAAGTAAGGGATGGTTGCCAATGGCAGCGTGAAGCGTGTGTGATCTTCAAACGTGCGAATGCCTCGCTCGCAGAGAATCACCTTCTCGTTACCTGTTTTCAGCACATATTCGGCAGCCAGCAGCAGTTCTTCGATGGTTGCGGATGGACCTCTTTTTAGAAGGACTGGCAATCCTGATTCGCCAGCAGCCTCTAGCAACGGGTAATTCTGCATGTTGCGTGCGCCGATCTGCAGCACGTCGGTCACTCTGGCAACAATGGGTACCAGTTCAGGTGCCATAACCTCTGTGAAAATAGCCAGTCCTGTGGCCTCGCGCGCTTCTGCCAGCAGTTCCAGCCCCTTTTCTTTAAGGCCCTGAAAACTATAAGGGCTTGTTCGGGGTTTGTACGCGCCGCCGCGCAAGCCCGTGGCACCAACCGACTTCACAAGGTGTGCCATTTCCAGCATTTGCTGCCGCGACTCAACAGAGCAGGGGCCTGCCACCACGCCGATATGCCCGCCACCAGCCACGAAATCGCGCACTTTTACCACGCTCGGTTCGCGGTGCGACTCGAGGCTGGCCAACTTGTAAGGGGCCAGAACAGACATCACCTTCTCCACACCTTCCAACGCTTCGAGGGCTGCCTGCAGGCCAGGTTTTTCCTTGCCTGTTGCAGCCATGATCGTTCGTTCAGCCCCAACGATCAGGTGAGGTGTGAGGCCGAATTCGCGCAGGCGATCCTCAGCGTGGCGGAGTGCCGCATCAGTGGCACCTAATTTCATGACAATGATCACTCTGCAAGCTCCTGAACATTTACGAGGGAGAGGGGGCCTTTATTGCTGCAAGACTATCTGCGGGCAGCAATGGCTCTTTGCATGGTAATTCCCAATTCAGCTGGGCTTTTGGCCACTGCAACGCCCGCTTCCTCGAGCGCGCGGATCTTGTCAGCGGCCGACCCGCTACCGCCGCTAATGATGGCACCCGCATGGCCCATGCGCTTGCCGGGAGGTGCTGTTTGTCCAGCGATGAAGGCAGCAACCGGCTTGGTGACGTGGCTGCGAATGAAGGCAGCGGCTTCTTCCTCGGCAGTGCCACCAATTTCGCCCATCATAAGAATGGCTTCGGTTTGGGGATCTTCTTGAAACATACGGAGGCAATCGATCTGGTTGGTGCCAATGATCGGATCGCCACCAATGCCAACGCAGGTGGACTGGCCAAGGCCCAAGGCGCTGAGTTGGAAAACGGCTTCGTAGGTGAGTGTGCCCGAGCGTGAAATGATGGCAATTGGGCCGGGCTTGTGGATGTAGCCTGGCATAATGCCAATTTTGCATTCCCCGGGGGTAATAACTCCCGGGCAGTTCGGGCCAACCAGACGCACCCCTGGGAATTGCTTCAGAGCGCGCTTCACCCGCGACATGTCGAGAACAGGAATGCCCTCGGTAATGGCAATAATAACTTTAATACCCGCATCGGCTGCTTCCAGAATGGCATCGGCAGCACCTGCAGGTGGCACAAAAATCATGGTGGCGTTAGCGCCTGTTTTCTCAACGGCTTCGGCGACCGTATTGAAAAGCGGAATGCCTTCCTTGATGGTGCCACCCTTGCCCGGGGTGACTCCACCCACCATCGCGGTGCCATATTCCCGGCACTGCAGGGCGTGGAATGTGCCCGCTTTGCCCATACCCTGGCAGATCACACGCGTCGATCGGTTAACCAGAATGCTCATTGTCTCTGCTCCGTCTGAATCTTTTGGTTGTAGGTGTATCCGGGTTGTTGTTGGTATTGGGGTCAGGACTTGCGGCGCGACCGTGCGGCGGCAACGACCTTGTCGGCGGCTTCTGTCATGCCGGTTGCTGGAACGATATCCAGCCCGCTGTCGGCGAGCAGTTTCTTGCCAGCATCCACATTGGTTCCTTCAAGGCGGACTACCAGTGGAACGTGGAATCCAACTTCTTTGAATGCTGCAAGGATTGCGGTGGCGATGGTGTCGCACTTCATGATGCCGCCGAAGATATTCACCAGAACGGCTTCAACCTTGGGGTCTGCAAGCAGAATGCGGAAAGCCTCAGTGACCTGGTCCTTGCTGGCGCCACCACCAACGTCGAGAAAGTTAGCTGGTTCGCCGCCATGGTACTTGATGATGTCCATGGTGCTCATGGCAAGGCCAGCGCCATTGACCAAGCAGCCAATGTTGCCATTCATGCTGACAAAGCTTAGACCACTGCGGGCAGCCTTGAGCTCGGCTGGATCTTCTTCCGTGGGGTCGCGGAGCGCTTCGATATCTGGATGGCGGAAAAGAGCGTTGTCGTCGAAAACAATTTTAGCGTCGAGCGCCATGACAACACCTGATGGTGTGACCACCAAAGGGTTGATTTCCACAATGTTGGCATCTTTTTCAAGGAAGAGCTTCGACAACGCGTGCATGATCTTTTCGGCTTCGGCAACCTGATTACCGGTGAAGCCCATGGCGAACGCCAGCTTGCGAGCCTGATAAGGTTGCAGGCCGAGTTCGGGAGATACGGGTTCCTTGAGGATCTTCTCGGGAGTGTGGGCTGCCACTTCCTCGATATCCACGCCGCCTTCAGCGCAAGCCATCATGACTGGCATGCCGGTAGCACGGTCGAGAATCATTCCGAGGTAGATTTCTCGTTGAATGTCAGCGGCTTGCTGAACAAGCAAGCGCGAAACCTTTTGACCCGCCTCACCCGTTTGCTTGGTAACCAGCGGAAACGAAAGCATGGTTGTGGCAACGGGAGCAATGTCTTCCCGTTTGGTCAGGTACTTGACGCCGCCGAATTCCTTGCCGGAGCCCGGGAAATGACCCTTGCCGCGGCCACCGGCATGGATTTGGGCCTTAAGGACAACTGGCGTCCCTCCTAGTGCGTCAAACGCCGCGACAGCGGCTTCTGCACTATCAACCACTATTCCCTTGGGAACGGTGGCGCCGCGTTCGGCAAGGAGTTCTTTGGCCTGAAATTCATGTGCCTTCATGGTGGTTCGTCCATTGTCAGGGAAGTCTGTAGATTAGTCTTACTAACCAGCCGGCAAGTGCCAACCGCTCAAATCGGAGGGAGTGCCAATGTCTGCAGTAATCAGCATACTTTCAGACCTGATTCGGATTCCAAGTATCAACCCGATGGGGCGTTCAGATTGTGATCCCGCAACCTGCGGTGAAGCGCGGATGGCCCGTTTTCTTGCAGATTGGCTTGAGGCACGGTCGATTCGCTACCAGATTCAGAACGTCGAGCCGGGCAGGGATAATATTTTGGCATTTTTGCCAGCAACCCAAAATTCAGCGTCCACGATTTTGTGGGAAGTCCACCAAGACACGGTTCCTGTGGACAATATGACTGTGCCGCCATTTGGAGGCGTTGTCTCGCAAGGCCGCGTTTATGGGCGCGGCGCTTGCGATGTCAAAGGATCGATGGCATCGATGCTGGCGGCATTGGAGCAATTGGCCAGCCCTGAGATTTCCCGTGAGTACAACCTCATGGTCGCATTCACGGTGGATGAGGAGCACACGTTCCTTGGAGTTCAGCGCTTGGCTTCTGAATTTGACGCGTTACTACCTTCAGGCTGGCTACGACCTGAATGCGCCATCGTGGCTGAACCAACGCATCTAGATTTGGTGACATGTCATAAGGGAGTGGTTCGTTGGGTGATTCGTGTGAAAGGGCGGGCCTGCCATAGCTCGATGCCTCATGAGGGGGCCAATGCCGTGTTTGCTGCCGCCTCTGTTCTTGCTGCTCTAGAATTGCTTGCAAGTCAGATTGCCAACGGTAGCTCTCACCCCATTCTGGGAACGGGAACACTCAGTGTTGGCATGGTTCGCGGCGGAAGTGCACCCAATATTGTTCCAGACACGTGCGAAATCATTGTCGATCGCCGATTGGTTCCCGGCGAAACCGCAGAAATGGCAACAGCTCAGGTTAGGTCTTGTCTGAATGGAATTCTGGCGGGCCGACAAGGTGTTACTGTTTCGGTTGAAGACCCTTGGTTAACGTGCCCGCCTTTGCCTGAGTGCGTGCCAGACTTGGTGCTTGAGTCGCTTTTGCGAAAGGTCCAACGCCATGTTCCCAACGCCGTCACTCGGCCAGTAAGTTTTGGGACAGATGCCTCATCGTTGGCTCAGATAGGGATTCCTTCTTTGGTATTTGGTCCAGGTGGAATTGAGCAAGCGCATACTAAGGATGAATGGGTTGAAATCGAGCAACTCAATCAAGCAGTATCGATTCTGTTCGACTGCGTGGCAGGAATAGGTCACCGATGACATGGTCGGAATTCCCGGTTATAAAGTGATTGCTTTCACGCGAGCCAAGGGGCTACCCAGGCCGTGAGAGAGACAAATGGAGTCTCTATCGTGAGCATCGTGCGCATAGGATTGGCGGAAACACGCAATTTTTCTGCGGGATATGACGCAATTTTCGGCAGCAAAGCTGCCCCAGAGAAGCCCAAGGCTAAAGCCAAAGAAAAGGCCAAAGCTAGGAAGGCTGTTGAAACAAAGCCCAAGGCCGCAAAGAAGAAGAAATAAGGGGGCTGTAGCCAAACCGTTAGGTTCAGCGCGCGAGCGTTGGGCCTAGCGGTTTTCGATGAGTCCGCCAGCCCTCGTAGGAATCACTGGGCTTGGTTCTTTGAGTTTTTCTGCCCAAGCCAGATCTGACAGGTTCCACGTTTCCCATACCGCTGGTTTGAGTGCTCCGGTGGGCAGTCCCTGCACCCAGCTTTCCCTTGTGATTTCGAGACTATCTACCATCGACTCAGCTGTACCAAGCTCTTCGTTTCTGCCTGTGAGTGGATCTTTTGCTGCAAACGGTATGGTGAAGTTCCAGTAACTTGATCGCGTGGATTCCCAGATTTCATTCAATCGGTCTTTGCGAGGCGCACTACCTGCATACTCGACAAGGGGCGAGTCACTTTCCGCAGATACCCAATAAGTATCGATGGTGCGAAGGTTAAGCGTTGCCTGAGGTCTTTCTGGCCTATTGCGCAGTAGTAGGGCTGAACTACCCGTGAGAATCAGCGATTGGTGGATACGGGCCGAAAGAGTGGGACTGCCAATTTCCGAAGCGTCAACATCCACCTGAAACAACCCACCAGAAACTGCAATGGCTGATTGCCTAATTTCCACCTCGAGTGATCGGGATAGGTCGAGATGTGCAACACGGCCACGTCCACGGACTAAACAACCTTCAAGTACCAACCGTGAAGGTTGAGCTGCCCTGAAGGCGTCTTCGGCCCGAACCATGTCAGATGGTTCACGCATGCCACCCAAGGCAGCACGGCGGGGATCACCTTTCAAAGTGACCAGACAATCCTTGAGGGTGAATTGTCCTTGGCGGGAAACCTGAGCAAGAAGTGCGGCGCCTGTTCCAGCCGAAGTTTCAAGAATAATAGGTAGGTCTTCCAAGCGGACAGAAGAACCGTCGAGTTTGAGCCACGATGGATCGTCGCCCGGTGGTTGCCAGACAAGCTCAGGTTTGCTGCCGGAATCTGGTCGAAGGGTGATTGTGAATCCTGGTCTATCGATTTGCACACTGGTCAAGGGAAGGGGGCCATCGTGATGAATCAAGATGGTGTCGCCGGAGCGCGCATGTGTCAGTGCATGGTCGATCGAAGGATGAATGTTGCGCGATTGATCCTGCATTCCAGCAATAACAAGCCGGCGTGTGGGCGCAGCCGCTTTTTTATCGGCTGATTTGTAGAAAGCCACACCCCCAAAACGCTCTGTTCCTGCAAAGCGTTCCCCCGCTTTTTCCTGCCACCGCAAAGAGGTACTCAAAGGTGAGGGCTGAAACATTGCAGCCAGACGTGGGCCTAGGTTTCCCGCAGCTGCTTTTTCAGGCGCCAGTGCTATTTCAGCCTCTGTCAGGGTCTCTAATGGGCGTTCGAGCTGCCATGGACTCGAATCGAGAGTTATCGAGTCATCGTTGCCCGATTTCCCTTGGGTCAACCTTTGTTGGAACGAAGACAGGGAGTCGTCGCGCAGATCTTCGCCGCTTCCTTGGAAATAGGGGCCGACAAGATAATATCGATTGTCTTTACCCAGAAATCGGGGTCTGGGCGATTGGCCACCGGCAAAGAGAAGTGTTGCCTTGTCATTACTACCGGACCCAGCAACAAGGCATCGGCGCATGCTGATGAGGGCCGATACCGATTCCTGCAAGGCGATCACTCGTTCGCCCATTCCAGTTTGAAAAGAGTTGTTGATAAGGGTTACTCGGCCATCGCCTTCCACCCGGGGAGGCATTCCTGGCATAGGCGGCATGTCCATGGCCATGGCGCCCTGAGTTCCGGGAGCGTCTGGCATGCTTGACGATGCATTGGTGGCTTCACGATCGCGAACCAACGGGTGATCGGGCCAAGCTATGCATCGGATGGCAGTGGCGTGCGGGCCAAACAGGCACTGCTCAATGCGGATTTCGGGAACAAAGCCTTTTCGGGTAATGGCATCCTGACCACCTGTGGCGGCATCAAAAAGGGCGATGATTGACGGCTGGTCCTGTTCATCGGGCAAGGCCTCTCTGAACCCCAGAAAAACAGATTCGCGAATTTGTGCATGAATGGTGCTGCCGGGGCCCCCGAGCAATTCAATGGAAGTGACCCGGTGGCGTTGATCAAATGTGTTACCCGCCTGAATCCATTCGCAGCGTTCAAGCACCATGGTGGTTGGGGTGGTGGAAGCGACAGTGAGGCCACGTAAAGATACCGCTGAATCACGTGAATCCAAAATGAACCGGATCCCGTCCATTTTCAGAATTTCGGCTTCCACGTGCAACAGTGAAAGAGTCCCTGAAATCGCACGCCCATCGTGGTGGTACCGAAGTGTAGCCCTGTTGCCTGGATGGGCCGATCGAATAACTAGTTCCTTGGCGCGAGCGCGTAAGAGGTTGTCTCCATATTCGCCAAGTCTTGCCAAATCGATATCGCCATGGAGTACCAACTCCATGCGATCCGCGCCTGCGTGTGCTTTCAGCCAAATGGCCAATTCTTCCGGAGTGGCATTCTCGGTTTCAAATTTGACAACAACTGGCGGAACTGACGGGTTTTCCGGAGAGGGGTCCACCCGTGGTTGGGTTGGGGCTGCGGAATACTCGGCAGATCGCTCGTCGGTATTCGATTTTTCCGGAATTTCAACGGGACGAGTCAGAAAAGGAATGATCGCAAGCAGCCCGGCAATCGCCACGCCTGAGGCAACCAGAAGGGGCGTCAAATTTTGTCGCCGTCTCTTTGGTAAGACGATACCTGGAATATCGAATCCTTCTCGTGAAGCCAATACTTCAAGAGCATCTTTGAGGTGTTTAAAATCGCGAAAGCGGTCTGTCGGTTTTTTTGCCAGCATCACGTCAAGCAAGCGAACCGTTCGCGAGGAAAGGTTGGGGGCAAAATTGCGGGGATCTGTTGGCTTGATGTTCTGGTGATGCGTTAGCTTGAGAGCTGGAGATCCTTCTGGAACTGGCGGTTTGCCTGTCAGGAGGTGATAAAGGGTGCAACCGAGAGAATAAATGTCGCTTCGTGCGTCTGCTGCCCGTGGATCTATTGCCTGTTCAGGCGAGAGATAATCAAAGGTGCCAAGGGTTATTCCGGAGCGAGTCATCCCGGATTCCACTGATTGATCCAGGTTCCGGGCGAGGCCCATGTCGATCACTTTGAGCTTGCCGCCGGGCATCAGTACCAGATTTGATGGTTTGATGTCGCGATGAACCATTCCCTTGGAGGCAGCATGCTCTAGGCCCAAGCATGCCTGATAAATTAGGGGAATGGCCTCATGTGGACTTAACTTTCCACGCGAGTCGAGCAGCGATTTCAGGTCGAGGCCTTCGACGTATTCAAACGCGATGAAATGCAATCCCTGATCTTCGCCAGAAGCAAAAACGCGTGCGATATTTTCATGATCCAACTTTGCTGCACACCGCGCCTCGTGGTGGAAACGCTCCAAGGTGTCTGGATCCGTAGCCACTGCTGGGGGCAGAATTTTTAGGGCTACCTTGCGGTCTAATTGCGTATCTGTTGCCAGCAGGACCGCAGCCATACCTCCCACACCTAATGGGCGGTCAATCACATAGTGGCCTAGTCGTAGGCCCTGCATGTCCTCAGACCAATTCGCGGGTAGTGGTTGTGGAGGACCGCTTGAGGTTACGGTTACTGATCCATCTTGGGGAATGGAGGAAAAACCGGGGCTCCCAGGGGCCGGGGAGTCCGGGGAATTGTTGTGTCCAGTAACCTCCAGCGAACGAGTCACCGCGCAGTTTCCTCGCGGGCCTTAAAGGGTCGCCTCCGATGTGCAAGCGGCTCCCTATTCCACACAATATGCAAAGACTAACCTTGCGGCGACAAGTGTGTCAATATCTCGTCGTATATTTGAATATATCGCAAGCATTTGCTCGCAGACAAAGCGGACCAATGGGTCCGTTAATGCTTGTCGCTGCTCGGGGTGTTAGTTCAACGCCCATGGCGTATGTGTGGTTCCTTTTCGTAATGCAGAACAGCCTTACCCCGACTAGACTGTGATTGGGAATGTTGTTTGTTTTTAGGAATCAAATCATGAACCGTTGGCGCTCAAATGGTTTCAAGGTTGTTGCTTTACTAATCGGAATTGTCTGTGTGGCAGTTCCTGCTGTTGTGGGGCAGAACGCCGATAAATCGGCACCGCAAGGGCTAGCCATCAATACGGAAGCTGACGAAGATAATCCGCATTCTGTGCCCATGAAAGGCCAGCAAGGGTCGTACAGAATTTATTACAATCGCAAAAAAGATGAAAAAGATGGAAGCAAGATTGATTTGTATGTGGCGACATGGTCCAAGACTAAAAAAGCTTGGGCTGCTGAGGAACTCGTGGGCCCGCAAGTGGAATCGAAGGGGCATGACTCATGCTGCTTTGTAACCCAGTACGGTGCATATCCACAAACCATCTGGTTTGCAACAACCAAGTCAGCTGCCAATCCAAGATTTGACCTCTATGGTGCCGTACGAGATTTGCCACCATCCAGCTCGGGCGAGCACCGGGTTTTTTCGGGAGTTCGCGCGCTAACAACGGTCGATACCGAAGCCGAAGACGAAACGCATCCATGGATTACCAAGGATCTCAAGTCCATGTATTTTACAAGGGGCAACAAGGACAAGGCTCGTATTGCGGTGGCCACTCGCAAAACCATCGAAGGGCCTCGCGGATTTGAAGAACCCAAAATCATCGAAGAGTTACCGGAAGGGTATTGCCATGCGACCCTGACACCCGATGGTGCCACGATGTACCTGCAAGGCCCGCGTGAGGGTGGTGGAACAGCGCTTTACAGGACTCGCAAGACAGGTTCTTTGTGGGGTAAACCATCCGCACTTAAAAATCTGAATCATCCTGAAGCAAAGTGGGATGGTTCACCCAACTTGAGCCGTGATGGCGCGAGCTTGTATTTCAGCTCTGATCGCCCTGGCGGAAAAGGTGGACTTGATATTTATGTAATCCCTGTGGCGAATATCAAGTCAGACTGATCCCTTATCGACAGCCGATGCCGAATGGCGGACCAGCAATGCCCTGAAAAGTGGAGCGTCTAAGTCGCTTGGCCTCTGGAAGACCAAGCGACAGATGTCGTCGACTTCACGGTCCGAGGAAATCTCTCGTTCGGAACCAAGCCCTGCAAGGTGCCCCAGATTTAACCCGCCCTTTGCCCCGGCGAGGCGGCATTCGAGTCCGCTTGGATCTTTGGTTTTCAGTGTGAGCCAGATCCTTCTTCTGCCGGGAATACGGCCCGTTATTGTGTCGCGTGAATCAAATTCAAATTCCAGACTCGGTACTGCCTCTCGTAGGAGAGTCATGATGGCTGGAAGCAGGCTAGCGTCCCATTGGCGTGGTGCACCAATTGGAAAGCCCTTAGCGTTGGTGTGCCAAGCTTCCCCCATCAATTTCCATGGCATTAGAACTTCAGGCTTTTCGCGCAGTTTGTCGAGCTGCGCCAAATACGACTTGGCTGCCTGTTCCAGAAATGAACGGAAGGCCGGCGTGTTCACTTCGCTCATTCGATGAACCAGCAGAGTAACCGATTGCCATGGTTGTGTTTTCATGGCGGCGACGCGAACGCGTGGT
>Ga0114972_10002421_pt1 | contig 14017 bp, 15 predicted proteins | sample M_140807_EF_Meta_FD_87354 | JGI IMG/M metagenome (GOLD analysis project Ga0114972, IMG submission 87354) | Freshwater microbial communities from Lake Montjoie, Canada to study carbon cycling - M_140807_EF_MetaG | ecosystem: Environmental > Aquatic > Freshwater > Lake | place: Lake Montjoie... | reverse complement strand
GAGTTTAGCCTTGTAGGAGAATTCTCCGTTCCACCCATCCTGATTGACGCTCGTAAACGTTCCTCGCAGGTTGCCAAGTTGAACTCTCAAAGTGTGGTCGGCCTGCCAGTTCCACTGAAAGGTTCCGGATTGCCCAACGGGGGGAATGGTTACTGTCTTCGCTGCCGCAGCTTTGACGTGCGGCATCACCACCGAATAGCTTTGCGGAGCAACTTTGACCTGCGCCACGTGCGGAGCAGGGACGGGGAGGTGACGATCAACGCCGTAAGCCGTAGCAGCCAGGTTGACTCGCGTCTCCAACTGTTCAGAGGAAAGGCGGAAGATGGAGTCGAGCTTTGTTTTTTGAGTCATGATAGTAGTTATTGTCGAAGCCTTGGGGAGAGGAAAGCGTTAGACACCCGTAGTAATTGCTGGGCGCGGGAGAGCCCGGAGCTCCGCAATCAAAAGGAGGGGCACCGTTTTACCAGCGAAGGTGTATCCGCCCCCCGTACCGTTTGCAACTAGCTGGAAACCCAAACAGTGGCGAATTTGGTAGTCCGTGCACGAATCGGGTATCCCCTCCGCAGCCCGGTCGGGGTGGGCTAACGGGCGGGGCTTGGCTCTTAACAAAACCCTAATCAAACGCAATCCACGACTCGCACCCCTGCCACGAACAGGGCCGCGGAGTCCCTCTGCGGATCGGCCCGCTACGATGACCATTCCCAAAACTGAAACTCAGAAAAAAGTTCGATGGCCAACATCCATGAGTGAGCCGACGCCTTTGGGGGCGCTCGGGGCCTACGGGTGGTCAGAAAGAAAGTCAGAAGAATCGCTTCGGCACGGCGGAACCCAGCCCAACAGCGGCGGCACCAATCTCGGTAATCACGCATAACCGCAGAGCGACCGCACCCTACGTAGCGCCATCGTCTGTACTCATAATCCCTTGGTCGTGTGTTCGAATCACACCGGGCCTAGTTTGATTTGGTTCTGTGTTTTCCAGCACGGATCGGTGTTTGGCTGGGGTTGGCTTCGGCAGCCCCGGAGGGAGCACTATTAGCCAAACTGTTACCTGACGGCCCTGCGACAGGCCGCTGGGGAGCACGATTAGGGACTCTCCGGGGCGAACTGTGGAAACAGTCGCTCCGCAGATCCCCTGTTGATCGCCGCGTGCCCTGCATCGTCCAGCCCAGCGTATGCGTCGAGCATCCCGGCAAACAACGCAACGCCAGCCGACGGCGCGAAGGGCCAGTCGCTTCCGAAGAGCACATGGCCCGGTTTCGCGAATGCCATCAGGCTGGGCAATGCGGCCGGAGTACTTGAAATCGCCGTGTCGAAATAGAACGAACGGAAATCATCAAGCACGTCTTCCAGGGGCCGCGACGTCTCCAGCGCAATTGCTCCTGCCATCCGGTAACTGGCGTAGGGCACGAATCCACCGGCGTGCGACAGAATGATCTTCAGATCCGGGTACCTCCGGATGAAGCCGTTCCGCACCAGTCGATAGGCTGCCCGGGAGGTATCGAGCAGGAAGTCCGCGGCAAAAGCTGCGACATCGGCCGCCGGTGGTCCGACGATTTCCGATGGATGGACGAACAGGACAGCCTTGCGCCGATTGAGTTCCTCGAAGAGCGGCGCGTCGTCCGGGTCTCCCAAATACCGCCCGTGCGTGTTGGCAAGCAGGATGATGCCCGACGCATGCAGGCCATCGAGGGCATAGGCGGCTTCAGCCAGCGCACCATCGACATCCGGTACTGTCAGCGTGGCGAAGAAACCGAATCTCCTGGGGTGGTTTCGTACGAGGTCTGCCGCGGTCTCGTTCACTTCACGAGAACGATGGCGGGCCTCTTCTCTCCTCGTATCGGGCGTCGGGCAGACACCCGGCGTCGATACCGACACGACCGCCGTCTCGATGAAGTGCTCGTCCATGACGCGCAGGGCATCCTCGGGCGACCATGCTGGCAGGTCCCGACCGCCGGCTTCATGGATACCGACTCCGCGAAGCCACGCCACGTACGACGGCGGCACAATGTGGTGATGAACGTCTATTCGGCGGTGATGCATGTCTGGCTTCTGATGAAAGGCGAACGGGCCGCCGGCGAACTGCCACAGGCCGCCGTAAGTTCCCAGCAATCCAATCGTTCATCAACCCGAAATACCGAAAGGGCACATGTCCAACGCAGCCACACATCTAACGACAGCGGCCCCGACTGGCTCCTCGGACTCCCGGCATCGACCCGGCTAAGTTCGACCGGGCGAGCCATGACGAGGCCTGGGGATGCGCCTACTCCCAGGTCTGGCGGCACCACTCGCCAGACTTCCCGAGGTATACTTCGGCAATGGCTTCCACAGCCCACCCGCGTATCACGATCGAGCCCGGCAAGTGCGGCGGAAAGCCCTGCATCCGGGGCATGCGCATCCGGGTGTCCGATGTCCTCGAACTCCTCGCCAACGGTGCCTCCATCGAGGAGATCCTGGCGGACTATCCCTGCCTCGAGCGTGACGACATCCTCGCCGCCATCGCCTACGCCGCTCAGCAGACGAACCACGTCGTCGTTGAGGTCGCATGAGGTTTCTGGTCGATAACCAGTTGCCTCCCTCCCTGGCCCGTTGGCTCCGCGACCGTGGACATGACGCCGAGCACGTGTTCGAGAGCGACCTCCACCTGTTCGACGACCGCGATCTGTGGGCGCGGGCGCTTGCCGATGCCCGGATCGTCGTCAGCAAGGACGAGGACTTTCTCTACCTCGCCAATCAACCAGGGGACGCGGGACGGTTCCTTTGGGTGCGGCTGGGCAACTGCAGGAACGACGCCTTGCTCACCGCGTTTGCCCGGTCGTTCAACACGATCGTCGCAGCCTTCGACTCGGGGCAGACGGTCGTCGAACTGATCTGAACACGGCCGGCACTGCCGGCCGCATCGCCACGCGATGGCTCAAGCCGCAGGCCGCGGGTGGGAGCCAACGGTGCAATTATCGAGGAAGTGCTCGCAGACTCTCGACGCTACCCGGCAGAAGATCATGGAAGCCGCCATAGGCGGCCAGAGCCGACTGCCTTCATGGCACCGCGGCGACTTCGCCGCCCGCCCGGCTGGCGAGCGACTGCAGCAGAGTGCCTGAGATACCCTCCGCCACGGACCGCACGCCGCCGTCGCCCGAGAGCACCTGAAATACCGCTCCCGGCAGCCGCGACCGCGGCTTGAGCGAGGTTTCCAGCGGGGTCGCTCCGAGACCTGCACCCAGTCCCGTGTAGCGGCCGACGTCGGAAATGTAGGGCCAGGAATAGCGTGGCTGCGTCCAGGTGCTGCCACCGTCGACCGTATAGTCGCTGCATTCGGCGAGGAGCAGGGTGTTGGAGAGACCGTCGGTGATGTCGGCCATGCGGATCGGCTTGGCACGGATCGGTGTCGCATACGAGCCGGAGACGTCGTTCCAGCCGAGTCCCTCCGGCACAAGGGCGCCGTTGAACGCGGTCGCCGGTGGACTCGCACCGTAGAACCAGCCGTCAAGGCGTCGCGTCGGATCGGGAGACGCGGGTCCAGGGCCCAGCAGTGCCGCAAAATCGACGGCTCCACCCATCTTCGAGGCCGAGTTGTAGACCACGATCTTGGCCGCCACGATGTCTTCCTCCTGACTTTCGGGAGGACAGGCCAGGCAATAGGCCTCATACATGCGGGCCAACGCCCCCTCCTCGATGTAGGGCAGGATGGCGATGGCCCAGGATTGCGGCCGGATGTAGTCGATGCCCTCTTCCGGCCGATCCTCGAGATGGGCCACCGTGCCGGGCCGCGGCCGGCCCGCCGCAAACGGAAGCCCGCGGCGGGCATCTGCGTAGCTGTACATCGCGATGCCGATCTGCCGGAGATTGTTTTGGCACTGGCTGCGGGCTGCCGCCTGCCGGGCCTGCTGCACCGCCGGCAGAAGCAACCCGATCAGCGTACCCACGATCGCAATCACGACCAGCAGTTCAACCAGCGTAAAGCCGCCTACGGGCCGGGGCCGTTTCCTAATGACTGCGGATTTCATGGCAGATTGACCTCTTCCCGGCCGTGCAACCGATTGAGAGGACCTTCTTCCCGAAGGCTACCCCTAGAAACGTCGCCTCACGGTCTGCGGCTTGTTGTCGAGTCCGATCGAAGTGAAGGCCGCCTCGCGAGGCGTCTGCCAGGCCGCAACCACCGCCTGGGCCTGCCCGCCCAACTGGCGCTGGTAGGTGGTGGCAAAATTCACGGCACCGCGTTGGGCCCCAAAAGGACGGAACGTCGCCATGGGCATCGGGGGTTCACTCGCTGAAGTCGTGCCATGCGTCATCGACATGCCTCCCATCGACATCCCACCTCCCATCGGCATGCTATCGGAACCACCGGGGAGGTCGTTCGTATTCCACACGGAGATCGTGCCGACATTCCGGCCCACCTCCGGGGTCGTGACGAGGTTCGCCCTGTAGCTTGGCACCGTCGATGGCGCCACGTAGCCAACAGCCACCTTCACGCCCTCTTTGGCACCTCCACCGGCCACGAACGTGAAGATCCTTTCCGGATCGGCGACGCCGTCAACGATGTCCCGGCCGCTGAGCGCGGTGATGAGCGCCTCCCGGCCGGCCCCTGCCGAAACGATGAGGTCGTCGTAGTTGTCGGCGTCAACGTCACCGACCGCGACAAACACACCCTTGGGAAACCTGCCGGGCAGCACGCCCTTGAATTCGCGGACCAGCGAGCCCTTGGTATCAAAGAGACGGACGTTGGCGGCACCGGCCGTCCTGGAACCCACGACGATATTCACCGTGCCATATTGGCCGAGTGCTCCGACCGCCAAGCTCACGCCGCCGACACCGGCCCTGCCCGCGAAGGCACGGAAGCTGGCGGTGGGCTTGAGCGAGCCGTTCTCATAGACCTTCACGAGCGAGGCCCTCGCCCCGGTGCCGAAGGCCAGCGTCTCCTTCGTGTATTTCGACCTGAAGTAGGCATTGATCTGCTCAGCGGTCCCGAGGAAGGGCGGTGCCTGAGCTGGCTCTGTGGGCGTGCCGATGCCGGAGGCGGTCACCACGGGGCCCCGGTAGTTGGGGAAGGCCTTGATGTTGCCGACAGTGTTGCCCTTGCCGTTGAGAACGAGCGTCGATGGCGACGTTGTTCCCAGCCCCAACCGCAGGCCCTCGGTGTTGCCGAACTGGAACACCGGCGACATCATCCCCTCGTCTTCATGCTCGAGGATGTGGCAGTGGAAGACATACTTGCCCGGGAAGTCGAGCACCCGGAAGCGAATGGTCACGCTCCCGAACGCCGGCACCATGATCACGTCCAGCGGCGAGACGTAGTTGGCGGCATTGGCATTCGGGAATTTCTTGTCGGGCTCGATCGGAAAGCCGTTGATCTTCGTGACGATGAACACACCCTGGTGGATGTGGAACGGATGATTGAGCGGGCCCGCATTGAGGATCGTCCACTCCTCGACCGTCCCGATCTCCAGCTGGGGCATGACCCCTTCGCCAAACTTCTTGCCGTTGACGTAGAAGTTGTCGATGTCGATGCCGGTGATCGGCTCGCCGGTGTTGGGATCAACACCACCAACGGTGGGCAACTGCTCGAGCGAGAAATTGCGGATGACGTCCGGCGTCTCCTTCCAGAGTGGGTCTGCCGGTTGCAGGGCAAAGACCGGCGATGCGGTGGTGACGGCATCCCCTTCCACGACGAGGGTGGCCAGCACGTAGTAGTAGCCTTTGCCGCTTTCGTTGAGCCGCGCCTCTTCGCCGCCCCATCCGTCCATGAAGTAGTAGGTGCCTGGGGTCGTGGGGGCGGTTACCGCCATCGACATCCGGTTGCCCGGGCTGAGCACGGTGAGCGCGGAGATGTCGTTCATCCGTAGGTCACTGGCGCTGAGCGTCACGTTGTACGGGTGGACGAATGCGCTGGCACCGTCCCGGGAAAGGATCGTGGCATTCCATGGGTTTTGCAGATTGTCGTCCGCGATGACAAAGTTCGTGGCACCACGGGCGCCGAACTGGCCCATGTTCCAGACCTGCGTCTCACCGGGGCGGATGCGGATGATCGGATTCATCTGGCCGTTGACCCGCTTTTGCCAGCCTTCGGTGTAGCCATTGCCATAATAAGAACTGCTGTCAGTACCAGTCATCACTTTATACTGGCCATCGACGGAGATATTGACCTCTGAAAGGGTCATGTTCACCTGCTTGAGTTCGTCCTTGTACTGCGGCCACGGCTCAAGCGGGTCGCCGACCATGATCATGCCAGCCAGACCACCCTCAACCTGCGGCTTGGTCTCCTCGTGCACGTGCGGGTGATACCAGTTGGCACCTACGCTGTTTTCGTAGGTGGAGATCGGGATTTGGATCGGCACCGTTTCGCCTGGCTTGACGTGGACATAGACATTGTCCGACTGGCTCAGGTCGGGCGCGTGCGAGCCGTGGTAGTGGAAATTGGTCGTGAAGACCGGTTCGGAGGGATCGTGGCCAACGGCAAGATCATTGACGAGGTTCAGTTTGAGCGTGTCGCCGCTGTTGATCTGCAGCATCGTGCCCGGAAAGCCGGCCGGGTAGCTCTTGCCATAGGCGTCGAACTGATAGGCCATGGCGTAGGAGTTGTAGCTACGGTCATCATCCGGGAGGCTGCTGTAGACTTGCTGCCCGCCGTAGAGGATCGGATTGGAGTCGAAACCTGCCGTGACCATCTTCACGTTGGCCTCGAGCACGCCGTTTTGGCTCTTGATCACATCCATGGGCCGCAGATCTGTCTGCTGGGATGCATAGTCGGTGGGGAAAATGACGCTCTCCGCCGCCATCACCGTCCGCTGCTCGAGACGCTCGAGGTCGAACTGCCTCTGGACCCGGCTGGCCCCACGGTTGGCACGCCTACGGACAGGAAAAGCCGATTGAAACCCGGTGCGGCGAATCATTGCAAAGCCTTTTCTGAAAGAACAGAGAGAACCAGTACTCCACTATTTAATAGAATCTAAACTCTGTTTCCGATACGTCAATTTTTCTGCGCATTGTTCCTCGCGAAGGGGTCGCGAGGGTCCCTCTCACACGAAAGGGCCGTTCCCCTAAGGAATCGCACGCCCCCCCAATAGTTGGCTATTTGGCCACATAAATGGCTAAAATCTCTCGTTTTCGGATCTTCGTTCGGTAGCTGCGGCCGCTGCCACACCATGTGCAGCAGGCCGTCCTCGTGGGGGGTGTCAGTGGGGGACTGATGCCCGGTCTCGACGCCGCCAGCACCCTTCTCCATGCCGACGACTGGCTTTTTGATACCGGCTACTCTCTTTTTGAAAAAGGGAAAATTCGTTTTTCTGCCCGCACGCTGATGCCGGACAACTCTGCCCCATTTCCTGTCCAATAATGATCGTGGTCATGATCGGATCTTGGGCGTGAATGCCCGCCCTGCTACGGTTTCCGCTCCGTTCCCACCCGAGGGCGCGGGGCAGAACCATGACCCAGATAACGCATTGTGGATGACCATGGGCCGTAAACCTCAGCAAGACCGCAGCGCTCGTTCGATGGCCAAAATGCTTGACGCAGCCGAGGACATTTTCGCAGGGGGTGGGGATGGCGCCCTCACTGTGGAAGCCGTCGTCAAGCTTGCGGGTACATCGGTCGGGAGCTTCTACAGCCGGTTCGGCGACCGCGACGGCCTGCTCCAAGCAATGCACGAGCGGTTTCTCCTGCGGCTCGGAGGCGCGGCGCACGTGGCGGTCGCAGCAGCCGGCAACGAAAAAACCCTGGCAGGCGCGATCGAGGTGTTCCTCTCGCACGTCTTCACCGCAACTCAGGAGTACCGCAATTCAGCCCGGTTCTTCGTTCTCCACCGTTCGGCCGACCCGAACCTGCGGGCCCAGGGCATTCGGGCGAACGCCGTATTCGCCAGCATCTTCAACACTCTCGTGCTGAGCCACCGCGAGGAGATCGCCCACGCCAACCCGGCGATCGCGGCCGATGTGACCTGGCGGCTGGTGTACGCGACATTAGCCCAGCAGATGATGTTCGACGACGACGAAGTCAGCGGCATGCCGATGACCATCCCGGCGCTGGTACACGAAATCACTTGCTGTCTTGCGGCCTACCTCACGGCAGGCTCGGGGAAACGCTGATCGCATTTGCTTGCAGACCGGGCCCCGGCCTCGGCACGGCCCTCTGGCGACCTCTCCCGTCAGCCGGCTCTTCGGTGGCGGGACCAGATCCGCGAACCGGCACCCAGATTCGGTGGATGGCACCTTTTTCGTTCGATCAGCCTCGCTGGCGAGGCAGCATGAGCCCCAGGGGCGTGCACCTGATGCGGTCTTCGCCGCGGCGGAAAGTCTCCCAGGCCTCGGCGTAACTGAGATCCTCGCGCTTGGCGAGCCTCAAGCATGAGTAGCCCAGGAACGAGGCCATCAGGATCCGGAACGGCGTCATGGGTTGTGAGAGGTCGACCGTCATCGCAATCCGCCGCAGCGCATCGGTTTCCCGGCTCCACGTGGCCGCGTAGGCCGCCAACCCTGCATCCAGCGAATCGCGATGCTCGTGCAGGCACTGAGCGAGGACCGTCGCGCCTTCCATGGCCGCATTCACCCCCTGCCCCACGGGAGGCACCGGAGCACCAGCATCGCCCAGAAGTGCCACCCGCCCGGCCACGAGAGACGAGCACCGCTTGGTCTTGCCGGTCGGCAGACACTGCCGCCGGCTGAAATCCTCCACTTTTGTATCGGATGCGAAATGCCGCAGCAGCGGATGGGCCCTGTCGAGAAAAAGACCGGCATCCGCGGCGGAGTCGAACCGCCTCGTGCCACTGAATCCGATCTGGCAGAACCAGCGCGGATCCGCGGGCCCCCCGGGGCCGTTGATCGCCCCGGCCACGGCCGTCACAGGATGGACCGCAAGAACATAGAGGTACTGCGGATCCAGCTCGTCGAGGTGCTTGTCCAGGTGCAGCATCAGGGAGTGGTTGCCCAGATCGGCTCCCTCGACCGCAAACCCGCTGGTGTGATTGGCGATGGACTGCCGCACGCCGCTACCGCCGCCGTCGCAGCCCACGACAAGATCGAACCGTCGCACTTCGCCGGCCACGTCACCCCGCGACGCAATGCGGAGTTGTGGCTGCCCGGCAACAACGAGCGTCGCCTCCGCCCTGAAGTGAAGGGCCACGGAATCTGCATGCCGCTCCAGCAGATGGGCCTGAAGACAGCGGCAAATGTCACCGCGGCTCCCCGTCCAGCCCCTGCCGTGGTAGGTCTCCTCCGCGAAGCCAGCCCCGAGCCGACGAAGCCAGGGGTGGGGGGCGATCTTCAGCCCCTTGAAGTGAATGAGCCCGGCATCGAAACGGTCGCTGATGCCGATGAACCGCGCTGCACGCAAACCGTGGCCCGTGATGTCGATCGTGTAGCTGCGGTCGGGGTTGTAGGTTTCGGCGCTCGAGTGGTCGTCGGCGCGCTCGAATACCTCGATCTCGAACCCGCCCTGCTGGGCCAACGCCGCAGCCAGCGTCAGACCCGCGGGCCCGCCGCCGACGATCGCCACGCTGATTGCCACGTCTTGTCCTCGGGGATTTCGCCAGTTCCCGATCCTATCCTCGAGAGCATCCACCTCCAACGCGAGCCGTGGAACTCAAGGGGCCGTACGGTCTCCAGACAGCCCCTTGCCGAGATGCATGCCCGAATCGAGCAACAGCAGTTCGCCCGTCATCGTTGCGGCACCATCGATCAACCAGATCACCGCATCGGCAACCTCCCCCGGAGTGCTGGCACGCTCCAGCGGAACGGCCCGTTCGTATTGGCTCTTCAGCTGCTCCATGCCGCCCTCGCCGGCACCTCTCGCAAACCAACGGCTGAGAATCAGACCCGGGCACACGGCATTCACCCGCACATCCGGTGCAAGCATCCTCGCCACGTTCAGGGTAAGGGCGTTGAGCGCTCCTTTGGAGGCGATGTAGGGGGCCGAGGTGCCGATCCCGAGCGCCCCAGCCATCGACGAGACGTTCACGATCGCCCCCTTGGCCTTTGTCAGCTCCGGCGCACAGGCGCGGATCATCTGGAAGGGCCCGATCAGATTCACGGCGTAGATGTCATGGAAGACCTGCGCATCGAGCCCTTGCCAGCCCGCCATGCTGGCAACCGACGTGCGGCCCGCATTGTTCACGAGCGCGTCGATGCGTCCCCAGCGATCGACTGCGGCGGCGACCATGCTGCAGCAGGCAGCGTCGTCGGCGACGTCGGCCCGCACCACCAGCGTGTCGGCACCAGCCTCGGCGCAGGCTGCGGCCGATGCCGCGGCTTCCGCCTCGCTCTTCGTGTAGTTGATGACGACATCGTACCCGCGGCGTGCGAGGCCCAGGACCGTGGCGGCGCCCACACCCGTGGCAGACCCTGTCACGACGGCGACCTTTCGCTCTGGCATCTCAACCTCCCTGCAGATTTGCCCCGCTACCGCCCTTTCCCCATACCGTATCGCAAACGGCGCGGAATGAACACACGCGGCGGTGAGCCGTTCTTCACGAGCACGCGAGCAGAGTGAAGGAATAGAGCGGCGATTGAAAAACAGACCACTGTTGCCCGAGTTGCACTCGCTGATCCTCGGCGGGGCCTTGGATGTTCAGCGCAGGCCGGCCGTCAGCCCGCGGGCTCCCTGCAGCATCGAGACCAGCACGGCCGCCCGCGGGGACAGGATGGTGAGCCCGTACATCAGGCCGGCCTGAGGCGTCTTCGGCGGCGTGCTGAACAACGCAATCACGGGGCTCAATCGCGGCGACAAAACGCCGATGCCGCTGAGCCGGCCAGCCGGGGTGCGAAGTCCTCCCTTTTGGAAGATCAGCACCGCATTGCTCAGCCGTGGAGCGATCAGGCCGAGCGGGCTGGCCGTGGGAAGTCCCGGAAGTGTCCGCATGCCCGGTACCAGCGGCTTGTTGAGGCGGGCAAGCGGGCCTGCTGCGGTCGAATTGAGATTCCGAAATCCGGCGGCCTGAACGGCGCCGAGACCCATCGAGGCCACAAATGCCAGAAGGACGAGACCGACGGTAGCATGCTTGCGAACCATAGAATTTTCAGGTTTGGGTTTGAGAGGTTGAAGAGCCAATTCGCGACACAACTTCGACACTCATTGGGATGCCGGAAGGTGTCAAGTTTCGGTCCTTGAATTTTTCAGGACCGTAAGCGTCAGAGCCTGAAAAACCCATACGAAACCCACTTTTTGACCGCCATGCACATACCCCCCCTGGCAGGGTCTGCAGCCGATGTCGTCGCCCGAATTTCGAGCGGCATGAACGTGTTCGTGCACGGCGCGGCGGCCACGCCCACGCCGCTGCTCGACGCCCTCGCCCTGAGGACCGATCTCCGGGACGTCCGTCTCTGGCACCTGCATCTCGAGGGCCCGGTCGGTTTCGCTTCGGCCGAGCATGCCGGGCGGTTCCGATCGGTGTCGCTGTTCACGGGCGCGGGCCTGCGGGAACCGGTGGCCGAAGGCCGGGCCGACTTCGTGCCGATCTTCCTCTCCGATATCCCGGCGCTCTTCCGGGATGGCCATGTCCGCCTCGACGCCGCGATCGTGCAGCTCTCCCCTCCCGATCGCCACGGGCTCTGCTCGCTGGGGACGTCGATCGACGCCGCCCGGGCGGCGGTCGATGCCGCACCGCTCCTGCTCGCGGAGATCAACCGGCGTATGCCCCGCACCCACGGCCACTCTGCCGTGCCGCTCGCGGCCGTCAGCGCCTGCTGCCACACCGACCGGCCGCTGCACGAGCATCCCGCGGCCGAGATTTCACCCGTCGACGAGGCCATCGGCGAGCATGTGGCGGGGCTCGTCGAGGATGGGGCCTGCCTGCAACTCGGCATCGGTGGCATTCCCGATGCCGTTCTGCGGAGGCTCGGCGATCACCACGACCTCGGCATCCACACCGAGATGTTCTCCGACAATCTGCTGCCGCTGATCGAGGCGGGCGTGATCACCAACCGCCTCAAGGAGATCCATCCCGGCCGGATCGTGACCAGCTTCGTGACCGGTTCGCAGCGGCTCTTCGACTTCGTCGACGATAACCCGCTGGTCGAGTTTCACCCCTGCGACCGCACCAACGACACGCTCGCAATCCGCAAGATCGACCGGATGACGGCGATCAACTCGGCGATCCAGATCGACCTCACGGGCCAGGTCTGTGCCGATTCGATCGGCCATCGGATCCACTCGGGGATCGGCGGCCAGATGGACTTCATGCGGGGCGCCGCGATGAGCCGCGGCGGCAGGCCGATCATCGCCCTGCGGAGCACGGCGAAGCAGGGCACGATCTCGCGGATCGTCCCCGAACTCGACGCCGGGGCCGGCGTCGTCACCACCCGCGGCCACGTCCACTGGGTCGTGACCGAACACGGGGCGGTCAATCTGCACGGCAAGACCCTCGCCGAACGCGGTAGACTGCTGGCCGCGATCGCCCATCCCGACTTCCGCCGGGGCCTCGAAGAACGGCTCCGCGGCCTGAAGCGGTTCGTCTGACACCGTTCCGCTTTTCACATTCATTCAAAGCCCTCATGCGCCACCTCACCGACAGCCTGCTGCTGTTTCTGGCCGGCGGCCTCGGCACGCTGCTGCGAGCCGGCTGCAACACGCTCCTCATCCGGCTCCTGGGGCATGGCTTCCCCTGGGGAACGCTGGCCGTGAACCTGATCGGATCATTCGTCTTCGGCGCGATCTACGGCCTGGTCAGCTCCCGGGCCCTGCTCTCGAAAGAGGTCGAGACGATCCTCCTCGTGGGGCTGCTCGGCGGGTTCACCACCTATTCGAGCTTCGCCTTCCAGTCGACCGAGATGCTGATCACGGGCCGGCCGCTCGTTGCAGCGGCCTACGTGGCGACGACGGTCGCGGCGGGCATTCTCGCGGTCTGGACCGGTCTGCGGCTCTGCTCATGACGACTCGGGCGGCGACCGCATGAATCTCCCGACCGTGAAACTGCTGCGGGCACTGAGGCTCCGCTGTCCGCGATGCGGCCAGGGACGGCTCTTCAAAGGGCTGTTCGCGATGCACGATTCCTGCCCGCACTGCGGCCTCGACTTCATCCGCGAGCAGGGCTTCTATCTCGGTTCGATCTACATCAACTACGGAATCACCGCCCTGGGCACGGGCGGCCTCTACGCGATCCTCGTCTCTGCCTGCGGCACGTCCCACGAGGCGGCGCTCGCCGCATGCCTCGCGGCGGCCGTGCTGTTTCCGATCTGGTTCTTCCGCTACGCCCGCAGCCTCCTGCTCGCGATCGATGCTGCCGTAAACCGCGATCAGGCCGAGGCGACCGACCTCAACCCAGAGGATGGCTGCCTGCCCCTCTCCGATGCCCAACTCGCCGGGCATCGCTCGGCCGACGCCGGCGCCGGCTGCTTCATGGGCATCGCACTGACGCTGATCCTGCTCTTCGGTCTGGCGATGGCCGTGGTCACGATCCTGTTCTCCACGACCGACCCGATGCCCTGACGGCCAGGCGCGTCAGTGGTTGTCGGGCCAGGAGAAGAGCCGGATCGTGTTGCCGTCGGGATCGTGGACCACGAGCTCGCGGAATCCCTCGCCGTGCACCTTGGGCGCGGTGACGTCGCCTCCCGCATCGACCAGCTGTCCGTGAACGAGATCGAGATCGATGACCTCGAAGCCGAGGCTCCAGCGACCGCTCGCCTCTCCGGCCGACGGCCGGTCGAGGATCGCCAGCCGGGTGTTGCCCGCGTCGAGCAGGGCATAGCCGTCATCCACCACCCGCACGAGCACTCGCAGCCCAAGAACCGTTCGATACCACTCCACGAGCTCCGCCCAGCGGGCGGTGCGGAGTTCGACGCTGAACAGGTGCGGACGGCCGTTCTGGGGCATGGCGAGGGGGGTTCGGAGTATTGAAAATCCCGGACTTCTCCAAAATCGTACGAAAACCGACAATCCCGGGTTGCCCGACCTGCGGCACGATCCCGTTCGACGCCCCGCGGCGCCCCCACCATCCATGAACCACCCCCCCAAACCCCCCCCCCCCCCCCCCCCCCCCCGCCCCCCCGCTGGGTTCCGGGCCCCCCGGGGGAAAGGCCCCCGCGGCAAGGCCTGAAAG
>Ga0114972_10002420_pt1 | contig 14019 bp, 12 predicted proteins | sample M_140807_EF_Meta_FD_87354 | JGI IMG/M metagenome (GOLD analysis project Ga0114972, IMG submission 87354) | Freshwater microbial communities from Lake Montjoie, Canada to study carbon cycling - M_140807_EF_MetaG | ecosystem: Environmental > Aquatic > Freshwater > Lake | place: Lake Montjoie... | reverse complement strand
GCCCGCATTGGGCGATGGCTCGGACCCTGCGCCGGCGATTTGTTCAAGCACATTGACGCCGTCCGCCACGGCCTGGATCAGGTGCAACATCGGTAACCAGCGCAGGCCGGTCAGGGTTCGGGCAGGGACGAGCCCCGGCAGAACGAGCAGCCCCGGTGGCGGCTCCAGCGGTTCGCGGGGCGGCGAAGTGGTCAGCGATGGGGTCAGCGATGGGGTCAGCGCCGCCGTCAGCGACTGGGTCAATTCAAGGCGGGCTTCGTCATTGATGCGGTAGTGAAATGGACCTGAAATGGCCATCGGGAATGCGTACACCGAGCGCATGGGGCGACGACGTTCATTGGGCTGGCAACTGGGGCATTGAGCGCGGCAAGCAAAGTCATCGGCAATGCTGAGCAGGAGGTCCAGGGCCTGGCGGTCGCGTCTGGAGTCGGATTGGGGTGCTGCCTTGGCATCGGGGGACGCCTGGCCTGTGCGTATTGGCGCACTGAGTTCGGCCAAGGCACCTCGCAATGCGCATTCGTGGCCCGCACAGAATTCCGCGCCAATGAGGCCAGCCAGCGCTTCGGTGTGGCGTCTGGTTTCGCTCGGGTTGGCGCTGGCGAGACTGCGCGCCTGAGCGAGTAACTGTCGAATGGTTTCGGCAGAGCCGCGTCGGTGAGCGCCTGACGAGGGGTGCGGCTCGGGGGGCTCGAAGTGGGACGTGGCGTAGCGGCTGCGGTCGGTATCGGGCACAGGCGTGGGCTCAGTTGGGTGGCATCAACAGGGTGGTCAGCAAGCCCCGATCCTGAGAGACCTGCGGGTTGGAGTTACTTGCCGCCCTTTGGATCTTCGGGGGTCATGGATGGCGCTAAACTGCCACCACTTATTAGGTCTTGTTGCCCGCCTTTGCTTGGGAGTTTTGCAAATGTCAACGCATCGCGCGACCAAAATAGTCGCGACCCTTGGTCCCGCCACTGCCGATCCGGAAGTTCTTGAGCGGGTTCTGGCTGCCGGGGTCAACGTGGTTCGGATGAACTTTTCTCACGGAACTGCCGAAGAGCATACGGCGCGCGTCGCGCTTGTTCGGCGTCTTGCGGCGGGTCTTGGGCGCGACGTTGGAATCCTGGCCGACCTTCAGGGCCCAAAGATCCGGATCGGAAAATTCGCGGAGGGTCGGATCGAACTGCGCGAGGGCGACGGGTTTGTATTCGACATTGAATGCACCCTCGGCGATCAGGGCCGGGTTGGACTCGACTATCCCGAACTCATTGAAGACGTCAACGCGGGTGACATTTTGTTGCTCGACGACGGTCGCATGAAGATGCGAGTGGATCAGGTCGGCAGCCACACCATTCACTGTACGGTGTTGCAAAACGGGACGCTGTCGAACCGTAAAGGAATTAACCGTCAGGGCGGGGGACTGTCTGCGCCGGCGCTGACCTCAAAGGACATGGACGACATCCGGGTGGCCGTCGCGTTTGATGCTGACTTCATTGCGGTGTCATTTCCCAAAACGGCAGCTGATATGTACATGGCGCGCGAGTTGGCCCGGGCAGCTGGGGGGCGTGCCCAGATGATCGCGAAGATCGAACGCTTTGAGGCGATCGATGAGCTTGCCAGCATCCTCGAGGCCAGTGATGGCGTGATGGTGGCACGCGGGGATTTGGCGGTCGAGGTCGGCGATGCTGCAGTGCCCGGCCTGCAGAAGCGCATCATCCGCATGGCGCGTGAACTTAATCGGTTCACGATCACAGCGACCCAGATGATGGAATCGATGATTGAGTCACCGGTGCCGACCCGGGCCGAGGTGTCAGATGTCGCAAACGCAGTGTTGGACGGAACGGATGCCGTCATGCTTTCAGCTGAGACCGCAGCGGGTAATTATCCGGTGGATGTGGTTCTGGCAATGGATCGAGTTTGTATCGAGGCCGAAAAGTCGCATCCCATGCGGCTTGATACGGGGCTCCTGGATCGCGGATTTTCCCGGATTGATCAATCGATTGCGGTGAGTGCCTTGTTTGCCGCGCATCACATGAAGGCGAGGGCCTTGGTCGCTCTGACCCAGTCGGGTTCGACCGCTCTCTGGATGAGTCGTTTTAATAGTGGCGTACCCATTTTTGCGCTCACCCCCGAAGACAAAACCCGTCGTCGCGTTAGTTTGTATCGCGACGTCACACCTGTCCTGATGCCAGGTGGGGTGGCCGAAGATCGGGATATGTTGATGGCTGAAGCGGAAGCCCTGTTGATCGAGCGCGGCATTGCCAGCCCGGGCGACGTCATCGTGGTCACTTGCGGCGAGCCGCTGGGTAAGAGCGGCGGAACCAACACCATGAAAATCATGAAAGTCGGGGCTGATCGATAACGATCGGTCGCGGAAGAAATGGCATAGTCGTGCCATTCACATTCTGAATGCATACGGAGGAGATTGCGATGCCACTCGTTTCAATGCGCCAGTTGCTGGACCACGCTGCCGAGGCGGGCTACGGCATTCCAGCGTTCAACGTCAACAACCTGGAGCAAGTGCAGGCGATCATGGCGGCTGCCGCCGAAGTTGACGCACCGGTCATCATGCAGGCATCGGCCGGCGCCCGGAAATATGCTGGTGAAGTGTTCTTGCGCCATCTGATCGAGGCAGCGGTTGAGACCTATCCGCACGTACCGGTTGTCATGCATCAAGATCACGGCCAGTCGCCAGCGATTTGTACTCAGGCGATGCGGCTTGGGTTTTCTTCTGTGATGATGGACGGGTCACTGGAAGAAGACGGTAAGACAATCGCCTCCTACGATTACAACGTCGAAGTTACCCGGCGCGTCGTTGATATCGCCCACTCAATTGGCGTTACGGTCGAGGGTGAACTCGGCTGTTTGGGCTCACTCGAGACCATGAAGGGCGACAAAGAAGACGGGCACGGCACCGAAGACACGATGACCCGTGAGCAACTCTTGACCGACCCTGAGCAGGCAGCGGATTTCGTTCAGCGGACTCAAGTCGATGCGCTCGCGATCGCGATTGGCACCAGTCACGGTGCGTACAAGTTTTCACGTAAGCCGACAGGCGATATTCTGGCGATCGATCGGATCCAGGCGATTCACGAGCGCTTACCCAATACCCATCTTGTGATGCATGGGTCCTCAAGCGTGCCGCAGGATTTACTTGCCCGGATCCGCGAATTCGGTGGTGATATGAAGGAGACCTATGGCGTGCCGGTTGAAGAGATTCAGCACGCGATCAAGTACGGTGTCCGCAAAATCAACATTGACACGGACATTCGCCTGGCGATGACTGCGGCAATTCGGGAGTATCTTGCCCATCACCCTGAGAAGTTCGACCCGCGGGATTACCTCAAACCCGCAACCGCGGCCGCCAAGGCGATTTGCAAGCAACGCTACGAAGAGTTTGGTTGCGCAGGTCAGGGCTCAAAGATTCGTCCGCTTAACCTCTCCGTCATGATTGATCGCTACAAGCGCGGAGAGCTCGCTCAAGTCATCCACTGAATTTGTGGCGCACCCCCTCGGGGGGGCGTGAGGGCGCAGGGGTGGTGTCGTTGAGGTGGGGTCGTTGATCTGGTAATCACTGGCGACGGAATGCAATAGTGAGTTCGCCGACCCGTAATCCCCAAAACAACATATCCGCCCGATTTAGCAGGGTGCCCTCATCGACGAGGATCATCCAGTCGTCCACGCGCACGTCGAGCGAACTTCCACTGTACGGAATACGCAGGACATAGGCCCAGTTCAGGACGTTTCCTGCGGCGGTTCCGCTGGCACCCCCGATCACATCGCCTGCTTCGCCCCGGTACTGCCCAGGGGATTGCTCTGTGATGTGCCAGACCCGAGTTTGCCGTTCACCATCTGACCAGACGAAGCGCTCATCCAGGGTCCCGAATGGGCGGCCGTCCTTGGTCTCCCATTTGGCATCGATATCGACAACGAAACGCCTGAGCACCTTGCCCGAGCGATCTTGCACCATCCCCCAGCCACGGACGGGTCCGTTGAAATACGTCTTGATGTCCAGTTTCGGCGTGGCGCTCGCATACTCGATCGGCTGAGGCGATGCGCACCCAGTTAACTGCGTTGCACCGAGAAGTCCTAGCGGGAGCAGTAGTGCGGCGCTGATCGATCTCAGCCGAGATAATGTCGCTGATTTTAGAATCATATGTTTGACCTGGTTGAGTTTGGACTAGTCATGCCCATTTGGCAGCATGCCATTCAATGAGATCGTCCAGGCCAATGTGATTGCGTTGGGTGCTTGGCTTGAATCCGGTCGTTTGTTCTGTCGTTCGTAAACTCGTCCAACTGGAGCGTTCCTGGAAGCTGTCGCCGTCTGCGCAAGTCCCTGCGCTGCTGGCGTTCATGAAATACGTACTGCGAGTGAGAATGACAGCAAGCCCCGCGCTGCTCGCCGCCCTGACGCCGTTGGGCGAATCCTCAACGGCGAGAATCTGATCCTTGGCAATCCCCAGCTTTAGAAGGTGCGCTGTGGCCCGCTCGTAGACTTCGGGGTGCGGCTTCTTCGCGGACACATCTTCGCCGCATAGGATGATTTCGAACCACTGGGACCATTGCGCGCCGAGGTGTGCGATCAGAAGCGCTTCGACGTTGCTACGGCTCGTTGTCGTTACGACTCCTTGAATTATTCTGCGGTCTCGCGATTCGGTGAGTAATTCAAGGACGCCGGGACGCAGCGGAATCGGATGTGAATGCATACGTTGCGCGTAGAGGCTGTTTTTTTGTTGATGCAAGCGCAGGGCGAGCGCCTCGCGATCTGCGCTCACGGAAGGCGCCTCCGGCTGAGTCATTAGGTCATGCAAAATCCGCTCACGACCACCGGTAATGTCGAGCAGTTCGCCGTAGCGCGCAGTATTCCACCTCCATGGCAGAGCAGCGCGTTCAAAGGCCAGGTTGAAGGCGGGTAAGTGGCCGTCACGCTCAGTTTCGGCGAGCGTACCGTCCACATCCCAGAGAATCGCCCGAAGCACGGGCGTTGACTGCCGTGAAGACATCGGTGACACCATCGTTGACCGCATCAGTGAGCCTGAATGTTTCGATCCTTGGCCCCGCTGGTTGATTGTATTTTGATGACGTACTCGGCCATCTCGGGTAGCGATCGGAACACGCGGTCGGGGTTGGCCTCGGTGATCGGAACGCCGCTGTTATAGCCATAGGGGACTGCCCAAGCGGCCACTCCAGAATTCTTGGCGGCCAGCACATCCGTCGCTGAATCCCCGATGTGGGCGACATACTCAAGTGGTATTTCGAGTGTGGTCGCAACATGTAGCAGAACGCTGGCATGCGGTTTCTTTTCAGGGAGGCTGTCGCCGCCGATGACGAGTTCGAACGACGTCGCCAGCCCGTGAAATTCGAGCGCATGAATCGCGTGCCGATAGTCTTTATTGGTTACACAGACAAGTCGCAAGCCGCCCGCTCGGAGTCGTTCGAGCGCCTCGTGTGTGCCCGGGTAGGGCTTCGAGCTTGTGCCGGTAGTCTCGCCATAGTGGTCATCAAAACTGGCAAAGAGCTGTTCGAAGCTCATGCGGTGTTCGACCCCCGGATCCTGCGCAATCACCTCATTGCGCAGGGCGTTGATGAGCGCGCGGCCCCCATGACCAATGTATGCCGTAATCCGGTCTTCCGGCCGCCGTTCCAAACCATGTGACTCGAGCGCGCGGTTGGCCGCCTCGGCAATCTCCGAGGCGGTGTCAATCAACGTGCCATCGAGATCAAAACTGATCAGTTCAATAGTCATGGCCAGCAGCCGCCGCGACTCGGGTGGCGAGGTTTTCGGCGGTCAGGCCGAAGTGTTTGAAGACTTCCGGCGCCGGCGCAGATTCCCCAAAAGTGTCAATCCCCAGCGCATCGACGCAGCCATACTGGCCCCACCAGCGGGTCACTCCGGCTTCGATGCCGACCCGGGGCAGGCCATGGCCTAGGACCTCTTCGCGGTAGGCTCGGTCTTGCCGATCGAAAATCGAAGTAGAGGGGATCGAGACTACCCGGACCGGGCAGCCCCGAGCCTCGAGCAAAGCGGCTGCCTGAGTCGCAAGACCCACTTCGGAGCCCGTTGCCAGAATGACGGCCCGAGCGCCCGTGCGGTCTTGAAGGACGTAACCGCCGCGCTGAATGGCGGCGATTTGTTCGGGTGTGCGCGGTTGGGGAATCAGGTTTTGACGCGTCAGCAAAAGGGCGCTCGGATGATGCCGTTCGGAAACCGCGTGGGCCCAGGCACTTGCCGTCTCCGTGCCATCACACGGCCGCCAGACATCGAGCCCTGGGATCACCCGCAGGCTTGCCGCGTGTTCAACGGGTTGATGAGTTGGGCCATCTTCGCCCACGCCGATTGAGTCGTGAGTGAAGACGTGAATGACCCGGATCTTCATCAGTGCAGCCATTCGGATGGCATTGCGGCTGTAATCACTAAAGGTCAGAAAGGTGCCACCGTAAGGAATGAAACCGCCATGGAGCGCGATCCCATTGAGCGCCGCCGCCATACCGAATTCACGTACGCCGTAGTTCACATAACGGCCCCCTGGCTGGCCGCCGCGAACTGCCCCGCAGCCAGGGAAATCGGTCAGGTTTGAACCCGTCAAGTCGGCGCTGCCGCCGAGCAATTCAGGGAGGAGGGGGGCGATTTCAGCCAGCGCCTTTTGAGAAGATTTACGGCTGGCAAGAGTCTCACCGGCTGCCGCAAACTGGTCGATTATTGCCTTGAGGGCTGCATCGGTGCTCGCCAGGGGGTCGCCCGCCATCCGTCGTTCAAATTCGGCAGCGAGTGCCGGGTAGGCCGCCCGGTAGGCCGCGAAGGCCTCATTCCATTGGCTTTCAAATCGCTCACCCGAGGTGTGCGCGTCCCACCGGGCCGCAATGTCCGCGGGGATCTCGAAGGGCGGGTGGTGCCAGCCGATGGCTTCTCGGGCTGCCTTGATTTCTTCCACTCCCAGGGGTTCGCCGTGAGCCTTCGCAGTACCCGCACGGCCCGGTGAGCCGGCGCCGATCGTTGTCCGACAAAGGATCATATTGGGACGATGTTGTTCGGTCTTGGCGAGCGAAATCGCTGAACTGACCGCATCCACGTCATGCCCGTCGATGGGGCCGATGACGTTCCATCCATAAGCACGGAATCGTCCGGCCGTGTCATCACCAAACCAGCCACTGACGGGGCCGTCAATGCTGATGCCGTTGTCGTCATACAGTGCAATAAGCTTATTTAACTGCAACACACCGGCCAAAGAACAGGCCTCGTGACTGATGCCCTCCATCAGGCAACCGTCGCCCAAAAACGCGAAAGTGTGATGATCGACGATGGTGTGGCCAGGTTGATTGAACTGGTCGCCCAGAAGCTTCTCGGCCAACGCCATACCGACTGCGTTTGTGATGCCTTGCCCGAGCGGGCCAGTCGTTGTTTCGATGCCAACGGTCATTCCAACTTCGGGATGCCCGGGCGTCTTGCTGTGCATTTGCCGGAAGCGCTTGAGTTCGCTGATCGGCAGGTCATAACCCGACAGATGCAGGAGCGCATAAAGGATCATTGAGGCATGACCGTTAGACAGTACGAAGCGATCCCGGTCGGGCCATTGGGGGTTGGCTGGGTTATGCCGCAGGTGCCGATTCCAGAGCGCGACGGCCATTTCAGCCATGCCCATTGGAGCCCCTGGGTGGCCCGAATTGGCTTGCTGGACGGCGTCCATGGCGAGCGCCCGGATGGCGTTGGCGAGAGGGTCAGTGTGCTGAGGGCTTCCGCGCAGAACGCGCTCGGTGGAATTCGACGACATTAATGGGCTCCAAGGGCGCGGCGACGACGGTCCATCATCCGCCAGACGAAAGGGGTAAAAATTAGTTGCATGGCGATCTCCATCTTGCCACCGGGAACAACAATCGTGTTGGCACGGGACATCCAGGAGTCATGAATCATGTTCAGCAGATACGGAAAATCAATTCCTTTCGGATTGGCAAACCGAATCACGACCATGCTTTCGTCGGGCGTCGGAATTTCGCGGGCGACGAACGGGTTGGAAGTGTCGACCACAGGGACACGCTGAAAGTTGACATGGGTGCGCGCGAACTGCGGGCAGATGTAATTCACATAGTCCGGCATCCGCCGCAAAATAATGTCAGTGACCGCAGCCTGACTGTAGCCCCGTTGGGTCTTGTCCCGTATCAGTTTTTGGATCCACTCCAGATTGATCACGGGGACAACGCCAATCAGCAGATCGACATGCTGTGCGATGTCCACCTCTTCGGTCACGACAGCGCCATGCAGTCCCTCATAAAACAGCATATCGGTGTCATCGGGGATGTTTTCCCAGGCTGTAAAGGTACCGGGTTCCTGCTGATACGGTGCGGCTTCTTCGGGGTTATGAAGGTATTTCCGAATTTGACCCTGCCCTGATTCGCTGTAGCTCCGAAAGAGGTCTGCCAATTCAGCGAGAAGGTTGGTATCGGGGCCGAAGTGACTGAAGTTGGTGTTGCCAGCCGCCTCGGCCGCCGCTTGGCGCGCTCTCATTTCACGGCGATCAAATCGATGAAAACTGTCGCCCTCAACGACTGCGGCCTTGACACCTTCCCGTCGAAAGATGTTCCCAAAAGTCTTGGTGACGGTCGAGGTTCCAGCGCCCGACGAGCCAGTAATCGCAATCACAGGATGACGTTCAGACATGGGGGCTTCCGAATAATGAGGTTGCGATTAATGAGGTTGCGTCTAGTCGCGAAACAGGCTGCGCTCGGTAAAGAGCTGCAGTCCCTGGTCGGGCTGCAGGGGTTGACGGTGATATTGCTCGATACGCTCGACTTCTTCGCGGGAGCCAAAGACCAACCCGACCGATTCATGCAGGTCGTTGGGCGCCATGTTGAGAACGCCCGAGCGACCGGTGCTAGCGCGGCCGCCGGCTTGTTCAATGAGATAGCCAATCGGATTGGCCTCCGAGAGCAAGCGTCGAGGCCCTGGCTTCTTGGGGTCTCGGGTATTTCGCGGTTCGAGAAAAACGCCACCATGCATCAGGATCCGGTGCGCTTCTGCCGCCATGCTAGCGATCCATCGCATGTTGAAATCTTTGCCTCGCGGTCCTGATTTCCCAGCGAGGCACTCATCGACATAGCGCTTCACAGGGGGTTCCCAGAACCGCGAGTTGGCGCTATTGATCGCGAATTCCTGAGTGCGTTCGGGCACCTTGATCTGGGGGTGCGTCAAGACAAACTCGCCCAGATTGTGATTCAGCGTGAAGCCACTCACCCCATTTCCGGCGCTCAGGACGAGCATGGTCGCCGGCCCGTAGAGCGCATATCCAGCCGCGACCTGCTGTGTTCCCGGTTGCAGGAAATCGCTCACGCTCGTTTCTCTCGGGTGTTCAGCCAGATCCGGCGGCGCGCGAAGGATTGAAAATAGGCTCCCGACGGCGACATTGAGGTCGTTGCTGGTAGACCCTTCCAATGCATTGAAGACCAGCAGGTATTTGCCGCGCGGCTGTTCCGCGGAAAGCTGGATGGGGTAAGGAAGGGCCTGGGAAACCATCCCGGCGGTATGACCGTTCCATTCGTTGATGCGCAGAAAAATATCCTGGCTCAGCGAACTTAGGGTTCGTGAGTTCGTCGGTTGTGCTACGAACCCGCTCGCCTTGGAGGTCATAGGAGCCACGGTGATTTGATCGCCTAATTCTCCAAAGGAAACAACTCGGGCGATTGCCTTGCAAGCGACCGCGATGTCGAGGAGCAATCCGTTTAGCGCCCCGCTTGCCTGAGGGAAGCGCCGACGCTCTTCGATGAGATGGTGCGTCAGGGTGCGGCGGTGCGACAAGGGCATGGAAGCGAACTCTTCGGTTATTCGGCAGGGGAGAGTGGATCGGGACGATTAGGCGGGGACCATCATGCAGCAGGGCTAAAGACTCGGCTGGCGCGGATGTCTGACGATTCGATCGTCGAAAGATCGTCGCGTGTGAGGGCACGATCTCGGTCCGCGAATAGCCGGCTGGCCTGTCTCAGGCGAGCTCGGTCGAGCGCGTTACGTACGCTGCGCGCATTGGCAAAGTGCGGTTGCTCGAGGCGGCGGTTGAGGTATTCACCAAAGGTCTCACGACCGCCCGTTCCGAACTGGTAGCTCATTTCCTGGAGCATCCGGTCTCCGATCAGCAGTAGTTCAGCCTGACTGTAGTCCGGAAAATCAAGATGGTGGGCAATCCTGGAACTCATTCCTGGGTTGGACTGAAAAAAAGTATCCATCCGGTCTTTGTAACCAGCCAGGATCACGACGAGATCATCGCGGTGATTTTCCATGACTTGAAGCAGGATCTCGATTGACTCCTGACCGTAATCGCGCTCGTTCTCGGGTCGATAAAGGTAGTAAGCCTCGTCAATAAAGAGCACCCCACCCATGGCTTTTTTCAGGATTTCTTTGGTCTTCGGTGCGGTGTGACCGATGTACTGCCCCACAAGGTCATCTCGAGTCACAGCCACCAAGTGGCCTTTACGAACATAGCCCAGCCGGTGCAACAGTTGCGCCATTCGCATCGCGACCGTTGTCTTGCCGGTGCCAGGGTTGCCAGTGAAGCTCATGTGCAGGCTGGGCGATTGCGCCTGCAAGCCGATTCGCGCCCGCAACTGATCGATGACTAGCAGAGCAGCGATGTCTCGAATCCGTTGCTTGACCGGCACCAAACCGATGAGATCCCGATCGAGTTCGTCCATCACAGACTCGATCTGGCTTTGCGTCAGAACCTCATTGACCGTCAGCGGGTGGCCCGACGTTCCGTGGGCAGGGGGCGATGGGCCCTCGGTTTGTACCGCGGTGACTGCGCGGGATGATTCGGCGTCGAGTTGCCGGGTACTTCCAGGGATTGAATACATAGCGCTTAGTAGCGTTCACCCTCAGGCTTATCGGTCGCATAACTGTGGACCGTATATCGAATCGAGCGGCCGTTGACCTCTTGCCGAGTGACGCCGAAGCCCGGCTCATTGGCGGGCCGGTTGACGATAAAACTCATTGCGATGGACTCGACCCCGCGAGTTGAGTCAAACGCCATCAGTCGAATGTAGTGATTCTTGAAGGTCTGCCTGCACGCATGCAGTTCGAGCAGGACTCCCGCCGGGTCTTTGAGGTCGAACATCGGCATCCCGAACATCTCCCAGTAAGTGTTACGAGGGTGCGGATCGCAGGTGTATTCGATACTCCACGCATAACCTTTGTTCAGGCCATATTCGATCTGCTGGCTGATTTCGTCATCGGTCAGTTCAGGCAGAAAACTGAACTGGCCCTGGGTAAGCCGCCCGGTCGGGTTGGTCATCATGAGTGTTGCTCCAGATTGGTTTGAATGCGGACCGTTCAGCCCGAAACGGCTGGGGTCACCGCGTAGTCGCTGCTATCGGTCGCCGTGTAGTTAAAACTGATGTCGCCCCAGGTATCGAGGGCCTGTCGGAGTGGCGTACAGAAAGTTGCCGCTTTTCGGAGGATCTCGGGACCTTCCTCAGCGATGTTCTTGCCTTCGTTGCGCGCTTTGACGATTGCTTCGAGGGCCACCCGATTGGCGACTGCGCCAGCCTGGATTCCGGCCGGATGGCCGATCGTGCCCCCGCCAAACTGAAGAACGACGTCATCGCCGAACAGGTCAATCAGCTGGTGCATCTGACCCGCATGGATCCCGCCGGATGCGACTGGCATGACCTTTTTGGTATCCGCCCAGTCCATATCGAAGAACAGTCCGCGCGGAAGATCGGTCCGCGTGTAGATGTCGCGGCAGACGTTGTAATAGCCCTGGACAGTCATCGGATCGCCTTCAAGCTTGCCCACTGCGGTGCCCGCATGGAGGTGGTCGCAGCCCGCCAGGCGAAGCCATTTCGCCATGACCCGAAACGACACCCCATGGTTCTTTTGCCGAGTGTAGGTGCCGTGTCCAGCACGATGCATGTGCATGATCATGTCGTTCTTGCGACACCAGTTCGCGATTGACTGGATTGCCGTCCAGCCGATGACGAGGTCGACCATGACGATGACCGATCCGAGTTCTTTGGCAAACTCAGCCCGCTCGTACATGTCCTCCATGGTCGCGGCGGTGATATTGAGGTAACTGCCTTTGACTTCACCGGTCATGGCGCTCGCCTTGTTGACGCCGTCCATGACGTACAGAAATCGGTCGCGCCAGTGCATGAAAGGCTGCGAATTGATGTTCTCGTCATCTTTCATGAAGTCGAGGCCGCCCTTCAAACCCTCATAGATCACGCGTCCGTAATTGCGGGCTGATAGACCGAGCTTGGGCTTCGTGGTGGCGCCCAGCAAGGGGCGACCGAACTTGTCGAGGCGCTCGCGTTCGACGATCAGTCCAGTTGGTGGTCCTTTGAACGTCTTGATGTACGCGACTGGGATTCGGATGTCTTCGAGCCGTGCAGCCTTGAGGGGCTTGAAGGAGAACACATTGCCAATCAGGCTTGCAGTCATGTTGGCAATCGACCCTTCCTCGAAAAGGATCAGGTCATAGGCAACCCAGGCGAAGAACTCCCCGGCGCGTCCTGGAACTGGCTCGACCTTGTAGGCCTTGGCGCGATAACTATCGCAAGCCGTTAAACGATCGGTCCACACCACCGTCCAGGTGGCCGTGCTCGATTCGCCGGCAACTGCGGCTGCGGCCTCGATCGGATCGACGCCGTCTTGCGGCGTGATCCGAAATAAGCAAAGCGTATCGGTCTCTTTGGGGACGTAATCCGGGTCCCAGTAGCCCATTTGCCGATACTTCAGGACGCCGGCGCTGTAGCGCTTTTTGGCATCCGTGATTTGGCCTTCGGTGCTTGCGTCAGCGCCGGTCTCGGGGGAGATAGGGTGGTTCATTCGTTCTCCTGGATTGCAGAGGAAGTTCGATCGGGGGCGTCGTTCACGGCCAGATGTCGATACCCTAATCGCGCCACTCCATCAGGGAAAGTCAGGAATTATTGTCTTTTGAATCAGAAAAACTTATCGTTATGTCCAAATGAACATTACTTTGCGTCAGCTGCAGATTTTTACCGAGGTCGTTCGGTGTGCCAGCATGGTGCGCGCGGCCGAATCCTTGCATTTGACAGCGCCTGCCGTGTCGATGCAGATCCGGGAGCTCGAAGCGCAGGTGGGACTGGCATTGTTCGATCGGGAGGGCCGAAAAATCCGTCTGTCGACCGCCGGCGAATATTTTTTGACCCATGCCCGTCGGATGCTGATGGTCCTCAAAGAGACCAATATCGCGATGGCGAGGCTCAAGAAGCTGGAGAGCGGCCTGCTGACGATCGGGATGGTGAGCACGGCCAAGTATTTCGTGCCGCGGCTGCTATCGCAGTTCCGCCAGGACCATCCAGGAATTGACATCCGATTGCAGGTGGCTGGCAATCGAGAGCGCCTGGTCGCCCTAATGCAGTCCGGCGAACTAGATCTCGCGGTGATGGGCCGACCGCCCCGCGAACTCGTAACCCGCGCCGAGGCGTTCGCTGCGCATCCGATGGTCTTTGTTGCAGCCCCCAATCACCCGCTGATGGGGGTTGGTCAACTTCCGGCGTCCGAGCTCGAGGCCTATTCGATGATTGTCCGTGAGCATGGGTCGGGTACTCGAAGCACCTTGCAGCAATTTTGCGCCGAACATCGATGCGAACTCCGAATCGCGATGGAGGTGTCCAGCAATGAAACGATCAAGCAGGCAGTGATGGCCGGAATGGGCGTCAGTTTCTTGTCCCTGCACACGATCGGACTCGAGTTGCGCTCGGGTTTGCTAGTACGACTCCATGTGACGGACACACCCGTAATGCGCACCTGGCACGTCGTTCATTTGCAATCCAAGTTGCTTTCGCCAGTCGCCGAGGCCTTTCGATATTTCCTGATTGAAGAGGGCGAGCGCTATCTGGCCGATCAGGATCATGAGCTGTTGGCTTAGGCTCCGAACAGGGATTTTCGAAGATCGGGGGCCGTGGTTTTCGGGTCCAGCCAGATCGAAAAAAAGGCGCGGGCAAAGGCTGGATCGTCCACCGTTCCGAGCGGGCGGTCGGTCCGCCAAAATCGGACTCCTCGGTTCGGAAGATTGACGCCCGTAATGGCATCGCCTT